>Ga0210389_10000458_pt1 | contig 37651 bp, 24 predicted proteins | sample IncBWH28OmetaG_FD_160127 | JGI IMG/M metagenome (GOLD analysis project Ga0210389, IMG submission 160127) | Forest soil microbial communities from Barre Woods Harvard Forest LTER site, Petersham, Massachusetts, United States - Inc-BW-H-28-O ... | reverse complement strand
TGGCCAAACAGGTGCTAGCACAAATGATTGCTGACAACAAATATGAACCTCGGCATGAACTACCTTGTAGCCACTTTGAAAAATGGTGCGGGCTCCATTTAATTTAAGCAGAAAGGAGTAAATGAGCATGAAGAAGCTCATCTTTGTTGCCATCGCTTTATTGGTGGTGAGTGTCAGGGGTACCCTGGCTCAGGATGTTCGATACGACTACGACAAGGATAAAGATTTCTCGAAATACAAAACCTACAAGTGGGTGTCTATCAAGGACGCCGACCGGCCGGATGAGCTGACCGGCAAGCGGATAATGGCGGCCGTTGATGCCGAACTCGCCCTGAAGGGGTTGACGAAAACAGATGGCGAGACCGCCGACGTCTTCCTCGCATATCAGACGGCGATCGGTACGGAGAAGCAATTTACGTCCTACAACACGGGCTGGGGGTATGGCCCCGGCTGGGGTGGAGGATGGTACGGATATGGCGGCGGGATGAGCTCAACGACTACGTACGGATCGACGTCGACTGTGTATATTGGCCAGCTAGACCTCAGTATGTACGACCCTACTACGAAACAGCTCATATGGCGCGGGGTTGCGTCCAAAACCTTGGACCCCAAGGCCAAGCCAGAGAAGAAAGAAAAGAACATCGGCAAGGCCGTCAAGAAACTATTGAAGAACTTTCCGCCCAAGCAAAAGTGATTACAACCGGCGCTGAAATTCCGGCCCGCCTAACGAAAATGACATGGAGCCGCAGACTTCGCAGCGTGCAGGTCCAGGTGTGGCTCATCCACCTGGCGTAGGCAGGTTGACATACCTCTTAATTTGGAGGCAGTAAAATGGATTACAGGGGCGGTTGGCACTTGTCTCTCTCTCCGCCTTATTGTAGATCACTGATGAGATCGAAATGTGTTCCACTGTTTGCTCTCATTATTCTTTCGACAGTACTTTCCGCCCCTATCGGCGCGCAGGTTCCGCCCGATAAACATGTCCTGATCATCAATGAGGTGGGCCTTTCCCATTCGCTTACAGACTTTATCACCCAACAAATCGTTGAAGGTGTGCAGGAGAGGCAAAACCTGCATGTCGAATTCCACTCGGAGAATCTTGACCTGATCTCCTCGCCGGATAGACCCTCGCGCGCAGAAATCAGGGACTGGCTGGTCAAGAAATATGGTGGATACAAGTTGGATGCGGTTGTAGCTGTGGGACCGGACTCAATCAACTTCCTCGCAAATTACACCCAAACTATGTTTCTGGATGTGCCCATCGTCATTTGTGGCAGTGCTGCCGAATTCGCGGGCAATCCACGGCTCGACTCGCGCTTCACGGGGACATGGACGCAATTCGAGCCTACAAAAACAATTGAGGCAGCCCTGCGGTTATTCCCGGCAACGCGCCACGTCGTCATCATCGGAGGGACTACCGCCTTCGACACAACGGCGGTGTCTATAACAAAGACAAACATCGCCTCTCTTGCGTCCAAACTCGATTTGGCCTACATGACCGATCTTGAAATGAACCAATTGCTGGAACGCGTGCGACATCTTCCCGAGCAGACCCTCGTGCTATATATCTCGTTCTTCCGGGATGCTGCGGGGCACAAGTTCATTAATGCGACGAGGGCGCTCCCTATGATTGCGGACGCTGCCAATGCTCCTTTGTTCGGTATGTCCGATACGTACCTGGGGCATGGAATCGTAGGGGGAGATTTGATGAGATTCCAGGAACAGGGCAAGGCCACCGCGCGGATTGTTTCGGAGTTGCTAGATGGGAAGAAAGCCCAGGACATACCCATCGAGAGTCTTCCGAGTAGCTACGTGTTTGACTGGAATGTATTACGACGTTGGCACATTCCAGAGAGCCGGCTTCCTCCGGGAAGTCTTGTTATGTTTCGAGAACCAGGTCTTTGGGAACGCACCAAATGGATCTGGATCAGCGGTGTCTTGATCATCGCGGCTCTCTGCGCTTTCGCTGGTTATCTGCAGTACAGCCGCAAGCAACTGCGATTGGCCAGGGATAGACAAACAGAACTAAGCGGCATGTTGATAACTGCCGAGGAGAACGAGCGAAGCCGCCTGGCCTCGGAACTCCACGACGACTTTAGCCAGAGAGTAGCAGTACTCGCCCTGGGACTAGAAAACTTGGCGGAAACAACGCCTCCTTTGCCTCAGGAAACTGACCGGCAACTGCATAAGCTCTTGGATTCAGCCGCCGAACTGGGAGCCGATCTCCATACAATGTCACACCGCCTGCATTCCGCCACGCTGGAGAGATTGGGGCTCGCCACAGGGATTAGTGCTCTGTGCAGGGAGTTTGCTGCCCAACAGAATGTGCTGATAGATTTTTCTTCAAACACTATTTCGCGTTCCGTCCATCCAGATGTGGCCCTGTGTTTATTCCGCATCGTCCAGGAGGGACTTCGAAATTCGAGGAAACACAGTGGAGCAACCAAGGCACAGGTGAATTTGCGTGAGCAAGGCGATGAGTTGTACGTCTCCGTGCGTGACGAAGGCTGCGGATTTGATGCGAAGGAGTTAGGCAAGAAAAGTGGTCTGGGTGTCCGCAGTATGGAAGAGCGTGTGCACTATCTGGGCGGAAAATTTGAGATTCATTCGGAACCAGGGAAAGGAACAACAGTTGAGGCCTGGGTGTCACACTAAGCGAAGCCGGGACCTGTGAAGCGCTAGAGGTGCCTCAACTGGTTTGGTCGAGGGGGGATGGATAGCGAAGTCGGGCAGAGGCGGCCAACGTGCAGCACTTGAAAACGTAGACTCCATGGGGTAGTGTACGACTCTAGAAGAGTTATTCCCGCTCAAAATTGGTCGCCTACCCTTTGCGTCGTTTGGCCCCGATAGTCCAGAAGGGTCGAGTGCATGCAAGTTATGCCTACGGACAGGTCCCCTCTACGGGTCCTAATCGCTGATGACCATGCGATATTCGCGCAGGCTCTGCGAGCTTATTTGGAAAAAACGTACACCGTTGTCGGACTGGCCTCTGATGGCCGTGCGATGGTGAAAGAAGGAATAAGACTCAGGCCGGATGTAATTGTCGTCGACGTAGGGATGCCCATCCTCAATGGACTAGACGCAGCACGCAAGATCCGCGAGCAAGATCGGAACATCAAGTTCATCTTCTTGACGATGCAAGACGATCCCAATCTTGCCGCAGCCGCACTCGAACTCGGACCAGTGGCTTTTGTTCTCAAGCACTCCGCTGGCTCGGAGCTGAAGATCGCGATTGAGCACGTACTGCATGGCAAGCCGTACATAACGCCCAAGATGCGATCCGAAGACTGGGTGGAAGCAAAAGCCAGAGCGCGCCAGTATTCAAAGGAACTTTCCCCTCGACAGCGAGAAGTCGTTCAGTTGTTCGGGGAAGGACGCTCCTTGAAGGAAATTGCGGACCTCCTCAACCTGAGCGAGAAAACCGTGGAATTCCACAAGCACCGCATCATGGAGTCATTTGGGATTAAGAGCAACGCAGATCTGGTGCTATTAGCCCTGAAGCATGGTCTTATCTCATTGAATCCCGAATCGGTACACGACCCCAAAGCGAGACATGGAAAAGGTTAGGAACTTCTTCGCCTTACTCACCTAGGGATTCCCCGAGTTGCGCAGAATTCCAGAGCACTCCTAGAATTTCGTTCGAGTGTCCACCCTGAACGGCCGGCCCCTCGTCAGGCCATAAGTTGTTGCATGTTTGTTGGGATTGGAGGCGAATGTTGATTCGCCCGCGAGTATTCTTGGCCGATGATCATTCTCAATTGCTCGAGGCTGAAACTCATCTTCTTCGGCCACATTTCGATATCGTGGGGACCGCAACGGACGGAGAGGAATTAGTGTCCAGGGCGCTGCGGCTCAATCCGGATGTAATTATCGTAGATATTACCATGCCGGTTTTGAATGGAATCGAGGCCGTTCAGAAACTTGTCCAATCCGGCTCAACCTCCAAATTTATATTTCTCACGATTCATTCCAGTCAGGAATTCATTGTGGCCTGCGTGGATGCAGGAGCTCGGGGATTCGTTTCAAAATCCAAAATGAAAGCCGACTTGATTCCTGCAATTTATGCGGTTCTAGCTGACCAGTCTTACATTTCTTCTTCTCACTGAGTATTGAAATTGGTTCGCGAGCACCTTCAGCTAGGGATTCCCCTAGTTGCCGCCACGATGGAAACGGCCTAAACAGGTAAGCAAAGCGAAGTCCACTCCACGAAGCAGGCTCAAGGAATACTGCTGACTGGTTCGGGCGGCTCATCCTATGGTTAGCGGCGACATGAAGAGTCTCAGCGGATTTGGGTTTTTGCTCCTCTCCGGCTTATTTCTGGTCTGTGTGTACAGCGCCGTCCGTGTCTACAGTGGGACCTACTCGCGTGCGGTATTACGCGAGTTTTCGCGAAAACAAACGTCCACGACTGCGAGCGAACCGCAAAATCCTTCTTCGCGGAGAGCCGGAGTCCCGGATTTTCGGCTTTGGTCTGAAGAGCGCGTTGAGGCCTACCAAAGCAGCCTGCTCGGCAATGTTCCGCCCCCGCTCGGCGTGCTCAAGATTCCGTCGGTCGGGCTTGAAGTGCCTTTGCTGGAGGGTACTGACGACCTGACGTTGAATCGCGGTGTAGGACACATTGAAGGCACGGCCGCTCCCAGTGGAATCGGAAATGTGGGGATTGCTGGACATCGCGACGGATTTTTCCGAGGACTCAAAGATATTCATCTTGGCGACACGATGGATCTCTATACGGAGAACGGAAACTCTCGTTATGTTGTGGACGAGATTCTTATTGTTCCGCCGGAGAACGTTTCTGTGCTGGCGCCCCGATCAAAGCCCACTCTTACACTTGTGACCTGCTACCCCTTCTATTTCGTAGGCAGCGCACCCTTGCGGTACGTCGTTCACGCTTCGATCACGGGTTCGAGCAATCTTACGAGATCTGGGCAACCAAGCTCTTTGGCAGAGGAGTCAGGAGGCCGAGGCAAAGAGTGAAACTAGTGAGTGAACTGAAAAATAGTATGCAAACAATCTTTGGTCAATTCAATTACGGAGGATGAGAAATGATGTCAGGAACGCATTGGATGAAGACAGGTTTCGTGCTGGCGACCGCAGTGATCTGTTTTGCTCTCGCAGACGTTTCCTGTGCCCAAGTACAAACGCAAAAAAGCACCACGGCCGGGCAGCCCACAAAGGAGGTCACCGTCGAGCACGGGCAAGTTGTGCTCGTGGAGGGCAATGATCTGGTAATCAAAATGGAGGATGGAAGCATTCGGCACATTTCCAATGTGCCGGACAGCGCCAAGATTGACGTCGACGGCAGGCAAGTTGGCATTCATGAACTGAAGCCGGGCATGCATCTACATCACACCATCACCACTGTGACGACTCCCCAAGTTGTAACGACCGTCCAGAACGTCACCGGCAAGGTGTGGCACGTTTCGCCGCCAAACTCTGTGATTCTGCAACTGGAAGATGGCACCAACCAGTCATTCAAGATTCCCAAGGGCCAGAAGTTCAATATAAACGGCCAAATGGTCGATGCTTTTCATTTAAAGAAGGGAATGATCGTTACCGCGACCAAAATCGTCGAAGAGCCGGAAACCGTGATATCCCAGCAGAAGAAAATTACGGGAACGATGCCCGCCCCTCCCCCGGCTCCGCCAGCCGATGTGCCGATCCTTGTCGCGACAACAGAAGCGCCCACAGCAGCGGCCGAAGCACCCGCCGAGGCTATGCCTGCAAAACTACCGAAGACCGGGAGCGAACTGCCTTTGGTTGGCCTGCTCGGACTTTTGTGCATCTGTGTCGCACTCGGAGTCAAGTTGCTCCGCGTGAAGACTGGAGTTTAGACAGCCCCCACGCGAGGAGGAGCTAAAGGCATTCGCAGGCTCCTCCTCGTGCTGAACAAGACAGGCGGCGGTTAGATGTGAAAGCGCTCGGCGCAGCCAAGAGAGATTAAGGGTGCCCGGCCGTGCCGCAGATTCAGGAAGGCTGAGTTCAGAGAGAAGGTTCAGGTATGTCAAAGAAAACGGTCGCATCAAAGCTGTTCTGGAAAATCGCGCAAAACGGTATCGCCGTCCTGTGCTCTGTGCTTCTGTTGCAGGGAGGCGTATTTTCGGCTGGCCAGTCACAGACGCAAGAGCCGACCGCTGGAGCGGGCCAGGAGGAAGCCCCGAAAATTCCACCGGATCAGCTTGATTCGCTGGTTGCGCCGATTGCGCTTTACCCCGACCCCATGCTTGCGCAGGTGTTTGCGGCATCGACTTACCCCTTGGAACTCATTCAACTCCAGCAATGGTTGCAGAAAAACAGCAGCCTGAAGGACAAAGCCCTGGCCGACGCTGTGCAAAAGCAGCCTTGGGATCCGAGCGTGCAAGGCATGGCCGCAATGCCGGACGTGGTCAAGCGACTAGCGGATGACATCCAGTGGACTACGGATCTGGGCAACGCATTCCTGGCGCAACAGAGTGACCTCATGGAAGCTGTGCAACGCATGCGCAAGAAGGCACAGGGACTGGGCAACCTGAAATCCACGGAACAGCAAAAAGTAGAAACCAAGGTCGTGGAATCGAAACAAGTCATCGTAATCGAGCAGGCCAACCCACAGGTCGTGTATGTCCCCAGCTACAATCCGACCGTTGTTTATGGTCCGCCTGTCTATCCGTATCCTCCCGTAGCTTATCCGCCACCCGGATATTACGCGGCGGGCATGGCGATTTCCTTCGGAGTAGGTCTCGCCATGGGGGCTGCGTGGGGTGGCGGCTGGGGTTACGGCTGCGGATGGGGCGGAAACAACGACATCACAATTAATAACAACAATAATTTCAACCGGAACAGCAATATAAATGGTGGCAACCGTAACAACGTAAATGGGGGCAATCGCAACAATGTAAATGGTGGGAACCGCGGCGGAGGGGGTGGGAATAGCTGGCAACACAATGCTCAGCACCGTGGCGGAACGCCGTATGGCAATAAAGCAACCGCGAATAAATTCGGTGGCACAACTCGAGGGGCGTCGGCATCCGACCGCCAAGCCGGAGCACGACAGAATATTTCTCAGCAGGGCAACAGAGCCCAAGCCGGAACGCGGGACGCGAATTCGCGCGGACAGCAAGGCGGGACACGCGACGCCGGTTCACGCGGGCAACAGCCAGGCGCCAGCAATCGTGCCAGTGGCGGCGGAGACCGTGGTGGTGGCGGCGGCGGGGATCGGGTTGGCAATCGCAGCACATCCTCCGGCGCCAACTCCAGGGGAAGTGCCCTGGGTGGAGGCTCGACTGGGGCGAGTGCGAGTTCGGCGCGTGCCAGCAGCAGCCGCGGCAGTTCCAGCATGAGCTCCCGCGGTGGTGGTGGCGGCTCGCGCGGCGGCGGTGGTGGCGGGCGGCGGAGATAGACAAATCATGGAGAAGGAAATGGAAATGAAATCCCAAATGATGGACTCGCATACACCGAATGCACTCACAAGATTGTGGATGATTGGGTTCGCATGCGCGCTGGCTCTGCTCTCCGCTTCGTTCGCACCATCGCAGCAGAAAGCAACGGGGACTGGGCAGCAAAGCCAGAAGACCTTCGCGACGCCGAAAGAGGCAGCAGATGCAGTCATTCAGGCGGCGGCGGCTTTTGATGTGCCAGAGCTGATTCAGATCCTCGGAAAAGATGGTGAAGACTTGGTCTCTTCCGAAGACCCGGTCCGCGACAAAGACATTGCCACCACCTTTGCTGCGAAAGCACAGCAGAAATACTCGATTGTGATCGATCCGAAGAATCCGAATCGTGCCACTCTCGTTGTTGGAGAAGATGAGTGGCCCGGTGTAATCCCCATCGTTAAGCGAAATGGGAGATGGCTGTTCGATAGCGCTGCCGGCCGCCAGGAGATGCTCAACCGTCGCATTGGCAGCAACGAGTTGGATGCCATCGAAATCTGCCGCGGCTACGTGGACGCCCAGCACGAATACGCCATGGAAAAACACGACGGCGCCGCAGTGAACCAGTACGCACAGCGGATCATCAGCTCTCCGGGCAAGCACGACGGTTTGGTATGGCGCAATCCCGATCGAAGCCTGGGCGGGCCCATTGCAGAAAGCATCGCGGATGCCTTGCAACAAGGTTACACCGATAAGACCAAGCCCTATCACGGATATTTTTTTAAAATCTTGAAAGGGCAGGGCCCCGCAGCACCTCTTGGCAGGATGGATTTTGTTGTGGAGGGGGCAATGATCGGAGGGTTCGCGCTCGCCGCCGCTCCCGCAGAATATCGTGTCACCGGAGTCAAATCCTTCATCGTCAGTTATGAAGGAATTGTCTATCAAAAGGATTTGGGACCCGACACCCTGAAGATTTTCAGGGAAATGGAACTTTACAACCCAGACAAGTCCTGGAAGCCAACAGATGACAATTGGCCGTTCGATACGGCGGACGCGTCGGCGTCGAACGACTGAATCCCTTTCATGCTGAAGAACTGAGCGAAACCCATCTTTTGGGTCGCCACTTCGTCGTGGCAGCTGCAGTCGAGAGGCGAATTGAATGACTACGAAATCAAAATACTGCGAAGCTTTGCCGTCGAACCGTGAAACATCCTCCACAGAGATCCCAGTCTTCTCTAACAAGCGATTAGTCTGCAGTTCTTTCCCTCACTCAGTACAACTTCTCTTTGCTTCTCTACTCCTGCTCGCCGCGGTTGCCGGATGCTCTTCCAAAGACGACAAACCGGCTCCTCCTCCTCCCGGAGTGACGGTCACACCCGTCGTGAAAAAAGATGTCGAGATACAGCAAGAGTGGGTGGGCTCGATGCTCGGCAATGTTGACGCGGACATCCGCCCGAAAGTGGATGGTTTTTTACTGAAACAAGTCTACGCCGAAGGTTCCTATGTCAATAAGGGGCAGCCGCTGTTCGAGCTTGACTCGCGTCAGACACAAGCAAGCGTGGAGCAAGCGAAAGGGAAGGTGGAGCGCGCGCGGGCTTCCTTAGCGCAAGCACAGATTGACGTAAAAAGGTACACCCCGTTGGTGGCGCAGAGGGCGATCAGCCAGGCCGAACTCGATAAGGCCATGAGCATAGAACGGGCGGCAAAGGCGGAGGTGGACGCGGATCAGGCAGTCCTCGACAACGCCAATCTGAACTTGGGTTGGACAACCGTAACGTCTCCGATCTCCGGAATTGCCGGAATTTCCAAGGTGGGTGTCGGAGATCTCATGACCCCGATAACGGTCATGACGACGATTTCGAATGTGAACCCAATCAACATTGACTTTAGCATCGCGGAGCAAGACTACATGCGACTTCAGCGTGAAAAGTCAGGGCGGGCCGCAGGGCGATCGCTGCAATTGATTCTCGGTGATGGGACGGTATATCCCCAGCGTGGCCGCGCCCTCCTCGTCAACCGAGAGGTGGACTCACGCACCGGAACCATCCAGGTGCGCGCAGAGTTTCCGAACCCTGGCAATGTTCTGCGACCCGGGCAATACGCCCGTATACGGGCGGTAACGGAGGTCCGCAAGGGCGCACTCCTGATCCCGCAGCGTGCCGTCGCCGAATTGCAGGGAGTTTACCAGGTCGGACTGGTGGGCCCGGACAACAAAGTCACGGTCAAGGCCGTAAATCTCGGCCCGCAAGTCGCCGACGCGTGGATAGTCGAATCCGGATTGCAGGCCGGCGATAACGTCATCGTAGAAGGATTGCAGCGAGTCCGTAATGGCATGACCGTGGCGCCGTCACCCTTTAAAGACACACAGGCCAACGCGCTGAGTGTTGAGAACTAGACATGGCAAAATTCTTCATCGGTAGGCCCATAGTCGCGATTGTAATTTCGATCGTCACGGTGATCGCTGGCCTTGTGGCTATGGCAAAACTTCCAGTGGCCCAGCTTCCCGACATTGTCCCTCCCCAAATCAACGTATCTGCCACCTATACGGGGGCGGACGCGGTAACGATTGAACAATCAGTCGCCACGCCACTGGAGCAGCAGATGAACGGTGTGGACAACATGCTCTATATGATGTCCACGAACGCGAACGACGGCACCATGACGCTTAAGGTGACGTACGACGTGGGGACAAATGTGGACATCGATCAGGTGAACACCCAGAACCGCGTCTCTCAAGCCAGTCCGAATCTCCCCACCTCCGTCAATCAGTATGGCGTGACCGTGAAGAAATTGATGGGCCTTCCGCTTCTCGTGCTCTCCGTCTATTCGCCAAATGGCTCGTACAATGGCCAATTCCTGGGTAACTACGCAACGATCAACATTAACGACGCGCTTCTCCGTGTTCCGGGAGTCGGCCAAGTCACAAATTTTGGTGCCGCCGATTATGCGATGCGCATCTGGGTAAAGCCAGATCAGTTGACGAAGCTCGGATTGACCGTCACCGATTTGAGCAATGCTGTTCAACAACAGAGCGCTGTGAATCCCGCAGGTCAGATTGGTGCGGAACCGGCCCCCAAGGGCCAACAGTTCACTTACGCCGTTCGCGCTCCGGGCAGGCTCGTCAATCCGGAAGACTTTGGGAAAATCATTGTTCGGCAAAATCCCGATGGCTCCACGGTGCGCCTCAAGGATGTATCCCGAATCGAGCTCGGGTCTTTAATTTATCAGCAAATTGGACGCTACAACGGGAAGCCGGCGGTGATCATTTGCGTGTATCAGGCCCCGGGCTCCAACGCGTTGGCAGTGGCGAAACAAGTAAAACTGCAGATGGAGGATTTGAAAACCCGCTTTCCGAATGATCTGGAGTATACGGTTTCGATGGACACCACGCTTCCCATCACGGAAGGGATGAAGGAAATTATCTCCACCCTGCTTGAGGCTCTTGTCCTGGTTATTATCGTCGTTTTCCTGTTCCTGCAGAATTGGCGGGCAACCCTTATTCCTTTGCTTGCAGTCCCCGTTTCTCTGATCGGTACTTTCGCGATTTTTCCAATGCTGGGTTTTTCTATCAATACGTTGTCCCTCTTTGGGTTGATTCTCGCGATCGGGCTCGTCGTGGATGATGCCATCGTGGTTGTCGAGGCCGTGGAACACCATATTGAGCACGGACTCTCGCCCAAAGAGGCAACTCATAAAGCGATGGAAGAAGTTTCCGGCCCCGTGGTCGGGATCGCATTGGTGCTATCTGCCGTATTTGTGCCCATGGCCGCAATGGGCGGCATTAAAGGACTGCTGAACCAGCAATTTGCAATCACCATCGCCATCTCCGTGCTCATTTCCGCCTTCAACGCGTTGACACTCTCGCCCGCGCTCTCTGCTTTGTTGCTTCGTCCCCGCAAGAAGACCAAGGGACCGATCGGCAAATTCTTCGAACTGTTTAATCGTGGGTTCGAAAAGATGACCGGCGGATACGTGACCTGGAGCCACGTCCTCATTCGCAGGTGGGTGCTGTCCATGCTGTTGCTCGCCGGGATCTCCGTGGTTGCCGTAATGATGGGCAAGAGCCTCCCTACGAGCTTCATCCCGGAAGAGGATCAAGGTTACGCGTTTCTTCAAATACAACTGCCGGACGCCGCGTCTCTTCAGCGTACCGACGCAGTCATGCGCAAGATTGATGACATGCTCGGACACCTGCACGGAGTCAAAAGTTTCAGTGGAATTTCAGGTTTCAGTCTTTTGTCCAACACTTCCGCAAGCTACACGGGTTTCTACTTTCTGCAGCTTGAGCCATGGGAAGAACGCAAGACCGAGGAACTTTCCGCCAAGGGGCTCATGCAAACTCTCAACAAGAAATTGCGGGCGGAAATTCCGGAAGCCATCGCTTTCGCTTTCGGCCCTCCTGCCATTCCTGGCCTGGGGACGGCTGGCGGATTCACCTTGATGCTGCAGGATCGGAGCGGTGGAGACGTACAACAGTTGTCGGACACGCTTGACAAGTATGTCCAGGAGGCGCGGAAACGACCCGAAATTGCTTCTCTGGTAAGCACGTTCCGTCCCACCGTGCCCCAACTTTTTGTGGATGTTGACCAGGACCGGGTGCTGAAGCAAGGGCTGCAATTTGCCGAAGTTTATCAGACATTGCAGGCCTTTCTGGGCGGCGCCTACGTCAACCAGTTCAATCGCTTCGGTCGCCAGTGGAAGGTTTATCTGCAGGCAGAGCCGGAATACCGCACAAGCATCGATAAGATCAACAGTTTCTATGTCCGAAACTCAAAGGGCGGGATGACTCCGTTGGCTTCCATGGTCACGACCAAGCGGGTATCGGGGCCGGAATATACCAACCGATTCAACTTATTCCGAAGCATTCAGATAAACGGTTCACCGGCTCCCGGAATCAGTTCCGGACAGGCCATGGCCGCCATGGAACAAGTCGCCCGCGAAGTATTGCCCGCGGGTTTCGGCTATGCGTGGAGTGACATGTCCTATCAGGAGAAAAAAGCTGAAGGCGGTCAGGCGATGGTGTTTGGAATGTCTTTCCTGTTTGTGTTTCTGATTCTGGCTGCGCTGTACGAGAGCTGGTCGCTTCCCTTCAGCGTGCTGCTCTCCGTTCCCGTAGCCGTTCTCGGCGCCTATGGCGGGCTGCTGCTACGGCATTTTGACAACAATGTGTTCGCGCAGATCGGCTTGGTGATGTTGATTGGCCTTACAGCCAAGAATGCGATTTTGATTGTGGAGTTCGCGATATTGGAACACTCAAAAGGGAAGGAATTAGTAGCCGCAGCGCTCGAAGGCGCGCGCCTGCGCTTGCGGCCCATCTTGATGACTTCCTTCGCATTCATTCTTGGCTGTGTGCCTCTTTGGGCGGCGAAGGGCGCCGGGGCGATTGGTCGAAAGGTGCTGGGAAGTTCAGTAATCACCGGCATGGGTGCGGCCACCGTTTTGGGAGTCTTCCTTGTGCCCGTGTTGTTTGTGGTGGTTGAGCGCATCGCCAAAAAGAAACCACAAGTAGCAGTGGGCCAAACCGCAGCACTCGAAGGAGGGCACGACTGATGCGAAGAATCAGCACTGCTGCCCTTCTAACACTTCTCCTTGCCGGCTGCAGCGTCGGTCCAAAATACAAGCGCCCGGCAATCCAGGCTCCCCCCGATTTCTACGCAGTGCCGGAGGCAACCGCGAATTCCCAGGCTGATGCGGCTTGGTGGGAGTTGTTCAAGGATCCGGCCCTGCAAGGTCTGATTCGGGAAGCGCTGCAAAACAACTATGACCTGCGGGTGGCCTTCGCCCGCGTTGAGCAGGAACGTGCGCTCGCCGGTGTGACTCGTTCACAGTATTTCCCTCAAGTTGGATACGGCGCGGGCATTGCCGGACAGAAGGATCCCTTTCCCAGCGTCGCGAACCATACCTATTATTCCTACAATTTCAACACCTTCTGGGAAATCGACCTGTTTGGGCGGATCCGCAAACTGAATGAAGCGCAACGCGCCGCGTATTTCGCGAGTGAAGAGGCCAGGCGTGACGTTCGGCTGTTAGTACTCGCGGAAGTTGCTCAGGGCTACTTTCAATTGCGGGCATTCGATGCCAATTTCGAAATAGCCCAACGAACGGTCAAAAGTTTCCAGGATACCTTGGACCTCTTTCAACGCAAGTTTGAAGGGGGAGCTTCATCCGGCCTGGAGGTTGCTCGAGCACAAGCAGCGCTCTCGAATGTCGCCGCTACCATCCCGGATCTGCAGCGACAGATCGTTGCACAAGAAGTAGCTCTCAATTTGCTCCTGGGACGTAATCCCGGCCCGATTGCGCGTGGCAGCGCACTCGCAGAGCAGTATGACCCTCCCAAGGTACCTAGCGGTTTGCCGTCACAGTTGCTGGAGCGGCGGCCTGATTTGCGGGAAGCGGAGGAAAACCTGATTGCCGCGAACGCCAGCGTGGGCATAGCCAAAGCCAATTTCTTCCCGACAATTTCCTTAACCGGCTTTTTCGGTGGAATAAGCCCACAACTTTCGGAACTCACGGGGGCGGGCAAAGCGTGGAGTCTGGGCGGTAATTTGGCAGGACCTCTTTTCACAGCTGGCCGTCTAAAGAACGAATATCGAGCAGCCCTTGCGCAACGCGATCAAGCAAAAATTGCGTTTGAAAAGGCGGTCACACAGGCGTTTGGTGAGGTTTCCACATCGCTCTCGGCTCATCAACAGCTAGCCAGGGCTTACCAAGAGCAGCTCAACTCTGTGGAGGCCTATCGCGAGTCAGTCCGACTTTCCAATATTCGGTATGACAGCGGGTTCGCGAGTTATTTCGAGATCATCGATGCTCAGATCCAGATGTATCCAGCTGAGCAGTCGGCCGTTGACTATGATCTCGGCCGCAAAGTGGCCCTGGTGAATCTCTACCGGGCGCTGGGCGGCGGATGGAGTTTGAACGATTCGCAGTGGATAAGCATGAGTGGGGCATCCGGACCTGCGAAGCCTCCGGTTCCGTAGAGACCGCCACAACGGATTACGCAGGAGGTGGCCTCCCTCCGCGATCGAGGATTCAAAACAAAAGGCTGCATTTTGTAGAACCGCATGCGCGAGCATGCACGTAGAAGGAGTCAGCCATGAGCACAGCGGAAAGGAAGTCCGCACGGGCGCCACTTTCGGAATGCACAGAACAGAAACGGCTGAACGACGCCCGGGATCGAGGAGTGCCCTGGAAGAAATGGGGACCTTATCTTAGTGAGCGACAGTGGGGCACGGTCCGCGAGGACTATAGCAAGGACGGGAATGCTTGGGATTATTTCAGTCACGATCATGCGCGGTCTCGTGCCTACCGCTGGGGAGAAGACGGCATTGCTGGGATCTCCGACGATAAACAACGGTTGTGTTTTGCGATGGGATTTTGGAACGGGCGCGATGCGATTTTGAAAGAACGCCTTTTCGGATTGACTAACAGCCAGGGGAATCACGGGGAGGATGTGAAGGAATACTATTTCTACGTCGACAGCACTCCAACCCATTCCTACATGAAATCTCTCTATAAGTATCCGCAGAGAGAATTCCCGTATCGAGATTTGGTAGAGATGAACCGGAGCCGCTCACGAGACGAGTTTGAGTTTGAATTGCTCGACACCGGAATATTCGACGATGATCGTTATTTCGACGTCTTCGTGGAGTACGCAAAGAATGAGCCTGAGGATTTGCTGATTCGCATTACGGCGCACAACCGGGGGCCGGAAGCCGCTGTGCTGCACGTGCTTCCTACCCTCTGGTTCCGCAACACCTGGTCCTGGGGGGATCAGGAACCGAAGCCTGTATTGCAACAGGCGGGAGGCGGAACGATACACGCCTCACATCCGCAACTTGGGGTCCACACACTTTACTCTGAAGGGGCGCCGGAACTGCTCTTTACCGAGAACGAAAGCAACGGGGTCCGTTTGTGGAGCCAGCCCAATCCATCTCCCTATGTGAAGGACGCGTTCCACGAATACGTGGTGAACGGCAGCCACGAGGCAGTTAATCCCGCCAAAACCGGCACTAAAGCGGCAGCGCATTATGTCCTCGAATTACCGGCCGGAGGCTCCAAGGAAATTCGCCTGAGGCTGAGTGTCCGCACTCTCTCCAATCCCTTCGATAAGTTCGATCAGACATTTTCTACTCGATTAGAAGAGGCCGATGAGTTTTACGAAAAGATCTGCCCGGGCACACTGAGCGAAGACGAACGCCGCGTTCACCGGCAGGCTCTCGCAGGCATGCTGTGGACCAAGCAGTATTACTACTTCGATTTGGATAAATGGCTCGAAGAACATGACACCCATCCCCTTTTGGGCGCCAGTCGCCAGAGCACGAGAAACGCAGAGTGGTTTCACATGCTGAACAGCGACATCATCTCCATGCCAGACAAATGGGAATACCCTTGGTATGCGGCATGGGACCTCGCCTTTCATACATTGGCGCTGTCGCTCGTAGACTTCGATTTTGCTAAAGATCAGCTCTTACTGATGCTGAGAAACCTCTACTCGCATCCGAACGGGCAGATTCCCGCCTACGAGTGGAATTTCAGCGACGTAAATCCCCCGGTACATGCCTGGGCCACGCTTTTTCTCTACAACATTGAAAAAGAACTAGGCCGGGCAGATCTGCGCTTTCTGGAGCGTTCCTTCCAGGGACTGATGTTGAATTTCAATTGGTGGGTCAACCGTAAGGATCCTCAAGGACGCAATGTCTTCGCCGGTGGTTTTCTTGGGCTGGACAACATCGGGGTATTTGACCGCAGCGCCCAACTTCCCACGGGCGGACACTTGGATCAAGCGGACGGCACAGCCTGGATGGCTTTCTATTGTCAGAACATGCTCGAGATTGCGCTCATCCTGACGGAAAGCGATCCGATGTATGAGGAAATCGCTTTTCGTTTTATGGAGCATTTCTTGTGGATCACCTATGCGATGGATCGTATCGGTGCCAACCATGACGAAATGTGGGACACGCAGGATGGTTTCTTCTACGATTTGCTCCACTTCCCGAACGGAGATTCCATGAGGTTGAAAGTCCGATCCATGGTTGGCTTGCTTCCATTGTGCGCGTCCACCGTGTTCGAAGACGGCATCGTACAGCGGCACCCCAGACTTATGGAATTGATAGCCTTGTTCCGGAAACGCCACCCGGAATTGGTGAAACACATTTCTCCCGCCAATGAATCTTTCATCGGGTATAAAGGACGTCGAATATTGTCAGTATGTAACAAGCAGAAAATTGAACGAATTCTCGGATATATGCTGGACGAAAACGAATTCCTTGGGCCGTATGGGATTCGTTCGCTCTCGCAGTTTCATCTCGATCATCCTTTTGTTTTCCACGTTGGGAGCGAAGAATACAAGGTTCAGTATTTGCCGGCCGAGTCCAATACCGGAATGTTTGGAGGTAACTCCAACTGGCGCGGCCCAGTCTGGATGCCTGTAAATGCTCTGCTCATCCGGGGATTGATCAATCTCTATCAATTCTATGGCGATGACTTTAAGGTGGAATGCCCGACTGGCTCGGGTAACCATCTGACGTTGTTCGAAGTGGCCAAGGATATTTCCCGAAGACTGTCCAATATCTTTTTGCGCGATGCGAGTGGGCGTCGTCCGGTCTACGGAGGAAGCAAGAAGTTTCAGGAAGATCCGCACTGGCGTGACTACATCCTCTTCTACGAATACTTCCATGGCGATAACGGCGCGGGACTTGGCGCCAGCCATCAAACTGGCTGGACCGGAGTCATCGCGAGAGTACTCGATCTTTTTGCCCGGATAGGTCCGGAAGACGCGCTTGAAATCGCCAAGGATGAACTATCGGCCCGCATGACAAGGGAGCAAGTGGCGGGGGGCTAATCAGACGGACTCTTCCTGATCGCGGAGCATTTCTATCTTGTGAAATTATTGATGGCGAAGATAGTCGGTCATCTATAAGATCGCAAACCTCCTCGTCCTGATTCTGCTCTTCGAAATGATGCTGGCAATTGGACCAGGCATGTCACTGAGTGAGCGAAATGTCCACAGCTGAGGTACATCTGTTCAACGAATTCAGTTGCATCCCAAATATCCTAGGGGTTTCCCTAGTTGTTGCTCACGGTCTCTTCCTCTAAAAAAGATTCAGAATTCAATCCTGTAGCTGTAATACGCGCACCACGCGTTGGCGTTTTAGGGAGCGTAGGGTGTGCTTGCTCGACGCCGATTAGCTGAGGAGTGAAACGCCAATGATCTTCAACCACTCGCAGGTTTCCCACCGCCTCGTGATCCCACTATTGATGGCACTGTTTTACACTTCGCTGGGGCGAGCACCTGTTTCTGCACAAGAGCAATCTTCACAGACGCCGGATATGCAGCAGATGCAGAAGAGGTTGGAACAGCTTGAAAAAGAGCTGCAGGAGCTGAAAAGCGAAATGAAGGCCGCCACGACGGGGGCGCCCTCCAAGGCGAAGGCCCCGACCGAGGAACTTTCAAAGGAGGCTGTGCCGGGTCCGAGCGTCGAAGTCACCACCGAAACGCGTCAGGCGGAAGAACATGGCGAAGAGGTGAAGCAATCCAATTCCCTTAATATTTACGGCTTCGCCATGTTGGACAGCGGCTACAACTTCGGCACGATTAATCCCAACTGGTTCGATACGGTGCGCCCAACGCAGTTGCCTTCGTTTACCGGGGAATTCGGTCCGAATGGCAGCACCTTTTGGGGCGTGCGCCAAACGCGGTTCGGCGTCAAGAGTTCCACGCAAACCGCATTGGGCGAATTGAAAACGATCTTCGAGTTTGAGCTCTTCGGAACCGGCGTAGACGCGGGCCAGACAACCTTCCGCTTGCGCCATGCCTGGGGCGAACTCGGCCAATTCGGAGCCGGCCAAACGTGGAGTCCATTCATGGACATCGATGTCTTTCCGAATTCGCTGGAGTATTGGGGACCCAGCGGAATGGTGTTTTTTCGTAACGTCCAGTTGCGATGGACGCCCATTCAAGGCAACAGCAACGTCATGATCGCTCTGGAGCGGCCCGGTGCCAGCGCGGATGGTGGCAACTATGCCGATTTTATCGCCCTCCAGAACATCGCGCCCCAATTCAAGTGGCCGGACCTGAGCGGGCACGTGCGCATAGCAAGAGACTGGGGCTACATCCAGGTCGGGGCCATTGTGCGCAAGGTCGCGTGGGTGGACACGGCTGGAGCGGAGTTCAATCTGAGCGGCAGCGCCATCGGCTGGGGAGTTAACACCAGCTCGAACATCAAAATCACGAAGAAGGATACCGGGCGACTGTCTGTCGTCTATGGGAAGGCTATCGAAAACTACATGAACGATGCTCCCGTGGACATTGGCGTGAAAAATAATCCATCGAATCCCCTCACTCCGATCAAAGGCGTACCTCTGCCGGTGCTGGGCGTCGTGTCTTTCCTGGATCACAACTGGAGCGAAAAGTTCAGCACATCTGTCGGATATTCCATGGTGAACATCGACAACTCTAACGCGATGGCGCCCAATACGTATCACCAGGGCCACTATGCGCTGGGGAATCTGCTCTACCACCCGGTCAAGCAGGTCACCATGGGTGGTGAATTTCAATTCGGCCGCCGCGTGAACTTCGCCGATGGATTTAACTACAACGACTACAGGTTGCAGTTCTCCTTCCGCTACGACTGGAGCAAGGGCTTCGAGTGGTAGCTCTCTGGCTCGAATTTCTGAAATTAACAAAAGGAACAAGGAAATCTCAGGAGGAAGCAGATGAGCAAAGAAAGTATTCGATTCAGCAAGCTCGTGATGTTGACTTATCTCCTCGCCGTGGTGTGCGTGGTTCCAGCTTTCGCCCAGACGAAACGAAGCCCGGTAGCTCCCAATCGCGAGCGCGTGGAGGCAGCCGTTCGGGAAGCGTATGAGAAGTTCCGCAGCGATACGAGCGGCAAGAATGCGGATTACATTCCGTACCTGGCGCAGGTGGATTCCAAGCTCTTCGGGATTTCCGTGGTAACCGTCGACAATCAGATCTTTGAACTGGGTGATGTCAAGTATTCCTTCTCCATCCAGTCGATTTCGAAGGTTTATACCCTGGCACTGGCCATGGAAGAACTGGGCTACGACAAAGTGTTTCAGCGGATTGGTTCAGAGCCGACGGGCAGGGCATTCAACTCCGTCACTGCCGTTGTGGAGATGCCCACACATACTGCCAACCCTCTGGTGAACGCCGGTGCCATTGCCACCACCAGTCTTATTTCCGGCAAGGATGCAAACGAAAAATGGAACAAGATTCTGGATTTCTACAGCAAGATAGCCGGCGAAAAGCTGGTCTTGATTGATGAGGTTTACAAATCGGAAGCGGCTACAAATGCAGGTAATAAAGCCCTCTCCATGCTCCTGGCCAAGTACGAACGCATTTATGCCGATCCGTTTGAATCCGTGGACATTTATACAAAGCAGTGCTCTGTGGGCGTGAATGCGACGCAACTGGCGCGCATGGGCGCAGTGCTTGCCAATAACGGTAAGAATCCGGCGACCGGCGAACAGGTGATCAAGCGCGAAGACGTTCCCTACATCTTGTCTGTTATGACCATGGCCGGGCTCTACGATTCCTCGGGCGCGTGGGCGTGGCACACCGGCCTTCCGGCCAAAAGTGGAGTGGGAGGAGGAATTGTCGCGATCGTGCCGGGCAAGGGAGCGATTGCAGTTTTTGCCCCACGGCTCGATGAGGCGGGAAATAGTGTGAAAGCGCAAAAAGTCATCGAATACGTCGGCGATAAGTTGGACTACAACCTCTATTCGCCGAGTTCGGTCGGAGTGAAGTAAGGCCAAATGTCTGGCCCAACACTCTTGGCGGAAGGACTGACCAATGAAGCTTCTGGGTCTGAGAAGGGCGGCGAGTGCTCCAAGCTGTCTCAAAGGGCAAGATTCTACGGGGACGCGCCCATGAAACGCTCAAGGTGGATGGGCATTGTGCCGCTTTTGTTGATGTTACTCCAGGTCTGCTGTTCGGATTTCGCGAAAGCCCAGAACGCCGCTGCAGTGACGGATAACGCAACAAACACCACCAAAAATGTGTCGGACTTGATTGGTAAGCTGGACCGGCTGGTCGAGCAGAACCGCCAGCTTGAAAAGCAAAACCAGGCGTTGATGGAGGAGATTAATTCGCTCCGGCAGTTTCTCCCAAAACAACCCGTTTCGCCAACGGGCATGGTCCCGAATGACACAGCAACTACTAAGAATCTCAGTACTGTTTCGGACGGTGCCGGCCTGCACGAAGAATCAGGCGATGTCGCACCTCCTTCTGCGAAAACTTCGGATCCCGAGGTATTAAGCGGCGGGGTCGGCGATCCCAAAGATGCCGCGCCTGCACAGGGAGAATCGAAGACGTGGGGCAAATACACGCCGAATCTTGGTTTCAAGGTGGCCAACACTGAGTACGGTGACCTGAGTGTCAGCATCTACTCCTATGGCCGCTACCTCAACCAACTCGGGCTCAGCTCCACCTACACCGATGCGTTTGGCAACGTCAAGAATGTTCAACGACGCCAGGATTTCCAGCTCAACAAGGTCCAGATTAAATTTCTCGGGTGGCTGTTTGACGAAAAGTTTCGTTACTTCCTCTATGCCTGGAGTTCCAATACCTCACAGGGCCAGGGTGCCCAGGTGGTGCTCGCTGGAAACCTGAGTTACGCCTTCAACAAAGCCTTCAACGTGGGCGCTGGGATCCGCTCCCTCCCGGGAACGCGCAGCGTTGAGGGGAATTTCCCCTTTTGGCTGGGAGTGGATACGCGGTTAATCGCGGACGAGTTCTTCCGCCCCTCCTACAGTTCGGGCGTTTGGGCTTCGGGAAAAATCGCCGGCCGGTTGGACTACATCGCGATGATCGCCAACAACCTGAGCACGTTGGGAGTCAGCGCAGCGCAGCTTAACAATGGATTTAATACCGTCTCGACCTCCCTTGTTTGGACGCCCACGACTGCCGAGTTTGGACAGAGCTTTGGAGACTTCGAACATCACGAAAATTTGGCCGCTCGCCTCGGGGCCCATTTCACTCGCAGCGACGAGGATACGCAGGAACAACCCAACAGCGACCAATTCGAGAACACCCAGATTCGCCTCGAAGATGGCACCGTCATCTTCACACCCAACATTTTTGGGCCGGGCATCGTAGTTACCGATGTGACTTACAAGATGGCGGCCTTTGACGCTGGCCTGAAGTATCACGGCTTTTCCCTTGACGGGGAATACTTCTTGCGCTGGCTCGACCACTTCAAAGGCCCAGGTACAGCGGGTCTTCCCTCGATTTTTAGTCACGGATTCCAGATGCAAGCCTCGGCCATGGTTGTTCCGAAATACTTACAGCTCTATCTCGGAGGATCGACTTTGTATGGCAAGTACGGTAATCCTTGGGATTTTCGGGCGGGAGTGAACTACTTCCCATTCCATAACAAAGTGGTGCGGTGGAACACTGAGTTTCTTTACCTGAACAACTCTCCGGTTGGCTACACCGCCGTTCCATTTGCACTTGGCGGCAACGGACCCGTATTCCATACAACGCTTGAGCTCGCCTTTTGAGCTGGCGGATGACAACAACTTTCTTTCGGGAGTTTCCGGAGAAACAAATGCCCTGGGTTTCCGAAATTGAGATTAAAGGAGAGATCTGTGTGTGGGCAGTAATTCGAAGAGGTCAGACTATGGCAACGCGACATACGGGGCTCCTCAAGTGGAGGCTCAGTAGTGCCGTTCTCGCCGGAGTGCTTTGCCTTTTTGGCTCGACACGGCTTTCCGGACAGGGGCCGCCTGCAAATCAGGTTGCCCCCTACGAGCTTAACGACGTTCACTTCCACCTGACGAATTACATCCAGAAGGGAACTGAAATCAAGGACTTCCTTGCGATCATGGGAAGAAAAGTGGGGCGCGTAGCTCTTTTCGGTATTCCGTTGCAACAACAATGGTCGTACCAGAATTCCGGCGAATTTGCTCCAACCTACTATCTTCAGACCGACGCACCTCTCTACTACTACTCTTTCACCGATGCATATATTGCCATGGCATACCGTTCACTCACGCCGGAACAGCAGGCTCGGTTCGACCCGATGATCACCGGCTTCAACCCTGCGGATATGTATGCGGCTGATCACATCCGGCGTGTGTTACAGACATTTCCCGGCGTGTTCTCTGGCATCGGGGAATTCACGATTCACAAGGAGTTTGTTTCCGCGAAGATTTCTGGTGAGACAGCCAGCCTGACGAACCCGGCTTTAGATCGGATTCTTGATTTTGCTGCGGAAGCCGGCCTGGTTGTCCTGATCCACAATGACGTGGACGTTCCCTTTCCGAAGGAAGGTGCGGAGCCCGTCTATCTAACCCAGATGAAGGCGCTCCTTAAACGGCACCCCAGCGTCCCGATTATCTGGGCACATTGCGGCGTGGGACGCATTGTTCGTCCTGTGAAGCAACACACTGGCATGCTCGAATCCATCCTCAGCGATCCAGGAATGCGCAACGTGTATTTTGATATTTCCTGGGACGAGGTTGCGAAATACATCGTTGCGAGCCCCGATTCCGTTCAGATCACTGCCGATCTCATCAACCGCTATCCGGATCGCTTTCTTTTTGGCACGGACGAGGTCGCTCCCGCAGATCAGGAAAAGTACCTTCGGGTCTACAACCAATACGCACTATTGTGGAAAGCACTTTCTCCGGAGACGAACGCTAAGGTCCGAAAGGTCAATTACGAGCGGCTATTCGATGAGAGTCGAAAGAAAGTGCGGGCCTGGGAAGCGGTGAACGCGAAGGGACAAGGTTCGCCGTAACTGTCCACTCCCAACCAGATTTCGTTGTGTCATCGCGATGCAAATCCAGACTCCTCAAGGCGAGGACATTCGCTCAAAAGTCTTTCCTTGCGAGATCAAGGCTGGGTAGGCAATGAACCACCGGATTTAGGTTAAAGTCATGATAAATAAGGGCATGGCCGGTGGGTGGGGATCTCTTTGGACCGCGTCTAACCCCCCGTTTCATTCGCCCTGATCTTGAAGAATCCATTCTAAAAACAGGCTCATGAGGAACTAGGGGTTTCCCTAGGTGACAAAGGACGGTTTGTTAGGTATCGTCTGCCTCAAGTTTATTGAGAGGTGGTTCACCTTCCCCGTTCGTTGCCGCCCAGAAAGACCTGGCATCATGCGGAAGCCATTCTCACTGGATTCACGCCCGCGTTTTCTAATTGCGGATGATCACGCGATGTTCGCTGAGGCATTGCGTGTTTATCTGGAAAAGACTTATACCGTTGTAGACGTGGTGCTCGACGGCCGCGCCATGGTGGACGTAGCCGTTCGACTTGAGCCGGACGTGATTATTGTGGATGTTGGGATGCCCTTACTAAATGGCTTGGACGCGGCACGCAGGACCAGGGAGCAAGTTCCAAACGTCCGATTCATCTTCTTGACCATGCAAGATGATCCGAATCTTGCGGCTACCGCTCTTGAGCTTGGGGCAATTGCCTTTGTCCTCAAACACTCGGCCGGACAAGAACTGCTGAAGGCCATTGACCATGTTTTGCACGGCCAGTCCTACCTGACACCCAAGTTGCGGTCCGTGGATTGGGTCCAAAGCAAAGCTAGGGCGAGACAGTTTTCAAAGGAAATGACCCCTCGACAAAGGGATGTGGTTCAAATGTTGGCGGAGGGACGGCCCATGAAAGAGATCGCGGGGCTCCTGGACCTGAGCGAAAAGACAGTGGAGTTCCATAAGCACCACATCATGGAGGCTTTCAATCTCAAGAGTAACGCCGAGCTGGTTTTGTTCGCATTGAGGCGTGGTCTAATCTCGGTGAATGTACAGCCCGGCATATCCCTGGAGGCTGTACGGAGCACTGGACAAATCTCCCGTCCTCACGTCAGAGCCTAACGATCTCTTCAGTGAAAGTGCAACCATTCCGATGCTGATGTTCAGCGAGTCAGAAGGCAAGTTTTAACGCTAGTTGGATGACACGAGGATTTACAGACGTACTGTTAATGATGCCAAAAGTCGGAGACGTAAAGTTGGTGTTTGGATTAGAAAACTGGGGATGATTCAGCGCATTGAAAAACTCTGCGCGAATTTGAAGGCTGCTTTTCTCCATCGGCCAATTGAGCATCAATATTTTTGAAATTGCCAGGTCGAGATTCGCTTGCCCCGGACCATCTACGATTCCGGTTCCGCTGTTTCCAAAGCCTGTCCCAATACCGTCAGTCCCGATCACTGGCGGAGTCGTGAAACATGAAGCGTTGAAATAATTGTTCAGTTTTGACTGGACCGATCCTCCTGTCACCAGCTGGTTTTTTGCACACTTGCCACTCAACTCCGCTCGATCCTCACTTATGCCAAAGACGTTGTTCGCGTTGGTGTCGGCAATCGTGAGCGCGCTTCCAGATTGAACGATTGCGATTGCGGACAAATTCCAGCCACCTAGTGCTGCGCGCGTAACACCAGTTGCCGGACCAGGTAGGGCCCATGTTGTGCTGAACACAAACCTCTGGGGGCGATCAATGCTGGCGCGTCCCCAGCGTTGCGACGGAACGTTTTGGTTGCCGAGGGTAAGCGTGTTTACAGCTGAGATTCCATTGGTTTCCGATCCGTCTGTATCCTCGGTCTTGGAGAGAGTGTAGGACGCAAGGAGTTGTAGACCGTGGCTTAATCTCTTTGTCAGGCTCACTTCAAGCCCGTTATACCAGGAGCTCCCTTCCGATTCCGCAACGCGAAGAGAGTCGGGAAGCACTCCAGGCACCGGCACCCGCAAGGGGATATTTGCCAATGTGTTAGAAGTCATGCCATTGACCGGATCAGAGGGGGACGCGTCCAGCGCCTGATTGAGGGAACGGAGCCGCTGCAAGTGCGTTCCCTTGGTGCCAATGTATCCTATTTCCAACAACCAACCGTGGTGGAATTCCTGCTGCACATTCAAAGAGAATTGCTGAACCATGGCTGGCCGAAAATCCTGTGCAATCGACGCAATCGATAATTGCGTTGCCAAAGAGTAAGGGACAAATAAGGGAAACGAATCGGGAGTTGGAAAAGGTTGTTGGAATGGCACTTGGAATGTCGCCCCCGCGTTCGTGAGACCTGTGTTACTCCTGGCCAAAGCAAAGGGGGCAGAAGGGATCGAAATAGCAAAAGCCTGGCCGGTTGGCCGCGAATAATAGATGCCATAGCCACCACGCAGTGTGAGCCAACTAGTTTGTGGCAACATCTGCCAGGCAAAGCCGATTCGAGGCGCAATCGCGTTCTGACCGTTGCCGTAAGTTGCAAAAGTATTGTTTGCGCGCATGACGCCCGGCGGGAGAGTGCCGGGGAAATTAGCAGCTACAGTGAAACCGTCAAGACTTCCGCCTGGCGGCGGGTTTGGATCGGCTTTACTGAAATCGAAGCTCGAACCACGGCCGAGTTTGTCACCTAATTGTCCTATTCGTTCATATCGCAGGCCTACGTTTAGGGTCAGCGTCCGCTTAATCCGATAGTCGTCTTGTGCAAACACCGAACCCTCCCAAGACCTATACTGGCGATCAAAGAACCCAAACTGATCGTCCGATTCAAAGACGTTGCTGAAGGTTCCCGTGCCGTTACCTGCGCTATCGAGGCCAAGGAGAAAATCCGCCCAGCTGAGAAATCGTATGTTCGAATCGAAGCCCGCAAAATAAAGGTTGTCTTGCAACCGAGTAAGGGAACCCCCAAATCGCAAATCGTGGGCGCCTTTAATCCAGCTGAAGACATCGCTGACGACAAAGGTGTTTTGCGTGTACGTCCGAGGAAAAGCGGGAGCCATGCTGACGGAGCCCAAGATGTTTAAACTGGGCAGTTCGTTTGACCTATTCATGTCGCTCTCGGACACTCCAACATCACTCCAGCTGAAAGGAGCTTGCGCTTCCGTCCCGGTTTGAGTTCGGACATAGCCGATGCGAAATTCATTCAGCGAGTTCTTGTTCAAGGCATAAGTATCAGCAAGAGAGAAGACCACGAAGCGAGAATTGCCCGGACTCGCGAACCCAGGAATATTGCCGATCGGATTGAAGCCGTTGCTCGGAAATGTAACTGTCTGGCCGCTGCCTGAAATGAAGAATCGCGCTGCGATTTGGTTGTTCTGGGAAGCGGCATAGTCGATATTGAACAGTCCCTGGTCTTCGTTGAAATGGCATGGTTCACTGAAAACCGAGAAACCCTGGGTTGCGAACGGCTTTGATGGGTCAATAGTCTGAGGGTTAGGAATCAGATAGCTGCCGTCCGGAAGCTTGAAGTTCAAAAGCGTCAAAGCCACTGGATTGAGGTTTGATCCGTCTGAGTTAATCGCGACTCCCCCCAGCGCACCCTTCATGCCACCAAACAGTTTCCCAACCGCGGCGGCCGATCTGTCACTTGTGAGTGGAGGCTCGCTTAAGCTGGCACTACACGCGATCCGGGCCTGACCGGTGGCCAGGCCGTTTATCTGTCGCGTTCTTTGATAGGAACTAAAGAAAAACAGTCGGTCTTTGAGTATCGGCCCGCCTGCCGAGAATCCGAATTGGTTCTGTTTCAGATTGGGCCGCGGGTGTCCGGTCTGGTTCAAGAAAAAGTCGTTCGCGTTGAGGACGTCGTTACGCAAGAATTCGAACGCGGTCCCGTGATACTGATTGCTGCCTTTCTTTGTGACGATGCTGACATTAGCTCCCACAGAACGTCCGAACGCTGCATCGTAAAGCGCGGTTTGCATCTTGAACTCTTCCAACGTGTCGGGATTGGGAATTGGGATCCCCCCGCTTGTCGCACCTGTACTCTGCACATCGCTCACACTGATTCCGTCTAACTGCCAGTTATTGTCGTAGGATCGCGCCCCGTGTACGTAGATGCCGTCGTTAGACCTGCCAATTTGCGATTGCGCAGTAGCGCCAAGACCGAGTTCGCTCGCATTGCTGACTCCCGCCGTGACCCCAGGAGAAAGGCTTACAATCTGTGAGAAGTTTCTCGTCACCAACGGTAGATCCTGAATGGCAGTTTCATTCACGACCCTGCCTAGCGCAGATCTATCGACTTGAGCCATCAACGGTTCAGCAGCTGCCTGAACTCGCTCGAGGTGCGTGTCGAGCTGCAGGTGCAGTTCGACACGCAACGTTTCCGTCACATGGACACGAATGTCCAACAGTTTCAGCTCTTTGAAACCGGTCTTAGATGCGTGTATGTCATACATGCCAGGTCGCACCTGGACAAAAGCGAATCGTCCGAGTTCATCTGATACTGCAAGCTGGCTTTGTGGGTTATTAGCTATCGAAAGACTAACAACGACCCCTGGAACCACCGCATTACTCTGATCCTGGGCAATGCCAGTAACGGAACCGGTGGATGGCGTTTGTGCGGCTAAGCGTTCCGCGCATGCAAACGTAAAGATCACCACCGCGAGGCAAACCCTGCAGCCAGGCAATTGGCCACAGTGTCGTTTAATCGAGCCCTTGTACATTGCAACCTCAATTGATGTCATCGCCTTCCCGTATCTTCGTCTGTGCTGTGGTGTTTGTCGAGTGAATTGCCTCCGCTCTCACTCCTCGGACGCTCTGACCGATTTTCCTACAGCCTTCATGCTGTGACAAAAAGAGCTTAAGAGATTACTAAGTTCATAAATTGGCGTAGGATGTTAACGCGCTAATTGAATCTGTGGAACCTGTTAATTCTGACAGGGGTATGTCGCGGAAGGTGGCCCAGAATGGCTGGTCGATACTCCTTAGGAAAGCCGTCGGATCTTCGGCAATGAACGAGAGCTGCAGCGGTATTCGCTTCGTTCGACTTTCGCTTGGAAGTCGATGGCGCGACGCCGTAGTTCTTCAAACTCTGCTTCTATCGTTCTCTCTTCTAGCGGGCATTTCGGCTGCTCAGGTCAAACCAGTTCGGAGCGTTCTGATTATCCACCAAGTGGGCGCTTATTTGCCGCTCACCGATAACGTCGATCGAGGAATACGGACTAGCTTTGACAGTTCGCCTTACCGAATTGTTTTCCACCGCGAATTCTTGCAAGCAGGAATGTTTACCGATTCAAATCAGCAGTTCCGCGATTTTATCGTTAGCAGGTATCGGAATTACCAGCCCGACGTGATTATCGTTGTCGGGCAAGCCCCGCTTCAATTCATGGCGGAAACGCATGAGAAAGCGTTTCGCGGAGTGCCAATTGTTTTCTGTCTTCCCGACAGGCTGCTGGCCAATCTACCTGACGAGCTTCATTTCACAGGTGTAGTGGGTGACATTGCAGCAGCAATGACGCTCGATGCCGCGCTAAGGCTGCGTCCCGGCATAAAGCGCGTGGTTGTAATTGGCGGTCTGGGAGATATCGACCTGGAGCGAAACGCCGCAATTCAGAATCAATTGAAGAGCTATGAAAGCCATCTCGAGATCTCCTATTTCACCGGTATCCCGGTGCCTGATCTCGTGCAAAGGCTCCAGGATTTACCAAATGACACGATTATTCTTCTTGGTAATTTGGGGCTCGATTCCGCTGGGAATCTTTACTCCACAGCCGAATCGGGCGCCATTGTAGCAGGCAACGCGAATGTGCCGGTTTTCAGCTTGATTGATAGGAGCCTCAATCATGGCGAAGTAGGAGGCAAAGTCTCTGACTCCATCGAACAAGGCAAGATTGCTGGAGGAATCGCATTACGAATACTCAACGGAGAGAAACCTCAAAACATCCCGATCATGACAGATGTAACCACCTACATGTTCGACTGGCGAGCGCTACAGCGCTGGGGATTCAAGGAGAGCAATCTCCCGGCGGGCAGCATTGTACTGAACCGCGAACCAACTCTTTGGGAACGCAGCAAATGGATCTGGATCAGTGGGTTGCTCATCATCCTCTTTCTGTCCGCACTTGCCGCCTACCTTCACTTTAGCCGAAAACAACTTAGGCAGGCCAGAGACGCACAGTTGCAGCTTAGCGGCCTGTTGATCAACGCACAGGAAATGGAACGAAGCCGGCTGGCGTCAGAACTTCACGACGATTTTAGCCAGCGTCTGGCGCTACTCGCGCTCGAATTGGAAAATGCTTCGGAGGCGTTACCCGATTCGTCGCAAGCCACGAAGCGACAGTTGCACAAGCTTTTGGATTCGGCCAGCGAGCTCGGCGCCGATCTACACACCGTATCCCGTCGCCTGCACCCATCCACGCTTGAGAGTTTGGGACTTGTCCCCGGGCTGAAGGCTTTGTGTGATGAGTTTACCTCCCGGCAGGGCATCGAAATCGTTTTTTCTTCCAAGAATATCCCACGTGCTGTGCCTCCCAATGTGGCCCTGTGTTTATTCCGCGTCGCCCAGGAAGGCCTTCAGAATTTAAGAAAATATAGCGGAGCTTCACAGGGCAAAGTAGATTTGCGCAAGGCCGGGGACAGAGTGTTTCTTTCCGTGAGCGACAATGGGCGTGGATTCGATGCGAAGGAGATGAGGAATAGATTGGGTTTGGGAATCCGAAGTATGGGAGAACGTGCACGCCTGGTGGGTGGAAAATTCGAGATTCAGTCGGAACCCGGGAAGGGGACGCGGATCGACGTGTGCGTGCCCCTTCAGCCAGAAAATGAGATTGCTGAAGAGTTGAATATGCAGCGCAAGGCGGACGCTGTGTGAACACATTAAGTTCACCCGTGCGAATCGTGAATAGCAAGTACTCGATCGAACTATGTTCGGTACACGCAATGCTAGCGGTTGCCGAAAGTCCAGTTCAGTCCGGTGCTAGTCCCATAATCGCTTCCCGATAAGCCAGGGGGAGGATGACTATCCCAGCTACCATAGAAAGTAATATTGAATCTAAAGTCTCCCCAAATTTTTACGTAGTAGGACGTGTTCAGGTTGAAATGGACTCGCCCTGGATCGGATAGGGCCGGCAAAAGGCTTGCCGCGACAGTAAGGTTTGTGCGGTCGAATTGGAATAGCTTCGCCTGTGTATTGACCCAACCAGAAGCTACATTTTGCCCGGGTGCGACCACGATATTTTGCTGATAATTGATGCGCTGGAAGGCAAACCCCCCGGCCACGCTGATCGAGGTGTGATTCGTATTCTTCAGATATCGGCCCACGCCGCCACCGAAAGTAGATTGCAGATTGATGCCCTGCTCGGAGCTTTGGAGAAAGCTGGCGAGGCCCGTGTAATACCAGAGATTCCAACGCAGCAGACGCTGGGCGGAAGCATCAATCTGATTGCGAGATGAGGCAGACGCCCCTTTATTCGAGGATAGGGTCGAATTGTAGGCAACGGAGGCGGACCAGCGTTCTCGCGGGTAGTTCACATCTGTAGAGAGATCGTATTGGGTTGATTGATTCCCCTTGTTGTAGATCGCGCCAAGGCCGACGCTGCCGTTGAAGCGATGCCACCAATTCTCGAAAGACTGATCCATTTTGGCGATTTGGTCTCGCTCGAGCACTAGCTTCTCCCCAGGTTCATTGATTACCTCGATCGAAGCTGGCCGAGCGCTATCCCTCTTTGGCATGGAAAGCGTGCCAGAATAGACCTCTCCGTCCTGGGTTTTGACGACAAACAGTTGATTGCTCTCGAGGTGATCGACCTCAAACCAATTAATGGAGACGGTGCCCAGGGCATAATCGAGACTAATGTAGAGAACATCGGCACTGAGGCTTTTGATTTCGCAAGTAAGCCGATCACCGTTCTTCATTACGAGCACATCTGTCTTCTCTCTTGCTGTGAGAGGCCACGCGGCAAGCAGGATTGCTGACAGAACAATTCCTCGAAGATTCATCTGAGCCTCCACTGTGCGGCGTTGTGGATTCAAATCACGGGATACACCCGACTATGAAATAGGTCTTTAAAATCACAACTTGAATATGAGTCGGAGAAGAGCAATCCGTGCGAGTGCACTGGTTGGCCGGATAACAAGAGTTCTCAGAATCTGGTGGCTTGGAGTTGGGTGCACGATGACGAGCGATACCTGAGAGTGATGATTCTTCAACTACTGCAAACCAAGATCAGCTAGCAGTTTGGGATTTTCCTCCTGTACCGCTAGCAGGTTATGGCAGGCGCTACAATCGTTGGAAATCGTCTGGCCGTCCGCGCTGGTATGCGACCCGTCGTGGCATCGGAAGCAGCCCGGAAAGTCATTGTGACCAAGATTGTTCGGATGCACCCCCCAGGTCATCTTCATGTCTGGAAAAATGTTTCCGAGGTAGATCTTGGCGACGTTTTCGGCGGATTGTTCGATCAATGCGCGCTTGCTCGTATAAACGTCGGGGTACGAGGTGCGGTAGTAGTTCTCAATCCCCTCCACGATCTGTTTCTGTGCGCTATCGCGATCCGGATAATCGGCTTTCAGCAATTCCACGGCTTTTTTGTGGATGTACGGAAGCTCCGGGCTAATGAAGCCACGCGACATCCGCGAGTCAACTGCGTTTGCGGCCAACTCGAACGCGTGGGTTGGCCGGTTATGACAGTCAATGCAATCCATGGTTCGCTGCTCGCCCTTTTCGAGTTCCTGCTTGCTGACCTTGATGTCTGTCGAAACGTATTCCACTGTTTTGCCTTTGCTGTCCGTGTAATAAACGACGGGAATCACCTGGCGACGTTCGTCGGTCGAAATGTAGTGAATGCGGGAGCCATCGTCCAAATGTCTCCCGTGGATGCCCACAGAACCCGACGAGGCCCGACCGCCGATTTTCATCGCCAGTGCCGTGGTCATCGGGGAGTTTTTCTCATCGTCTTTGTAATTGGTCTTGAGGATGAGCTTGTCGCCCGAAAAACGTTGAGGCCAATGGCAATGTTCGCAGGTGTCCCGCGCGGGGCGAAGGTATTTCACCGGCGAAGGAATGGGCCGGGAATAGGTATGAAAGGTGACTGCAAGAACCTGGCGCAGGCCGGAGAGCTTGGAGCGTATAAACCAGCCCGCTCCTGGCCCTATGTGGCATTCGACGCATTCGACCCGCGAGTGCGGGGAATTCTGGTAGGCCGAAAATTCCGGGGCCATCACTGTGTGGCACGTCTGCCCACAGAACGTCGTGGTATCCATGTAGGACACGCCTTTGTAGGAAGCGAACGAAAAAATCAAGACGTTCAGCAATGTCGCGGCGCCGATGAACAGAAAACTATTCTGCACCATCGAAATCTTCAGATCGATTTCCGGATATACATGCGGAAGTTCGCCGGCATCACGCAACTTCCGCCGGCGCAACAGAATGCCCACGGGAATCAGCAACAATCCGAGAAGAAAAATCCCAGGCAACAGAAGGAAAAGCAGAATTCCCACATACGGGTGCGGAGGCCCGGGCAGCATGAAATCATAAATCCAGAAACCGATGAGCGTGATCGCTGTGCTTGTCGTGAGAACCACGCCGATGAGGCTCAGTCTATTCTGGCTGAGGTAATAGAGCAGTCTCGCCCAATCTCTGACAGTGTTTTGCGGACTCATACGCCCTGTACCTTTTTTCGTTCGACGTTTCTTGCGTACACACAAAGAGAAAAGAGCCTTCGAAGAATCTGTCGGGCCCCGTACGGCATCGCCAGTCGTGCGCCTGCAGAAACAGGGCTGCCGGCTAAGACACTAGCTACTTCAGAGTTGCCAGATAAGCGGCGATATTCTTCACATCCGCTGCCGCCAGGCTCTTTACGCTCGCGTGCTTCGGCGAAGCGGAGAACGCCTTGGTGATTTCGTCGGCGCTCTTGCCCTTGATCGAGGGCGACTTCGTTGCCGGTTTACCGGCACCATCCGCTCCGTGGCAACCGGCGCACTTTGCCTTGAAAGTTTTTTCGCCATTTGCAGAATCTTGAGCACGAGAAACGGACACGACAAGGCAAAACATTGCGGCGACGGCGATCACTGATAAAACCTTTTTCATTACTTCCTCCTTTGTTTCTTCCTTTGCCCGAAGCGCACTGCACCACCACGTTGTTGAACTAGAACGCGTACCTGACGGAAAGTGTGACAAGGTTGCCGTGGAAATTCCGGGGCGCAAAAACATCCTGGAAAGCCGCGGTCGAGTCCTCGTGGTAGCTGTAGTAGCTCCAAAATGCCTTTCCCGTCCAGTGATTCGCAATGTGGTAGTCAAACCCGGCGTAGGGTTGGTACCAGCTTGAGTTTAGAGATCCGTCCACATTCGTCGGGATGGGATTCTCGGGAGTCAAGTTAAGTTGTGAGCCGCTCACACCGGTCATGCTCGTACCCCCGTGGAGGGTCAACCGGTTCATAGGATTCCAAGAGAAATCGAGGAATCCCGTGTTGACCTTGCTGGAGTAAGGGGAATTCTGCTGCACAAGACCGGAGACGTTCGGACATGCGGGGAGTCCGGGAAGGGAACCGGTAGCCGTGAAGCAGACCAGGAGCGACGTGGAAATGTCGTTGTAGGAGTATCCCAAGTCCAGGCTGATTTTCTGGTTGGGAAGAAATTCCGCGGAGACCCCGTAGCTGTTGTTGTGCATCAGGTTGTTCACACCGGGCACATTGTTCTGGCCATACCAAAGGCTGACAATCCCATTGAAGTTCAGCTTTTCCGAAGGCTTGTAATCAGCCTGAAAGCGGAGCTTTTGTGAGGTCAAGGGACTGAGATTTGTAAAGGTAGCGTTGGCGCTCATGATATCGCCGTCCACGTTGAGCCGGAATTTCGGCGAAGGACGAACCCACAGGCCAAAGACGGAGTGATTTTCGTTGATATCCGTCTCGCTGGGAGGAGCGGACGTGCCGGGGAAGGAATAGGAGATAGATCCATCGGCATTGAGGGTGCACCCTGGCGGGAGATTGCCCGGGCCGGGAGGAAGTGCCGGATCCAGAACGGTACAATTCCCACGTGCTGCGTTGTTGGGGAAATAGATCCCGCCGAAGCTATTGAAGAAGTTATCGGAAATCACGCGGGCACGATATTCGTAGCCGAAATACGCGCCAGCTTTCAGATTAATCTGAACTCGAATTTGGATGGTGTTGGAGAGATCCTGCTGCTTCAGAAGGTTGCTGTCCAGATTCAGGGCAATGTCTCCGCCTGAACTCGTCGTATGAAGGGGAGTTGCGTTGGGCACGCCGTTGGCCGGAGCAGTGCACGTGCCTGGAAGCGCGGCGGTGGGCGAGAAGATGTTGGGGTTCACAATGAGGCTCGGACTGAAGAACGAGCAATCCGTCGCTGCAAACTGCGCCGGCTCTTTCCAATTGCTGAAGCGCACCGAATCAACCAGGCTGATGGTTTCGTTGATGTGCCAAGTGACGCCAAGATCGGCGAAAGCGGCGACATGGCGCCCGCTGATCGGTCCGGTTTCCGCGAAGTTGGAAAGGTTCGCCTTGGGGGTCAAACCCGAGAAATTCTGCTGGTAATCGTCAACGGTGAGGTCTCCGCCCGTATAGCTAAATGTTCCAGCGAATTCCACATTCTTGAAGTAGCTGGATTGCACGGTGACTTTTTCAGTAGGACTGTTCAACCGGGTTCGCCAGTGCAGCAGGTAGCTTGAAAAGGCGTTGCAAACGGGATTGACAATGCCACCAGGCGCAAACGCATTGCTGCACGGTTGACTGGTGCCATTCCAGGGTACGCCCAAGTCGACCAGAGGGAAGCCTGCTCCCGGAGAGAATTGCAGGTTGGTATCGGTGCTGCCCAGATCGTTCTTGAAATAACTCCAGATCTGGTCGTAGCTGATGGTTGTCCGAGGCAGAAAACGGAAATCCACGCCCAATCGATAGTTCCGATTGTGGTTCGAATAGTTCTGGGTCAGATATTGGTCGGTACCTTCGTGGGTGGTGCTGGCTCCCGGGCCGTACATGGTGTTTTGATCGTAGCCAAGGCGAAAGCGAATCTTCGAATCGGGCAAAATTGTTATCCCATAATTCTGCATGTTTCTAGCGGTGTAGAAGGCTTGCGGACTTGTGCCGATTACGGCGGTACCCACGACGTTGGAAGGGGCATTTACGATCGGATTGAAGTTCGGCGGGGTGTTGGGGAAAAGAGTTGGAGGGTTCAGCGGGTTTCCAAGCAGCGAGTAGTCCCAATGATTCTGGTCCTTGCGGAACATGCCGTTGAAGGCGTACCACTTGTTTTTGGTGATGCGCAACTGAGAAACGTTGTTGGGATCGCCGCCATACCCGAAGTTGCTGAAGAAGAAATGATCGAACAAAGTGCCGTGGTGGTCCAGGGAGTTCATATCGGTGCTGAAGTCGAGCAACCGCGGCCCCTGCTGTAAATTAACGAAGGTGTCGTAAGTCTGCTGATTGCCAACAACATCCGTGAAGCGGTAACCGAATTCCACAGATTGCTTGATGTTGTAGTTGCCCTGGTCAATCCCCTTTTGCTCGTCCACTTGCTGAGCAAACGACACGGAGATACAAAAAGCCGCGAGCATCAAGGTTGACAGGAGAAACCGCGTCACGAGGAGTGTGAAGTTCTTGATGTTTGGAGTTTCTTCCATTCTTGTATTCCGCATGATCGTGTCCCTCCTTCCTTAGGGTGTGAAAAATACCGGACTGGTGTTGGAACCATGAATCGCGACATGGCAGAGCGTGCAAGCCTGGTACTTGGTGGACTGGTTGTGGAAGCTTGGTGTGGCCGAGGGGCCAACGTTCGCATTCAGCGAGTGGCAGCTGATGCAGAGCAGATTGACCTGATTTTGCTTAAGCATACGCTGATTGGTTGAGCCGTGTGGAGAATGGCAAGCGGTGCAGCCCTCCAGTTTGGCTTCGTGCTGGTAGACGAAGGGACCCTGCTTGTCGGCATGGCACTTGTAGCAGACCTCGTCATTGCCGTCGGCCCGGCGGAGTTGGTGAGCCAGGAAACCACCATGGGGGTTGTGGCAATCGCCACACTGCAGCAGCCCTTCATTGACCCGGTGATGGAACGGCCGTGCGAACTCCGCCCGCACATCCAGATGGCATTTGTAGCAAAGCTTCGGCGAGGCTTCCTTTAGCAAGAATTCGCTTTCTTTTGCGTGGTGTGGAGAGTGGCAGTCAATGCAAGAGACGCCGCTCTGGAGATGCAGGGATCGTCCAAAGTTGTTCTGCTCGTGACTGCTTTGATGGCAATCCAGGCAGCGCGCACTGGTCTGCTGGGGAGTTGCGTCCTTGAAGGTGAAGATTTTGGATTTGTCGCCGCCGCCGTCGACGTGCTCCTTGCCGGGGCCGTGACAAGCCTCGCAGCCATGCCATTCCGCGCCCTTGTGCGCGTCGAGTTTCGCGTCCATGGTGGTGGCGAAATGGGGAGTCTTTTCAAAGTTTGCATAAATCTCGTCATGACACGTCTTGCAGGTGTCGGAGCCTACATACAACGCCGGATCTGTCGGGCGCACATATGCTTTGGCTTGACCAGAGGACTTGGTCTGTTGTGCGCCATTCTTTTTGTCGTCGGAGTGGGCAAAGGGAACTACCAACGCCGGAATCAGCACTGCCAGAAGATAATAGATGGGGAGCCGCTGCGAATACTTCATAGAACTCCTCTGGCTATTGGTGGACAGATTCCTGCGTCCACACGAACCAGGTTGCATCCGCTTTCTTTCGAAGGACACGACAACCTCGAGAGCAGGGCGCCTCGCGAACTGTCGGAACCCGCCTCCATCGCTGGCCAAGCGGACACTTCAAGAGGGCAAAGAGTTTCTTGAAAATCCTTCCTGCCACAGAAGGTATTTTGAAAATTCTCGAATGTCAGCTAGGGATTTCCCTAGTGGCACTCAGCGGGGCCAAACGTTACCTTCCACTCCGTAATGGGTCACCGGGGAGGCGAGCTTTCCGTCAATGGGGCGGTTCAGTTCTATATCCAGCGCTAAGATGCAATTCTGATTCATGAAGTATGGAGCAAGCCTTGGATCTGAATAAGAATGAAGAACTTGGAGTGAATGGACAGATTGAAAGCACCGCTGGTGAGTCATCAAAGACTCTGAGTGGGGTTACTCGGAGGGAGTGGTTCAGGACGGCGGCTGGCGGTTGTGCCGGGCTGGCGCTGGGTACCTTTGTCGATGTGGAAGCCGTGCGGGCTAGCACGCAGATGCTGAAACTCTCCGACGTGAAGGAGTTCACTACTTCCTGCAACTTTTGTTCGTGTGGATGCGGGATGGTGGCGACGGTACGCGAAGGCAAGTTGATTAGCATGGAGGGCGACTACGACCACATTGTGAATCGCGGATCCCTGTGCGTGAAGGGAATATCCATGTTTGCGACTCACACCTCGCCGAACCGGCTCACAACCCCGCGTTATCGGGCGCCCGGCAGCGACCACTGGGAGGATATCTCCTGGAACGACGCGATCGAACGGGTCGCACAGAAGATTCGGAAGACGCGCGACGCGACCTGGATCTTCACCGAGAAGGTTGGCAACAAGGAGGTTCCGGTCAATCGGACCGATGCAATCGGCTTCCTCGGTGGCGCGCAGAACACGAACGAGGAGTGCTACCTCTTCCAGAAGGCGGC
>Ga0210389_10000457_pt1 | contig 37658 bp, 32 predicted proteins | sample IncBWH28OmetaG_FD_160127 | JGI IMG/M metagenome (GOLD analysis project Ga0210389, IMG submission 160127) | Forest soil microbial communities from Barre Woods Harvard Forest LTER site, Petersham, Massachusetts, United States - Inc-BW-H-28-O ... | reverse complement strand
GCAGCAAGGTTTCGGCCGCGCGCATCGTCACAACGTAGCCGACCAGAGCCGCAAGCCCCGCGGCACCGTGATTTTCACGGGCCAGTCCCACTCCGACGCCCACCGCAAACAGCAAGCCCAAATTATCAAACACCGCTTTGCCCGCTGCGGCCATGGCGACCCAGTTGAGCAGGTCCGGTTGACCCAACCTCAGCAGCAAGCCGGCAATGGGCAGCACCGCAATGGGCAGCATCAACGCACGGCCGAGCTGCTGAAATCCTGCGAAACGAAAGCTCATTCGCCACCTCCCGCATTGCCCGCCAGCCGCTCAACCAAATCTCGCACCTCGGCTGCCGATCCTAAGCCAAGACAGCGCTGGGCGAGATCTTCGCAGTCCGCCATGCGGAGCGCCCCGATCTGACCTTTGAGCGCGGGAATCGCGGTCGGCACGACCGACAGTTCGCGAACGCCCAGACCCAGCAGGATCGGCACGGCGGTACGATCGGCGGCCACTCCGCCGCAGACAGCCACCAGCTTGCCGGCCGCCTTTCCGGCGCGTCCCGCCGCCGCGACCAATTGCAAGACGGCAGGATGCAACGCATCGGTGCGGCGCGCGAGTTCCGTGTGGCCGCGGTCCATGGCGAGCGTGTACTGAGTCAAGTCATTGCTGCCGATGGACAGAAAATCAACTTCACGCAGCAGCGTGGCGGCCGTGAGCGCAGCCGCGGGCGTTTCGATCATGGCGCCAAGCGACGGTCCCGTCTCCAACTTCAGCTCTGCCATGAGCGCATCGATGACCTTGCGCACCGCAAGAATTTCCGACAGGTCGGTGACCATGGGGATCAACAAACGCACGATCCCCGCCGGCTTCACCCGAATGGCCGCCCGCAATTGCGCGCGCATGAGAGCCGGGTGCGCCATGGCCGTGCGCACGCCGCGCATCCCCAGCGCGGGATTCGCTTCGGCAGGCAGCGGCAGGTACGGCAAGGGCTTGTCGCCGCCCACGTCCATCATGCGCAATATCAGGGGACGGCCGCCCAGGGCATTGGCGATGCTTTGATACGCGGTCAGCTGCTCGTCTTCGGCCGGTGCGGTGGCCCTGTCGATGAACAGAAACTCGGTTCGCAGCAGCCCGCAACCTTCCGCGCCGTTCTCGACAGCGGCAATCGCGTCTGCGGTGCTGCCAAGGTTCGCGAACACCTCGATGCGCGTGCCGTCGAGCGACTGGCCGTCTCGAGCCGCTGCCGAGCGCAGCGCGGCGCTTCGCGCGAGCCGGGCCTCGACGTTCAGCTTCGCCCGCGCAACCGCCTCCGGGGTCGGTTCATAGTGCAGCGTTCCGTTGTCGGCATCGACGATAATGGTCTGACCGTCCGGCACGCCGTGAAGCGACTGCCCAACTCCGATCAACATCGGTATCTGCATGGCCGCCGCCAGAATCGCGACATGGGACGTGGCGCCGCCGCCGCTCAAGGCGATGGCGGCCAATCGGCGCCGGTCGAGCGCCGTCAATTCGGACGGCAACAAATCGTCCGCCAGCAGTATGGCGTGCTCGGGAAGAGGCAGGTGCATGGGTCTTGCCTCGCCGGCCAGGGCGAGCAAGACGTGCGCTTCAACATCCAGCAGGTCATCGGCGCGCTCTCGCAAGCGCGAGTCGTCAAGCGCTTGCAGGGCAGCGATGGATCCTCGCGTGGCATGGCGCCACGCATAGCCGGCGCTCTTGCCGTTGGCAATCAGCTTGCCGGCGCCTTCGTTGAGTGTCGGGTCGTCCAGAAATTCCAGGTGCGCACCGATGATGTCTTGCCGCTCGGCGCCGCCCGTGTTGCGCACACGTTCCAGTCTCAGTCTCACATTGGATCGCGCGCGATCGAGCTCGCCCAGTTCCTGAAGCGCACCGCGGCCCTGCTCGGTGACCTCGATCTCGCGGCGTTCGATACGAGTCGCGCGCCCCACGGCAAAGCCGGGTGATGCGCAAATGCCGCCCATCTCGCCGGACCGTGCCGGCCGCTGCGTCATGGGCGCGTTCGCAGGCACCGATGCGCCCGCCGGCACCGATGCGTTCGACGGAACCGATGCGCTCGCCGGCACGGATGGGTGCGCCAAGTCGATACGCTGCGCCTCCTCGAGGCCGGCCAGGATCTGGGCGATGGCCTGCTGCGCCCCAACGCCGTCGGCCTGAATGAGCAGCTCATCCCCGCAGCGCACACCGAGCGCCATGATGCCGACAACGCTGCGCGCGTCGGTTGTTCGGCCATGTGCCCCAAGCGTGATCGACGTCCCCACGCCCTTGGCGCGCCGCGCCAGCAGGGCCGCGGGACGGGCGTGCAGGCCCTGCGCCAGTGCAACCACCACTGCGTGTTGCGCGCGCATGGCGGATGGCGCCGCTGCCTCTGCGGGAAGCGAGGATCCCGGCGGAGCTGCGGCGCCGTCGATCAAGAACAGCCTCTCTCCCGCCCTGATCGCGCCCGAGGCTCGCCGATTCTTGAGAACCGCGCCGTCGGAAGTCACCACGATCGGGGTCACCAGGCTCTTGGCGCCGCGGGCCACGAGGTCCAGATCGAAGCGAATCAGCTCATCGCCAATTTTGACCCGGGCGCCGGGCTTCACCCGTGCATCAAATCCTTTGCCGCCCAGCCGGACGGTGTCGATCCCGACGTGAATCAGCACCTCGAATCCATGCGGTGTGCGAATCGAAACGGCATGGCCGCTGGCCGGTAAATTTATAATCTCCCCCTCGCACGGCGCCAGGACGACACCGTCGGTCGGATCGATCGCCAGGCCATCGCCGAGCATGCGGCCGGCAAAGACCTCGTCGGGGACCTCGTCCAGCGCTGCGCACCAGCCGGCGAACGGTGCCATGATTTCCTGCAAGCGCACTACTCCCCTATCTCCGCCCAATCGAGCGTCCACATAGGATCGAGGCGCGGACGGGCAAACCTCAGGCATAGATCGTGTCTACCGGCGAGAACCGGCAGTTTTTCAGCCGGCAACACCGTGACCCCATCGCGCATCGCCGCGGGCGCGAGCGGCAGCGTCACGGCCGGCGTCTCGCAGCCATCGATGTGGACCTCGAGTTCGCCGTCAGCGCTGCGTGCATCTCCGACGCGTATCTTCGCGGCATCGGCACCCAATTCGTAGTTGAATGGCAGCGCAACCACGGCGGCCGTGATTCGCGCGCCGCGGCTCAAGTCCGCGCCCCGATAGATCCAGCACGGATTCATGATGTCGACCGCAAACGGTGCGTCGGGCGCGGCGGCGGCACTGGGCTCGAGCAGCAGGGGAAGACCGTTGCCGCAGAGTTCGAGTTGATGGCTCGTGCGCCTCCAACCCGTGTGCGCGTCCAGGCGCGACACCCACGTCCGCGAAGCCTGCTCGGAGCCAAAAAATGTCGCGGCGCGAATTTCCGTGCCGGGCGGCAGGTCGAGGGGTTGCGCATAGAGCGTTGACGCGGCGTCCGGTTCGCGGCCGTCGAGCGTGTATCGAATACTCGCCTCGGCAGCGTCTTTGAGTTCGGGCAGATTGGACAGCGTCACGCGGATCGCCCCGGCCTCAAGCGCGAACCGCGGATCGATGCCGAACACGCTGTCCGCGTAGTTGATGCCGAACGCCCGATAGCGTTCAAACATGGGTACCAATCGCTTCAGGAAATCCGGCCAGCTTCTTTGCGGCGGGGACCAACCCACTTCGGCCAACGCTGCGGCCCGCGGCAGCGCCATCCATTCGACCCGCCCGCCGCTTTGCATGTGCTCGGTCCACAGATCCGCTTGCAGCCCAAGGATGTGCCGTTGCTGCGCCTCGGAAAGCTCTGCGTCATGCGGCTCAAAGTCATAGACGTTTTTAAGGGAAATAATCGCGATGCGACCGGGCGGCTCCGTCGCCAGCGGACTTTGCCGATGATCGAGATAGAGCCCGGGATCCGGCGCCAGCACGGCATCATTGCCCCCTATTGCCGCGGCGTGAGCGGCGGAGGCGCCATGCCAGGACATGACAACCGCGTCAGCTGCCAATCCAGGCTGGAGGATTTCGTCCCAACCCACCGCACGCCGACCCTTGGCGGACAGATGCGCGCTGATTTTTTGGGTGAAATAGGTCTGCAGGGCGTTGGCGTCGCTTAACCTAAGTTGCCGGGCGCGCGCCTGCACCGCCGCCGAGACGATCCATTCCTCTTTCACGGCTTCGTCTCCGCCGATGTGCACGTACCGGGACGGAAACAATTGCATGACTTCGTCGAGCATGTTCTGCAAAAACTCGAACGTGTCCGGTTCTAAGTTAAAGAGGTGCGAATGAATGCCCCAGTTAGGCGAGACCGGAAGTATCGGATGGCTGTCGATGGCGCCCAACTCCGGGTAGGCGGCAATGGCGGCCTGCGCGTGACCCGGCATGTCGATTTCCGGAACGATCTGCACATGCCGAGCTGCTGCGAAGGCCACGATGTCGCGGACCTGTTGCTGGGTATAGTAGCCCCCGTACGGCTTCGGGTTCGGCGTGCCGGGAGTGGCCGCGGGAATTCGCCACGCCCCCACCGATGTGAGCCGCGGGTACTTGCGAATCTCCAGGCGCCAACCCTGATCATCGGTCAGATGCCAATGCAGCACATTGAGCTTGTGCCACGCCATCCAATCGATCATGGAGCGCACAAAGGCCGGCGATTGAAAATGGCGCGCTGAGTCCAGCATCAATCCTCGCCAGGGATATCGAGGTTCATCGCTGATGGATTGCGCGGCGATCGTGCCGCTCTTGGGACCCGCCGGCAGCAGCTGCCACAGAGTGACGGCCCCGTAGAAAAGGCCTGCGGACGCAGTTGCGCTCACAGTGATCCGCCGCGGTGTGACCTCGATCCCATAGGCCTCGGGTCGAAAGCCGCTGTGCCGCCGGAACTCGATCGTCGCCGAACCGGCCTGTGCCGCGCCGGCACGGACCGGCAGCGTCAATCCATTGGTACGATTCCACAATTGAGCCAGGTAGTGTGCGGCAGCCGCCGCGTCGCGATCGCGAGACGGCACGCGCAGGACGACGCTGGAATCAACGCTGAACGAGCCGCTGCCCGGTTTGACCTCGGCCGGCGCCGGGACGACGGCGTGCGCCGCCAGCGGCAGTGCGATACTCAAAGCGAGGGCGGCGGTTTGCACCGCCGCCCAGGGTCGTCTCACCAGACTAGAGCCTTGTCGCACGATCCACACTCTACCCGAATGCCTCGTGCGGGCCGATACCGCCGACCTACAGCTTGAAGCGGAAGTTCAAGTAGTACTGCGAACCGTTCTTGTAAAAAGCCCGCGGCTGAGTCGTGTTCAAAGCGTAGTACTTGAGCGTCGGATTGTTCAGGTTCATGCCATCCAACGTGATCGAGAAATGATCGTTCATGGTGTATCCCAGCGCGGCCGACAGGGTGCCGATGGAGTCCTGCGTAAACGCCGTGCTGCGATCCAAGCCGCTGTAGAACGCCGACCGGTAGGTGTACCCCACCCGGGCATTGAACATTTTGTTCTCGAAGTAGGCGCTCACGTTGTAGGTGTCCTTCGATGCACCCACCAAGCGATGGTCGCCGGGGCTTCCGTCTGGATTGGGCTGCACATTCGAGGTTTGCTTGGCATCTGCATAGGTGTAGTTGCCGATGAAGCCGATGTTGTCGGTGAACGCCTGTTGGTAGGCAATCTCCAGGCCGTCGACCCGGCCTTTGGCGTTGACCGGAACCGTCAGGTTGTAATCCACCGGGCAGCCGGTCGGACAGATGGAGCCGTAGGTTTGGTAGGATTTGATTTCCGATCCGTATCCCACGTAGTTGCGCAAGTCCATGTAGAAGGCGGTCGCCGACAGCAGCGAACCCTTGGCAAAATACCACTCGAGGCCGGCGTCCAAGTTGGTCGAGCGAATCGGTTTCAAGTCAGGGTTGCCGCCCGTACCGCTGCCGACACTACCGGCGACTCCCGGCGGCGTGAGATTGGTGAATCCCGCGAGCGCCGAGTAATCGGGGCGCGTCATGGTCTCGGCGGCGGCGAAGCGCGCCACCAAATCCTTGGCCACGTCCAGCTTCAAATTCGCGCTCGGCAGGACGTCATTATAAGTATGTTTCCTTTCGATGCCGGCAAACGGTCCGAAAGCAGACGTCAGCACCGCACCGGGCGTGGTCGGATCCACCTGCGTGTAGCTGATGGCGTCTTCCTTGGTATTGACGTAGCGTACTCCGACGTTCCCCGCCCAGTTGTCGCCCTTGAAATCAGCTTGCAGGAATGCAGCCGCATCCTTTTCGTACACCGCAAACAAATACTGATAGTACTCGCGCGTGATCGGATCGCGATTGACGTTGGCGGGGCTGTTGTACGCGGCCAGCTGCGCCGGGGTCCAATACCAGATGTCCGTCGGAATATTGCCGCCGAAGGTGTTGAAGTTCGATGGATAATTCGAGAACGTCGTCGGGTAAGCCGACGGACTCGTGTTCAGAGGGCCTTGCGCGACGCCCGTCGGGGAGGTGCGGTCATGCGCCTGGTAGCGCACACCGAATTTCAAATCCTTCCAGGCGCCGTCATCGATCTTGTAGTCGCCGTCGATCTTCGCCCATTTTTCCGTGTCCCTGATATCGATGTCGGCGGCACCGAATATCCAGCCGAAGGTCACCGGTACGCCGCCGGGAGTCGGCGTGTTGTTGACCGTATTGCCGAGATTGAAGTTCGGCGCAGTGCCCATCCCGTTGAGCTGATATCCAGCACCGCTGCTCAATCCGGGGTTGGTCTCGGACACATCTTGGTGCGGCGTCTTGCCGTCGCCCCAGGAATAGCCGACCTGGCCCAAAAAAGAGAGCGCGCTGTTGGCATTCCACGTCGTGTCGAGGTTGACGAAATTCGCCGTGGCGGTTTCGTCGGGACGCGATATTTGATCGTAGACCCCGTAGAGGGTGCCCGAGACCGGGCTGAAGTTCGCCTTGGTCAACGTATTGTTCTGGACCACGTAGCCGGGGTCCGGGCTCTGGCCGGCGCCGAAGTTGACGAAGTGCGTTGACCACATCAGGTAATTGCGGTTGTAGTTGGTGGCCGTCAGCTTCGATGAAAAGGCGGACAGATCCAAAGTGAGATCGTCCGTCGGTTTGAACTCGATGTCGGCCAGTCCGCCGTTTTTCTGCCGCCTCTGCGTGAAAAACGCGGCGCCGATTTCGGTCGGGTACTGCACATTGGCCAGATCCGGGTGCGCCGTCGCGACTGCGCTCCCGGGCGCAATGGTGTCGTAGCCCAAGATCTCCACGCCGTCGCGGCGCAGATCCCGGGTTTCGGAAAATAACTGCAGCATCACGCCAAAATTATTGGCATCGTTCTTGAAGGCGGCGAGCGCGCTGTATTGCCCGTCGGTCTTCGAGGGCAGATCCGCGTACACCGCGCCGACCGATGCTTCGAGCGTGAACTGCTTGCCGAAATCCAGCGGCTTGCGCGTGATGATGTCGACCGAACCTGCCACCCCGCCTTCGACGAGCGATGCGCTCGAGCTCTTCTCGACCACGATCTTGCTGACGATCTCCGAAGGCAGCAAGGTGAAGCTGACGCTGCGACCGACCGTTTGCACCTGGTCGAGCACAAACCAATCGCCGGCGGCGAGGTTATGGCCGTTCACCAGGGTCTGCGTCAGGCTGGGGTTGGTGCCGCGCATGCTGACGCGGTCGTTTTCATCGAAGCCGCCCTCGTTCGCCCCGGCGGCGCTGGTGGTAATGCCCGGCAAGCGCGCCAAGGAATCGGCGACGTTTTTATCCCACATCTTGCCGATATCTTCCGCGGTGACGACTTCCGTAATTTCGGTCGAGTCGCGCTTGGCCTCGAGCGACAGTTCGACGGATTTGCGGATGCCGGTGACCACGATTTCCTGGAGTGCATTGTCCTCGGGCGCTCCCGCCGCCAGTGCGAATGCGGGCGGCACGAGCATCACGATTCCCAGTGCCGACTTGACCGCCAGTGCGATCCGATTCATATAGATATCCCCTGTCCGATTCATATCGATGCCCCCTGTCCTGTCATCAACTTTGTTGAGAATCCGCCCCATCCGCCGGGTGGATGCCGGTTGCATGCCACACCAATTTGAACCCAATATAATACCAATTCTTAAAAATCGCTAGTGCCGTGTAATAAATACAACCAATAATTCTATTTTATGATTATAATCAATAGCTTAATCGTGATAAATATCGGGTGTTGTTCTCAAAGTGGTATTTGTTTGGTATTATTCAATGACTAAGCCCACTACGGAAGCGCCCGCGGCCCCCATGACATCGCTTGCGAAAACCATTGGTCCTTTAGATGGTCAGGGCAATTTGCCGCTGTATCAGGAGTTGCAGCGGGTGCTGCGAAAGGCCATCGACAGCCGTGTTTTAGGCCCGGACGATGCGCTGCCCTCGGAACGCGATCTTGCGGCGGATTTCGAGGTATCGAGAATCACGGTGCGCAAGGCGCTGGACGGACTGGTTGCCGATGGACTTCTCGTGAGGCGCCAGGGGGCGGGAAACTTCGTCTCGGCGCGCGTCGATAAGAACTTCGCGATGCTCACGTCCTTCTCCGAGGACATGCGTGCGCGCGGGCGCACCCCGCGAAGCGTTTGGCTGAAGCGCGCGGCCGGCACCGTGACGCCCGAGGAAGCACTGGCCCTGCGTTTGAGTCCGGGTACGCCGGTTTTTCGCTTCAACCGAATTCGCTACGCCGACGATGCCCCCATGGCGTTGGAATACGCCACCATCGTTGCCAGCGCCCTGCCCTCCCTCGAAGCGGTCGACGCATCGCTATACGAAGCCTTGGAGCGCGCCGGGCATCGCCCGGTGCGCGCGCTGCAGCGCTTGCGCGCGGTGCTGATCAGTTCCGACCAAGCCGAACTTCTGAAAGCGAAGACCGGAGACGCGGGCCTTCTGGTGGAACGCTTGGGATCCTTGCCCGACGGCCGCGCAATAGAATTCTCGCAGTCGTACTACCGTGGCGACACCTACGACTTCGTCGCCGAGTTGAGTACGTGAACCAGGAGCGTTCGCGATCGGCGGAGCGGACGCTCATGTTTGCGGAAGCCGCCGATGCATCCAATGCGGTGCGCGCCCAGTTGCAGCACGATTCCGCATCCATGCGCTCGATCGGCGCGGAATTGCGCAGGTTGAATCCTCGAGCGGTGATCACCTGCGCGCGCGGCAGCTCCGATCATGCGGCAACCTACGCAAAGTATTTGATCGAAACGCATGCGCAGGTGTTGACGGCTTCGGCCGCGCCGTCCGTGAGTTCGGTGTATGGGGTCACACAGGATGTTCGGGGTTGTCTGTTCGTTGCGATTTCACAATCGGGACGCAGTCCGGACCTGCTGGCCTCCGTCGCCTCCGCAAAGGCATCCGGCGCCGTGGTGCTGGCGCTCTCCAACAGCGCCGATTCGCCCCTGATGGCGGCGGCGGATCTCACGGTTGAATTGAATGCCGGCCCTGAAAGCAGCGTGGCGGCGACGAAATCCTACCTGGCATCGCTGGCGGCGATCGCTCGCCTGGTCGCAGCGTGGACCGAGGATGCCGCACTCGACTCGGCGCTCGCTCGCTTGCCGGAACTGATGGACAGGAGTTGGGCGGCCGATTGGTCGGCGGCGCTGCCGGCGCTTGAATCCGCGGAGAACCTCTACGTGGTGGGCCGGGGCATGGGCCTCGGTGCCGCGCAAGAAGTTGCCCTCAAGTGCAAGGAAACCTGCGGCATCCACGCCGAGGCCTTCAGCAGTGCTGAGCTTCGACATGGACCCTACACGCTCTTGAGAAAGGGATTTCCGGCGCTGCTGCTGGCGCAACAAGACGCCACGCGCCCGGGAGTCGAGGCTCTCGCCATTGAGCTCGCACGCCGCGGCGTTCCGGTAATGCTTGCCGGCGGCAATGCGGCCGGCTCAATCGAGTTGCCGGCAATCGAAGTTGCGGCAGAACTGGCGCCGATCCTTCTCGTACAAAGCGCCTACCGCATGATCGAAGCGCTGGCGGTGCGCCGCGGCCTCGATCCGGATCGACCGCCGCACTTGCACAAGATCACGGAGACCGTGTAGTGCGTACCGCACTGGCGAACGGCCGGATCCTGGCCGGCGAGCGAATCGTGACCGGACAGACCGTGCTGCTCACCGACGGCCGCATCGAGGCCATCGTCCTTCCCGAGGATCCGCGCTGCCGCGACGCTGCGAGCGTCGATCTTGCGGGACAGATCCTGCTGCCGGGATTCATCGATGTGCAGGTCAACGGCGGCGGCGGCGTGCTGTTCAACGATGACCCGAGCCCGGAATCGATTCGCGCGATCGGCGCCGCGCACCGGCAATTCGGCACCACCGGTTTTCTGCCCACCCTGATCAGCGATGATCTCGACACCATCGGGCAAGCGATCGCCGCCGTGCAGTCTTCACTGGATGCGCGCCTGCCCGGCGCGCTCGGCATACATATCGAAGGCCCGTTTCTGAATTGGGCACGCCGTGGCGTGCACGACCCGAAGCACCTGCGGCGTATGGACAACGGCGTGATCTCCATGCTCTGCGGTTTGCGGGGCGGCCGCACCGTGCTGACCCTGGCGCCGGAAATGACGACCACCGGCATGATCGCGCAACTGGCCGCGGGCGGCATCTTGATCTCCGCGGGGCACAGCGATGCAAGTTACGCACAGGCCGCGGCGGCGATCGCGCACGGCGTGCGCGGCTTTACCCACTTGTTCAATGCCATGGGGCCTCTGGCGCCGCGCGAACCCGGAATCGTCGGAGCCGCGCTCTACGATCAGAATTCTTGGTGCGGCATCATCGTCGACGGCTATCATGTCGATCCGGTCATGCTGAAACTCGCGTTGCGCTGCAAGCGCCATGACCGATTCATGTTGGTCACGGATGCCATGCCGCCCGTGGGCTCGCCGGCGACCAGTTTTGTGCTGCAAGGGCGCACCATTCATGTCAGCAATGGCGTCTGCCGAGACCAGAATGGAACCCTCGCCGGCACGGCACTCGACATGGCCACCGCCGTGCGCAATGCGGTGCGGCTTTTGGACTTAGGAATAGCCGAGGCGGCGCGCATGGCCAGCGAGTATCCCGCGGCCTTCCTCGGGCTGGACAGCGAACTCGGTCGTATTGCGCCGGGCTACCGCGCCAATCTGGTGCTCGTGGATGACGATTTGCAGGTCAAGCGCACGTGGATCGAAGGCCTTTCCTCCTAAGCGGCTGCGAACGGCCGGTCCGCGGCCGATCTGGTAAGCTAAATATCCATGAGCGAGTCGCTGACACCATTTCACATCGCGGTTCAAGTGCGCGATATCGCCGAAGCGCGCCGATTCTATGGTGAAGTGCTCGGCTGCAGTGAAGGCCGCAGCAGCACGCAGTGGGTGGACTTCAACCTCTACGGCCATCAGTTCGTCTGCCATCTGAATCCGAATCTGGGCCGCAGCGGCAAACTGGCAAACCATTTCAACCCGGTCGACGGACAGGGAGTTCCCGTGCCTCATTGCGGCGTCGTGCTGAAGCCGGCGCAGTGGGCCGAGCTGGCCGACCGTGTCCGGCAGCATAACGTCGACTTCGTCGTCGAGCCGTACACGCGATTCAAGGGCCAGACCGGCGAACAGTCCACGATGTTTTTTCTCGATCCCACGGGCAACGCGCTCGAATTCAAAGCGTTCGAGAACATTGAGACGCAGTTGTTCGCGGTGGACGCGCCCTCTCGCTAGCGGCGCGCCCGCCCCAAGCGGCGCTATGAAGGGAGGAACCTGGGATGCTCATGCGGCTGGCTGTTATGGTATTTCTACTTGCGGCGGCGACGGTGCACGCGGATGCGCCGCTCAATGCCAAACAGCAGGTGCTTTGGGATCATTTGCGCCAGTCCCTTGCCGACGTGGAGCAGCGGCTCGACGGCGTCATGGGGGTTGCCGTCTTGGACTTGAACTCCGGACAGAAACTCCTGATCCGTCCTGACGAAGTATTTCCGCAGGCGAGTTCCATCAAGATCGCGGTGCTCGCGGAGCTGTATCATCAGGCGCAGCAGTCGGCGCATGGCGTGAGCGGCAAGGCGACATTGACGGACCGCTATGTGCTGCGCGCAGCGGACATCGTTCCTGACAGCTCCATTCTGGGTGGTCTCACTCCCGAGGTGTCTGCGCTCACGAACCGCGATCTCGCGACCATCATGGTGGCCGTCAGCGATAACTCGGCTACAAACGTTCTCATCGATCGCGTCGGCATGGACAACGTCGTGCGCTTGACGCAATCGCTGGGGCTTGCACACACGCAACTGCGGCGCAAAATGATGGATCTTCAGGCTGCGGCGCAGGGCCGGGAGAATATTTCCACGCCGCGCGAGATGATGGAGCTGCTCGAGCAGCTCTATCGGGGCAAGGTGATCGAGCCGCCGCTGCTCGATGATTTCTTCAATGTCCTGGCAACCAACAAAAATAGCTGGATACCGCGCGATCTGCCGGTCGATCTCAAAGTTGCCAACAAACCGGGCGAGCTCGAGGGCGTACGCAACGACTCCGGCATCGTGTTCCTCAAGAACCGGCCTTACGTGATTTGCATCATGACCACCTATCTTGCGAATGAGCGCGCCGGCGAGGAGGCGATCGCGCGGATTTCGCGCTTGGCGTTCGATTTATTCGATCGTCTCAGCCGTGCCTCTGACCTGGGCAGGGTTATTTCGCCCGGTAATGGCGGCGCGCGGTAGTTGGGCGCACGGACGCCTAGCGGCGTCGATCATTGTCCCTGTCGCGGTGCTCCCTCCGTCCTCGATCGTAGTGCTCGCGCGAGTCGCGATAACCACCATAGCGACCGCGGCCGTAGTAGACCGCGGGTGGGGCATAGTAACGGGGCGGTGCGTACACCACCGGAGGGGGCGATCCCCACCCAAACGGATCGATCACTACGCTGACGTGGCCGTCTGCATAGGCGGCAGAGCTGGCTGCCAACGTTAACGCCACCATGCCGAGTGACAGAATTCTATTTTTCATGATCAATCCTCGTAGCCGCAATGCGACGCATTATTGCCGCGATCATCGCGACAAGCTTAAATTATCGACTCGCGACCTTTTTGCCATCATGCTCGCGATGACTGAATACCTCGTCCGCCACCTTCTTCTGGTCATCGGACATCACCGAATACAAACCTGAAAAGGCGCTCGCGAGCTTCTTGACATTTTTTGCATGTGCCTCGGCAATTTCCGCGTAGGAATTCAAATTGTCCACTGCCGTCGCGCTCGCAATCGATGCGTCGCGCTTGTCGATGGCCCGATCAAGCTCACGTGCGTTCTCACGCATCGTTTCCGCCACCTTCTTCCACTGCGGCTCCTCGGCGGAAGTGATCTTGAGCTTCGCATATAGATCCGTGATGTGGTGCTCCACCGCCGCATCGCGTTTTGCGTCCGCCTTGGCCATGGCGGCTGGCGTGGCGTCGGTCACCGGATGCTCACTTGCGGGCTTGTCTTGCGTTTGTGCAATTGCGCCACCAAACACAAACGCGGAGGCGAGTACTGCAATGGTCAATTTCATATGGTTCTCCGTAAGGGTGCCCATCTTCTCTACAGCACTGGACCGGCTATCCTCGCCGCGGCGCTTCGCAATGGGCTTGCGGCGACATTAGCGCAAGCGCGCGAGCGACGCCGTCAGACACGGGCGCGATCGGTCAGGCCGAAGCGCCTACAAGAACATGCATATCCTCATTTGGCAGGGCTGGAGGGAGAATGGGCCCAAGCGATGCGCACGAGACGCTTCCCTTGCCTAAGCTTGAAGGATTTGCGCCATCTTCTGGTGAATCAGGTTTAGGGCTTTCAATGGGCGGAGCATCACTTTGAATTCAATGATCTTTCCGGCGTCGTTCCACTTGATCATGTCGACGCCGTTGACGACGATTCCATCCAGCTTGACCTCGAACTCGAGCACCCCATCTCGATCACCTTTCAATTCACGCACGTATCGAAAAGACTCATTGAAAAAAACGTGGAAGGCGGCGGTGAGATACTTCTTCGTGATGGGCTTGCCGACTTGCGGCGTATGCACTACGGGTGAATGGAATACGGCTTCGTCAGCAAGCAGTGCGTCCAGTCCCTGAGCATCACGTTTTTCGACGATATCGTGCCAGGTTTTGATCGGGTCTGATTTCATCGCCCGATGGTAGCATTTCAGTGCCAGAGTCGCGGCGACTCGCGTCAGTGGTCGCAGCCGGATTCTTCGACGATGCGCAATATTGGGATGGCCGCCTTCGCCTTGTCCATATCGCTTTGACTTGCCACCGCGCTGCCCAAGTTGAGTGTTTTGACGCTCCCATCTGCATAGGAGATGCTCGCGGAGAGGTAGCGCCCGCACTTGGTCGTGACCACAAGATCGGTGGCATGGCTGGTTGACGATTTGAGCGAGTTGCCAATGAGGTCACCCAATTTTCTCGCCGTACCCGCCAGCTGTTCTTGATTGCGCTTTATCACCTCTGGCGCGACCAAACTTGAGGGCCCCGGGGCCACATACAGAGTACCGTTGTCCGCCACGGCGGGCAGAATCGTGCCCCCGACACTGATTGACAGTGCGGCGACCAGAGCAAAGGGGTGAAGTTTAACTCGTGCCGCACGGTTCATCGCACCGATGATCAGGATGCCCATGGCTGAACTCCGTCAGTGTTGGATCGAGCGAGGGTTACTCTAGAAGCTTGTAAAGAAGTCGCCCGTGATGGGCCGCTCACTACGGTGGAGTATTTTGAGTATGGAGGGCGGAATGAGCGCCCCACTCTGCACTATGACAAACGGGGTTTGGATCGCGCCGGCAGGCGCCGCGAGCAAACTGATTCCGGCAATACCGATGTCGGTGTAGGATTCGATCACAGCAATCAAGGAGCGCAGTGGCACTCGTTGTTTTTCTGAGAGGCATCAATGTCGGCGGCCACAGGAGATTCCGACCGACCAAGCTGGCCGAAGCGTTGAAGCACCTGGGTGCCGTCAATATTGGCGCGGCGGGCACGCTGGTCCTTCGGCGGCCGATGACCCAGGCCCAGGCGCGCGCCGAAGTGGCGCGCGAACTGCCGTTTGTCGCCGAGATCGTTGTTTGCCCGGGCCGCGACATTTTAAATCTAATCTCGCAGAATCCCTTTGAGGGACAGTCGCTGCGAGGAGGTGTTGTGCGCTTCGTCAGCGTGCTGTCCCGGCGCCCTCGCTTGACGCCCTCAACGCCCATGCGATTCCCACCCACTGGACTATGGCTGATGAAGATCCTCGCGAGACGAAACCGATTCGTCATCGGAATGTACAGGCGCCACATGAAGGTCATCGGATTTCTCGGCGCACTGGACCGGCTCTACGGTATCCCGGCAACCACTCGCAACTGGAATACGATCGCGGCGATTGCCGGGGTGCTCCGTGACGGCGGATTCCAGGGCCAAGGCATGTTGGAGTCCGACCTCGAGCGGCGGGTTCCGCAAAGGTCTTCCCGGTCAACGAATTAACTTGCGCAGCGATTCCTCAGTTAGCGGCTTGGTCATTAGGAAATCAAATCCGGCCGTGGAAGCGTTCGCATGATCTTCCGAAGAATTGTACCCCGAGGCAGCCACCAGGCGAATATTTCGAAGTGATGCTTCGGCGCGGCAGGCGCGCGCTATCGCAAACCCGTCCATTCCGGGCAGTCCCAGGTCGCATAAAATGATATCGGGGACGGCCTCCAGCGCGCTCTTGATTGCCGACGGACCGTCGTATGCGACACGCACATGAACACCGTGCAGTCTCAGCAATTCGGCGAGGCCGTCGGCGAGATCCTTGTTGTCTTCGACCAGAAGCACCGACTTTGGACTGGTCTGCTCGACCGCATCGCCGACGATCGGACTCTCGGCAGCTCGAGTTGCAACGGGAAGCCTCAATGTGAACAGCGCCCCGCGACCGATTCCGGGGCTCGAGGCCGTCAACGAACCGTTTTGAAGACTTGCCAGGCGCGCGGCAATCGCCAGACCCAGACCCAAGCCGCCGGCGGATCGATCACGTCCTTGCTCCTGTTGGACAAACGGTTCAAACAGTCTTTCAGAAAATGCGCTGTCGAATCCGATGCCGGTGTCGCGAACGGAAACGACAGCGGCATCATTCTCAATGGCGAGAGTCAACTCCACGCTGCCGCCGGCAGCAGTGAACTTGATGGCATTGGACAAGAGATTGTCTACGACCTGCCGCAACCGCATTCGATCGGCATTGACATAACAGGTGTCTTCCGTGAACCGAGCAGTCAAATGCAATCCGGCCTGTCGGGCACGCGGCTCTTGCTCATCGAGCGCATCTCGCAGGCATGCGCGCAGATCCAACGGCTCAAACTGGACGGAGATTTTTCCAAAGGCGATCCGCGAGGCGTCCAACAGATCCTCGAGCATACGCGCGATCGCCGTGGTTTGACGGTCGACCCGGTCAACGAGGGGCCCTGCGCGCTCATCCTGAAGGTTCAAACGGCGCAGCGCGTACGATGAAGCGCGTATGGCGCTAAGCGGGTTGCGCAATTCATGCGCGAGCACCGCTATGAACTGATCCTTTTGGCGATCCTTCTCCTCGAGCGCCTGCTTTGCGTTTTGCAGTTCCTGGCGCTCGTTCAGTTCCCGCAGAGACGCGAGTTCCGCAAACGTACGCTCGCTCATCTCTGAACGGTCCGCTTCCGAATCCTCCATCAGCAATTGCGCAAGCTCCTCCTGGCCCCGCAAGAGTGCCAGCATGTCCTCTTCAGATTCGATCTCAGGATGCAGCATCGTCCAGTAGTGCGCGGTGCGAATGAAGGCAAGACACCCGCTGAAAAATTCATAGTCGCGTTGCCCCAACGTGCGAATCACCGCCCGTCTGGCGCTATCGCTCCGAGCCGGCTGGACAAACATGACCGCCGCACACGCGAAAATTTCGTCTTCTAACTGGCTGCCGGCCGCAGGCCATCGCTCCTTGACGCGAGGCGCCGCCTCCAGGCTTGCATAGACCAGCGCCATATCTCGTTTCCAAGGAGTCGGGCGGCGAAGCAGCGTGACCACCTCGTCCACAGTCTGCCGCTGGGCGTTCGCATCCCCTGCGGCCCGTCCATGTGTGTCGCCCAATAGAAATCCGACGTGCCGCACGATGCAGTAGCGCATCGGACAGAATCGAGACAGCCAAACAAACAGGCGCTCCTTGAAGACCGCGGGCATTGGGTTATCGAGATAGCCTGCTTTGGCAAAACCCCACAGCTGTTCGATGAGTTCCGGCGCCGCGCGAGCTGAGCGGAAGAAATTCGGAAGAATGCCGAAACGGCCGGTGACTTCCGCTTCAAATGCAGCGTTCGAGTTCAAATCGCCCATAAGCCACCCCGGACTCCCCCCAGAGAGGATGTCGCCTTTGTCTCAAGGTAGCATAGGAGACGAACGGCTGCCTGAAGCGCTCCGGCAGGTCGATTTGAGCGCGGTCTAGTATCAGTGTATCGGTGCCGGTGATCCGTCTGACCACCGCTCCACCATCACCATATAGGTGGCCAGCGACTCGGGAGAATGGTGTTGAAACTGCGGGTTCAGTTGAAGAGAGATCGACGTTGATCTGCCCTCATGCCTCATTTGGAACTCCGCTGTTTGCGGCGGCCACGTTTCACGGCGGGTTGGCGGGGAGCAAAGAGCAATTCGATATGCCGACGCAAATGATCCATGCAATCGACTGCCACGGCTGACCCCTGCTTTGCCTTGGCGAGGATGTACGCTCCTTGAATCACCGCCTGGGTGTAAAGCGCCAGACTCTCAGCGCTAAACGAGGGATCCATGCCGTATAGGCGCATTGCGTCTTCGATATCCGCGACCAGAGTTGCAGCGTGGCCGGTGATCGATTTTTCGCAGGCATCTCGCACTGCTGGATGAGTCTCGTAAACCTCCTGAATTATCGTGCCGGCGAAGCACGTAATTTCCGGCAGTGCGCCATTTAGGAGTTCCTTGCGAAAGTCGACGTAGGCCAGCAAGCGGTCCAACGGATCGGGCAGCGTTCGATAAGCCGCGGACGAGAACTTGGGGCCGGTGACAGCGATCCAGTGTTCGGCTGCCGTAATCGCCAAATCTTCCTTGCTTCTAAAATGGTGGAAGAAGCTTCCTTTGGTGAGCGCGGCGGCTTCGCAGATATCTTCGACGCGTGTCGCCGCGTATCCCTTGGCGCGAAACACCGATAGCGCTGCTTCGAGCAGCGCGGATTTGGATTCGTGATGCGGAACTGCCATATAAATGTGCGAAATGCTGCCGACCCGGCGTATTTAGCCCTTGCCGGTACTCACCGCAGACGGAAAGCTGGATTTTCCTCCGAAATAACATTCGACAGCCCTCACCTTCTCGTCTCGAAGCTGGACATACTCCACGTTCCGGAACATCTTTCCGTTCGTGGTGTGACAGACGTACATCACAAATACTTCGTTGTCCTTCCCAATCACCTGCGTCAGGTCGAACCGGTCAATAAAAGCAATCTGTGTGTCCCAACATCTTGCCTTGAAATCGCTTTTGCTGATGTGATCGTCGAGTGGGCTTGAAAATGTGAAGTCGTCCGTCAGCAGGATGTCGATTGGATGCCAGTGCTTCGTCTCCCACGCAGCATAATATTTCCGGACAATCTCCTGGCTCTTCGAACGCGGTGTTGTCTCTGTGCTCGCACGTGCAAGCTGCGAAACACCCGCTGCTGCAGCGAGGGCACAGGCACCTGCCTCGAGTGCGGTCCGGCGCGACATTGCTCTTTCGGTCATGACTCATCCCTCCTTACGTTTTCCGGCCTTCGCATCGATCAAGTGAGTGCAGGGTCCCATGGGCAGTGACGCGCCTTAAGAGGCCGCAACTCTGGGCAAACGACTTGGGTGCGGATTCGCGGGGACCATACCAACCAGTCGGTATGGTGTCAAGCGATGTCGGGCTGATTGACGGACCTTTGTCCCAGCCCGGAAACAGGACGCTCGAGACGCCAGCCAAATTATTCCAGCGGCGAGATGGCCAACCTTCCGCTCCGGGTGACGCCGTTACAAGCTGGGATGTAGATGGCTCCGCCGGAGTTCCAGGAATAATACATGGCGCTGGCCAACCGGCTCCTGATCACGAATGGCCTGAGCGTCGCCCTTATTTTGGAGACAAGATCGAAGTGGGCGACATCATCGCTGGGTCCATAGCCCAGGGGACAAACCGTCCCCTTGGTGGGGAAGCCGCCCCATTCCGTCAACCAGCAAGGCTTGCGCCCCGCTCCGTCGCAGATCGACAGGGCGCTGTCGATATTGCTGGGTGTCGAATAATAGATGTGGATGCCGTAGCCGTCGACGCGATCGTCAAGTCCGTGCTTGCGAAGAAATTGAATGAAGTCCGCCGCAGGAACGCCATAGGCCGTACCCATTACGGGCGGTTTTTTCGCCGGGCGAGGCAGGTCGGTATTATAGACGGCACCGGAGGAGAGGACGGGGGTGGTTCGGTTCAGTGGTGAGACCTCGCCCATGACGGCCCTCGCTGCACCTAGGATCGACACGTAGACATAGAAACCCTTGGCAATATTGCTGGCTTCGACATCGGTGCTGGGCTTCTTGAAATACCAAGCCTTCCAGCCATTTTCGAGGTCCTCGAAACCCAGTACCCGCCCATTGCCCGGTACGTCGAAATCGCCGTTGTAGCTCGGCGAATTGAGTTCGTTGCCGATTTCGAGGGCTGCCAATTTCACGCCGTTCCGCTGCAATGTCGCCAGCTGTGGAGCAAGCCATTGTTTAAAGTCTTCGGGGTCGGCGTCCGACAAACGCCCCACGGCCCAGGTGGTGAGCGGCGGATCCGCTCTGCGGGCATGTTGTGAAGCGGCGGCGCTTCCCGCCATCGGACTGACAATGACCACGGCGTCGATGCCATGCTGGAAGGCGCTCGTTATAAAATGCGTGAACTTGTCTCCAAGCCCTGTCCGAACGGTCCGAACCCCTGCTTTTTGCAGCAACTCGACCAAGACGTCCTGTTGCGGCTCGCTCAGGTTCTCAACGCCCACGACGTTAACGCCCACGATGACCTTGGCCGCCAGGGCACTATTCGCGCCGAGAGCTCCGATCAAGATGCAGCCCGCGGCAAGGATCCGAAGGTTCGCCCTGTCCGTCATGCTAGAAGGGTGCGAGGGCGAGCTTGCCTGCATCCGTGAGAGCCCCGCAGCGGAAGATCGCCCCTGAGTTGTCTTTCTCGCCCGGCAGACCACTCCAGGAGTAGTAGATGCTCGCGGCCAGGCGCCCCTGTTGAATGAAATGCGCAAAGGCGGTGCGCTGGGCTTGCAACTGTCGCAGCCGCACGCTCTCGTCGATCGGACAGAAGGTGCTGCGATTGTCGAACCCCCATTCAGTGAGCCAACAGGGTTTGGTAGCCTTGCGGCACTGGGCGAAGATGTTCGTATCCAGATCGGCAATGCGCTGCGCCATGGGTTCGCGCGTATTGCCGTTCGGGTAGACGTGTACGCCATAGCCGTCCGCAAACTGATCCAGGCCATTCTTGCGCAGGAATTCGATGGTGTCGGGAATCGCCACTTGCAGCTGCTTGTTGAATGACTGGGGTCCCGGTAGGCCCACATTCCCCAACCCCCCTAAGATCACGGGTGTCGTCTTGTTGACTTTCAGGTGGTCGCGTAGATCCTTGAGTGTCGCCATGATCTTCACGTACGCTTTGAAGCCTTCCGCGACGCTGCGTGCCTCCGGGTCGTTCGGGTTCTCGAGATCCTTGATGCCCAGAACCCGCCCGCTGTTTGGCACCGGAAAATCGGCGTTGTCCCAGGTCATGTTGATCTCATTGCCGAGCTCAAAGGCCGCCAGGTGTACGCCGGCGGCGTCAAGCGATGCCAAGACCGGCGAGTAGCCCCTGCGGAATCCCTCCGGGTCCGCATCTGAGAGCGCGGTCATCGCCCAGCCGCGACCGGCGAGAGAGTTCGGCCGCGCGGTGTGGGCATCACTGCCGCCCTTATTGGGACTTAGCATCACGATCGACCTGATGCCGTGCTGCGAGGCCTTGATGACGAAGTGAGTATAGCCGTCGTTCTTGCCGCCCAGCGTCGTGCGAATCACCGTCACGCCCTTCTTCTCGAGTTCTACGAGCAGCGCGTCTTGTTGCGTCGGATTCATCTGGTCGACTGCCACGACATTCACGCCGACCAAGATGCTCGTCGCGTGGGCGGCCTGCAGGTAGGCCGGACCCCCTAGGACACAGGCGACCGCGGCAATCCATGTCTTTCTCATGCTACTCATTTACAAGGGGCTCGGCGCTAATTTGCCAAGCCGCGCAGAACGGCCGGCCGCTTGTCCGGCTGCACGTCGCGCCGAATGACATCGCAGTCTAGTCCGGAAAATTCGCGGATTGCTTGCGGTGCAGGCAGGTGAGCCACGCGGCATTATAGCGTGGCCGCCCTCCCCCGTCGCGCGAGCATCCTGACGGCGAGTTCAAGTCCGTAAGCATGAGTCGATCGCATTTGGCCTGGCGCATGGCGTGCGGAGGTTTCGGTCCTGTTCGCCAGCTTGAGGGGCTGGCGCGAGTGATCATCGAGGTGCGTTGAGGTATGCCGCGACCGCGTCGATGTCGCCTTCATCGAAGCTACGCACCAGATCGGACATGCCCGGTGAATTGGTACGCGAACCGCTGCGGAACTGGCGGATGGTGGCCGCGAGATAAGCGGTGCTCTGATTGCCAATGCGCGGATTGGCGCTAAAACCTTTCCAGTCGTTGAAGTGACAGCCGACACAGCCGCCCAAGGCGGCGGCGTAGGCGCCTTTCTTGAGCAAGGCCGCATCGGTCGAGACGGGTACGCCCTTCGGCCAGGGCTGCGTGGATGCGAATTTGGCAATTTCGAGCATGTCTGCATCGCTCATTGCTGCGACGAGGCCGCGCATGGCCGCGTCTTCCGGTGCATTGCGCGCGCCGCTTTTGAAGTCGCGCAGCTGGATGTAGGTATAGCCCTCATTCTGGCCCCAGATATTTGGAATCACCGAGCTGCTTTGCAACGTGCCGGTAACATGGCAGGCCTGGCATACAGCGGCCTTCTGTTCGACTGTTTGTGCTTGGGCGGCGCTCACGCCGGCTAATCCGGTGAGCAGAAACAGGGCACCGCCGGCAACGATTTTCGACATGAACTTTTGCGACATTGCTTGTCCCGCCTCGAAGCCGATGGATCGGCTCGTGCCCATCTCAGTAGGCGAACACGTAATACTTATTGCCACGCTTGAAATCCAATTGCGTATTGCCGCCAGCGCCGACAACGACATACTGCTTGCCACCGAGCATATAAGTCGAAGCCGGCGCGTTAACGCCCGCATCGGTCTTGTAACTCCACAGCTCTTTGCCCGTGGCCGAGTCATAGGCGCCGAATTCGCCGCTGCCTTCGCCGGTAAAGATCAGGCCGCCGGCGGTGGCCAGAATCCCGCCGAACATCGGCAGCGGCTTCTTGACCTTCCAGCGAATCTTGCCGGTGTTGTAATCGGTCGCCACGATGTCGCCCCAGGTCGGCTCCTCCGGCGCGCCCTTGAAGCTGCCGCCAAGCCAGAGTTTGCCGTTCGGATATTCAGCGCTCGTGAAAAAGTAATACTTCAAGGCCGACTCATTGGTCAGCGCATAGGCGAGGCCGAGCTTCGGATCGATCGCCAGCGGCGTTACGCTCACCCCGCCATTCAAGCCGGGGCGGATGGTCACGCCTTCCTTGGTCGGCAGCGCGCGTTCGTTTTTCGCTTCGACGAGACCCGTGCTGCGAATCAGGCTGCAGTCCTTCGCGTCGTGTACATATAGATAGCCGGATTTGCCCGCGTGCAATACACCCGGAATCCTCTTGCCGGCCTTGTCCGCAACCGGCGTGAGCACAGCGGGGCTCACCGCGTCCATATCCCAGATATCGTGTGGAATATATTGCAGATGGCAGATGTACTTGCCGGTTTCCAGATCCACCGACACCAGCGAGTCGGTGTATAAATTATCACCCGGACGCACGCTGCCATCGATGTCGGGCGCCGGATTGCCGACGACGAAGTAAACGCGCTTGTTCGCCAGGTCTATCGCCGGGTTCTGCCAGATCGAACCGCCGAGCGTTTTGTACGGATCGCCGCGCTTGGCCAGTGCCGCCTTTTCCGCAGCGATATCGCGATGCAGATCGAGGCCCGTCGCATCATGTGTCGCCCACACACCAACCGAATTGGCCGCCGTCGTGTAGAACGTCCAGACTTCAGCGCCGGTTTTCGCATCAAGCGCCTTGAGCGCGCCGCGGATGCCGTATTCCGCACCGGCCAGGCCGATCAATATCTTGCCATCGACCGCAGTCGGCGCGGCCGTCGTCGAATAGCCCTTGAGCGGATCGGCGAGCTGCTTGCTCCAGGCAACCGCGCCGGTTCTCGCATCGAGTGCGACGAGTTTGGCATCCAGCGTGGCCATGTAGACCAGATCGCCCAGCGCGGCAACACCGCGATTGTTCGGACCACAACAGATCGACACGGCGGGGTCCATGATGTGTATGTAGTGCCACAGTTCCTTGCCGCTTTTCGCATCGACCGCAAACAGATGGTTGTACGAGGTGGTCAAATACATGACGCCGTCATAGACGATCGGCGCGCCCTGGATCGATTCGGTGAGATCGACCTGGAAAGTCCAGGCGAGCTTCAGATCCTTGACCGTCTGCGTGTTGATCCGATCCGCGGAGTGGTAGCGTGTTTGCGCATAGTTGCCGTGCGTGACGAAAAAATCCGTGCTGTTTTGTGCGGCAGAATTCAAGCGCTCCTGGCTCAACGACCCAGGCCGCGCCATGGTCGCAATGTTGTCGGCGAGACTCGCAGCACAAAATCCTAGCGCGATCAGGCACACGGCAATCGAGCAAGCCGGCCGGATTCCGTTCGTAGATGCCAAGTTGCCGCCCCGGCGTGATTCGCGCACCAAACCCATAGATGTATTCCTGACGTCCTTTGAAATTGACGTCCCTAAGAATGCTGTCGCTCGGGGGCTTGCGTGGGTATCCCCCAACTGGGGGGGCGGCGCGACGGTGAGGCTGAGATTCTGAAGCGCAGAGTCGGTGCGCCTCTCAAGGCGCATTCGACGCGCACTTAGGCGGCACGCCCTCCGACGCTTGTTTGATTGGCAGCGTGCCGAGTTCCGCGTCGTAACTTGCACTCACGGGCTTGAAGCCAAATAGACCCAACGCATTGTTCAGGGCGGCCGCCGTCCATGCTGGAATGGCAAACCCCACTCCGTATTTCAGCGAAAGGTCCAATTCCGACGCTCGGCAGGCGCCACCACCCTGTAGCGCCGAACCCAGCGTGACTCCGGAGGCGACGTTGATGCTGGCGTACGGCCCGACAACGAAGCCGAATTTTCCGAGGCCGACGACGAACTTACCGCCCCAACCGACGACTAAGCCGTTTACCCCAATCGACAGACCCTTGAGCGTCTCGGCCATGCTTTGTTCGGTCTTCACGTATAGCGGGGCGGTTGCCGTGGCCGTTCCGTTGACCAGTCCGGCCGTGATTGTGCCTCCCAGCGAATAGCTGCCGTTCGCGTTGATAATTGAACTGTTGGCGGTGATCACGGTATCGATGCGCACCGATTGACGAAATATCGCGGAAAAAGGCGCTGCCACCGGCATGGGGATGGAAAAGTCGACGGGGATGTAGAAGTTTTCGTGGACGTTCGCAAATTTGCCGTTAGTGCCGCCGTGGATCTCGACAGTTATCCCTCCGACGCCGCTCAATTCAATGGCTGCCGTCTTTAATCCATCACTGATATTGAGACGGAATTTGAATTGCGGATTGGTGAACTTCACGCGTGCGCTGGCGCTGAACGTCAAGCCGTTCTTTTGGAACGGCACTTCCACTCCCAGGCCGCCGTCGCCGAAGGACGGCATGAAATTGAAACCATCGAGCAGCACGTTCGCGACACCCGCCATCGCCTTGGTGGCCGTACTACCGCCGCTATTCACATACTGCGCGCCGATGCTGCCGTCCCACGAGCGTTCGAGGACAGCACTGCGGAAGCCTTGGTTCACCCAATCGGATGCGATGTAGCTCGTCCTTATGAACCTGGGCAGCGGTGGGCCGTCGTTGAACCGCCGTATGTTTGGAGTGTGCGCTGAGTGCGGTTGATAGGGCACCAGTTCGCCGGAGCGAGAGACGGTGTAGATCTGCGGCGCGGCGCCGCTGCCGAAGCGATTTGCGGCCGGTGGCTTGACGGTCGGCTGGTTGGCGGCCGCCGCGTCACCCTGTGATGAGTCGTCTCTCTGGGGCGCGTCCTTTTGAAAAGTGCCCGGATATCCGGGTGCCGCTACGTACACAATCATGGTGGTGGGATCGATAGGGCCCTGATAGTCGATGTGCGCCTCTTTGAAGAGGTCAGTCAGTTCGACGGGGCCCAAAGTCACAGCCAGTTCATCGCCTTCGAGCTTAACCGCCAGCACGCGTCCGACCATTCTGCCGGTGGCAAACAGGATTTTGTCGCGCTTGATATCGGCTGCACCAGGGGCATTGGCGTCAATGTTCCAAGTAAAACCGTCGTCGTTCTCCGACCGGATGGCTTCCGCGCCATGCTCCATGATGATGACGTCCGGCTGATAGGTCACTTGACTGTTACGTGTTGGAGAGACTCCGAAACGGATCTCTGCTTCCTGCTGGGCCGCGGATTTCGACGCCGTGGCGGGTGCGTTCGCCGCTTTTAGTGTTGCCGCCGACGCCTGGGGGCTTGAGGATGCCGGGCCGTGGCAGGCACTCAGGAAGGCGAGCGTTGCGGCGATGATGCCTGCGGTAATTCGGCGTCCCGACGTGCAGCGAAACAGAGTGCTCAATGTAGAAACCTCATTTATGCCTCGTCTTGGGCAAGCACCGCCGTTGCGACGCTTTCGGTCACAGATGCAAATGCATCGCTTGGTAGGTAATACGAGGTTGGGAAGGATCTACTGACAACAGGCCCGAAATCAGGTACGCGTAAGACGAAAGTTGTGCTCGAAGTAGGGACAAATGATGCATTGTTAGCTCAGCTATGCATCCCGGCACGGACTAAATCTGTTAACCAAGGATGGTGATTTCGCCATGATTGCAAAACACAGTGCTGCAGATTTGGAAGACTCCCAAATGCCTTGAGCGGCGAAGCACCGCCGATTAGGGATAATTTCTGGGTTGTTACGCTCTGCTTATCGCGCGCAATCGCGCCCTTACCTCCTTGGTCATCCAGTGATCAGTGCCGCGCGCGTGCTCGAGCGCGGTCAGAGCGGCTCGCAGCTGAATTCGCGCGGCTGCCGGCTGTCGTCGCAAGGCCAAGCACTCTCCGTAGACGCTTCGCGCCTCGGCGTGCCGCCAACCCGTGTCTGGATCGTCCTCAGGGCTCGAGGACAAGGCTTGATGCGCGAGAGCGCAGCCGGCGGCAACATCTCCCTGCGCTAGTTCAATGCGGGCCTTCGCGACAAATGCAGCCGCGAGCTGTTCCGGCTCCATGGTCTTCATGGTAGTGAGCGCGGCGATGGCCGCGTCTATCTGCGCCCGCGCATTCTGGCGATTGCCGGCGGCGGATTCGCTGAGCGCGTATTGCACCCGTGCAGCGGCGAATTCCGCCGGCGGCACCGTGCTGAGGCCGAGGCGAATCCTCTGCGCCTGCAGCTGTTCGACTACCGCTTGATCGGCATGTCCGGTGAGCCGCAGTATGACGCCAAGCTCATCCAAGCTTAGCGCCACGGCTCGACTGTTCTCCCCAAGCTGCCGCCGGCGAGCAGCCAGCACTTCTCGTGTAATGCGTTCCGCCTGTGCAAGATCTCCGGTCTCTCTCAAAGCGACCGCCAAATGACCTTTCGAAATGAGGGCGAACGGATGCTCGGTTTTGCCTTGCGCGGCCCAAACCGCCATTGCTTCACGGCTGAATTCGGCGCTCCCGGAAAAATCGTCCACGTGCATCCGCAAAACCGCGAGATTGTTGAGGGTCGTAGCCAAGTCCGGATGCTGGTTTCCCAACACCCGTCTTTGCATGGCTAATGCCTCACGGTACAGCGGATCAGCTTCCCGATAGCGTTTGAGCCGGTCGAAGGCTCGCGCCTCATTGGCCAATGCGAGCGCGTGCAGCGGATGGTCATTCGGGAGCAGGCGCCGGTAAATTGCTATTGCTTCATCGAACGCCGGTAAAGCTTGCGCGATATGCTCCGTTTGCATGCGAAAGACGCCGAGATTGACCAGATTCTCCGCAACGTCGAGATGATTGTCCCCGTACAGAGTTCGAAACATCGAGAGTGATTGCTCGGTGAGCGCCGTCGCTTGCTCGATCCGGCCCATATCGCCATATAACGCTGCGAGCTGGTTCAGCTGTCCCGCTATTTGTGGATCGGGCGCTCGCAGCACCTTGCGCGACATTTCCAAAGCCTGCTTGAGTAGATCTTCGCCTCTGGAAAATTCCCCTTGCCGACGGGAGATCTCACCTTGCAGGGCGAGATCTTGCGCAATCATCGCGCTCTCGCTGATCCCTTGAGCGTGATGCTCGATACTGGCTTCCGCGGAACTGCGGACTGCCGCAGCATAGTCGCCCGTCTCGTACTGGGCGCGTGCCAGCAATGCAAGGGTATCCGCGTGCGAGATCCGATCTTGTTCTTCGATCGGATGCAAGGCCAGGGCCCGCTGCAATAAAGAGATTGCGCGCTCGTTTTCACCCAATCCTCCGTAGATCTTCGCCAATACCAATGAGAACGTGGCTTCCAATTGCGGCTGCTCCGCGAGCTGCAGTTGCATTTGTTTAGTGCCGACATCCAGGACCTCCCGCGCGCTGAGCTTCAACCCTCCCGGCGTACCTTTGGGGTCGGCTACTTGAAATACTCCGACCAAGTAGCGGGTCACCGCCTGGGCACGCAGAGCCGCCGCACGCGCGCTCGAAGCCTGTGACAAGGCAATTGTCGTTGCGGTGAGCAGACCTACGCAGGCCAGCGCCGCCAATGCAACCCCCAGGGGGTTACGCGCGAAAAATTTGGCGGCCCGATACCGCAGCGTGTCGCGCCGAGCGGCTATGGGATGTTCATCGAGACAGCGCCGCAAGTCATCGGCGAGCGCCTCAACCGTGGCATAACGTCGCTCCGGTTCTCGTTTCAGCGCCTTCAGCACAATCGTATCGAGGTCGCCGCGTAGCCGGCGCGATGAAATGCCAGGCACGCCTTTAAGGACCGCGGCCTTGCTCGGCGCGAGCGGCTCGCCGCGCGTCACACCCTGCCGCGCCTCTTCCAGGCTCTTTGCCTGACCGTTGACCCGGGAGCCGGTGAGCACTTCGTACAATAAACATCCTATGCCGTGCACGTCGGTCGCCGTACTGACCGGCTGGCCAAGCAATTGTTCGGGTGAAGCGTAAGCGGCCGTCAGCGGGCGCTGCGCTTGGGTACGGGTCTGCATGAATGCCTCGCCAGAAGCATCGCCCAAGAGCTTAGCAATCCCGAAATCAAGCAGTTTGACCTCGCGCGCCGCTGTCACGATGACATTTGAGGGTTTGAGATCGAGATGTACAACGAGTTGGCGGTGCGCAAACTGCAGTGCGGCGCAAATTTGCATGATGCAGTCGAGACGCGCACGCAGACCCAGTGCGTTGGCGTTGCAGTAGTCAACCAGCGGCGTACCTTCGACATACTCCATGGCGAAGAAGGGCCGGCCGTCGGTTGTCAAGCCGCCATCAAGCAAGCGCGCGATATTGGGGTGCGACAATCTCGCCAAGATCTGTCGCTCGTGCAAGAAGCGGTTGAGCACTGCCTCACTGTCCATGCCGCGCTTGATCAGCTTGAGGGCGACGAGCTGTTCAAACTGTCCGTCGTTTCGCTCCGCCAGCATCACCACGCCCATGCCGCCACGGCCCAACTCGCGTCGCACCCGCCAGCAGCCGATGTCCACCCCAGCGGCCGGCGCCTCACTGTCGCGCGCCCAATCCGCCGCCACGGCGATGCGCAATCTCGGAACATGCTGATCCAGTGCGCCGCCGGCCGCGTCAGCCTCCAGCAGCGCCACGACTTCACGGCGCAACTCGTTGTCGTTGCCGCAATGTTGCTCCAGCGACGCGTTCCATGCCGATGGCGGCATGTCGCACAGGCGATCGAACACGGCGCTGATGCGTTGCCATCGCTCGGCGTCCACCACTAAGATTCCGAAACCGCTTGAATCAAGCCGAGCCGCTGCACCAAGAATGCCCGTGCACGACGCCAATCACGGTAGGTCGTGCGCTCAGTGAGTCCCTGAATTCTGGCAATCTCGTCCATGCGCAAACCGCCGAATACATAGAGCTCCACGACCTGACCCGCGCGCGCATCGAGTTCGCTGAGCTCCGTGAGACTTTGGTCCAAGGCGAGCATATCCGCCATATCGCCCGAGCAATCTGCTTGATTCTCGTCGGCGGCGGTAAACGCTATCTCGCCCCCGCGTTTAAGGCACACACGACTGCGCGCGTGGTCGATCAAAACCTGACGCATTGCGCGCGCAGCGAGCGCCATAAAGTGCTCGCGCTCAAAGTCCTGGTCCGGTGAAGCGGAGGTAAGCTTGAGGTAAACCTCATGAACCAGGGCCGTCGTATTTAACGTAAGCGACTCGCCCACGCGCCGCCGCTGCTGGTGCGCTATACGCCGCAATTCATCGTAAGCCATGGAAAACAGACGTTCCGAGGGCTGGGCCGACCTCGACAGATCCAGGGGTGAGCCCATTACGATGTCGGCGGCGTTCGCATGCCTCCCCACTGTGGCCCCATTGCCGCGCGACCGCAACCCTTTGCGGAAACTTGCGTCTGCAGCACGCACGATTGAGAAATAGTGCCGCGGCACTGTCAGGGCCGGCGTTCCAATCGCGTATTCCCATTACAAGCGGAACGATATTTAAGGCGAAACGGCTTTCAAGGAACGGCGACCAATCATGAAGCTACAACTCTCGTGCGCTCTCGGTGTCATCGCGCTGTGTTTGTTGGCGTGCGGCAAGACGCCGACCCCGCCCGGCCAGTCGACAGCCGTGGCAATAGAGCCGCCCAGCCGCGCAAATCGGGGCCGCGGCGTGCTGACGCGCGAGGAAGTGACGGCAATTCTTGGCGCTCCCGTTACCTCGGTGGAAGGCGCGGCGACTGACATGCAATACAAGACTGCCACGCTCTCCTTAGAAACCGCGGTGGGAATCGAATCACAAGAAGATTCCGAACAAGCGATGGCTGGCGCGCGCAAAGCGACCGGCATGCTGGGCGGCACGCCTGAAGAGGTGCCCAACTTGGGAGATGAAGCCTTCTTTGGCGCGATGTCGGTTCTCTACGTGCGCAAAGGCGACAACATCATTACCATCACGCCGCCCAACTATCAGCAAATTGCCGCAATGGCGGCCTACAACAAGGTCGCGTCCGCTCCTCTAGGCTCGGAGCAGCAAAAGAAGGCGATGGACGACTTCCAGCGGGTCGAAAAGAACGACCCTCTCAAAGTGGGTCTATCGAGCCCTGACGCGGTACAAGGCGCCCTCGCCGTCATTGGCGCCAGCAGCCAAAAACAGAGTACACCGGATGAGGAACGCGGCCGGGCGGTTGCCCTGGCGCTCGCTGCAAAAGTCGTGTCAAAACTGTGAAGACGCGTCTGCCGAGTGTTCTGCGGCTCGCGCTCCTCTTCTGCTCCGGCTCGGGCGCATCGCTCGCGGCAACCATGGTCATTCCACTCGTTCAAGGTCTCACTGTGGTGGGAGCCGCCAGCGAGCGGCAAGGCGACTATGAGTCGACGTACACAATCGGCGTCGTAGACAAGGACGGCACGATGCATGTGGACACGTCCGCCGAACTTCCGGATCCCGCGGGTGGAAAGGCGAAACCCGTCTCGTTCAACCGCGATGTGAGCGGCAATGACCGCGAGTACGCTCGTACATATAAATATATGTTTTCGGCCGGCCCGCAGGAGTATCCGGGCACAACGGCGCTCGGCACCTCCGCAGCCGTCATCGACGATCTGCGAACCGCCGGCAATGCCACCGTCACGTTGGACGGCAAGCTTGGGGCGCTCGGCAATTTGCTCGGCAACATCTTTGCGTTGATTCCGGGCGCCGATGTGAAAGAAGCGGCCGATCCCTATTTCAGCGGCAGCGGCACAATCCACGTGGTCGAATCAACGCCTGTTCCGTATCCCATGATCGTCAATGATTCTTTGGTGTCCCTGACTGCCTGGCATGTCAAGGGAGACTTCTCTCAGGGAACGGCATTGGCGCCGATCGATTGGTACATTCTGGACGACCCCGGCAATCCGCTCACGCTGCGCCTCGCCATTGGCAAGGACAAGGTGGAGATCGTTCGGATTTCGTTTCCCTTGGACAATCCAACCAAGTCCCTGGAGAACTCGCTGCAACGCGATCAACGCGCCGTGATTTACGGCATCTATTTCGACTTCAACAGTGCGACCATCAAACCGCGGTCAACGCCGGTTCTGCGCACAATCGCGGACGTCATGCAAAACAATGCCGACTGGTCGCTCACCGTCGAAGGTCATACCGACAATATCGGCGGCATCGCCGCCAATCAGGATTTATCCACGCGCCGCGCGGCCGCGGTTCGGACGGCGCTGATCGAACTCGGCATTTCAGAAAAGCGCCTGCTGGCCTCGGGTTTCGGTGCATCTTCTCCACGCGACACGAATGCAACGCTTGTAGGACGCGCGCGCAACCGACGGGTCGAGCTGACGCGACAGTAATTACCGGATCCGATGCCTTTCCCCTAGGAGTATTTATGAAACATACCTTTTCCTTGTTCCCCATCATCCTGTCCGCCTGCATGGCTAGCTTGAGCTGTGCCGCTGAGGATTTGACCGTCATCTCGAGCGTCACCACGAACGGGAAGCCAGGAGGCATCGACACAAGCTACATCTCCGGGGACCACGTACGTCATTCTGAGTCCCAAGGGACCGATGTGATCATCGACCTCAAGACGGGCACGATGATCAACATCAATGAGAAAAAAAAGAACTACTTCATCATCACGAAGCAAGACCTGGAAACGATGCAGGCAAAAATGGCTGAACGCATGAATGATCCAAAAATGAAGCAAGCCATGGCCATGATGCAGGGCCTGGGTTCCTCGATGGCATCCTCGACCGAAGTCAAAAAGACCGGTGTGTCGCGCAAAGTGGCCGGATACGCCTGCGATGAGTGGCTGATCAGCATGGGCGGCATGATGACAATGACTGAATGCGTCACGAGCGACCTCAAATACCCGGTTCAAAGCTGGGCTGCAATGGCTGACTTCAACGAGTCGATGCGCAAAACGATGAGCGGCTTTGGCCCGAATGCAAAGGCCGGCGCCGACTACGCGGAGAAAATGAAGGCCATCAAGGGCTTCCCGGTTGCCACCTCCTCTACCGTAGATGCCGGCGTCATGAAAATCACGACCTCCAGCGAAGTTACGGAAGTGCGCCGGGATTCCATACCCGCTTCCACCTGGCAAGTGCCTGCGGGTTTTGTGCAAGTGGAAAACCCCATGCTGAAGTCCTTGCAAGAGCACGGGCGCTAGTCCATGTCCGCCATCTCGCGCCCGCCTTCAATTACCAATCATCGTGTGCGCGCCGCGAGGCGCCGGAGGACCCGCTGCCAGCGGCACCGAGTGATCGTCAGCTCTGTCCCCGGAGCGGTCACACGGCACGAAAGGGAGAGGGAAAGTTCGACGATTGCTAGCTTCTACGCGGAAGTCGGACCGAGAAGACCGTCTCGCGATCATCGGATCTCGCTTCCGCGACCCCTCCATGACCCTTGGCGATCTCGCGGACTATATACAAGCCGAGACCCAAACCCGGATGATTCGGATTGACCGTGGCCCGCTTTAGCGGCTCAAACAGCTGCATCAGAGTCTCCCGATCAATAACGGGGCCCTCGTTGATCACCTCGAGACGAAGATGTGACTCCTCACCGACCACGGCGACGCGCACCGGTACGCCCGGTGCACCGTATTGGATTGCGTTTGTGACAAGATTCCCAAACAACTGCCGCATCCGTCTTGCGTCCAAGGAACCGTGGCAATCGCCTTCGACACGCAGTTGTACCCGACTATTTGGATATGCAGCGCCTAACTGCTCCAGCTCTTGAGCGCAGAGTTCGGAAAGATCCACCGGCGAAGGAACGATGCTGATACCCAGTCCAAGTTTTGTTCGATTGAAGTCGACAAGGTCATCTAGCAGCGCTTGCAACTGAGCACCGCTGCGAATCAGGCGTCCAGAAGCAGCCGAGACCTCATCGCCCGCATTTAGTCGTCCCAAAAGAATCGCTGTCATCCGCACAGTTTGTAAGGGGCTGCGCATGTCGTGGCTAAGCGAGCCAAGCAGGAGATTCCGCGCCTGTTCCATCCAGGCGCTGTAATGTGATACGGACTCCGCCACCGCTTGATCGATTGCCTCATTGAAGCGGATGACGTCTTGAAGAAACGGAGGTGCGGACTCGCATGAATCTATCCACAACGAAAGGACACTAGCGCGCAGCGCTCGGTACTCGGATGCCAGCTGATTGATGTCGTAGCCGCTTTTTGCCCTCAGAACGGCGTGCGTTTGGGCGGCGGTTTCTGGTGCACCGAAAGGGGCGGCCGCGTGTCCCATCGACTTATCGGCCTGCTCTTCGGGGGACTGGGATGTGCGCAGGTCCGCAGCTACCGCCTCAAGAATCTGTTTGGCATGGTCTCGGAGTTCGGAGGATGTCATGGACGCCGACGCGGGCGAGCAGGTGGCGGCGAATGCCTCCCACTTGGCAAGAATCCGTTCCATGTCCCTTAAAATGAAGTCGGCGAGTCGCAAGTTTTAATGTTCCCCCAGGTGGCCCGAGACAGGCCAAATCAGTTCGTCGTGGAACGTCTGCATCTGGCCGATAGCAACAATATCGACTGACGGCGAGTTCGCACGACGTTAGAGTGGGCCCCGCGTCAGTCCCGCATGATCACGGCGCAAAATGGGATGGGGCCTAAGCTCGAGAGCTGCTGAGCGGTGGTCTTCGGACTACCACATCTTAGAAATCAGTCGCGTGAGGATCGCAGCGCCCGAATCGCGGCGTACAGCACGACACCTGAGGCGGCCGCAATCGCCAATGCAGTCGCCGGATTTTTCTTTGTGTAACTCACGATCGAATCGGCAGCGTTGGCGGCAGCATCGCGCGCTTGACCCGCGATGTCGTTAATTGCGCCTTGCGCGCTGTGAATGCCGCCTTGGACTTTGTCGGTTGCCTTATCGGCCAACGCCTGAGTGGTTCTCGCGAAGTTTCCCGCTACGGTGGTTTCCATGGTCATCCCCTCGAATGTAAAGAACTTCGCAGAGTCTGCACATTGCACGGGTGACTTAGAGGTGTTGGCGCGATCGTGTCGCTGTCGGACAAAGTTGGTAGCGCTTGTCAGCCACGTCTACTCATGCCGTAGACGCGTCGGGTACAGACAAATTCTTGGAGCCGACTCCTCCATTACCAAAGTGGGGGACGGGGCGAGTGGCCGCCACACCCTCGCTGCGCTGCGGCGCGGGCGGATATCTGTCCCAGCGCCAAGCGGCAATTCTCGCCTCTTGATAAGGGCCTCCGGAGTCAGGTCCTGTTTCTAAGACGCGCGTCGCATTCTTCGACACCTTACCGCATTAAGTTGTGAATTCTAGCGCCGTCATGATGATGGCGAAGTTGCTCGTAATCGTGCATGGCATGCGGGATTCATTTATGGGAATCGTGTATCCAAGTGAGGCGGTAGCCCGCCGCTGGGATGGGGCGCTGCAGACCAGACTGCAGCGCGCTCCGTTGGAAAGATTCTTAAGAGCGCGAGGGATAGTTCCTGCGCCCCGGGGCATCTCCCAGGATAGCGACGATCTGGCGCGCGCCACGGTGGTGATCATAGAGGGGGGACTCGCGCTTTGTGTTGCCGATCGTGAGGAGGGACTCGCGTTTGGGCAGCGCACGGTTGTGGGGCATGTGGCTTGCCTCGTCAGCCGTGCGCTAGCGGTTCAAATTGCGCAGCCCGATGCTTGGCGGATCGCTGCGCTCGTCAGCACCGCGCGATTGTTGAGTCCTTGGACCGGCCTCAATGCTGCAGCCATCGCCTCGGCATCTTCTGCGCGACAATTTCAGAAAGAGGTCACGAAAGGAATTTCGCCATTGGATTGGCGAATCATCAAGAGCGCCAGTGATGCGGTTAGCGGCAACGATGAGGACGCCCTGGCCATCACTTCTGCGAATATTGCGGCGCGCTTGAAGGCAGAAACTCCCTCAGCCGAGGTTTGGACGCCGCAGGCATTGCGGGGATTGAATAAAGGCTTTCGGTCCGGTGCTTGACTTAGTTACCGCCGACATCGCTGCGCGCTTCAATCTCTCGCATTCATAGCGATTGTCCTACTCCAGTGCTTTTGGGGCGCGCGTACTCTTGCGCCCACACCGACGGGCGACCGTCACGTCTATCACTTCCTGGAGTCATTACATGAGCAGCAAAAATACCGCCGTATTCGGCCTTTATAGTTCAGCCGAACTCGCTGAACGAGCGGTCGATAGCCTAATTGCAGCCGGCTACGACAGCGCAGCCATTTCAGTTCTGTTGCCCGACAGCCGGAGCACAAAGGAATTTGCGCATCAAAAGGATACCAAAGCGCCGGAGGGAACGACCGCGGGGGTCACCGCCGGCGGCGTCATCGGCGGTAGTCTCGGCGTGCTTGCAGGAATCGGTGCCCTGGCGATACCGGGCGTCGGACCCTTGATCGCGGCCGGCCCCATCATGGCGGGCTTAGCAGGCCTGGGTGTGGGCGGAGCAGTCGGCGGCTTGGTCGGCGCGTTGGTTGGGATGGGCATCCCTGAATACGAAGCCAAACGCTATGAAGGGCAAGTGAAGGGTGGCGGGACCCTGCTCTCGGTTCATTGCGATACGGCTGAGCAAATTTCCCGCGCCAAGGACCTTCTGAGAGGGACAGGCGCAACGGACATCGCGTCCACAGGGGAAGCGGGCAGCTCGAACACTCGCGTCGCCTAGAAATAGGCGAATCTGGCGACAGCATTCGCGCTGCATCGTCTTTAGCCTTAGCGCACGCTCAAACCGAAGAGCCATCGAACTTACCCATTCAGAACGAAGAGGATTTTCTATGCATACCGAAACGAAACAAGACACCGGCCGCATCCAGGCTCAGGATGCGATTGCCATGCTGACTGCGGATCACAAGAAGGTGAAGAAACTATTTGCTGATTTTGACAAGCTCAGGGATACGGGCAGCGACGAGGATAAGGCCTCCATCGTCGATCAAATTTGCAATGAACTTAAAATTCACACGGAATTGGAGGAGGAGATTTTCTATCCGGCCGTGCGCAAAGCGATCAATGATGGAGATTTGATGGACGAGGCACTGGTGGAACACGCGGGAGCGAAAGACCTGATTGCTCAGCTGGAAGACGCAAGTCCTGAAGATGACCTGTATGACGCCAAGGTGACGGTGCTAGGCGAGCAGATTGACCATCACGTGAAGGAGGAAGAGGGAGACATGTTTCCCAAAGCCAAGAAGGCGAAGGTCGATACCGAGGTACTTGGGGCAACAATGCTCAAACGCAAGATCACGTTGATGGAAAAAATGGGGATGAACGACGACGAAAATGCAAGAGACGACGCAAAAGCCGCCAAATCGACGGGCACCGCAAAAAGTTAAAGAAGAGCAATGTCCGGCCCGCGATGGGTCGGACATTGCGGCGTGCCGCCTCGAAGGACCGCCAGGTCCGGGTCAGACCGGCGCGCTATCCCGGGGCATCGTCAGCAGCCGCGCCGCCTCGGTCCGAGTGTTATTGGAGAACTCCCGCCGCCGGATTGCGCGGCGCGGAATGCGAGACGCTCTCAGGTGTTCGAGTCTCCGCAGCTTGCCGTCGCCTTATCAGCGATCGAGCGGGGATTTTGTCTCTCGCAACCTCAGCGAGCGAGGTTGGCAACTGGCGCGCCTGAGTGAGGCGTGCATAGAGCTTCAAATAGTTTTGAGCCATATGATGGGCCGTGAAGCGGTGCTCGAACTCGGCCCGAATCCGCGCCCGGTCGAGAGTGCGTAAGCGCCGCAACTTATCAACGGCCTGATCCTCGCCGTGTACGATGAAGCCGGTCAGCCCGTCTTCCAGCACTTCCGGCACCGAACCGTTCTCGAATGCAATGACGGGGGTTCCGCAGGCCATCGCCTCGATCATCACCAATCCGAACGGCTCACGCCACGCGATCGGGAAAACCAGCGCCGCGGCATTGCCCAGAAATTCCTGCTTCTGATCCTCGCGAATCTCACCGATGAACTCGACGTCGGCTAGCCTGAGCAGCGGCTCGATCGTGGTCTTGAAATATTCCTGATCGACACGGTCTACCTTGGCGGCGATCTTGAGCGGAATGCCGGCCCGCGCCGCGATGCGAATCGCGGCGTCTGGTGCCTTTTCCGGGGAGATGCGTCCCAGGAACGCGAGGTATCCGCCGCGACCCTCGCCCTTGCTCAACAGATTCAGAGGCAGGCCGTGCAGCACCGTCGCGACAAAGTTCGCTTCCGGCAGCGGCACGCGCTGTGAATTGGAAATCGATACCACCGGGATGTCGCCGTACAGCTTGTAAAGTGGCGACAGTTCCGGCAGGTCGAGACGACCGTGCAGCGTCGTGACGGACGGGGTGGCGAGTCGGCGCAGCAGGGGAAAGCCAAAATAGTCGAGGTGACTGTGGATTACATCGAACTCGTGAGCCCGTCGCGCCACCGTCTCGAGCTGCATGAACATCGGCGCGAAATGATCCTTCACCTCAGGGTCGAGACGCAGCGAGCGCGGCCAGACGGGCGACAGGGTCGCCTTTGTGGCGCTGTCGCCGGAAGCGAACA
>Ga0210389_10000455_pt1 | contig 37722 bp, 39 predicted proteins | sample IncBWH28OmetaG_FD_160127 | JGI IMG/M metagenome (GOLD analysis project Ga0210389, IMG submission 160127) | Forest soil microbial communities from Barre Woods Harvard Forest LTER site, Petersham, Massachusetts, United States - Inc-BW-H-28-O ... | reverse complement strand
ACAGTTTGAGACTGGCGTGCGCGCGCTCCGAGAGATTCAGTTCATTCAAATAATCGGGATGTGCGCGGCACCACTGTTCAAGATCCCGGGCGCCCTTGAAGGGCAATTTGTTTTCGAGGTAGCGCTCGACCAGCTTGTGATCTTCGATGAATTTGCGATCGAAGCGCGGCGAAACCGGCGCGGATTTTCCGGCCGGTTTTCCTTGCGTAATGGTGCGGGCGTTCATGGACAAAACATTCCTTATCCGGCTATTTTGCCGGGTCGGGCGCGCGCAATATGTGAAATGATCGGCATATAAACTTGCCGGTCCGGTGCGCCTGAGACGCCCGTCACGATTTGGCGCTGCCGGCTTCCAAGCCTGCTTGACGGCTAAGCTTTCTTGGCCGCTATCACGTCGCAGACCGCGGCAATGGCGGCCTCGCGAGTGCTGGACTTGCGCCACACCGCCCCGACGCTGCGTGCGGGCTTGGGATTGGCGAATTGCCGAACGGTGAGGCCGCGCTGGGAGCCGTAGGGCGATTCCACCGCCATTTCGGGCAGCAAGGTGATACCCAGGCCGGCAACCACCATTTGACGCAAGGTCTCGAGACTGGTGGCGCGAAAATCCTCGGCCTCGCGCACGCCGACCCGGCTGCAAACCTCCAGCGCCTGGTCGCGCAGGCAATGGCCGTCTTCCAGCAAGAGCAGCGTCTGACCCTTCAGATCAGCCACCTTGATGGTGGATTTGGCGGTGAGCGGGTGGTGGGTCGGGAGCGCCACCGTAAAGGATTCTTCGTACAGCGCGCGGGACTCGAGTCCATCCAGCATCACCGGCAGCGCCATGATCCCCACATCGATCTCGCCGTCACGCAGGCGTTTCAGCAACGCTTCGGTTTGGTATTCGTAGAGCATGAGGCTTAAGTGCGGCACCGCTTTGCGGATCTTCGGCATGACGCGGGGCAGCAGATAGGGCCCGATCGTGGGTATGAGGCCCATCTTCAACTTTCCGGCGAATGGGTCGGTATTGCTGCGTGCGAGCGCGATGATTTCCTCGCCCTCATCCAACATTCGCCGCGCGCGCACCACAATCTGTTTGCCCACTTCCGTGAGCTGCACGTTCTTCGGCTGGCGCTCCACCAATTTCACGCCCAGGTATTCTTCCAGCTTCTTCACCTGCGCGGACAGGGTCGGCTGGCTGACAAAGGTGCGCTCAGCGGCCTTGCCGAAATGCCCGGTGTCGGCCAATGCCACCAAGTATTTGAGATCCTTGAGGTTCATCAATTTGTACCCATAGATGTAGTCTATCAAGACCATCATTATAATCAATGCGATTAATATCGTAGCCGCTGCTAATATGGCTGCAGTTTAGAAACCTGTCCAAGGAGTTCTCGATGTCTCTTATCAATACCGAAATCAAGCCATTCAAGGCAACTGCTTATCACAACGGTAAGTTCGTGCCGGTCACCAATGAAACGATCAAGGGCAAGTGGTCCGTGTTCGTGTTCTATCCCGCGGACTTCACTTTCGTCTGCCCGACCGAGCTCGGCGATCTCGCCGACAACTATGCCGAATTCAAGAAATTGGGCGTGGAGGTCTACGGTGTGTCCACCGACACGCATTTCGCACACAAGGCGTGGCACGACACCTCGGATACCATCAAAAAGGTGCAGTATCCGTTGGTCGGCGATCCAACCGCGACGCTGGCCCGCAATTTCGAAGTCTTGATCGAGGAGCAGGGTCTGGCGTACCGCGGCACCTTCGTGATCGATCCGGAAGGCAAGATCAAGGTCATGGAAGTGCACGACAACGGCATCGGCCGCGATGCGAAGGAATTGCTGCGCAAGGTCAAGGCGGCCCAATATGTGGCTTCGCATCCGGGCGAGGTATGCCCGGCGAAGTGGACACCGGGCTCCGACACCCTCAAGCCTTCGCTCGACCTGGTCGGCAAGATCTAGCGGTGATTCTCGCGGCCCCGGCAGCGGCCGGGGCCCTGAGGCCCGACACGATTGACCGCCGGCTGCATTTACGCCGGCCATGAACAGAGGACGGGAGCGCATCATGCTCGACAGCAATCTTAAACTGCAGTTGCAGGGCTACCTGGAGCGCATATCGCAGCCCGTGGAAATCGTCGCGTCTTTGGACGACAGCGAAAAATCGCAGGAAATGCTCGATCTGCTGGAGGACATCGAATCGGTGTCGAGCTTGGTCAAGATTCACGCGCAGCGGGACGAGGCTCCGGTGAAGCCGTCCTTCGCGTTGCGGCGGCCCGGCTCGGCCGCGCAGGTCCGGTTTGCCGGCGTGCCGATGGGTCACGAATTCACGTCCCTCGTGCTGGCATTGCTGCAGACCGGCGGCTACCCGCCGAAGATCGACGAGCCCATCATCGAGCAGATTCGCAATCTGGACGGCGACTACAACTTCGAAACCTTTGTTTCCTTGACCTGCCAGAGCTGTCCGGACGTGGTGCAGGCGCTCAATGCGATGGCGGCGCTGAATCCGAAAATTCGCCACACGATGATCGATGGCGCGGTGTTTCAGGACGAGGTCGCGCGCCGCGAGGTGATGGCCGTGCCTGCGGTGTTCCTGAATGGCCGTCCGTTCGGGCAGGGCCGCATGGAGATCGCGGAGATCATCCAGAAGTTGGATTCGGGCGCGGCCAGGCGCGAATCGGAGAAACTCAACGCCAGGGCGCCCTATGATGTGCTCGTGGTGGGCGGCGGTCCTGCGGGCGCGGCGGCCGCGATCTATGCGGCGCGCAAGGGCATCCGCACCGGCATCGCTGCGGAACGCTTGGGCGGCCAGTTATTGGACACCGTCGGCATCGAGAATTTCATATCGGTCAAGGAGACCCAGGGCCACAAATTGGCCTCGGGATTCGAACAGCATGTCACCACTTATGATGTGGACGTGATGAATCTGCAGCGCGCCGAAGCGCTGGTGCCCGGCGATCTGCTCGAGGTGAAACTGAGCGGCGGCGCGTCGCTCAAGGCCAGATCCGTCGTCATCGCGACCGGCGCGCGCTGGCGCGAAATCAACGTGCCCGGCGAGCGCGAATACCGCAATCGCGGCGTCGCCTATTGCCCGCACTGCGACGGTCCCCTGTTCAAGGGCAAGCGGGTCGCCGTGATCGGCGGCGGGAATTCCGGCGTCGAGGCGGCCATCGATCTCGCGGGGTTGGTGAGTCATGTCACGCTGATCGAGTTCGATCCGCAGTTGCGCGCCGACGCGATCTTGACGCGCAAGCTGCAGAGCTTGGCGAACGTCACCGTGATCACCGGTGCGCAAACCACCGAAGTGCTGGGCGACGGCCAGCGCGTCATCGGGCTCAAGTACAAGGACCGCGCCACCGGCGAGCTGTGCCATGTGGAACTCGCCGGGGTGTTCGTGCAGATCGGCCTGATTCCCAATACCGATTGGCTGAAGGGCACCGTCAAGCTGTCGCCGCGCGGCGAAGTGGAAGTCGATGCACGCGGACAAACCTCCGTGCCCGGTGTCTTCGCCGCCGGGGATTGCACCGTCGTACCCTACAAGCAAATCGTGATTGCGGTGGGCGAAGGCGCCAAGGCTTCCTTGAGTGCCTTCGATCATCTCATTCGCTCACCCGTGTTAGCGGCTGCGTGACGCATGGCGGAAACCGCGCACGCGCGCCGATTTTCCGCAGGCGTGGTGGTCGTCCACACGGCGGGACCCGCTGTGCAATATCTTCTGCTGCGCGCCTACAGGAATTGGGACTTCCCCAAGGGCTTGGTCGAGCCCGGCGAACAACCCCTGGACGCGGCGGTACGCGAAGTACGGGAGGAAACGACGCTGGTGAATCTGGCGTTCGATTGGGGCAAGGACTTCATCGACACCGGCCCGTATAACAAGGGCAAGATTTCCCGCTACTACCTTGCGCGCAGCAAGGACACCCTCGTACATCTGCCGATCAATCCTGAACTAGGGTTTCCGGAACACCAGGAGGCGCGCTGGGTGGGGTTCGAGACCGCGCTGGCGATGGTCTCGCCGCGCCTGCTACCCGTGATTCACTGGGCAAGCGACGTCATCGCCGCATCGGCAAGCGGCAAACCGGCCGCCCCCAAGCCGGCATCCATCAAGCCGGTTCCCATCAAAGAGTAATGGCGCCCCGGCCGATCTCGAGCGCATCGCCGCCGACGAAAACTTGCGCCTCGCGGCTCACGTCGAGAAACAAGGTGGAGGGGCGGCCGACGTATTCTCCCTGCGAGATCTGCAGCTGAACCGGCAGCGTCCGCTTCATCGCGAGACACCACGCGCCGAAATTCGCGGTGGCCGAGCCGGTGGCGGGATCCTCGAGAATGGCGCCGCCGACCGGAAAGAAGAAACGTGCCAACGCCTGATCGCGGCCGTTCGTGCCGCCCGCCGATTTTTCGCCGCTCAGGCAAAACACGTACGCCATGCTCAGGCCGTCTTCGCTGCGGACTTTGGCCATCCCGGGCGCCGATGGGACTGCGCGGCGCACGGCATCCGTCGAGGTCAGCGGCACCACCAACTGCTCCTTGCCCGCTTTGACCCACAGAGGCCGCTCACCGATGTCGTGCACCTCGAGCCCCAGCGCGGCGGCGAGCGTGTCGCGGGAAACATCCAGCTCGCGCGAGGTGGCGCCCAATGCCGTCAAGGTCCAACGATCGCCGCTGGCGCTCACCGGAATGAGACCCGCCTGCATGGCCAGCACCAGGGAATCGCCGCCCAATTTCAGCGCGCGGCAAACGTGGGCCGTGCCGAGGGTGGGATGACCCGCGAAAGCCATTTCATAGGTGGGCGTGAAAATGCGAACGCGCGCGTTCGCGCGGGTGGAAGGCAGAATAAACGTGGTTTCCGAAAGATTGAACTGGCGCGCCAGCGCCTGCATCTGTTCGGTGTTCAGGCCCTCGCCATTCTCAAATACGCACAGCGGGTTGCCGGTAAACGGGCCCTGTCCCTGCGTGAAGACATTGACGATGCGGAACGGGTGAGTGGCCATTCGCCGATTATCTCACCCGTCCGCGACCGGTTGGGGCACTCCGCACCGCCGTTAGCGGTACGGCCGCACGACGACCACGGGTGCCGGGGCGACGACCGCTACGCGGGGACCGTAATAATAGCCGCGGTGGTAGCCGTAGGGCGCGACCACGCAGCCACTCATGGCAATAATACTCATAGGAATCAATAACATAAGTAGCTTACGCATGGCATCCTCCTTAAAAGTTCTTCACTCTTATGGGTCAACGCGGCCGCCATGGGAGCGATGACAAGGATGAATAAACCTTAAGGCAGGAAACAGGCCGGCGCAGCGGCGAAAACCGGCGAGGCGAATCGGAGCGGGCGCCGCTCACGCCAGCGTGTGAAAGACCTTTTGGACGTCGTCGTCCTGCTCGAGTTTGTCGATGAGTTCCAGCACTTCCTTGGCTTGATCTTCAGGCAATTCGATCGGCACCGAGCATATGTACTCATGCTCCGCCGAGAGCGGTGTGATGCCGCGGCGTTCCAAGGCCTCCTGCAGCCTGCCGAAGTCATTGAAGGCGCCGCGAATCACCAGTTGCGGCTCGCCCTTATCGCCCGTGCTGTCGCCCATTTCCTCCAGCCCATAATCGATCAGGTCCAATTCGAGCTCGTCGTGATCCTTGACGTGAGAGGGATCGACGCGGAACACGCCCATTTTCTTGAACAAAAAGCTGACGCTGCCCGTGGTCCCCATATTCCCCGCGCCCTTCATGAAAATGTTGCGCAACGATGCGACCGTGCGGGTGGGATTGTCGGTGGCGGTTTCCACCAGCAGGGCAACGCCGTGCGGCGCATAGCCTTCGTAGAGAATCTCCGCGTAGTTGGCTGCGTCCTTGCCGGAGGCGCGGCGAATGGCGGCATCCGTCTTGTCCTTCGGCATGTTGACCGCGCGCGCGTTTTGCAGCACGCGCCGCAGCGTCGGGTTCGACGCGGGGTCGGGACCGCCGGCATGCACGGCAATCGCGATGTCCTTGGCGACTCGAGTGAATTGCTTGGCCATGCGGTTCCAGCGGGCGAACATGGCATGTTTTCTGACTTCAAATATGCGTCCCATGGCGACTATGGTAGCAATACGCGGTCAAACCGCTAGACTTGCGCTTTCCTTCCCACGGCATTTCCCATGAGCGCAGTTCCCGCCGACTCGATCGAAAACGCCGCGAGTTTCCGCGACCTCGCCCTGTCGGAACCCGTCCTGCTCGCGCTTGCCGACGTCGGATACGAGTCGCCCTCGCCGATTCAAGCCCAGACCATTCCGGTGCTCTTGTCCGGCAAGGACATGCTCGGCCAGGCGCAGACCGGTACGGGCAAAACCGCGGCGTTTGCGCTGCCCGCGCTCACCAAAATCGATCTGGCGCGGCATGAGCCCCAGGTGCTGGTGCTGGTGCCGACGCGCGAGTTGGCGCTGCAGGTATCGGAAGCGTTTCTACGCTATGCGGCGCATTTGAAAGGCTTTCATGTCCTGCCCATTTACGGCGGGCAGAGCTATCAGCCGCAGTTGAATGCATTGCGCCGCGGCGTGCATGTGGTCGTTGGCACCCCCGGGCGCGTCATCGATCATATGAACCGGGGCACGTTGAAGCTATCCGGCTTGACGCTGCTGGTGCTGGATGAGGCGGACGAGATGCTGCGCATGGGCTTCATCGACGCGGTCGAAAGCATCCTCGAGCAGACACCGCCGCAGCGGCAGGTGGCGCTGTTCTCCGCGACCATTCCTGCGCCCGTACGCCGGATCGCGGCGAAACACCTGCGCACGCCGGTGGAAGTCACGATCAAGAGCAAGACGAGCACGGCGACTAATATCCGGCAGCGCTACTGGATGGTGAGCGGCGTGCACAAGCTGGATGCCCTGACGCGCATCCTGGAGGCGGAAACATTTGACGGCATGCTCGTGTTCACGCGCACCAAGCAGGCCACGGTGGAGCTGGCGGAGAAACTCGAGGCGCGCGGATTCGCGGCCGCACCCTTGAACGGCGATATTGCACAACCGCTCAGGGAGCGGACGGTGGCCCGATTGAAAGCCGGGCAGATCGACATCCTGGTCGCCACCGACGTGGCCGCCCGCGGGCTCGATGTGGAGCGCATCGGGCACGTGGTGAACTACGACGTGCCCTACGACACCGAGTCCTATGTGCATCGCATCGGCCGCACGGGAAGGGCGGGACGCAAGGGTGAGGCGATTCTCTTCATCGCGCCGCGCGAACGCAACATGCTGCGCGCCATCGAGCGCGCCACGCGGCAAGTCATCGAGCCCATGAATCTGCCGAGCGTTGACGCGGTCAACGCCCTGCGAATTACCAAGTTCAAGCAGCGCATCGCCGAGACCATCGCCAAGGGCGACGGCAATCTTTACCGGCCGGTGTTGGAGCAGCTGGAAACCGAGTCCGGAATGGCCCTGATCGACATTGCCGCGGCGCTCGCGAGCCTGTCGCAAGGGTCCACCCCGTTGCTGCTGGCGCCGAAGGCGGAGCGGCCCCCGGAAGCACCGGCGCACCAGCGACCCGCGGGACATGAGCCCAAACCAGAGCGGGATTCGCGAGCGGAGCGGGATTCGCGCCGCGAAGAGCGTCCTCGCCGCTCAGGTCCTGCGCAAATGGAAACTTTTCGCATCGAAGTCGGGTCGGTACATGGTATCAAGCCCGGAAACATCGTCGGCGCCATCGCCAACGAGGCGGACATCGAGGGTGTGCACATCGGACGGGTCGACATTCGCGAAGATCACAGCTATGTGGACTTGCCGGAAGGTATGCCGAAGGAGATATTCAAGCAATTGCAGAAGGTACGCGTGGCGGGCCGCGAGTTGCGGATCAGCCGCGTACATGAGAAGCCTCCGAAACCGCCGCGCGCGACGCTCGGGCGTCACCCGGGCGCGGGTCTGCGGGAGGCGCGGTCTGCGAAGCCAAAAATAGCGGTTCGCCGGCGCGCCAAGGATTGATCGTCAAAACCAAAACCTAGAGGAGTGAATCATGGGTAAGGGTATGGATCGTAAAAAGGAAGACAAGAAGAAGCCGGCCAAGACATTGGAGGAGAAGCGCGCCGCCAAGCGCGAAAAGCGGGCCGCGCGCGGCTGACCTCGAAAACACGTAGCGCGGGTAGCGCGCGCCGCTAAACTACGCGGCCGCGCCGTCCGCCGCTGCGGAAATCGCGGATGTTCGCCGCCATCTCGTCGATGCAGCGCTGTCGCGCCTCGCGGGCCGCCCAGGCAACGTGAGGCGTCACCAATAGATTGGGAATTTGACCGTTGAGCAGCGGCTCACCCGGCTGCGGCGGCTCCTGGGGCAGGACATCGATGCCCGCGCCTCCGAGCCGCCCGGCTTCGAGGGCGGCGGCGAGTGCCACGCCGTCGATCAGCGCACCTCGCGCGGTATTGATGAGCAGTGCATCGGGTTTCATCAGCTCAAGTTGGCGCGCACCGATGAGACCGCGGGTTGCATCGTTCAGCGGGCAGTGCAGGGACAGGATGTCGGCGGTGGCCAGCAGCTCATCGAGCGGCACGCGGCCTGGTTGGGGCGCGCTCCCAGGCCGATTGGCTATCTTGACCTGCATACCGAAGGCCTCGGCAATGCGTGCCGCGCCGCGGCCGAGTTCGCCCCAACCGACCACGCCGAAGACCCTGCCTTGCAGTTCGCGGATGGGATGGGACAGCACCGCGCCCGCTTCGTCCCTGGTCCACGATCCGTCCTTGGAGAGGCGCGAGAATTCATACACATGTTGGGTGAGACTCAAGATCAACCCCCACACGTGCTGGACCACCGAGGCGGTGCAATAGGCGCGCACATTGCAGACCGCGATCCCCAGTTCGCGCGCGGCGGACAGATCCACGTTGTTGGTGCCGGTGGCGGCGAGCGCCACCAGCTTCAGGCGCGGCGCACCCGACAAGAGCTCGCGCGTCAGGTCGAGCTTGTTGAGGAGCGCGACGTCGGCGTCGTGAATGCGTTCGGCAATTTTTGTATCGCTCGAGTCATACAAGATCAATTCGCCCGAGGCTTCACGGAGCCGAGCGAGATCGAGGTCGCCGTTCGAGACGGTGTCGTAATCCAGAAATACGGTTTTAGGGGGATGCGTGTCCATGACAGGCTAGAATATGGGACTCATATGAAAATTACCGCAGTCAAAATTCTGATCGGCGTGAATGCGCTGGTGTTCCTCCTGCAGGGCATGTCGAACGGCTTGGTGGACTTCCTCTTTGGATTATGGCCGCTGCAACCGATCGACGGGCACGTCTATTTCCACTTTTGGCAGATCGTAACCTACGCGTTCTTGCACAGTACCGCACAGATCAGCCATCTGCTGTTCAACATGCTCGGCCTGTGGATGTTCGGCGAAGAAATCGAACGCTATGTGGGGCCGCGCCGGTTGCTTGCCTGTTATTTCGCGTCCGTCGTGACCGCAGCGTTGAGTCAGCTGTTCATTCCGATACTGTTCGGGGCGCCGCCGACGCCCACCATCGGCGCGTCGGGAGGCGTTTTCGGCTTGCTGCTGGCGTACGCGGTGCTGTTTCCCCACCGCAAGGTCGTGCCCTTGATTCCGCCGATTCCCATGCCGGCCTGGCTGTTCGCGACGATCTATGCCTGCATCGAGCTTTTCTTGGGCGTTACCGGAACTTTGTCGGGCATTGCGCATTTTGCCCACTTGGGCGGCATGGTCGGAAGCGCGTTGGTGATCATGCAATGGCGCGCGAGCGCGCGAAAAACTCGCTAGGCTTTCCGAATGAGTTTGAGAATGAACTTGAGAATTCGGATGACATCTCTCGGCGCGCTGATTCTTGCCGCAGCCGTTCCAGCCCACGCCGAGTGGGTGAACCGCGTGACCGACGGCATCATGGGCACGCGCATCACGGTGGAACTCTGGTCGGAGGACCGGCCGAAGGCCGAAGCCGCCATCGATGCGGTGCTCGACGAAATGCGCCACATCGATGAGTCGATGAGCACTTACAAGCCTACCAGTGAAGTCTCCCAGGTCAACGCGAAGGCCGCCGATGGCCCGATGCACATCAGCAAGGAACTGTTCGATCTGCTGGTGAAGGCCAAGGAATACTCGGTCATTACCGACGGCGCCTTCGACATCACCTATGCCAGCGTCGGCTATCTCTACAATTTTCCGAAGCACATCCGGCCGGACGATGCGCAGATAGCGAAGGCGCTGCCCGCGGTCGACTACCACCACGTGGTTCTCGACCCAAAGAATCAAACGGTGCGCTTTTCCCAGAAAGGCGTGCGCATCGATTTGGGCGGCATCGCCAAAGGCTATTCGGTCGACTGCGGCATCGATGTCCTGAAGGCGCGCGGGTTCACCCGCGCGTACGTGTCCGCCGGCGGCGACAGCCGCATTATCGGCGATCGCTTCGGCAAGCCTTGGATGGTGGGCATTCGCGATCCGCGCAAGGGCGAAGGCGAAGTCATTGCCAGCATCCCGCTGGTGGACGCGGCCATTTCCACCTCCGGCGACTATGAGCGGTTTTTCGATGAGGGCGGCGTTCGCTACCACCACATCATCGATCCGCATACCGGACATTCCGCCAGCAAGGTGCGCAGCGCGACCGTGATCGGACCTTATGCCACCCGCACCGATGGGCTGTCGAAGACGGCATTTGTCCTGGGGCCGGAGAAGGCGATGGAGATTTACAACCGCATCGACGACATCGACGCCATCATCGTCAAGCTCGATGGCACGGTGGTCTTCTCGAAAGGCATGCAGCGCGGCAAGGCGGGCGCACCGCCGCCAAAGTAGCGGCCGCGGGACCCGGCCGCACCCTGGCCGCCACGCCCCCGGCCGCCGCGACCTGGCTGCCGCGACCTGGCTGCCGCCGCCTCATCGAAATGCGATGATTTTCGCCTCTTCGCAGGCGTTCAAATAATCGCTGACGATGTCCAGCGGGATCGGCCCGAATTCCGCGGAAACAGCGTCTCGGATATCGGCGACTGATTTCTTCCCGTCGACGAAGTTCACGATCTCGTAGGCGTAAAGCGCGCTGCGATCCTGCACATTGACGAAGCGGCTCGACCCGGCACTGAGGAGTTTGATCTTGCGCAGCCGATCCTCACCCAATCGATCGCGTAGGACGTCATCGTTTTGGAAAGTCAGGGGCCCGAACTCGCCGATGCGGCGCGGTACTCGCTTGGCCTCCGCCGTGGCGCGCCACGCCGGGGCCCAGTTTGCGTCGTGCGCTCCTCGCGATGCGGCGGCTTGGATCAGCCAGCCGTTCAATGTCGCCGCTTGGGCGTTGAGCGCCTGAGTGGACGCCGCGAGTTCCGGAGGGTTGCCGTGCGTGAAGACGGCAAATGACTGCAAGCCCGCCCGCTCGCGGTGAAGCATTTGCGCCAGCAGATTGCGGGCTTCGAACAGCGCCTCTTGAGGCGGTAGTTCCGGCTGCTGCGTGAGCTGCAGCGCACGATTGAAGCCCTGCGCCAGCCGTTGCTGCGCGCGCGCCGAGAGATATGGCAGTACCAGAGCGGCATTCGCCGCATCGAGCGTTGCAAAGCGATAGCCGGACGCCGCGCCCAGCAGCGCGACGCGGCGCAGTTTGGTGGGATCGATCTGCAGCAGGGTGTCGTGATCGGTGTGAATGTAGATATCCGGCCAATCGCGCAGGTAAAGGGACGGCACGGCGATGGTGGAGGAGTCGTAGTCGTCGTGATCGCTGCCTTCGGCGTACGGCGTTTCGTCCACAAAAAAAGCATTGCGGGTGCCGGCAGCCCCGTCACGATCCTCGACAACCGCGGCATCCTCGTGGCTGCCGTCCTCGGTGTAGACCGTCGCGGCGTCTCGAATGGCCTCGGCCAAGGTCGCGCCGATGTCGGTGATGAACGTGGGCAGCGACCAGGGAGTCTGCGTCACGTGCAGCACGGATTTGTTCTTGAACAAGTCGCCGCCGACCATGTCCATGTGGATATCGGCGCGCATCGATGCCCTGATGCCTGGGTGCCCGCTCAGATAGGCCATGGTGCCCTCGACTTCGGGGCCCCAAATGAAGCGCAGGGTCCGCTTGGGAGGCTTGAGACTGCCGTTGCCGATCAGACGGCTAAGCACTCGCGCGGATTCCAGTATGGTCACGCAGCCGCTGCCATTGTCATTGGCGCCCGGCCGTTGGTGATCGAGGTGGCAGCTGTAGACGATCTCCCCGGCTGACGTGTCGGTGCCCGGAATGGTGCCGGTCACCACCGTCCAGTGTCCCGCGCCCACCTCTGCTTTGACATGCGCGCCGAGCATCACCGGATGGCCGCCGGCAATTTGTCCGCGCAAGTCGTTCGCGGTCGCGCGCGACACCATGAAGGCAAACCCTTGAGTCAGCGCGCCGTCCAAGTGGCCCCACCGCACGATGGTCGTATCGAGTCCGGACCAGGCGGTGGTTTGATTGGGCATGTCGCTGACGATGCCGGCGGCGCCGTATTTCGCCACCGCCAGACGCTGCACGGCCGATAGCACGCCGTCGGCGAGCACGATCTTGCCGCGCACATCCTTGCCGGAGTAGTCCGAGTCGGATGACCCCGCCCCGACGTCGACGAGCTGCGCCTCGACGTCGGCGCTGTGGCTGTAGTCGGCCAAGCGAATCGGGTCGGTCGACCAATCGCCAAGCAGGGTGTGCCGCGGTTCGATCTGCCACAGCCGCGCGCCTTCGACGCTCCAAGCAATGTGCGAGCGCATCAGGCCGTACTGGATCTTGCCATCGATGGGAAATTGTTCAGCGTGAACATCCCGCAAGCCGTACTCCTTCGCGCGCTCCAGAATCAGATTAGCCGCCTGATCGAACTCCGCCGTAGCCGGAACGCGATGCAAGCGCGTCAGGGCGCGCAGATTTTCATAGGGCGCCGCGCCGCTCGCTTCGTCGCGCAGGGTCGACCACTCTGCATCCGAGAAGAACGGGTGTTGGGCCCAGGCGGCAGGCGGGTGAAGGGACCATAGAAAGGCCAGCGTCAGTGCCGCGCGAAACATTCGATTCACCTTAACCCCCAAATTTGTTGTGCCGCCCATTTTGTTGCGCCGCCAAGGATACGCGATCGGCCGGTTATACTCGTAGGACCCGAAAAGGAGAGATTGCATTCAAGCCTGGCTGCTTTGGGGATTGCTGTTTGGCTCGATAGGGCTGGGGTTTTTCATCTATGGAAGACGGCAAAGGGCCCCGATTCCGCTGTTGTGCGGCATTGCGCTGATGGTGTTCCCCTATTTTGTGAGTAATTCGCTGCTGCTCCTGGCCATCGGCGCGCTGCTTATTGCGGTACCCTATTTCTTTCGCGACTAGAGGATCTTTCCGGCAACAAGGTTCTTTCCTGGGCAAGGAATAAAATGGCTCCGCCGTGAGTCTTAACCCTATGGATGACAAGCGCGCTCGATTCGAGGGGCAGGTGTTGCCTCATCTCGACGCCGCGTATCGGTTCGCCCGGTGGCTGTGCCGCCCCGGCGAGGCCGACGACGTGGTGCAGGACGCCGTTCTGCGTGCTTTCAAGGGGTTTGATGCTCTGCGAGGCTCCGATGCCAAGGCGTGGCTGCTGACCATCGTGCGCAATTGCCACCTCACGGCGGCCAAGCAGCAGCAACGGCGAGCCTTTGTACCACTTCCGGAAGAGAGCGATGCAGCCGATGGTCACGTCATGATAGCGAACGACTCAAATCCAGAGAGCGAGACGATTCTGTCGGACCAGAAGCAGGTGCTCAATCGGCTGGTGGCCTCATTGCCGGAGGAACATCGCACCGTGTTGATGCTGCGGGAAATCGAGGAAATGGACTATGCACAAATCGCGACGGTCACCAATGTGCCGATCGGCACTGTGATGTCCCGCCTGGCGCGCTCGCGTGCCGCGCTCAAGGCTAAGTGGCTGCAAGAAGTGGAAGGAGCGCCGAGTGCAGTGCGCTGAATCGCTCCGGGTGCAGGCATATTTCGACCGCGAGGTCGATGCGGCTTCCGCAGCCGAGATCGAACGGCATCTCGAGCATTGCAGCGAATGCCGCGAACTGCTTCAAGATCTCGAGAAGGTGCGCGGTGTTTTGCGTAGCGGCATCAGCTTCGACGCCGCACCGGCGGCGCTGCGGACGCGGATTTTGGAAGCGCTTGACCAGGAGGGCGTCGTAGAGGAAGGCGGCACCGCCACGGCGCTGAAACCGCTATCCACGCAATCCACGCAGACCACGCGGGCTATGCGGACCATGCAGCCTGCGCGGCGCCTCCGGATCGGCGGAACCCGAGGTTTTTGGACCGGCGCGTTGAGCGGCATCGGCGGCGCCGCGATCGCGGCCGCCGCCGCATTTTTCTTGGTAGCGCCCGGTCTCGTCAGTCCCTTGAGCAATGAGCTGGTGAGTGCGCATGTGCGCTCGCTGATGCCGGCGCATTTGATCGATGTGGTATCCACCGACAAGCACACCGTAAAGCCGTGGTTCGCAGGCCACGCCGACGTCTCGCCGGCGGTCGCCGACTTCGAAGCGCAGGGCTATCGTTTGATCGGCGGCCGTGCCGACTACATCGACCACCAACGCTCCGCGGTCGTCGTGTACCAGCACGGCGCGCATGTCATCAATGTGTTCACCTGGGCGGCGATGGGCGCAGGTAGCCCAAGCAACACGACGCGCAGCGGTTATCATCTCGCCTTCTGGCAACAGGGCGATATCCAATACTGCGCGGTGTCGGACACCGGCTGGGATGAGCTCTTGGGGCTGGTGCGCTTGCTGCGCGAACAAACGTAGCGCTTACGGCGACGTTTCCGGCGGCACGAAAATGGCGACGCCATGACCGGTCTTTTTGTAGATCCCCAAGGATCCGCCGACGCCCACGCCGACCGCAGAATTGTTGGAGACCGAACTCGATCCGACACCTGATCCCACCGAGCCGGTTTGGCGGTCGGAGAAGCCTTGCAGAATGATGCCGTTTGCGCCCACCTTGGCGGCCTGCTCCTTCAGGCCCGCGATCACCTTGTCGACGGTTTTCTGGCCGCCGGTGGTAAACGCGCTGTTCTTCGAGGCATTGAGAATGGCTATTTCTTCGAATGCCGCCGGCGGCCGCGAGTAAATCTTCACATCCGCGGCTGAGATGGGCGGACGCGCCCGGCCTGTAATGACCACGGTATCCGTCGCGCAAGCCGCCGCTGCCAATGCGATAAAACCGGAAATCGCGAGTAGGCGGGTCGCGCCTGGCATCTTCATTCGCATGGGCCACTCCTTGAAGCAATGCCTGCTCTTGAACATAGTCCACATGATTGCATTTTGCGCGCAGGCCGCGGGAGCCGCCAGCAGCAGGGCAAGCACTTCGCCTGAAGGTCAACGTGGGCGCAATGGAATAAACCTTTCGCCACCGTAGTCTTCTCTCCTGAACCCGCAAATCATAGGAGAGAGAGATGTCGGATGATCAATCGCTGCTGTCGCGCCGCAACGCACTAAAATGCATGGCGTTTGGCGGAGCTGGAACCCTGTTTGCGCTCTCCGGGGGCGTATTCACGCCCATCAACCTGGCCATGGCGGCCGAGAACAAGTATGGAACGGCGAAGCTCGGCACGCCGCTGTTCGTGCAGATCAGCGACACCCATATCGGCTTCAACAAGGAAGCCAATCCGGACGTCAATGGCACATTGACCCAGACCATCCAGCTGGTGAATGACATGCCTCAACAACCGGCACTGATCATTCACACCGGCGACATTACGCACTTGTCGAAGCCGGCCGAGTTCGATTTGGCCCAACAGCTGTTCTCGCGTTTGCGAACCAGCGAAATGCACACCGTGCCGGGCGAGCACGACACCACCGATGCGACGGTGACCGAGTACTTCAATCGATTTGGCAAGGCATCCGAAAACAAGGGCTACTACAGCTTCGATCATGCCGGCGTGCACTTCATCGGGCTGATCAACGTGCTGCAGTTCAAGCCGGGCGGCCTGGGCAACCTGGGCGCGGAGCAACTCGCATGGGTTGCCGCGGACCTGAAGGCTCGCTCGTCGAGCACACCGATCGTGGTCTTCGCGCACATGCCGTTGTGGACGGTGTACGAACCTTGGGGCTGGGGAACCGGCGACGCCGACCAACTCATGGCTCAGCTGCGCCGATTCGGCTCGGTCACCGTGCTGAACGGGCACATTCACCAGGTCGTTCAGAAAGTGGAAGGCAACGTCACGTTCCATACGGCGCGCTCGACCGCGTATCCGCAGCCGACGGCGGGCGAAGGCGCCGGTCCGGGTCCGCTCAAGGTACCCGCGGACCAACTCGCCAAAATGCTCGGGATTACCAGCGTGTCGGTCGTGAAGCATCCGTCGGCACTGTCCCTCAACGACACAACGATTGCCTAGGAGCCGCAAGCCCGGCGCATCGTTTCACCAAGGAATAGAGATGAACTTAAAGGCGATTAAGTCGCCGCTGATGGCGGCGGCAATGACACTGATTTGGGCGGCGTCCGAGGCTGCAGCTCCGAATAAAATCGAGGTGAAGGACTTCATGTTCAGTCCGACGACCTTGACCGTGGAAGCAGGCGCGCAGGTTTCGTGGGTCAACAAAGATGACGAGCCGCACACCGTGGTGAGCGACACCGGGCTTTTCCGCTCCGGCGCCCTCGACACCGACGAGAGCTTCTCGTTCAAGTTTGACAAGCCGGGTACGTATCACTTCACCTGCTCGATTCATCCGCGCATGGTCGGCACGATCATCGTCAAATGACCAGGATCGTCACGTGGTAAGGATCGTCGAATGACAAAGTCGGCCGTCATGACGGCAGCCCTCGCCGCCGGCGCCGTCCTGCTGCTGTCGGCCCTCGGCGCGGGGATGTTCGTCGAGTCGGGGCTCTACAACATCGGGGCGGACGATCATCATACGAAGCCCGTGCTGGCCCTGATCACGCAATTGCGGGATCGCTCCATCGAGTCGCGTTTGAGTTCGATCAAACCGCAACTCGGGGCGACTCCCGGGATGATCGAGGCCGGCGCAAAGCACTACGCGTCGCTCTGCGTGGGCTGCCACCTGGCGCCGGACGCGACAAAATCGGATCTGCGCACCGGGCTCTATCCTCATCCGCCGAATCTGGCGCGGGAAGACATTCAAGAATCCCGGCGTGCATTCTGGGTGATCAAACACGGCATCAAAATGTCCGCGATGCCCGCCTGGGGAAAAACGCTGGATGATGCCGCGATCTGGGATGTGGTTGCGTTCGTGCGCAAGATGCCGGGAATGTCGGAGCAGGATTATCAGCAGCTGCTGCAGGCGCCCTGAGCTCCGCTGTTGCACCCGACCCTTGAGCGGCAGCTCTTTTGCCCAAGTCAGTCGCGGAAATTGTTGAACTGCAGCGGTACGCCGACGTCGGCCTTGCGAAGACAGGCGATCGCATCCTGCAGATCGTCACGCTTCTTCCCGGTGACCCGGACCTTGTCGCCTTGGATCTGCGCCTGCACCTTCAGCTTTGAATCCTTGATCAGCCGCGAGACCTTCCGGCCGGCCTCGGCATCGATGCCGTGCTTCAAGATCACCAGCTGCTTCGCTCTGGCGAGATTGACCTCCGGGTCCTTGACCTCCAGGCAGCCGACATCGATACCGCGCTTGGCGATGCGCAGCTTCAAGATCTCCAACATTTGCTTCAATTGAAAATCCGCCGGGGCCGTCATGGTCACCGTGGTTTCATCGAGCTCGAAGCTCGCGCCCGTGTCCTTGAAATCGAAGCGTTGCGTCAATTCCCGCACCGCCTGATCGACGGCATTCGTCAATTCGTGCGTGTCGATTTCCGATACCACATCGAACGAAGGCATGGGCTCCTAGGTCTCCGCGAGCAGCTGATCGAGCGTGCTCTTCACTTCGTTGACGAACTGAATGTAATGATCGCCGGTGGCAGGACCCGTGTATCCCGTGTGAATCTTGCGCACGTCGCCCTTGCGGTCGATGAAGACGGTGGTCGGAAAGGCGACGAAGCTCTTCAGCATGGGCAGTTTCTTGGCCGCCTCGTCCTTGTCCGAGACGCCGGCGATCAGCGTCGTGTACTCGATGCCGTAGTGCTGGCGGAAGCGTTGCGTGGCCTGCGCGGCGCGCTCGAAGTCGCCGAAATGCTCGAACTGCAACGAGACTATTTCCAGGCCCTTGTCGCGGTAGTCCTTGTAGAGCGGCGCGAGGAATGCCGCTTCGTCATGGCAGTTGGGGCACCAGCTGCCGGCCAGCGCCACGATGAGCACCTTGCCGCGAAATTGCGGATCCTTGGACGACACGGTTTTTCCCGAGAGGTCCGGGAATGCGAAATCGAAATGCTTGACGCCGTCGCGCATGGCGGTCACACCATAGGCATCCGGGAGCTGGGCAGCCGCGTCGCGCTTGCCGGTCCATTTTTCGTGGTAGGCCAGGCCCGACCACCAGTCCCCGTCAAGACTGCCGTCAGCGGCGATCTTCGCCCTGTAGAGAAACACGTGCGCGCCGTCGAAGGTGGATAGATACAGCTCATCGCCCTTCACCTGGCCCGCCAGGTAGCGATGATCGCCGGTGGTGGTCAGGATCGTCCCGCTCACGGCATCGTGTGATTGGTTGAACTCCCCGACGGCCACTTCGGGCGCGCCGCTGTCGTCGATGAATTTCACCGCCCAGCGGCCCGACACATCGGCAGGGTCACCCGCCGCCTTGTCGCCGCCCGCCGCTTTTTCGTCGCCCGCGGTCTTTGCAAAGAATCGATAGTTCTCCCCCAGTGTCGCGCGCAGCGGTACATGCTGGTTCTTGTCGTTCGGCTTGACCAGGAAAACCTCGCCCTGCAAGTGATCTCCGTCGGCATCGGCCTTGAGGACATTTTCGTATCCCGGCATGCGGATTTCCAAATGCGAACCGGTGATCTTCACATCGCGGAGCAGCAGCCGCTCCTGCCCGTTGATGAGATAACCGACCGGTGCGGACTCTTTCCGTGCGAGTTCCAGACCGAACGGCAGTTCGCCGCCGGGCGTTTGCAGCACCGCCCGGTATGTGCCCATTTTCACGTCATTGTTCCCGGTGGCCGGCGCATCGCCCCGCTGGCACGCGGCCGGCACGAGCGCAGCCGTGGCTGCCAAGAGTAGCCGCGCCGAGAGTCGCCCCAATGCCGATGTGACCATGATCCGACCTTTAGAGGTTTTTCCTAACGATACCCGCGTGCCTGCAAAGTGAACAGCTTCGCATATTGGCCGTCGGCCGCCATGAGCGATTCATGGCTGCCGCGTTCGACGATGCGCCCTTCCTCGAGCACCAATATCTGGTCGGTCATGCGCACGGTCGAGAAGCGGTGGGAAATGACGATGGCAATGCGATTGCGGGTCAGCTCGCGGAAGTGCTCGAATACCTCGGCTTCCGCGCCGGCATCGATGGCCGCGGTGGGCTCGTCCAACACCAGAATATCGGCGTCGCTGCGCATGAAGGCGCGCGCCAGCGCAATCTTTTGCCACTGGCCGCCCGACAGCTCGCGCCCGTCCTTGAACCACTTGCCGAGCTGGGCGTAATAGCCGCCCGGAAGCTGCTCGACGAAGTCCGCCGCAAGCCCCTTGGCGGCGGCGGTGCGCCAGCGCGGCTCATCCTCGAAGGCGCGTACGTCCCCGGCCCCGATATTCTCCCCCACCAACATTTGGTAGCGCGCAAAGTCCTGAAAAATGACGCCGATACGCTGGCGCAGCGCTGTCTCGTCCCATTCCTTCAGGTCGAGGCCGTCGAGCAGCACCCGCCCGTGCGTCGGATCGTAGAGCCGCGTGAGCAATTTGATCAGCGTGGTTTTGCCGGATCCGTTTTGCCCGACCAATGCCAGGCTCTCGCCGGGGCGGACGTGCAAATTGATTCCCGACAAGGCCGGCGCGGAGGCGCCCGGGTAGACGAACTCGACGTCCTCGAAGCGAATGCCGTCGCCGGGATCGGGGCCTGCGAGCTTGTGTCCCTTGAGGCTGCCGCGGCCGACCGGTTGCTCCAGGTACTCGAACAAGTTCGACAAATACAAATTGTCCTCGTACAGGCCGCTGACCGCCGACAAGGCCGCGCTGACCGCCGCTTGTCCTTGCCGGAAGAGCATCAGATACATGGTCATTTGGCCGACGCTCATCGCACCCAACACCGTTTCCACGGCAATCCAAACGTAGCCCCCGTACAGCGTCGCGGTGCCGAGCAGCCCCAGCCCGAAACCCCAGGCGTCGCGGCGCAGGGTGAGATCGCGGTCCTCGCGGTACAGGCGGGTGAAGATGTCGCGGTAGCGGTCGAGAAATCGCTGTCCCAGATCGAAGAGCTTTACTTCCTTGGCGTAATCCTCGCGCGCCAGCACCGATTCCAGATAAATTTGCATGCGCGACTCCGGCGCGCGCCAGCGGAACAGCCTGAATGCTTCGCCCGAAAATTTCGCCTCCGCGAGGAAAGCGGGCAATCCGGCCAGCACCAGAAGCAGCACCGCCCACGGCGAGAAGCGATACAGCAAGCCGCCGAAGGAGATGAGCGAGACCGCGTTCTGACCCAATGCGAAGGTTCGCATGATGAGGCTCAACGGACGGCTGGAGGCTTCGCGGCGCGCGCGCGTCAGCTTGTCATAGAATTCCGAATCCTCGAACTGCGTCAGATCCAGGGTCAGCGCCTTTTCCAAGATCATGACGTTGACCCGTTGACCGAGTTGCGCGCGCAACAGCGACTGGGCGAGAGAGATGCCCCGCTGCGCCATGGCGATGGCGGCAACCAGCAGGGCTTCGAGCGCAACATAACGCACCACATCGTTGAGGTACGTCGTGCCGGTGCGATGGTGCAAATCCGCGGCGTGGATCACCGCGTCGACGATTCGCGCGCCGATGAAGGCCACGCCCGCCGGCAGCGCGCCCGCTATCAAGGTGAGCACGGCGAGCGTGATGCTCAACGCCTTGTTGGTGCTCCACACCAGCGCCAGGGCACGGCTGCTGTATTCGAATACGCCCGCAAGATTGCGGCGCCAGTTGCCGCCCGCGACGCCGGCGCCATCCGGCGAATGCGCCGCACCTGAGTGCGGCGAGCCGCCTGAACTTGGCAGGTTGATGGGTCGTGACTTGGATTGGGCGCTGATGGAATGTCCCCGCGGTCTATAATAACCGGTCGCTAATGTCCGGTATGGCGGAAAAGTCGTGAAATTCAAGCCCTTGCTCGATCGGTGGAAGAAGACGGCGGCCCCTCCCAAGACCGCGAAGGAGTATGCCGTTCGCCTGCCGCTGGACGATGCGGCAAGACTACACGCCCTGGCCGAGCTGTTTCCCGGACAGTCGATCGAGGAGATCGTCACGGATTTGCTCGGCGCTGGATTGGACGAGATTGCAGCCGCCATGCCCTACGAAAAGGGCCCCAAGGTGATCTCGCGCGATGACCAGGGCGATCCGGTTTACGAGGATATCGGCCTGACGCCCCGATTCGTCGAATTGACGCGCAAATACAAGAAAAACCTGGAATCCAGCGCCAAAAAATAGATGGCCGGCGCGGATCTGCAGTTGACGCTGGCCGCACAAGGCGGCGATACTTCGCGCATGTCGACCGCGCACATGCTTCGCAACACCGGGTGGTGGCGTTTCCCATAAGGAGTGGGCTGGTCGTCTAGTTTTCGATTTTTTTATCCAGAACCCATCTCCGCGACAAGTGGTGATGGGTTTTTTATTGCCTTCGATTGCATGCATGAAACCGCCTTTTGACATCGCAGCCGATCTGGATACGCCCGTTTCGGCGTATCTGAAGCTCGCGCCCTTTCGTCCCCGATTCCTGTTGGAAAGCGTCGAAGGCGGCGAGCGTTTGGCGCGCTATTCGTTCATCGGCTTCGGCGATTGTCTCGAGGTCAGGATCGACGCCGCGGGCGTGGTCGTCGGCGGCGTGCATGCCCCCAGCCCCAAAAACAGGCAGGAATTCTTGGGAGTGCTGCGCGGCGCGCTGATGCGAGCCCCCAGTCCCAACCCGAAAATTCCCGGCGTTCCCTTGCTGGGAGGCTTGGTGGGGTACACCGCCTACGATGCGGTGCGCTATTTCGAGCGTCTTCCGGGCCGAAGTCTCGCCACGACGGGAGCGCCGCATGCGCACTATGTCGCGCCGAAATCGCTGCTGGTATTCGATCACCTGACGCGCGGTGTCGCGCTTCTGCATGACGGCAGCGAGGCTGATCGGCAGGCGTTGAGGCGTGATGTGATTCAAGCACTGCGCGGCGGCGTCCCCACGTTGCTCGCGCCTGGAAAATTCTCCAAAGCGGCGCCCTCGCTGACCGAGGAAGCGCACGCATCGCGCGTGCGGCGCGCGCAGGAACATATTGCGTCGGGCGATGTGTACCAGCTCGTGCTCGCGTCGCGATTCGAAGGGCGCCATACGCTCGCGCCGTTCGAGGCCTATCGCGCGCTGCGGCTGCTCAATCCCTCGCCGTATATGTTCTTTTGCGAACTCGGGGATATCACCGTGGTGGGATCCTCGCCGGAAGCGCTGGTGAAATGCCACGAAGGACAGGCGCAATTGCGCCCCATTGCGGGCTCGCGGCCGCGCGGCGCGGACGAGAGAAGCGATGCGGCGCTGGAGGCTGAACTGCTGGGTGATCCGAAAGAGAATGCCGAGCACGTCATGCTCGTGGATCTTGCGCGCAACGATTTGGGACGCGTGGCGGTCGCGGGCTCCGTGTCCGTCCATCCCTACCGTGTGATCGAGCGCTACAGCCACGTCATGCACATCGTGAGCGGCGTGAAGGGCCGCTTGAATCCTTCGCAGGACGCATTCGACCTGTTTGCCGCAACCTTTCCCGCCGGCACCCTGGTGGGCGCTCCCAAGGTACGCGCCATGGAGCTGATCGACGAGCTCGAGCCCGTAGGCCGCCAGCTCTATGGCGGCACCGTGGGCTACTTCGGCCAGCACGGCGACATGGACCAGGCGATCACGATCCGCACGCTGGTCTTTCGCGGCGATACCTACAGTTACCAAGCGGGGGGCGGTATCGTCGCCGACAGTTCCCCCCAAGCCGAGTATGCGGAGCTGCTGGCAAAGAGCGCGGTGCTGCGGCGGGCGCTCGAGCTTGCGGCGGAGGGCCTCTAAGATGCCCGCGAAAGTATTGCTGATCGACAACTACGATTCATTTACCTACAACCTGGTGCAGGCGTTCTTGATTCTGGGGGCGGAAGTCGATGTACACCGCAACGATGCCATCGGCGTGGAGCAGGCGCTGTCGCGGAACTATACGCACCTGGTCATTTCTCCCGGCCCCGGCACGCCCCGGGACGCGGGCGTCTCCATGCGCATGATCGAGGCGTTTGCCGGGCGGATTCCGATCTTCGGCGTTTGTCTCGGCCATCAATCCCTGGTCGAGGTATTCGGCGGCAAGGTGGTGCGTGCCGCGCGCCTCATGCACGGCAAGGTGTCGCCGGTGCAGCATGATGGCAAGGGGCTGTACTCAGGCATGCGGCAGAATTTCGAGGCCGGCCGCTATCATTCGTTGATCGCGGAGCCGGCTTCGATCCCGGCCGTGCTCGAGGTGACGGCGCGAACGGCGGAGGGCGAAATCATGGGCGTGCGCCACCGCTCCTTGAGCATCGAAGGCGTGCAGTTCCATCCCGAGAGCGTGCTCACGCCGGACGGCCCGGCGCTCATGGGCAATTTTCTGAAGAGCGAAGCGCCGCAATGAACAGTCCTCGGGAGATCCTGGAGCATCTGCTGGATGGGCGGCATTTGAGCGAAGCGCAAGCCGCCTCTCTCCTGCGCCTCTTGACCGCGCCGGATCTCGCGCCCCCCATGGCGGGCGCGCTGCTCGCGGGACTGCGCGCCAACGGCGTCACGGCCGACGAGGTGCGCGGTTTCGCCGGCGCCATGCGAGCGTTGGCGTTGAAGCCCGCCCTGCCGGAAGGCGTGGATGCCATCGACATCGTCGGCACCGGCGGCGATGGCTCGGGAAGCTTGAACCTGTCCACGGGCGCGGCGTTGCTGGCGGCGGCCTGCGGGCTGCCCGTCGTCAAGCATGGCAATCGATCCATCTCCAGCCGCAGCGGCAGTGCCGACCTGCTCGAGGCAATCGGATTTACGCTGCCGCTGGATGAGAACCGTGCGGCGGAGTGCTTTGTCGCCACGGGATTCACCTTTCTGTTCGCGCCCTACTTTCATCCCGCCATGAAGGCGCTCGCACCGATACGCAGCGCGCTCGGCATTCGCACTGTGTTCAATCTGCTCGGACCCTTGACCAATCCGGCCGCGCCGCGCTACTTGCTGGTGGGCGCTTACGATGCCAAGACGGCTGAATTGATGGCCGGCACCCTGGCGGGCATGCGCATCGAGCGAGCCTGGGTGGTGCATGGGGCCGCCGGGTGGGACGAAGCGACACCCATCGGATCCTTCCTGGCGTTCGATGTTGCGGGCGCTCAAATTACGCGCCGCGAGATCAATCCCGAGGAGTTTGGGATCGCGCGCTGCGCGCCCCGCGAGCTCAAAGGCGGCGACGCGAAGGCGAATCTCAAGGCGCTCGTCGACGTGTTCGAAGGCCGCGACCAAGGTCCGCATCTGGACACGCTGGTACTGCAATGCGGACTGGCCCTGATGATTGCCGGCCGTGCGCAATCCGCGGCGGGCGGCATCGCACTGGCGCGCGCCGTCGTCGACAGCGGCAAGGCGTCGGCGTGGCTGCAGCGCCTGCGTGCATTCGCGCTGCACTCCGACGCGGCGAGGAGTCGCGCATGAGCGGCTTCCTGGACGACATGGCACGCTCGAGCGCATCGCGCGCTGCGCAGGCGATGGCGCGCGAGCCGTTCGCCGAACTCGAGCGGCGCGCGAAGGCCGCACCGGCCGGCGCACGGCTGCGCTTGTCCGACCGGGGGTTCGATGTCATCGCGGAACTCAAATTGAATTCTCCGGCCGCCGGGCGGCTCGGCGCACCCGATGAGGACTGGCTGAAGCGGGTCACCGCCTATGCGCGCGGCGGCGCCGCCGCGGTGTCCGTGTTGACGGAACCCTCGCGTTTCGACGGATCGCTCGAGCATTTGCAGCAGGCCAGCGCGGCGCTGGCGCCGTTCAAGGTGCCGGCCATGCGCAAGGATTTTCTGGTGGATCCTTACCAGGTGCTGGAGGCAAGGGCGGCCGGTGCAGGCGGCGTCCTCTTGATCGTGAGGATGTTGCCGCCTGCGCAATTGGCGCAGCTGCTCGATGTGGCGGCCGAACACGCCTTGTTCGTGCTGCTGGAGGCGTTCGATCATGCCGATTTGCACATCGCGCGGGAATTGCTCGCCGCGCGGACGCGCCAAGCGGCCGCCGGCGCCGGGATTCTCGTCGGCATCAATAGCCGTGATCTGCAGACACTCAAGGTCGTGCCCGAACGCTTCCAGGACCTGGCGCCGCAGTTGCCCCGCGATTGGCCGGCCGTGGCGGAAAGCGGCGTCGCCACCGCCGGCGATGCCCTGCGCATGATGGGCTTGGGGTTCCGGCTGGCGCTCATCGGCACGGCGCTCATGAGCCGCGACGATCCCGGCCAATTGCTGCACGAAATATTGGCCGCGACCCGGACAGTGAAAGCCTAAATGGCTACACTCGGCGCCATGTGGATCAAGATATGCGGCATCACCGGTGCCGATGCGGTCAGCGCGGCGGCGGAGGCCAACGTTGACGCGATCGGCTTCGTCTTTGCGCCGAGCCCGCGGCAGGTCACGCCCGGGCAGGCCGCGCAACTCGCCGCACTCGCGCCGCCGGGCATTTTGCGGATCGCGGTGGCCCAGCATCCGCTGCAAATGAAAGTCGACGAAATATGCCGGATTCTCAAACCGGACTATTTCCAGACCGACGTCGAGGACTTGCGCGAGCTGAAAATTCCCTCCCACATCAAGGTGCTGCCGGTGGTGCGTTTCGGCCGCAAGACGCCGAACCCGTTGCCGGGCCGGATGCTGTTCGAGGGCCCGTCGAGCGGCATCGGCGAGCTGGCGGACTGGGGCCGCGCCGCCGAACTCGCACGGCAGACCGAAGTGATTCTGGCAGGCGGCTTGTCCGCCCAAAATGTTGCGGAGGCCATTCAGGCAGTGCGGCCCTTCGGCGTGGATGTGAGCAGCGGAGTCGAATCGGAGCCGGGCGTCAAGGATCCCGCGAAAATCCACGAGTTCGTGCGTGCCGCGCGCGCTGCCGCCGCGCACATGGAGAGCGAATCATGAGTTCAGTGTTGCGTGCGGCCGTGCCGGCCGCGGGCTTGCCGGATGCCAAGGGCCGCTTTGGCGCATTCGGCGGCCGCTACGTACCCGAAACGCTGGTGCCGGCGCTCGATCGGCTGCAGGCCGGCATCGATCGGTACCTGCATCAGCCCGAATTTCAAGCCGAATACCACCGCGAACTCGAGACCTGGGTAGGCCGCCCGACGGCCCTGTCGCATGCGCCGGCTTTGAGCAAACGCTGGGGAGCGCAAGTTTGGCTGAAGCGCGAGGACCTGGCGCACACCGGCGCGCACAAGATCAACAACGCCATCGGTCAAACGCTGCTCGCCAAACGCTTGGGTGCGAAGCGCATCATCGCGGAAACCGGCGCCGGTCAACACGGCGTCGCGAGCGCGGCGGCGGCCGCGCGGCTCGGCATGCCCTGCGTCGTGTACATGGGAGCGGTCGACGTCGAGCGGCAGGCGCCCAATGTGGATCGCATGAAGCTGTTGGGCGCCACGGTGGTGCCGGTGACGGGCGGCGATAAAACCTTGCGCGCCGCCATCGACGAAGCGCTGCGCGATTGGGTATCCGATCCCGACGGCACCTACTACTCCCTGGGATCCGCCGTGGGGCCGCATCCCTATCCTTACCTGGTGCGCGAATTGCAGTCCGTGATCGGCCGCGAAGCGCGTGTCCAAATGCTGGAGGCCGCGGGGCGTCTGCCGGATGTGGCCGTGGCCTGCGTGGGCGGCGGCTCGAACGCCATCGGATTGTTCCATCCATTCCTCGCCGATGCCGCCGTGCAGCTGCTCGGCGTCGAGGCGGGCGGCCGGGGCTCAGGACTGGGCGACAACGCTGCATCGCTGACTTTCGGCACACCCGGCGTCTTGCAGGGCAGCTACACGCTGATTCTGCAGGCTGCCTTCGGCCAGGTGCGCGAAACTCATTCGGTGTCCGCGGGCCTGGACTATTCCGGTGTCGGTCCGGAGCATGCCTATCTCATGAAGAGCGGCCGCGTGAAGTACGAGTCGGCAACCGATTCGGAATCCTTGGATGCACTCGCCGAGTGCGCCAAATACGAAGGCATTCTGCCGGCCATCGAGAGTGCGCATGCCTTCTTCGGCGCCCGCCGCTTCGCGATGAGAAATCCGGGAGCGCACATTCTCATCGGCTGCTCGGGCCGGGGCGACAAGGACATGCCGATTTTGCAAAACACGCTTCTGAAAGAGCGGCGGTAATGCCGGCGCCGGGCGAGTGCATCGGCGCGGCCATTCATGCCGCTGTCGCCAAGGGGCGTCCGGCATTGGTCGGTTATTTGACGGCTGGCTTTCCGAGCCGCCGGCAGTTCAAGGAAAATCTCGCCACAGTGGCCGGTGGTTGCGACGTGGTCGAAATCGGCGTTCCGTTCACCGATCCGATGGCGGATGGCACCACCGTTCAGCGCGCCAGCTTCGCGGCGCTGGCCGACGGCGTGACGCTGCCCTGGATTCTCGAGGAGTTGATGTCCCTTGATCCGCGCCCGCGCGTGCCCATTCTCTTGATGAGTTATTTGAATCCGCTGCTGGCTTTCGGCATGCAACAGCTGCCGCGCGCCGCCGCGTTGGCGGGCGTCGCCGGCTTCATCGTGCCGGATCTGCCCTTCGAGGAAAGCGGCGATTTGCACCATGCGCTCGAGGCCGAAGGGCTGGCGCTGGTGCAGATGGTGACGCCCGTGACGCCGCCGGAGCGTTTGGCGATGCTGTGCCGGGAAGCGAAGGGATTTGTTTACGCCGTGACCATGACGGGTACGACCGGAAAATCCGCCGACGGCAAATTCGCCGATGTGCCGCTCGAGGTTCTCGAATACATGGATCGAGTCAAGCGGCTTTCCACTGTGCCGGTGTGCGCGGGCTTCGGCATCCGCTCCGCCCGCCAAGTGGCGCGGTTCGCGCCGCACGTCGACGGTGTTGTCGTGGGCTCCGCGCTGGTGGAGGTACTGGAAAAAGGCGAGGATGTGAGCGCGTTCTTGCAATCCCTGCGCGAGCCTGCCTGAATCGGCGCCGCGCAATACTTCGCGCAATACATCAAAGTCAAGGAGAACGATGAAGCGAGTATTTCGTGCCGCATCTCTGATACAGGTCGCGCATGCCCGCAATGTGCTGATCGCGGCCGGCATCGACAGTGAGCTGCGCAATCAATACCTGGCCGGCGCTCTCGGCGATCTGCCCATGCTGGAGACCTGGCCGCAGCTGATGGTGGAGGATGAGCTGGAATCGGCCGCGCTGCGTGCGTTGGAGAAGGCCGCGGCCGCACCCTCGGGTGCTCCCTGGATTTGCGCGCAGTGCGGCGAACAACTTGAACCGCAATTCACGAGTTGTTGGCGTTGCGGCGCGACGACGCAGAGTGCATAGCGTGTGCCATTTCACAGTTTTGCGCGCCTAAGGAGGCCGCGGCAATTCTAGGGGCGCGAGTTCAGCCTTTGCATTCAAACGGTTGCATGCACGTGTCAGACAAACACTGACAGGATTCAGCGTGAATTCCGAGCCGAGGATCAGCCCATAGCCCTGGCGACGATAAGCTGCACAGGTTACAAATTATCTTGTGTGACGTGTAACGATTACACGAGCGCGATCAGCAGGAGATTTGTAATGAACAGCGTGAGCTTCAGCCTTTCGGAACGTCCCGCACCCCTTCCCGCGGCCAGCGACTCCTTGCTAGGCAATTCCGTCGCGATGCAGGAAGTATTTCGCCTGATCGAGCGGGTGGGACCCACCGACGCCGGCGTTCTCCTGACCGGCGAAAGCGGCTCCGGCAAAGAGCTGGCGGCGCAGATGATTCACGAATGCAGTGCGCGGCGCGACAGGCCCTTTCTCGCCATCAATTGCGGCGCCATCCCGCCCGGGCTGATCGAGGCGGAATTGTTCGGCTATGAGAAAGGCAGCTTCACCGGCGCGGTGCGCGCCCACGCCGGCGTGTTCGAGCGCGCCGATGGCGGCACCCTGCTGCTCGACGAAGTAACCGAAATGCCGCTCGACATGCAGACGCGCTTGCTGCGCGTGCTCGAATCCCGCAAGTTTTACCGCGTCGGCGCCAATACCGAATACACCTCCGATGTCCGCGTCATTGCCGCCACCAACCGCTGCCCCTTGTCCGCGGTACAGGCCGGTCAGCTGCGCGAAGATCTGCTGTATCGGCTCGCCGTGTTTCCGATCGACATGCCGCCGCTGCGCGATCGCGGCGACGATGTGGAGTTGCTCGCGAATCACTTCCTGGCGGAACTCAACGCGCAATCCGGCGCGCAAAAGCGCCTCTCGGCGCATGCCCGCATGACGCTCAAGCAGCATTCCTGGCCGGGCAACGTCCGCGAATTGAAGAATTGCATCGAGCGCGCTTTCATTCTTGGTGACAGCGTTCTGGAACTGGCGCCGCTCATTCAGAACGCCGCCCGCAACGAGCAGAATCCCGGCGCTCAAGGTGCCGGCAACGGAAACGCGGCGGATGGCGAACGATTGGAGATTCGCGTCGGTTCGCGCATTTACGACATGGAACGCTCTTTGATCGAGGCCACCCTGGACTATTTCAAGGGCAATAAGCGCCGCGCGGCCGACGCGCTGGGATGCAGCTTGAAGACGCTGTATAACAAACTGAACGGCTATTCACAAAGACAGGAATGCGCGAATTCCTAGCGCTCGCTTTTAGGGGAATCAAACGTGTCAAGAGTATTGATCGCAGACGATCATGCGGTGGTCCGGGCCGGATTCAAACAATTTCTCGAAGCAGATTCGACCATCAATGCCGTGGGAGAGGCCGCCAGCGGCAACGAAACTCTCGACGCGCTGCGCGAATCCGAATGGGACCTGGTGCTGCTGGACATTCACATGCCTGATCGCAGCGGGTTGGACATACTGCGGCATATTCAAACGGGACATCCCAGCGTCAGGGTTCTGGTCATGAGCGGCCTGCCGGAGCAGCAGTACGCCGTGAATGTCCTGCGCGCCGGCGCGAGCGGCTACCTTTCCAAGGATAGTGCTCCCGAAGAACTCATGAAGGCGGTGCGCACCGTATTGTCCGGACGGCGCTATGTCAGCGCCGCGCTCGCGGAAATACTGGTGGCGGATCTCGATGGCGATCCGGACAAGCCCCTGCATGCACGTCTGTCCACGCGCGAGTTCCAGATATTTTGCAAGCTGGCGGCCGGCCGGGGCGTATCGGACATTGCGAACGAGCTCAGCTTGAGCGTCAAGACCGTCAGCACCTACCGAAGCCGCATATTGGAAAAAATGAGCTTCACCGCCAACGCCGATATAACATCCTACGCGCTGCGCAACGGGCTCATTCAATAAGCGGTATGTCGTGAGTACTTTTCAACACAGCACGAGTCTTTCCTGGGCGACATGTTAATGGTGCGCTCACTACGGGTATTGCTGGTGGAGGACTCGAAAGTATTGACCGAGAGGTTGACCGAGGCGATTCGGCAGATTTCCGATGTCGAACTGATCGGCACGGCGGACAGCGAGTCCGGGGCGCTCGCCGCGGTCAAGCGCGATGCCGTCGACGTCATCATCCTCGATCTGCACCTGAAGCAGGGCACCGGGTTTGGGGTGATGCGCGCGCTGGCGACCACGCAGCAAAAGCCGCGAATCATCGTGCTCACGAATTACGATCTGCCGGAATACAAGAATGCGGCGATCGCACTCGGCGCGACGCATTTTTTGGACAAGGCCCGCGATTACGGCCGTCTGCCTGAAGTCCTGCATGAGATCTGCGAGGCGCACCTGTCCAAGCATTGACCCCGATCGCCACCCCGATCGCGATTTGACCGGCTTCCCGAGCTCCGGCCGCTATGCCGCCGGGGCGTGAGACGATAGGTTGGGCGTGAGCAGGTGCTCGCTGCCGCCGCTGGCTTCGGGCGGGTGTTGCGGCAGCATTCTCGCCAAGGGGATGCGCGCGCAGAGTACGGTTCCGCCCAAGCCGGGGGTGGAAAGCTCCCAGCTCCCGCCCAGACCCGCTATGCGGTGCCGCATCGAGACCAAGCCATGCCCGGTGCTGGTGCCCGCCCGGTTCTTTGGGATGCCCCTGCCATCGTCGGAGATGCGCATGGTAAAGGTGTCCCGGTCGATCGAGATGAACAAGTCGGCCGATTTCGCTTCCGCATGCTTCAAAATATTGGTCAGCGCCTCTTGTGCGACGCGAAACACGCCAATGGCGGCATCCGGGCTGAATTTGTGCTCGAATTCGGGAATCGTTTCCGTGCAGCGCAACCCGGTGCGGCGACAGGTCTCCTTGAATTGCCAGCGAAGCGCCGTGAACAATCCCATGTTGTCGAGCAGCGTGGGGCGTAGTTCCTCGACCACGCGACGCTTCAAATCCACGCCGGCGCTCAAGGAATCGTGAATGCGCTTGAAGCGCTGCTCGATGGAAGGATCTGCCGTGGGCAATCGCTGCTGCAGCCAGGACAGGTCCATGCGGGCGGCGACCAAGAGCCCGCCCAGCTCATCGTGCAGCTCGCGCGAAAGGGCGGACTTTTCCTGCTCGGACACTCCCTGAAGGTGCGTCGACAGCGCGGTCAGTTCGCTGGTTCGCGCTTCAACCTGCTGCTCGAGCTCCAATTTCTGATCGTGCAGGGCGGCGGCTTGGCGGGCGCGGCGGCGCATGTCTCTGACAACCAGCCAGATCGCGAGCATGACCAGGCCAATATTCAGAACCGCGCCGGCCGCCGACACCCAGCGCGAGAGGCGGTAATCCTGTTGCCACTCAGCGTTGGCCGCAGCGGCCTCGGCAGCCTCTTCGCTGCGCATCGTGCCGACGATGGAGACGATCGAGTCCATGGTGCGCTTGCCGACATCCGTGCCGACGATGCTGGCCGCCGGAGAAATGCCGTGCTTTTTGAGCAGCGCGACGCCGTCCTCGAGTTCCCCGAGCTCTTTGCCCGTCAAGACCCGCAGTTGGTGAAATTCGCTGCTGCTATCGTCGCCCCCGTAGGCGTCATGCAGTCGGTCCAGCGCCCGCTCGACCTGGGTGACCGCGGCGGCGTAGGGAGTCAGGTATGCCGTCTCGCCCGTCAGCAAATACCCGCGCTGCGCGGACTCCGCGTCCGTAATCAGGCCTGCGTACTCATTGAGCGCCTGCTCCCGCAGCTGCGAGGTGTGCGCTCGCTCGTTGGTCCTGTTGAGGCGGCTTTGGCCGGCGGAGGCAAGAAAGAACAGGCCGATCAGGAAGCCTACGAGCAGAATCGGCGGCAGCGCCAGGTACCACCGTCCGATCCCACCCAGATCCTCACCGAGAATTTTCATGTAAAGTAAAGCGCCCGCGTTGCAGGAGAGGAGTTTAACATGTGAGGGTAATCCTACAGGCGCGCCCGGGACGAACCGATGGCTGCGCCGGGGGAGCATCCGCATAGTCGTGACGCTGCGGTTGTACACACAATGGGATTGCCGGCCCATCCACCTGAGGAGAACGAAATGGAAGCGAATTTCGACAACACGGCGGACCAGGCTCGCGCCACCGGCCGCCGTCTGAAGAATGACTTGAGCGATGGCATCAGCGATATCAAGAGCGCGGCATCCGGCGAGATCAAAAATTTGATCGCGGATGTCGAAGACCTGATGGCGCGCATCGCCGATCTGAAAGATGCCGACGTCGTTCGCGTGCGAAGCAAGGTGCAGCGCGCGGTTGACGCGACGAAGCAGAGCCTCTCGGATAGCGCCGAGACCATCAGGCGCCAGGCGCAAAATGTCGCGAGCACGGCCGATGACTATGTACGCGAAAGCCCCTGGCAGGCGATCGGCATTGCGGCATTGGTCGGCGCGGTGGTGGGCATTTTGGCGACGCGCCGCTCTTAATAGACCAGGCGCAACCAGTGCGAGGGTTATGGTCACTGCCCAAGGCCGCTCCCGCGCTGATGCGCCATATCGGGGCCTATATTGAACTCGCGGCCCTTGATCTCGCCCGCGCGCAGCGCGAAATCACGGCGCAAATCGTCGCCGTCGCAATCGTTGCGATTTGCGTTCTGTTCGCGGTTTTCCTGGCCTGCGTCGCTGTGATCGCCTATGCGTGGGACACGCCGTATCGCGTAACCGTCATTGCCTGCATGGCCGGGGGATTTCTCGTGGTTGCAATCGGGGCCGCCGTCTATCGATCGCGCGCGGCACGCGCCAGCTCGCCGCTGCTCTCCGATGTGCGCCGCGAGTGGCAGGAAGATCGCGTCATACTCGAGCGGATTTTATCCGCGGACGAGGATTGACCGTGGCCGAACGCGACACAGCAGCGAAAGATTTGATACTGCTCCGGCTTGCGCAGTCTCGGGACGAAGTGCGCCAACTGCTGGATCCACCCCCTGAGGAGCGCAACATCGGTGCAACGGCGGCGAATGGACATGCCGGTTTCCCCCGCAGCCGCACCATGCAGATGCTGCTGAGCAGCCGGGGTTTGGGAGCTTTGGGCGCAATGGCCGGCGGTCTGCTGATCGCGCGGCCTGCGCTCGCCCTGCGGTTGCTGCGGTTCGTGCCGGCCGGCTCCGTGGCAAAGATGATCATGGGCAGGCTGTTGGGCGCGCTCAAGGAAAAGCCGAAGACCGGCGGCCCTTGAAGCGGCCGGGGAACCTGTGTTGAATGTTCCGCCTCGCTCCCGACGGAGCGTTATGCCGCTCCTGACCGAGTGTTAGGCCGCTCCTAACCGAGTGTTATCTCGCCGTAGTGATAGCGGCCGTCGTCCATCAGTTGAAATTCGCCCCGGGCGCCGCCCAATTCCTTGCCGTCGAGCGTGGCGTGCGCGATACCGCGGTTCACGCCGCGGGGATTCTTCACGGTGATGCGATAGCGCGACGATCCATGTTTGTAGGTGAATTCGAATCCGGGCCAGGCGCGCGGAATGCAGGGATCGAGGACCAGCGTCGTGCCGCGCAGTTTTATCCCCAGGATGCCCTCCGTTGCCGTGCGATACATCCATCCGGATGATCCCGTGTACCAAGTCCATCCGCCCCGTCCGACATGCTGCGGTGCTGAGTAAACGTCGGCGCACACCACGTAGGGTTCCACCTTGTAGCGATGGATGGCGGCGCGCGTGCTGGCATGATTGATGGGATTCAGCAACGAGAACAACTCGCCCGCGCGGTCGCCGTCGCCCAACAGCGCGAACGCCAGCGTGGTCCACATGGCCGCGTGTGTGTACTGCCCGCCATTCTCGCGCAAGCCGGGAGGGTAGGCCTTGATGTAGCCGGGATCCTTGGCGCTGTGGTCGAACGGCGGCGTGAACAGCTTCACCAGCCCGTCGCTGCGGCTCACCAGCTGGGTATTGACGGCGGACATGGCGCGAAGCGCGCGGTCGCGCGGCGCGGCGGCGGAGATCACCGCCCAAGATTGCGCCACGGAATCGATCCGGCATTCATCGCTGGAGACGGAGCCCAAGACCGTGCCGTCGTCGTAATAGCCGCGCCGATACCAGTCGCCGTCCCAGGCTTCGCGTTCGACCGCCTGCTGCAGGGCGAAGGCATGCTTGCGCCAGCCGGCCGCGGCCTCCTGGGCGCCGCGTGCCTCGGCGACCGGCGCAAACCGCATCAATGCGGCATGGAGGAACCAGGCCAGCCAAACGCTCTCGCCGCGCCCGGCGATTCCCACCCGGTTCATGCCATCGTTCCAGTCGCCGCTGCCGAACAGCGGCAGACCGTGCGCGCCTATCGCCAAACTCGAATCGAGCGCACGAACGCAATGCTCGAATAGCGGTGCCGGGTCTCCGGAGGCGGGAGCCGAGAAATTTTCCAGCGTTCCCGGCGCCAGCGGCCCGCCGAGCAGGAAGGGCACCGGCTCATCGAGCACGGAGGCATCGCCCGTGACCTCGAGATAGTGAGCAACGACGAAGGGCAGCCACAGCCGATCATCCGACACCCGCGTCTTGATTCCCTGGCCGGAGGTGGGCAGCCACCAATGCTGCACGTCCCCTTCGGTGTACTGCTGCGAGGCGGCCCTCAAAATATGCTCGCGGGTCGTGCCCGGCGAGGATACGCACAGCGCCATGACGTCCTGCAGCTGGTCCCGATAGCCGTAAGCGCCGCTCGACTGATAGAAGGCGGTTCGTCCCCAGACGCGGCTGCTGAGCGTTTGATACTGCAGCCAGCCGTTGACCATGATGTCCATCGACCGGTCCGGCGTCTTGACCTGAATGACGCCCAAGGTGCGATCCCAAAAATCCGTCACGCTCTTGAAAACCGCATCCAGATCCGCGCTTCGGTAGCGTTCGACCAACGCGACCGCCGCGCCCGCGGACGCTTCCTCGCCGAGAAACAGCGCCAGCTCGAGCGATTCACCGGGATTCAAGCTGATTTTGGTCTGCATGGCGCCGCAGGGGTCCAAGCCGCCGCCGACTTTGTCCGCCAGCGGTTGCGGGCCCAGCAGCGCCGCGGGCTCGGCGAGCGAGCCATGACGGCCGATGAACTCGGTTCGGTCGGCCGTGCAGCTTTGCTGCCGGCCCGCCATGTCCATGAAGGCAACCCGCGATTTGAAATCCGACGTCCACGGATTGCGCGCCAGAAGGGTGCGCGAGGAGGCGTCGATGGAGGTGATGATGAAAGGAGCCGCCCGATTGTTCTGGTTCCCGAGCACCCAGTCCAAGTAGTGGGTGACCGACAGCTGGCGCGGCTCATCGGACGCGTTCTGGATTGTCAGCCGCGAGATCTTGATGGGATCCTCGAGCGGCACGAATTGCGTGAGCTTGAGCGCAATGCCGTGGGAGGCGTGTTCCGATCGCGTGTAGCCGAAACCATGCCGGACCACGTACACCGACGAGCGCTCGCGAATCGGCAGCGGCGTGGCGCTCCAAAGATCGCCGGAATTCTCATCGCGGATATAAATCATTTCCGCCGGCGTATCGCTCACCGGATCGTTGCACCAGGGCGTGATTTGGTTTTGCTGCGCATTGAGCGACCAGGTGCTGCCGGAGCCGTCGGCGGACGCCAGGAAGCCGAATTGCGGATTGGCGATGACGTTGATCCAGGGCGCCGGCGTCCATTGCCCGTCGTCCAGCACCACGACATATTCGCGCCCTCCCGAATCGAAGCCGCCCAGGCCGTTGAAATACTCGAGCGCCGGCACCAAATGCGGCGCGTGCGTGCGCAGGTCCCCGCCGCTGTTTTCGCGCCGCAGGCGCGCCGCGCCCGGCGGGTCCTCGGGTCTCTCGAGCTGCTCGCGCAGCGGCAGATTACCGCCGGTGAACACCGCGCGCGCCGCCACTTGCAGAAAATCGCGATGCTCGGCGGGCAGGGCATCGGCGCGCAGCGCAATCACGGCGCCTTGCCCGTTGCGTTTCGCCTTGATCGCCGCCGCGAGCGCGGACTCGAGCGAGGCCGCAGCGTCTCCCGCCGCCGTATTCAAAATGACGACATCCACGCGCAAACCCTTGGATTGCCAATAGGCATGCGCGCGCAACAGCTGCTTCACGACCGCGAGGTCCGTCTCGCTCTGGATGAGCGCCAGTACGATCGGCAGGTCGCCGGACACCCCGTGCGGCCACAAGGCGGCCTGGCCCAGCTGGTTCCGGTCGAGCAACCCCGGAGGCGCGCGCAGGGAGGGGTTGGAATACAGGATGCGCGCGGCGATTTCTTGAAATAGCTGCGCATCTTCGGCGCTGGCATTGAGGTCGCGAAGCTGAACCTCGGCCCGCGCCCAGGAGAGGGTTTTGGCGCGCTGCAGGGCGATTTCGCTGCCCAGCTTGTCGACGAGGCTCAGTGCCTGCGCGCGGCTCGCGCCGACGCCGGTCCAAAACGCGGCATGGATGGTTTCGCCGGGCTCGATTCGGACTCGGCGCCGCAGCGCCAACACCGGATCGAGGACGGTGCCCACGGTATTGGACAAGGGTCTGGCGTCCATGATGGATGCGGCATTGCGCAGATCGTGTCCCCGGCCGATGAAGCGGGCGCGGTCGGTTTCGAACTGCAGACCCCCGACGGCTTCACCGTCGAGTGAATTGAAATGCACCATCCATAATGGAGCTTGCCCGGCATCGCGCGGCCTTCTCACCGCCAGCAGCGCGCCGCGCTCGGCGGCGAACTCGGTTTGCACGAACATCTTCGAGAAAGCGGGATGCGCGGAATCGGCCGCGGGCGGACTCAATACCACTTCGGAATACGAGGTGAGCTCGATCTCGCGCACGCCGCTGCCCTCGTTGGTGAGCGACACGCGCCGCACCTCCGCATCGTCCTCGGCCGAGACGAAAATCTCCATGACCGTGCGGATGGGTCCGTCTTTGCGGCGTATTTCCGCGCGGTCCTCGAAGAATGCCGCCTCGTAGCTTTCCGCTTCCCGCCCGATCGGCTGATATCCCGCCGACCACACGTGGCCGTTGAATACATCGCGCAAAAATATGTAGTAACCCCAGGGGTCGCAGGTCGGATCCTCGCGCCAGCGGCTCAGCGCGATGTCGCGCCAGCGGCTGAACCCGGAGCCCGCCGCCGTCAGCATCACCGAATAGTTGCCGTTCGACAAAAGGTGGGTGCGCGGCGTCGCGTGATGGGGAGAACTAAAACGGCGGGAGGAGTCTATCGGCACAGGATTCTCACTCGATTCGCGGCCTGCTCAACTGAAGTCTGACGATCAGGAGGATGGCAGCGATCATCTGCAGCCCCCCGAACCACCGATATTGCTGGGTCTGCGCCAGCCAAATCAAGCCGGACAGCCACAGCACACCCGCGGCAATCCATAAGTCGCGCCGCAATGCCGATAGCCGCATGCTGGCACGCAGCCGCGACAACTCCTTGTCGAGGGCGGGCGCA
>Ga0210389_10000453_pt1 | contig 37760 bp, 38 predicted proteins | sample IncBWH28OmetaG_FD_160127 | JGI IMG/M metagenome (GOLD analysis project Ga0210389, IMG submission 160127) | Forest soil microbial communities from Barre Woods Harvard Forest LTER site, Petersham, Massachusetts, United States - Inc-BW-H-28-O ... | reverse complement strand
AATCCTGCGACCAACGAGAGTGCGGCCGCCAACACCGCCTTCGACAACGGAACATTACAATTTTTTCTCGACATCTTTTCTTTCTCCTTGTGTTCGATCTTGCGATTCCACTCGCATGGCTTCTTCGCCACGCGTTCGAACACACCCATGCGTCCTGCCGGCGCCAGATCACTATTCGCCCCCGCGAATAGTTCCGTACGCGGCCCACGTCTTGACCGTTATTGAAGCCAACTGCGTGCTCGAGGGGGTTTGACTCTTCAGGCTGGGTTCAGCGCCGTTTCAACAATCATCCTCAACACGTCACACAAACTGTTAGATGGATGCCGCGTAGCCCGGTTCCAAAATCCCATGTAAACAATTTGTCACCACAAATTGCTGCTCACATTGCGTTCCATCGCAGCGGACTTTTTTCAGCGAGTAGCGCACCCATGATCGAAATCATACCTTTTCAGTCTCGAAAAACGCCGGAGGCGTGCCAGAACTTAGCCCAGCAAGCCTGCCCTGAGCAGAGTCGAAGGGTAAGGGCTGGGTATGAACGCCACAATAAACTCAAGCGCCGGAGGCGCGGCACACGGTCAAGAAACAAACTTCGAAGGCTGGCGACAAGGCTAACATTTCAGCAGCTCGATAAATCAAACGGAACATCCCGTCTGTTCTCGAATTCCCAAGCGAAATCCGGCGCAACATTTACGGTGCCACTTGCACGCTCGCTTCGCCGGTCACCAACTGGATCGGCCGCTGCTGCGAGTCCTTCGCGCTCACCTGCACAATCGACAGACCGCTCGCGCCAGGCGCAAGCCCTTTGATCACGATGCCCATAATCGTGCCGGTTCCGTTCACGCCAGTCGTGTTTGGTTGACGCGTTGCCGAAATGATCGCCTGACCATGCTCATTGTCCACCTTCTGCACGATAGCGATCTCTTGATCCCCAGCCTGCAAAAATCCTCCATGCCGCACTTCTTCCACACTGATCACGGCCGGGTTGTACTGCAGCAGGAACGGAACCGAAAATAAGTCGCTGACGTTATCCACCACTACGCCGACCGTCATGGTCTGCCCCGTTTTCAAAGACAGATTCCGCGGTTCAAAACGAATCTGCGCGGCCTTTCCGGATGGATCCGAATTCAGCGGAGCCTGTGCATTGGTCTCGGCGGCGGCTGCGACTTGTACATTCGTCGGCTTAGCAGCTGCCGGTGGCTGCTGCTGAGGCGCCCGCATTTCGCTCGCCCGCTTGGTCTGAACATTCGTCTCCGAACCCGCATACGACGCCTTCAAATTAGCCTTCGTCCATTCCGGCATGCGCACAATATGCGGCGTCAAGATCATCAGGATCTCGTCATCATCGGAGTTTCGATTGTCGTCAGAGAACAGGTGCTTAAGGATGGGAATATGCGCCAGGCCCGGCCAGCCATTCAGCGTTTTCATGTCCGACTTCGTGATCAAGCCGGCAAGCATGCTCGATTCGCCTTCCTTCAAGCGAATTTCATGCGCAATTTTCCGCTGGCTGATTACAGGCTGCTGGATACCCCCGATCGTGACATTGTTAGAGACGGAGGATACTTCCACTTGCAACTTCAAACTGACGTCCCGATTTGGATGAACACGCGGAGTAACCTCGACGTTCACACCAACATCGATGTACTGGAATTGCGTGTTGACAAGAGGATTCACGAAGCCCGCACCACCAGTCGCCCCCACACCGACTCCGGCCTGAAAGCTGCCGGTTGCCACGGGGACGCGGTCGCCGATATTCAACTTTGCCGGCTGCCCTTCCAGCGAACGAACTTCCGGGTTTTGAATAACCCGCGTAGTGGAATCGGTCAGCAGAAAATTCGCGGTGGCGCTGGGAAGCGTAAGCACAAGATCATTCTGATTCAGGTGTGTGAGCTGGCTCAGCGTGACCGTGCCGGGAGTCGTGTTAGTGGTAGTGCTGGATCCGCTGGTATTGGTGTTGTTGTTGGTAGTCGAATTGGGATTGATGGCGATGCTGGCTGATTGTCCCGGCAAAATGCCCAAGTCGCGCATGCGGTCGGTGCGCGCCTCCAACACTTCCACTTGAATAATGACTTCCGACTTGGCTTTGTCGATATCCTTGATGAATTTCTCTGCAAGCGCCAATTGGTCTGGCGTTGCGCGAATCACGATAGCATTCTGCGCGTTCAATTGCTGGATGCGCTTCAGATCCAGAAGTTGGCGCAATCCGGTGACAATTTCAGTCAGGTCCTGCGCTTGCGCCGTATTGGAAAGATAGAACGTGCGCATGAACTCCTCTTCATAATCGCGGCGCTTTTGCACCTGGTCGGGAATCACCAGGATAATGTTCTCGGAGATGGGCATCGAAAAAGCCTTGCTCTCGATGCATACGATGTCCAGAGCCTGTTCCAGCGTCACGTCATTCAGTTCCACCGAAATTCGCCGCGCTGGAAAATCGGGATCGTAAATCACCGTCAGCCCCGCAAGCTTGCCGATTGTGTCGAACACCACCTTCGCGTCATTGCTCATTTTTAAATTGATGGGCGCTCGCGAGAGCGGCTTGAGCTGCGGAGGCGCGGAAGCCAGCTCCGCCTCGTCGTTATCCGGTGGAGGCTCGGAAGCCGCATTTGCCGCTCGCTCCCTGTCATCGATCATCTCAACGGTCTTTCGCAGCTCCTGCTCGGCCGCGACGCTCGACGGGTCCATGACGGCCGCCCTGCGAAACTCGCTGGCAGCATTTTCCAGGTCGCCCTGTTCGCGGAGTTTCAGCCCCTTTTTTGTGTGCGCTTCGCCGGCGCCAAAACGCGCCTGATCGAACTTGATCTTGTATTCCGTGTTCTCGGGTTCGCTCTTTAAGGCCTTCTGGTAATACTCATATGCCGCGTCGTAGTCCTGCAGGTTTTGGGCTTTCTGCCCCTGGTTGAAGTTCGTTCTGCCTTTCGGGCAGCCCGCAACCGCCAGGCTGATCCCGGCAAACAGAACAATTTTCTCCCAACGATGCATGTCTCCCCCTTCGACGTATTTGATCAAAAACTTATGGAAGTCCCACTCACTTCACCAATGGGCGCATTGTTTTGCATTCCCGTGCAAGTAGCCGCGAGTCGGCTACTTTTTTTGGCTTCAATTTGTAGGGGCCGGGCTCGCCCGGCCCGCTCTTCGTCCCAGGCAATCCAGTTCAGGCCCAGGACACAATTCCACTAAGGCGCCGAAAATAAAGAGCACCGCATTCGGCGTCGCCACTGCAAACCTATCTATTGTTGATTACGTCAGCTCCGGAATCCTGTAGTCACTCGATTTGCTTGGATCCTCCCACCCTCTCTAAGACGGAAGAATCTGCGGAATGTGTTTTCTGGCCGCGTCGTAAGGGTCACCGTTATTGCAAAAGCCGCAGCGGCGACTCCGATAGCGTGCGCCATCCAGAACCGCCGTTGCCGCGTTTATCCGGCACCAAATTATTTGCCATCTTCAGGCCGGTTTCAGCACCGTTTCAACAATCATCCTCAACACATCACACAAATCGTTAGATGGAACGCCCCCTAACCCCGTTCCAAAATCCCATGTAAACAATTTGTCACCGCAATCCGCGCTAATCTCGCGGCCCTCGCGTTATTTCTCAGTCTCGAAAAACGCCGGAGGCGTGCCAGAAGCTAGCCCAGCCCGTAAGGGCTGGGTACGAACGCCAAGGTAAGCGCAAGCACCGGAGATGCGGCACCTAAGCGAGCAGCGCACCCACGAAGCGCTAAGACGAATTTGGGTGCCGCACCCTTACGCTTTTCAAGGGTGGGGGTTTTGACGTTTCTTTTTTTACAGTAGGCAGGTTCTGATTCGGCGCCAGAAAGGCTGGGAACCGACCGAAAGTTCTCTTGCATTTCAGTAACTTGATAAATCCGATGGCAACGTCCCGCCTGTCCCCGAATTCTTCAAGCCGAATGTTTCTTATCCATGACCGCGGTCGAGAGGCTCGCGTAATTGCGCCCACTGATTTTCGAGACGAAGTGGCACAGCGCGCAGTTGTCTATGTGCTTTTCCAGGCGCGAGTATGCTTTGGCGTAACCCGCCTGCAGGCGCAGTAGTTCATCGCCCGCTTCCCACTTCCTCAAGACGGAGTTGGCGATCTCTTCGCGGCGGTTTTTCCAGGTGTCCAGCGACTGCACGCAAGCGCACAAGAGTCTTTCATATTCCGTGCAAAACGCCGTTTTGTAGAAAAGTTCGCTTGCCATATGCTCCCCCCGCACCTCCTTTAGGAGCATGTCGTACACCAAAGCAGCTAAGTCGCAAGTGTGGAAGAGCTTGGCACAGGAGTGGTTTTTCTGGAGCGCAGTTCCGGTACGCAGGTTCGCACCGGTATTTCGTCTGCCTCTGTAATTCTTACCAAGAAGATGCCGTTGCAGTGGTTGCGGTTTTTGCTAGGGTTGCCACACCTTCCGCTTTGAACAGAATGGGCGTGGGAGAAAAAAGAGTGGCCCACCCTTCCAAAACCGAAATGGAAGGCCACCCAAGAGGCTTTTGCGAATTGAATGCGCCACCCGCCGATGGTTTGCCGTCCTGTCAATAGAACTCACTTCTTGGTAGTGGTGCTATTTCATTTCCACATATTTCTCAAGGTGACGGAAAAAACGCTGTTAACGGTTGGCAGGGATTAGAATCTTCTTGTTCCCTGATCACTTTCACTCGTTTTTCATATTCTTCTTTGCGCGTTTTCCATTCTATAATTTGTTGTGGGGTTAGACCTTTAAGGTATTCTTCATCTCTTTTCGTCTTCATCTCTTGTTCTTGTCTTCTTCTCTCTTTCTCGACGTCCTCAAATGCCTTCATTGCCGGTGGGGCCACGAACATAGTTGGAGGATACAGACCTACTCTGACTCGAAGTACGTCCGTAGGAAAGGTCTTGGGATCATGTATCAGTTGCCCCTTTTCATCGAATGACCGCCATAAATCCGCTTGCCAATTAAATGAATGGAGGAACTTTAGAACGGCATCCGCAGCCGCCCGCGAACGCGTTCTGGCTTCCCCTAGTGATGGTTCATCAAGTGGCGGGTAGAGTGGTCGCACTCCCACGCCGTCATAACTTCCGTCCTTAACAGTAAGAGTGACGTTACTCCACCCAGCACGCCGAAGTGCTCTTGCTATGCTTGATGCTGCTCGCCTTGCTTCGGGGTCGGGTACAAACTCAATATCTGCCTTGTCTTCCGCGAATGCCTTAAGGGAATCAACTTCGGTTGTTGTTTTGCCAAGGTCGTACTTAGTCCAAAATGGCAAAACTCTTGGAGCCGTGCAAACAGCCAGATTCTTTAGCGACGCTTCCAATTCAGCTCGCTTGGCTTCTAATGCCGTCAAGCCCTGCTCATCCTTGGCTAATTCTTGTGTCAATCCGTTTGTCCGGTCGGACACCGCATCTGCCTTGCTTTGGGCTTGTCCAGCATCGGCCTCAGCACGTTCGGCTACTTTGCCTATGCGAATGGCGGACGCTTCGACGGCATTTGCTTTTTCTTGGGCCTTCCCGGCGGAATCTTCTGCCTTTGCTGCCGCAGCAGATGCCTTATCGGCGGAGATTCTTGCATTGCCAGCTTCTTGCGCTGCTTCCATCAGCTTTCTGACATCATATTCGTGCATGTCATTGTGTGCATCCTCCAACTTGCCGCCATACCTCCACTCCCCGATCACTCCCGCTGCGACAAGGATTATTCCGATTCGAAGACACAACTTCACCCATTTCGGGTGGTCAGAATGTAATCCCGTTTCTGCTCTCATTGTGCCAACGGGGGAGACCGCAGAAAGTTCTTTCCATACAATGCGTTCACGTCTCTTGCGAAGTGTTAGTCTTATCCAGATTATAAAGTCGTAGAAAACCTCCACCATTTCTAGTAACACACCTATGGCTACAGCTATGACTGCCCATGTAGATAAATTAGAGAAATGGTGTATCTTCGATTGCAGATCATCCCTCACCGGGTCTTTGGATAACCAAAGAGACAGTGCCCGCGATAAACTCGACAGGAGACTGAAGGCCGTTGCTATTGGGGCAATCATTTTCTGAGCATACCATGTAGGCAAGTAGTAATCCCCGTCCGAGAAAACAAGGGACAGGAACGGAAGGTCAGGGACAGACGGAAAGTTTTCTTGCATTTTAGCAGCTTAATAAATTCGAAGGGAGCATCCCGGCCGACCAGCAGAAATTCCTCGGCATCAGCCACTCCGTTCCACTCGATTCCGACCGCGAGTCCTCTTGCATAGAACGGGGTTCGGGGCTAGCATCAGGCTATGGCCAAGGCTAAGGAATTTGAACTCGAGAAGCAGGCGCCTGTGGTGGATGACGAAGACCAGGCGACCCTCACTGCTATTGATGAGGGCATCCGGGACGCCAAAGCCGGCCGCACGACACCCCTTGAGCAAGTTCGCAAACTCCTGCCCCGATGGATTACCGCCTCCTCTTCACGCAAAGAGCGTTAGCGGATCTCGCTGAACTCATCAGCCATATTGCCGAAGACGATGGCGAAGCTGCCGCCCGTTTTGGCAGCTCTCTGCTGGATCACGTTGAATTGTTGTCGCGTTTTCCCCGCATGGGCGGCGTCATTCGCAAAAGAGCGCGAGTGCGGAAGCTAGCGCACAGCCCCGTCGTCGTGTACTACCAGCTCCGCGAAGACAAGCACGTTGTGGAAATTCTCCATATTCGCCATGCGTCGCGCAAGGCTCCCAGATTTTAACTGGGCGGCGACGGGTGGCCCGGATGCCCGACCCGCGGAACTGGCAATCTTCCCCGATCGGACCTGAAAAACTTTCGTCCACGCCCAAATCGAAATAACGCGAAGGGTGCCCCAGGTCCCGGTTTTTGGCACCTGGGTCTTGGGGTGCGCTTCTTCTTCGCTTCCTGATTACGGATCGCTGATTACTGATCACTTTCCGTTCGAACGCCCAACCATTCGAATGGTGTACCACATAATTAACTATTGACAGCGTTACCATGTCCGTGCTATAATACTTTGTGACACTTGGGCCTCAACTCGTCCGCACGCTCCCCTCCCCGCCCATTTTCCAATTTCCATTTTCCTCCTCGGAGTCCCCTCGCCATCCGTCTCTCCTCCCCAAACTTTCGGCTATAGACCGTCGGCTGCCGGCTCAAAGCTCTCCCCTAAGTCCTTTCACTACGTCTCTTACGAAAAAACAGGGGGGTACCCCAGGCTGGTCATACCAATCCGAGCTGTCGACTATAGACTGTCGACTGTCGGCCTCTTCCCCCTCTTCTGTTACCCTATTCCAGCAGCCGCATCAAAGCTCACTGCACTCCACCAACACAGGAAGGACCCCATGCAAACAGCCTCCATTCAATGGACCGGCGAACAGAAATTCCTCGCCACCAGCCCCTCCGGGCACTCGGTTCCTTTCGATTCCGACCGCGAATCCAACAAGGCCCCCGGCGCCATGGAGATGGTGCTGATGGCGCTCGGCGCCTGCACCGCCACGGACATGGTGATCATCCTGGAAAAAAAGCGCCAGAAGCTGGAGTCGCTGGAAGTCCTCTGCTCCGGCGAACGCGCCGCCGAGCCGCCCACCGTCTGGACCAAGCTCGAAGTCCTCTTCCGCCTGCGCGGCACGCTGGACGAAGCCGCCGTCCAGCACGCCATCTCCCTGACCGAGGAAAAATACTGCTCCGTCGCCGCCATGCTGAAAAAAACCGCCGCCATCACCTGGCGCTACGAAATTCTTCCCCCCGCGGCGGCAAAATGACCCAAACAATCCGCGCGCGCTTGTTTCCGGCAAACCCCATCGCTTACAATCAATCTTTCCCGCTTGCTGCCAGATTTCCGCAAGGAGAGACATGCCTCGCCGCATCGCCGCAAAAATCACGGGTGTAGCCGGTTACGTTCCCCCGCGACTCCTGACCAACGCCGATCTGGAAAAAATGGTGGACACCACCAACGAATGGATCATGGAGCGCGTCGGCATCCGCGAACGCCACCTGGCCGACAAGGGCGTGGCCGCCAGCGACCTGGCCGTCGAAGCCGTGAAAAAGCTGCAGTGCAAGCATCCCTTCGATCTCCAGTCCGTGGACCTGATCGTCGTCGGCACCGTCACGCCGGACATGATGTATCCCTCCACCGCCTGCCTGGTACAGCATAAACTGGGCATGACCAACACCTGGGGCTTCGACGTTTCCGCCGGCTGCTCCGGATTTCTCTATTCGCTCAACGTCGGCACAAAGTTCATCGAATCCGGCCAATACAAAAAAGTTCTGGTGATCGGCTCCGACGTCAACTCTTCCATGACCGACTTCACCGATCGCGCCGTCTGCATCATCTTCGGCGATGGCGCGGGCGCCGTCCTGCTCGAACCCGCGGCCGAAGGCGAAGCCGGCATCATCGACCACGTCGCGCAAATCGAAGGCATAGGCGGCCAGTTCCTCTACATGCCCGGCGGCGGCAGCCTGAATCCCGCTTCGCATGAAACCGTGGACAAGAAAATGCACTACATCCACCAGGACGGCAAAAACGTTTTCAAATACGCGGTAAAGAAAATGGCGGAAATGACCGAGCGAGTCCTGGAGAAAAACGGCCTCACCGGCAAGGACGTCGACTGCTTCATCGCCCACCAGGCCAACCGCCGCATCATCACCGCCACCGCCGAGCGCCTCGGCATGCCGCTCGACAAGGTGATCATCAACATCGAAAACTACGGCAACACCACCGCCGGCACGATCCCGCTGGCCATGCAAACCGCCCTCGACGAAAAGAAACTCAAAAAGGGCGACCTCGTCCTACTCGCCGCCGTCGGCGCAGGCTTCACCTCCGGCGCCACCCTGATCCGCTGGGCGTACTAATCCAAATGTCTAAATATAAGGTGGCTCTGTTGACATGCTTTCCTGGTGATCCCGTCCGTCGTGGGTGTCATCCCGAATCCCCGCGGTTTATGCGGGGTGAGGGATCTGCTTTTCGACCTTTGACTACCATTGTGCATGGAAGTCAGCAAGGCCACATAAGGTTTGAAAATGTCGGGAGAATGAAACTAGATGGAACGGATCGCGGCAGCCTGAATCAAATTCGCTTCCAGCCGCCGGTCAATGTGTACCGCGGCAATGCGCGCGCACAGCATGCGTTCTTTTTCGGCCCAGCCGGCCATCATCGGAGAGAAGCTGGCGAAAACTTTCTGGGCGTGCTGGACCACGGAGTAGTAGGCCTTTACCATGCGCAGCCCGCTCTGGGTTTCTTTCAATTCGGGGGTGAGGGTCAGCAGGCTGGCAAACTTTTCAAAGTCGTTCCCGCAGATGGACGCTTCCTGCACCTGCGCCGCTTCCAGCACCCGGCTGGAAATCGGCAAGCTGGCCATCCCGGTGAACACGGCTCGCCAGTAATACAGGGCAAACTGCCCCATGGCCACGACCGCGATCGATAGTAAAGCTGCGGAGAACATTGCTTTCCTCACCTACGATTATTGCTGCCGCGCCCTATTACCCCAATAGCTCCTAAGTACTACCGGAATAGTCCTTTTGCCGGCGGGCTTGGCCAAGAAACCAGCCCTTGCTCCTATATCCCCTCCTATCCTACTCTTATACAAGCAGTTAGAGGAGTCCCCATGACCACGAAATCAGCAGTTTTCGGCCTTGTTTTTGCCACCCTCCTGGGCGCGCTCATCCTAGCCGCCTCGGGCCGGCCAGCCGCTGAAGGGTTGAAGGAAGCGGATCGTGCCGCCATCGTAGCGGTGCTGACCAGCCAGCAAAATGACTGGAACAAGGGCAATATCCGCGGCTTTATGGCGGGCTATTGGAACTCGCCCGAACTGACTTTTGCGGGAACCCGAGGATTTACCCGCGGTTGGGAACCCGTGCTGGCCCGCTACGAAAAGAACTACGCCGACAAAGCCGCAATGGGTACGTTGGATTTTTCGGAGCTTGAAGTCCGCCAGCTTGGCCCGGACGCGGCACTCGTTCTGGGAAAATGGCACCTGCAACGGCAAGTTGGCGATATCGGCGGAATCTTCACACTTGTGTTACAGAGATTCCCCGAAGGCTGGCGCATCGTTCACGACCACACGACGCAGAGCCCGCCTGAAACAAAATAATAATCCTGGATTTATCGAATTTTCTCTTTGGCGGCAGTAAATAGAAGCGCTCTGGCAATGAAAGTGCTCCCATTCTTGCTGGAACTGGCCAAGGCTATTCTCGCGGTCTCGCCTTCCTTTTCGTTGCAGTTCTTTACTGAGACATTAATGATGTGATTGGGAGTACTGAAGCCGGGAAAAATCGCATGAAGGAGAATTTTCTACAACGCCGGGTTATAAAACCGCTGGTGAAATTGCTGCGGCAAGGCGTAACGCCAGAGAAGTTGGCGCTGAGCCTGGCCTTAAGCGCTGCGCTGGCGGTGATTCCGGCGTTCGGCTGGAGCGTGTGGTTGTGCGGACTGACCGGCCTGGCACTCGGGTTGAATCTCCCAGCGATGCAAGCGGTGAATTATTTCCTGTACCCAGCACAGGTCGCTTTGCTGCTGCCTTTCTTCCGCTTGGGTGAAAAGCTTTTTCGCGCGCCGCACTTACCGCTTTCCATTTCACAGATCGTTTCCATGGTGCACGCGAATTTTTGGGGTGCGATCAAGTTCTTGTGGGACACCACGTGGCACGCGGTTGTGGTCTGGGCAATCCTTGCCCCGTTTGCGGTTGGCCTGATTTATCTCGTGCTCTTGCCCATCTTCCGCCGGGTGGTGAACCGGCAAACGACTACGCCTCCGGCAGCCGAAGCACACGCCACTTGACGCTCACAGAAGTAATTTCGAGCCGGGCCTAAAGAATTTCAAGAATTTCTTCGTAACGCTTGAAAGGCGGAATCAGGTACGCACCGGCCAATTCCGTGCGCGCCCAGGCCAGCATTTCGCGCGCGACTTCAAAGCCGCGATCGCGCGCAGCGGCTCCCGCGGCTTCCATGGACTTCAGCAGCGGCTCCGGGATGACGATGCCGGGGACTTCGTTGTTCAAGCGTAAGGCCTGCTTGTAGCTGTTCAGCGGCCAGATGCCGATGAGCACGGGAATGGGCACTTTGCCGCCGAGTTTTTTCAGAAACGCGTACCAGTGCTCAGGATCGAAGAGCGGCTGCGTCATCGCAAAGTGCGCGCCCGCTTCGACCTTGGCGTGAAAGCGCGCGATTTCCGCGTCGAGATCGTCCGCCACCGGATTCACCGCAACGCCGATGGTGAAATTGGTTTGCCCTCCGAGCGTTTTCCCCGCCCAGTCCGTGCCCTGATTCAGGCGGTGAAGAATTTTAACCAGGCCGACGGAATCGACTTCGTAAACTCCGCTGGTTTCCGGATAGTCGCCAACCGACGGCGGATCGCCTGTGATGGCCAGAACATTGCGCACGCCGCCGACCGTCCATGCACCGAGCAACATTGCCTGCAAGCCAATGATGTTCTGGTCGCGCGTGGTGAGGTGAGGCACCGTTTCCACACCGCGGGCTTCCAGGGCGCCGGCCACGACCATCGCGTCCATGCCTACGCGGGCCATCGCGCCGCTGTTGATGTCGATCGCGTCCACCTTCTTCGAAGCCATCACGCGGTCCACTTGCTCATAAATGCGGTCGAGCGAGATGCCTTTGGGCGGATCGATCTCCACGCAGACAGTGAATTCTTTTTTCTGCAGCCTTTTCCAGAATTTGCTGTCCGGATCGCGCTCCTGAATGGGGGTGGCAGGCTGAGCCGCAGCCACGACGGTCACCGAAGCATGCGCCTTGGCGGGTCGCAGAGATTTCACCGCTTCGGCCATCGCTCGGATGTGCGCGGGCGTAGTGCCGCAGCACCCGCCAAGAATCCGCACGCCAAGTCCGGCCGCTTCGCGGGCGAATTCGGCGAAGTATTGCGGCGACGACTTCGGATACACGATGCGGTCGCCTTCGCGCTTGGGAAATCCAGCGTTGGGCATGCCGCTGATGCAGCAGCTCTGCGAATTCGAAAGCTCCTGCAAAATGGGTAGCAGCGACTGCGGGCCAAGCGTGCAATTCGCGCCGATTACCTGGACGTTTTTATCCTTCAAGAGAGAGGCGGCAAGAAACGGGCGGACATCGCCGAACGTCGTGCCCTCTTCGGAATACGTCAGTTGCGCAACGATCGGAAGACTGGAAAACGAGCGGATCGCTTCGATGGCCAGCAGGATTTCCTCGACGTAGGAAAACGTTTCGAGGATGAAGAGGTCCACGCCGCGCTCTTCCAGCGCCATCGCCTGTTCGTGAAAAATCGCGCGAATCTGATCCGGCTCAGGATGGCGCGCCTGAACGCCAATGCCAAGCGGGCCCATCGAGCCGGCAATCAAAATTTCGCGTGAGGCCGCCTCGCGCGCTTCGCGGGCCACTTTGACGCCCCGGCTGTTCAAGCGCTGGACTTCGTCGCCAAGTCCCAGCGGCGCCAGCTTGAAACGATTCGCCCCGAACGTGTTGGTTTCAATAATCTGCGCGCCGGCTTCGATATAAGCCTGGTGAACGCGAAACACGGCCTCAGGCTCGGTGGCATTCAATTCGTCGAAGCAGCGCACCGATCCCACCGCTTCATAAAGCATAGAGCCCATGGCCCCATCCGCGATAAGGATGGAATCCTTCAGCCGATCGTTGAAGTCAGATATTTTCATTTGATCTTTGGCGCGTCATTCGAATCAGCAAAATGATATTTTCCCCGGGGCCGCAATCGCCAAAGCGTATCCCGGCCAGTCCAGCAGGCTGGAAACAATCGCGCCGAGAAGCGAGTAGAGCCACAGACTGGACCCAGGGAGGGGCGTTCTCCGGGTGAAAAGAAAAAGCACGAGCGCCCACACGAAGATCCGCACAACGAATAATATTCCGTAAAGATAGAACATCGGCGGGTTCGAATTCGACGAACCCGGCGACCCTCCAAGGTGCAAAAACAAGAAACTGCTCAGAAAAACAAGGGAGATGGAAGCAATCGGACCAAGAACGAAACCCAATCCCGTTCGGACCGCGGCGATTTTAGTCGCCGACGATGTGATGGCCGGCTCAAATTTCTTCAGGCCCGAAAGGGCAAGTGAGTAGCCGACAAACTTGATCCCTCCAAATGCGGCCACACCCAAAATTCCTGGAAGAGTTCCGGGCACACCTTCTCCTTAGCGTTTCTGTTCCATGAGACCCGCGACTGTGCTCATGAGGTCGTACTTGGTGAGGATTTCGAACTTCGTTTCGTCCATTTCCACGAACACGGCCGGGTTTTCGTGGCTGAGCATGTAGGTGACTCGCTCCACCGGCGAAGAACCCGGGATGCGGGGCAGCGGCTTGCTCATCACTTCTCGCACCACCAGTTTGCGCAGGTCCTTGCCCTGCAGCGCAAGCGTCAGGATCTGGTCTTCGTAGATGGTGCCGATGGGCAAAGTTTCTTCGAAGACCGGAATTTGCGAGATGTCTTGCTCCTGCATGGTTTTCAACGCGTGGAAAACGGTCTGATAGGGTCGCGCGATCACCAGTTCGCGCACCTTGCCGGACTGCCGCTTGGCATTAACGACTTCCGCCGCGGTAATGGGCACGCTCGATTCCACGTAGCCGCGCTCGCGCATCCATTCGTCGTTGTAAACTTTGCTGAGATAGCGCATGCCGGTGTCGGGCAGCAGTGCGACCACAAAATCATTCGGCCCGAGATCCTTTGCCAGCCGCAGCGCTCCGCTCAGGCAGCCGCCGCCCGAACCGCCGGTGAAAATGCCTTCCTGTTTGGCCAGGCGACGCGCAACGACGAAGCATTCTTCGTCGTTCACCTGAATCACGTCGTCCAGAATGTCCATGTGCATGGTGGTGGGGAAGAAATCCTCGCCGATGCCTTCCACGACGTAAGTACGGGCCTTGGCAATTTTCCCGGTTTTGTGAAAATCAAAATAGAGCGAGCCTTCCGGATCGACGCCGACAATTTTGACGTTCGGATTTTTTTCCTTCAGGAATTTGCCCACGCCGCTGATGGTGCCGCCGGTGCCCATGCCGCAAACGAAGTGCGTGATCTTGCCTTCGGTGTCTTCCCAGATCTCCGGGCCGGTGGTTTTGTAATGCGCCTCGGGATTGCACGGATTGTCGTACTGATTCGGGTAATACGCGTTGGGAATTTCCCGCGCCAGCTTTTTCGCCACGCTGTAATAGCTGCGCGGGTCTTCCGGCTCGACGGCGGTGGGGCAAACGATTACCTCGGCGCCCAACGCTTTCAGTAAATCCACTTTTTCCTTGGACTGCTTGTCGGTGGTGGTGAAGACGCACTTATATCCGCGAACCGCTGCGACGAGAGCGAGTCCCATTCCTGTGTTGCCGGAGGTGCCTTCGACGATCGTGCCGCCGGGCTTCAGCAAGCCTTTTTTCTCGGCTTCATCAATCATGGTGATGCCGATGCGGTCTTTCACGGACCCGCCGGGATTCAGCATCTCCGCCTTGATCCACATCTGCGGCTTCAGGCCCTGATTGATGCGGTTCAGCCGGATCAGCGGGATACGTCCCACCGCCTCCAGAATGTTGTTGCAGCGCATAGGTTGATCTTCCGGCAGCGGGCCAGAGCGCGGCCTGCGTGTGCCATACTTCTGATAAGTTTAGCATGCGGGCCAGCGGCGATTCGCTATTCCGCCTGCCGGAGAGGACCAGAATGCCACGCCAGAACATTGCAACGGGAACCAAATGGGAGCCGATAGTCGGCTACTCGCGCGCCGTGCGCATCGGCAACCACATCAGCGTTTCCGGAACCACAGCGACGGACGCGGACGGAAAAATCGTCGGCATCGGCGACACCTACGCGCAGACCGTGCAGATCATCAAAAATCTGGAGTCCGCCCTGGCCCGCGCCGGCGCCGGACTGAAAGACGTGGTCCGCACGCGCATTTTCGTAACCAACATCACCGAGTGGGAAAAGATCGGAAAGGCCCACGGTGAATTTTTTGGAGAGATTCGACCAGCAACCTCAATGGTAGAAGTAAGCCGCCTGATCGCACCCGAAATCCTGCTCGAAATCGAAGCCGACGCAATTGTGGAAGAGTAAGCGGACCGCAGGCAATTTTGAGTGCGGGAGCGTAGCTCCCGCTTTTGCGGTGAAAGCACCTAGGCCAAATTGAATTCGGAGCTGGGTCTTCAATCGGTAAAAGCGGCAGCTTCGCTGCCGCACTCAAAAATTACCACTTGGCGCGGACGCGATACTTAAGGACCGAAGTTCCGTTGGCCTTCACCGGGACATCGAACTGCGCCGCGAACGCCGCAGTCTTCGTGAATTTATACGACGATGACTGCATGTCCCAATCCCCGCCGATCGGTTCGTTCACCTGGACCGTGATCGGCGTGTCCTTGTGATTGCGCAGGGTGATTTCAAATTCCATTTCCCACATACGGCTGCCGAGACTCTTGTAGTCCGTCTGCTTGCGCTCGCTGACCACGTCGAAAGCATTGCCGATTTTTACGGTCAGGAATTCATCCTTCGGCGTGTGGTCAATGTGATCCTCGCCAATAAAGAGCAGCCCGCCCTTGGAATCCTTCTGATAGACACGCACACTGCCAGCAGGGAGCGGAACGCCCAGCCCGGCCTTCTCTTCATTCTTGAATTTGTAGAAAACCATGACGGGATCCTTCAGCGGTGAACCGGGATTCTGCGCGTTGTGATAGTAGAAATTCTGCCCGTTCACAACAAAAAGCTTCTCCACCGGCACGCCGGTTCCTTCCAGCAGGCTGATCTGCTTGGTCTCCTTATCCTCGACCGAAGTGCGGCGCCCCAGCGAATAAAGATGATACTCGCTGAAATTTTCCTGCTGGAACTGGCTCCCAGAGGCAGCCGGGACAGCCTTGGCCATTACTTCCATGGCACGATACTGGTCGCGCTGCGGCAGGCGATTCAGATCGCCGGCAACCAGTTGCAGCCGGGCATTGTGGAAAGCGGTGCCGCTGTTGTTGACGACGGTGACCCAGCCGTCAAGGTCGGCAGCCTTGTCGTCGCGCTCAACGGTCAAAACGTAATCCGCGTTCCAAGAAAGATTCCCGGCCAGGTAGGAAGACTCGATTTTCTGTTTCGTCGAACCGGAATTTTCCAGCGACATCAGCAGCGTCGGCCGGTCGTAGAGATTCGCCGGCACTTCCGGAAAACGATAGCTTTCGCCGTAGCCGCCGGTGACGATGTCGTTGCCGATTTTCCAGACCGGGCCGTTGTTGTTTGCCAGCAGCGTGGCCTTGATCTCTTCGTGCTTGGTGGTGCCGTTGTCCATGTAGCTGCGCACCAGCGTGACTTCCTTGCCCACATATTTGTTCAGCAGCTTCGCGGGTTCCAGCAAATCGTATTCGTAGTTCTGCTCCAGCACGCCGACCTTGTCCGGTTCGGTGAGCGAACGAAAATGCACCGTGGCGGGATTGACGGTAGCGGCGATGTCCATAAACTTCAGCCGGAAATTTCCGCGCGGCAAGTGCAATTCGCGGACATCGCGGACCAGCGCGATATTGGAATTGTAGACCGTGACCGCAAGATCGGTTTGATCCGCTAAAGTGGTGGACTGATCCCCCGCGGCGCCGCGGCTGGACTCTTTCTCCTGTCCGGCAGCCTTCTTCCCCGCGTGAAACTCCGGCACAAACGCGGCCGCGCCGGCCAGCGCAATCACGGCCGTGGCTGCCATCCATCGATGCGCCGCACTCTTCGGAAATCGTGGAGTCTTCATTTTTGCTTCACCTCTTTTGAATTTGCCTTCGCACTTAGAACGGCGCCGCCAGCGCTTCTTGCAGGTCGATTATTGGCTGGTGGTCTGCTTCCACGTTGAGCCGCCGTCGGAAGTTTCATAGCTGGTGTGACGAGTCGAGTCCCAGATAGACGCATGCTTGGCGTCGGCGGCATGTACGCCGCCCAGGTCGCCGGCGATGGGAGTGTTGATCCTGCTCCAGTGCGTGCCGCGATCCTTGGTCAGCAAAAGCGTTCCGGACCTGCCGGCAATCCAGCAGACATTCGAAGAAGGCGCGAAGCCCGTCGTCAGGTCTTCGTTGGCGCCGGTTTCGAGCGACTTCCAATCCTTGCCGCCGTCGGTCGTCAGCTGAACCGTTCCCGCGGGCTGCAGTTTCCAGAAGACCCGGTTGTTCGGAGTCAAGATCAAGCCGTTGAGGGAGCCAGCGGATTCCGCCAGATCGTTCGATACGCCCTGCTTCAGCATCAGGGAGTCGGTGTCGTTCCGTCCGTTCAACGGCGCCGTCTCGTTTTGCACAGTTACAGTTTGCGAGACTGACGGTGGAACAGTTTTTGCATCGGAAGTGGCTTTCTGTCGACTCACTACACCGCCCACCACGCCGCCAGAGCCCATCGGCGCAGGGGGTGGTGGAGCACTCGGAGCAGCAGCACGGACGGGCGCGTTCTGACCGACCCCGGCGCCCGCCTGGAATCCACCCGAAATCTCTGGCGCAGGAGCGGGCTTCGCTGCCGCCTTCTTATTCGCGGACGAATCGTCGAGCTTTCCATTCACAATCCCTGCCCCCGCCCCCGACCCTATACCCTCGGCCGGCCGCGGCGAAGGTGCAGCAAGAATTGCCTTTTCTTTTTTCTGCACGGACCTTCCTGCAGTTGCCAGTTCCTTGTCTTTGGATTCAACCGGCTCCTGCACTTTACTTTGCGGCTGATCGCGCATGGGTGCGGGGGTCGCGGGCGTCTCACGTCGGGCTAGCACAGTGTCCGAGTTCTGCGCTATTTTCTGCGCGCGCTGTTCGTAAATTCCGATGAAGATCAGAACCCCTGCGGCGACGGCGCCCAGCGGAATGGCCCAGCGCAAAAGCGCCGGTCGGCGGCGAAGGATGGCGACGGGAGATGCGGTGGCCTGAGCACCTTGCTTGGAAGCATTCGCTGCCTGTATTGCCGGTATGGACAACGATTCGACCATCGGCACCGGCCGATCTTCCCAATCCTCGGCAAGCTGGTTTTCGGTCGTTTCAACCAACGCCAGCGCCTCCTGGCAAGCCTCGCAAGCGGAGATATGCTCTTTCCACCGGGCCATCTCATCGATCGAGAGATTCCGTTCGTGATAAGCGGCCAGCGTCTCCGCGTCCGGGCACGCCGCCTGCGCGGCGCCGCCAAGCAAATGTTGAGCGAGCGCACGTTCGAATTTTGGATCGCGATCGTCAGACGGCATGGCGCTCTCCTTCCTTAGAACGTCGGCGAAGGCGTTTCTTGCAGCGCTTCACGTTGGTTCCTTTCGGCTTACCGGCGAAGCACCGCGCTTAGCCCCGGGAAACAGTTGTCGGAAATCGATAGGCGCGTCCTCCGCGGCGTACTCAAAACACTGCTGAATTTCCGCGTCGCGCAACGAAAAGGCATCGCGCAAGTGCTGCTCGGCCAGCGCGCGCAATTCCTGCCGGATGCGCTCCAGGTTGCGGGAGACGCTGGATTCATGCTCGCCAAGGTGACGGCCAATCTCCGCCAGCTTCAGCTGCCGGACATAATAACGCTCCAACCGCTCGCGGTCGCCCGGGGCCAAGAGTTGCAAGCAGTGCTGCAAGGTAGCGGTAAAACAGGAAAGGTAATGCGGGCGATGGGGATCCTGGAGCGGTTGCATCTGAAGGAGCTCGGGCGGCAACGCGGGCTTTTCACCGTCCTTCGCATCGAGCGATTCCATTCGTCGTTGCGAACGTATGATATCCACGTTGCGTTGCGCAAGTACGGTGCGCAGCCACGTCTTCAACGAACTTCGCCCGTGGAAGTATCGAAAGAGAGAGCGCTCTCCGCGCTTCCCATCCATCAGACCGAACAGATCGGAGAATAGCGAGTCCGCAAGCTCCTGCGGGTTCGCGAGATACCGGCTGGCCTTGCTGATCGCTCCGGCGGCGGCGCGCAGGTAGCCGCGGTATTCCTGCACAAAATACTCCCAGGCCGCTTCGGAGCCTTCTATGCAGGCCGTGGTCAAGGCCAAATCCTCCACGTGCAGCGTAAGAAGATACTCTTCAAGTCGTTCGGATGAGGGGGGGCCCTGTTGAAACCGTTTGCAGAGGCTGCGCTCCAGCCCGCCGACAAATTGCGTTTGCGAGAGCCCCCAGCGGCCAGAGCCGGACTGGGAATAGAGCAACTCCACCAGCGGCGCACAACCGGTCAGCAACGACGTCGGCCCAACCGACGGTTTGTTTTCTTGGGGAGGCTGCGGCACAATCCTCCTGCCGGGAGTCTAAGACTCCTTCTTTCAGCATCCTAGAGCGCCGAACAAAGAACCAACGCCCTATGGCGAAGATGCATCCTAAAGGGTACCCTAAAGGAGTGACCAGTGGGGTCACCTGGCAATTCCCCCGGTTCGTCCCGCCCCGAATGGGTTATTCTATGGTGCGTTGCGCTCCCAGCCCTGCAACGAATTTCGTCTCGGAGGGTTTGTCCGAGATACAGAAATCCCGTGTGGAGATGCACTCGCTTTAGCATTAGCGACTTCGCGTCTTTAGTACGAAAGTCCTATTCGAGGGCTCGCGCCCCCTCAGTACGCTCGTACTGGTAAATCACACGTTCTGTACTCGAAAGGTCGAGACTTCGACGCATCGGGTCGAAGGTCCAGGACGAATTTTGCAAGAGGCGGCGAGCGGATGGCCACGATGATTGCAGATCCACCAACGAGCAGGCCGCTGGGCGTGGGGTTCAGCCCCAATCGCTCACGGTCCGCAAACTCCGAAGCCTGGAAGCAGAACATTGGAACCAAGCAGGTGCCCGCCCGCCTAGCCCTTTTGCCCGAAGCGAAACCCAATTGGCGCCGTGTTGGATTCAGCGCCGCTGTGCAGCTTACCATTTTGGGATTCTTCATCATCGTTCCCATGCTTTATCCGGAACAGATGAAAACCGCCATCCAGTATTCGTACACCGCCATCGCTCAGCCAATCACCGAAATTCCGGTTGCTCCTCCGCCGCCACCGCCTCCGAAGGTGAAGGCCGTTGCTCCTAAGCCGACTCCCAAACCCGTCCCGGTTATTGAGCCGCCAAAGCTGAATCCTCAGCAGCCACACATTTTTGCAGACCTCACGAAACCCAAGCCGGTCGAGCATAAGGTGGAAAAAGCCGAGCTAAAGGTGGACCTGTCGTCGAAGTTTGATGACGTCAAGATAAACGTCAAAGAGAATGGGCCGAAGCGTCCGAAAGAAGACGTTAAGGTGAACAACCTGGGTTCGGGAAGCGCGGCGCCGGCAACGGTGGTCGCTCCCGTGGAAAAAGTTCAGACCGGCGGATTCGGCGACCCGAACGGCGTAGCCGGCAAGGGAGATCCGAAGCACGCCACAAACGTGGCGCGCCTCGGTTCTCCTGCATTGCCCGGCGGCGAAGGCTACGGCAACGGCACAGGCGGCAAGGAAGGAATCCGCGGCACGGTAGCCAGCACCGGTTTTGGCAATGGCACGGCGAATCCTCCTGCAGGCGGCAAGAAAGGCTCGGTCGTTTCCACAGGCTTTGCCAATGCGGCCGACACCACGGAAGCTCCGAAGAAAAAGCAGCAAGCCGGCGGCCCGGCGGATAACGCTCCGACGATTCTCGAAAAGCCCAAACCGGAATACACCGCCGAAGGGCGCTCGCTCAAGATTGAAGGCAACGTAGTTGTGGACCTGGTGTTCCTGGCAAATGGAACCGTGCAGATCAACCGCGTCATCAGCGGCCTGGGTCACGGGCTGGACGAAGCTGCGGTACGGGCTGCGCAACAGATCAAGTTCAAGCCGGCGCTGCGACAGGGTCAGCCGGTGGATTTTCCGGCCAGGGTACGTATCGAATTTGGTTTAGCTTATTGATTTGGGTGAAGGGGAGATGAACATGCGAAAGTTGTCGAATTACATCCTCGTGCTTGCTCTCGGCGCATATGCCGGCACGATTGCCTCCGCCGCGCCGGCTCCCGACGCGGATCAACCACGCACGATGGAGCAGGTGGTGGATAAGATCACCGCCAACGAGCAGAAGCTCTACGGCCAGATCCGCAGCTACTCTCCGCTGGTGGAGACCTACATCCAGAACCTGAAACCCGACAAGGACCTCGGCCAGGTGCCCGCCGGCGACAAATATTTCCTCGGCCGCGCGAACTTCGCGAAAGGTGTCAGCCTGGTGCCTCTGACCGAAACCTCCAGCAAGGGCAAGAAGGTGTTCGGCTCCATTGGCAACTTCTTCAGCTTCGCGATGCAGTTCCTGCCGGACGGCTTCCTGCAGATGATCTTCATCGACACAAGCGGGTTTGACCGGCAGCACTACAAGTTTGACTACGTGCGCCGCGAATTCCTGGGCGAAGTGCGCTGCCTGGTGTTCGACGTGACGCCGCTGGAAAAAAAGAACGGCGGGCGCTTCTTGGGACGCATCTGGGTGGAGGATCAGGATTATCACATCGTACGCTTCAACGGCGCCTACAGCGGCAACGGCCACTCCAGCTGGTACTTCCACTTTGACAGCTGGCGCACCAACGTGCAGCCGGGCCTCTGGATGCCGACGTTTATATATAGCGAAGAAAAGGATTTGCACTACGCGATTTCGAAGAAGCTCGACTTCAAAGCGCAGACCCGCCTGTGGGGATATAACCTCGGCGGCGCTTCGCAGGAGCAGGAGTTGAGCAAGATCCTGGTCGAAACGCCGATGCAGGACGACACCAAGACAGCCAACGACCTGACACCGATCCAGGCGCAACGCTCCTGGGACCGCCAGGCCGAAGACAACATCGCCGACCGCCTGGAGCGCATTGGGCTGATGGCGCCAAAGGGCGAAGTCGACAAGGTTCTCGAAACCGTCGTCAACAACCTGGAAGTGACCAACAACATTGATGTGGAGCCCGATGTCCGCTGCCGCGTGCTGATGACCTCCACACTCGAATCGTTCACGCTGGGCCACACGATTGTGCTGAGCCGCGGCTTGATTGACGTGCTGCCCGACGAAGCCAGCCTGGCAACGATGCTGGCGCATGAACTGGGCCACGTGGTGCTGGGCCACCGCCTGGATTCACAGTTTGCCTTCTTCGACCAGTTGCTGGTGGAGGATAAGGATACTTTCCGCCACTTTGGTTTCTCACGCACTCCGGACGAGGAAGCTCAGGCCAATGCGAAAGCTATCCAGATCCTGAACAACTCGCCTTACAAGGGCCAGTTGGCCAACGCAGGGCTCTTCCTGCAAGCGCTCGACGGCCGCCAGAAGGAAATTCCGAACCTCATTAGCGGACACCTCGGCAACCGCGTGCCGCAGATCAACGACCTGAAATCCACGGTGCCTTCCGACCCGAAGCAGAATCCGCAGAAGATTGCGGCGCTGCCCATCGGCGGCCGCGTGAAGATCGATCCGTGGAACGACAAACTGGAACTCATCAAGAGCAAGCCCATCGGCACGGTGGCGGAACGCGAGAAGATGCCGTTCGAAGTGACGCCGTTCATGCCTTACCTGATGCGTTACGGCGCCGATGCGGGCAAACCCGTGGCCGCCAGCACCACGACTCCGCAGGACACAAAACCCGGCGAAGCGCCAGACCCAACCAAACCGTAAGAATTTTCTCCCATTCCTGAAAAAAGCCCCCGAAACCGGGGGCTTTTTTGTTTCAGGCGACGGTTCAACCACGCGCTGGGAACGACGCCCAACACTCGCCTAAGCGCCCATTAGGGCGCTCGATAATGGTGCATGGCGCAATAATCGTCTCCGCTTTCTTCATCGCTGTTCGATGGGCCGCGGTTCAAGTTGAAACCATTCTTGCAACGCAGGGACGTCACGAAACGTTTTTGAATTCAGCCTACCGGGAACCTCCACCCAATATACGGTCACGCTGCTTGTCATGGTGTCGATACACATTCGCTGGTGTGTGTTCCTGGCCATGGGCAGTGGTATTTTCCTCAGCCATTGCACGGTTCCCTCCCCCATCCCGATATCCGCAACAAATCCGCCTTCCCTGGCAGCAATTTGAAACGCATCCACATTCATCATGGCCACTTCCTTCGGTGCCATTTGCACCGGAACAAATGGACCTCGCCGGGAAGCATACCTCTGGAGAGGATAAGTTTCTGTTTCTTTTTAGACATCAAGTGCATACGTGGCGATACTGTTAATAAGCGATTCCTTAGGAATGGGGAGACAGCTTGGCGGGGATGATGTGCCATTGCGGCATAGTCCATTTTTACTTCAATGCACTCAGTTGCGACCGACGACTCCGTCGGGACGCTGGCGCGGCTTCACCTTTCACTTCGTCGTTGAGAGTGTTTTCACGAGGCGGTAGCCGAACTCGACGCCGTCGTAGAAATCCTGCACGCCGACGCGCTCGTCTTTGCCGTGGGAACGGTGATCTTCCATATCGAAAAACATGCAGGCGATGCCATAGGTGGGGATGCCGGCAATGCGTAGATATTTTCCATCAGTCGCGCCCGTGGACATCGTCGGGACGATGGGTACGCCGGGCCACATCGTGGCGAGCGTGCGATCGAGCGCGCCAGTCACTTCCGGGAGCAGCGGCGAGGGTGGAACCGTGACGATGGGGATGAGTTGCCCGTCCGCCGTTTTTTGCGCGACGGCAGTGATGCTTACTTTTGCATCGGCGACAATGTGCTCTAGCGATTTGCGGACATGCTCCGGGTCTTCGCCGGGGAAAATGCGGCAGTTGACGTTGGCCCGCGCCATTTGTGGAAGTGCGTTTGGCGCGTGGCCGCCGGACAGCATGGTGGCAACGCAGGTGGTGTGCAGCAGCGAGTTGTAATAAGGATTGTTCGAGAGCCGCTTGATGGAATCCGGATCGGGAGTCTCTTTTGCGGCGCCGCGCAGGTCCGCGGAAAGCTGGCCGCTGGTGAGCGTCGCCGCGTGCGCAAAATAGTTGCGCGTGATTTCGTTGATCTCAACGGGAAAAGAATAGGACTGCACCTTCAGCAGCGCAGCCGATAGCTCGTAAATGGCATTTTCCGCGCCGGGTACCGAACTGTGGCCCCCGGGATTTCTGGTCTCAAATTGAAAGTCCGCGTAAACCTTTTCGCTGGCCTGCATTCCCGCAAGAACCCGCTTCCCTTTCAACTTCTCGAATTCGCCGCCGTCCAGATTGATGCAGAACTCCGCGTCGATCCAGTCGCGGTGCACTTTCACCAGCCAGTCGACGCCGTTGTAATCGCCGCCTTCCTCATCTGCGGTAAGCGCAAGGATCAGATCGCGGTCGGGCACGAATCCTTCGCGCTTCAGGCGAACAAAAGTCTCGACCAGGATCGCGTCGCCTTCCTTCATGTCTTGCGTGCCGCGGCCGTAGAAAAATCCATCCTTTTCGATGAACTGAAAGGGATCCACGGACCAGTCTTCACGCCGGGCTTCGACGACGTCCAAATGGCCGATGAAAAGGATGGGCTTTTTCTGGCCGGAACCGTGATACCGGACCACAAGATTCTTTTTCCGCTCGTTCGGGCCGGCAACGATGACATCTTTTTCAGCGAAGCCGGCGGCGAGCAGCCGACGAGCCATGGCTTCCGAGGCTTTCGTGACGCTGCCCACGGAATCGCTGGTGTTGGTCTCGATCAGTTGCTGAAAGATGGCGCGGGCTTCGGCGTTGATTGCCGGGTCGTTCTGCGCGCGCAGCGTTACTGGTAAAACCGCAAGACCACACAAAGCCACCGCCACGCCGAAGCCTCGGATCATTCGTTTCTCCTTGTATAAGCCGTGTGAAGAGAGGATTCAGCCTAACGGCAACTCCTGCGCCGCGTCAAATTGAGGGCAAGTTGCCGATGCCATATCGGGTCGCTTAAACTGGCGAAGCGGCTTTGCGATCAGGTAGCGCCGGCTTCCAGCCGGCACGCCTCTATGTATGCAAAGCTTGCCGGCAAGATGCCGGCGCTACCACTGCGTATTTTGATTCCGGAGGGAAAGTTCAATGCAATCACGCAAACGCCGCTGGCTCCAAATCGGAATGGGAATCGGACTGTTTCTGACGGGAAGCGCCGCCGGAAGCGCGCTGACGCAAAAGGTTGCGGCCGTGAATCGCTTTGGCCAACCGAAAACCGTGGTTCACGTGGTCGCCTACAAATTCCGCGACGCCACCTCCCAGAACGATCAGGAGCAGGCCATCAACGGCATCCGCGACATGGCGGGGAAAATTCCCGGCATCAAAAATATCTGGCTGAAGACCGAGCGGAACCAGATCCGCGATTGGAGCGGCGTCTACGTGATCGAATTTACCAGCCCGGAAGCCGCGGCCGATTACGCCGAAAGCCCGCTGCACGAAACCTGGCGCAAGAAGTGGGAAGCCCTGCGCGAAACCAGCGTCTCGTTCCAAATTTCCAATTAAATCTGTAGCTCACCCCTTCAGGGGTGAGGGTTTCCGCAACGTTGGCAAAATCGTGCTGTTGGAAGGAACCCCCTCAGGCCTGAAGGCCTGAGCTACAGGTCCACGTAGCTTCAGTCTTCTTCCTCCCGCACAATCCCGAATTTGCGGCGCAGGAACGAATCCATCAACGTATCGGGAAGCACGCGCCGACCGAACGCCGCCCATTTCGCCAGCGGCGTCACCGTGTAGCGCGCTTTCGGGTGCCCGGACTCGATGGCATTGAGAATTACCCGAGCACAATCCTCCGGCGTGGTTTTTGATTCGCGGCGGCTGCTGGTGGCGCCGGCGATCGCGCCTTCGTAAATCTTCGCGTACGGGCTGGCTTTGGATCCCTCGATATACGATTCCGCGAGGTCCTTTGCCGTCTGCTGGAAATTCGTCATGATGTAGCCCGGCTCGATCAGAATCACGTCAATATTGAACGGGTAAAGCTCCAGGCGCAGCGCATTCGAGAGCGCTTCAACGGCATGCTTGCTGCTGCTGTACGCGCCGTACGTGGGAGGCGTGAGAATGCCTGCCACGCTGCTGAGCATCAGGACGCGGCCGGATTTGCGCGCGCGCATGTAGGGCAAGACAGCCTGCGTGACGCGCAGCAGACCAAAGATATTCGTTTCGTAAAGGCGGCGCAAATCGTCGAGCTTGAGCTCTTCGGCGACGGCCATCAATCCAACGCCTGCATTATTAATGAGCACGTCGATGTCGCCGGCTTTTTGCAGCACCTGCTGAATGGCGCGGTTGACGGAATTGTCGTCGCAGACATCCAGTTCCAGTGATTCCAGGGGAAGCTTTTTGCTCGCTGCAAGTCGGTCCAGTTCCGCGCGCTTTTTCGCGGAGCGTCCCGCCGCAAACACCCGGTAGCCTTTTTCCGCAAGCAGCAGGGCGGCCGCGCGGCCCAGCCCATCCGTTGCGCCGGTAATCAATACCGTCTGTTGCGCGTTGCCCATGATTCTCCCCTGTCGAGAGGCCCATTTTACGCACCACGGTGCCGGGAAGCCAGCCGGATTGGAAAATTGTCACGTGCGGTGAGGCTTTTTACGCCCTGGCGCCATCTTGACGGGCGCTTGCGTCGCCTCGCGCAATCCGGCCACCAGTTCCTTGGCGCTTTTTGAAAGCGGGCGGCGACGAGGAATAATCACGTCCAGGCTGCGCCGCAGCGGTTCCGATCCGGATATTTCCAGTGGGCAAAGTTTGCCGCGCCGGAGTTCTTCGACCACCGCGATTTGCGGAAGAAACGCCAGGCCCAGTTTGCGCAAAACCATTCGCTTACACGCTTCAATGGTTTCGACTTCCAGCACGATGTTGGGCAGCAGGCCGTCCCGCCGGAAGAGCCCGTTCATCAGCGTCCAGTCGCTGGAGCCGCGGTCGTACGAAATAATGGGCATGGACTCCAGCTCTTCGAGGCGCAGTTTTCGCCGGGCCATCGCCGGATGCCCGGGATGGCCAACGAGAATCAGCGGGTCATCGCGCAGCTGAATCGTCTCCACTTCCGGGTGATTTAAAGAGCGTGCGATGCCCAGATCCACTTCGCCGTCGAGAACCATTTTCAATACTTGCGCGGAATTCCCGCTTCGCACGCTGACGACAACATTCGGATGGCCCTCCTGATATTTCTTCAGCACATCGGGCAGCAAATAAGTGCAGATGGATAGAGAGGCAGCGATGGGGAGAGCTCCTCCTGCAATGGGATGCATCTCGTGAACGGCCTGGCGAGCGATGGCCACCTGCCGCAAAACCTGCTCCGCATGCGGACGCAGCGCTTTGCCCGCCAGCGAAAGAGAAAACTTACCGTGTTCGCGCTGGAACAGCCGAGTACCAAGCGCTTCCTCCAAAGTACTAATCCGGGCGCTAACCGCCGGTTGGCTGATGCGCAGGGCCTCGGCGGCGCGGTGGAACCCGCCATAGGTCGCAACCGCCAGAAACGTTTCAAGTTGCAGTATTTCCATGGGCGTGGGCCTCCCTTACTTTCATACTAGACGTACCGATAGAAATTGTCTATCACTGTGATAATTACAATCCGTTTGACTGACCACCTCCCTTTCCGCAGAATGGCACCACCTTGAACCTGAACTGCGCGGGGCCGGGTTTCCCCGGCCTTTGCGTTTTAAGAAAGCGAGACCTTCCAATGTCCACCAACCAGGCCAACCAGATTGCGGCTCTTGAGAATCAGTGGCGATCGAATCCCCGTTGGCAGGGGATCACGCGGCCCTATAAACCCGAAGATGTAGTCCGGTTGCGCGGCACCGTGCAGGTGGAGCACACCCTGGCCCGTCTGGGCGCGGAGAGATTGTGGGATTTGCTGCACACGGAACCGTATGTGGCGGCGCTCGGCGCCATGACCGGCAATCAGGCCATCCAGCAGGTGGAGGCGGGTCTGCAAGCAATTTATGTCAGCGGCTGGCAGGTGGCCGCGGACGCCAATAATTCCGGCCAGATGTATCCGGACCAGAGTTTATATCCCGCGGACAGCGTGCCGAACCTGGTTCGCCGTATCAATCAGGCGCTGACGCGCGCGGACCAGATCCATCACGCGGAAGGCAAGAACGGGAAATACTGGTTTGCGCCGATGGTGGCCGATGCGGAAGCGGGTTTTGGCGGGAACCTGAACGCGTTTGAATTGATGAAGGGCATGATCGAAGCCGGCGCGGCTTGCGTGCACTTTGAAGATCAGCTCTCCTCGGCAAAAAAGTGCGGCCACCTGGGCGGCAAAGTTCTGGTGTCCACAACCGAAGCGATTCAAAAGCTGGTGGCGGCCCGGCTGGCCGCCGATGTGATGGGCGTGCCAACGCTCATCATGGCGCGCACCGATGCCGACAGCGCGGGCCTATTGACGACGGACATTGACCCGCGCGACCGGGAATTCTGCACCGGAAAGCGCACCTCGGAGGGATTTTTCGAAGTCCGCGGCGGGATTGACGCCGCGATTGCACGCGGACTGGCGTACGCGCCGTATGTGGACATGCTGTGGTGCGAAACGTCGAAGCCGAATCTGGAGGAGGCGCGCGAATTCGCCGAAGGAATTCACGCCGTCTATCCGGACAAAATGCTCTCTTACAACTGCTCTCCTTCCTTCAACTGGAGAAAGCATCTCAGCAACGAAGACATCGCACGGTTCCAACGCGAGCTTGGCACGATGGGCTACAAGTTCCAGTTCATCACCCTTGCGGGATTCCACGCCCTGAACCACACCATGTTTGAGCTGGCCCGCGAATACAAGACGCTGGGCATGAGTGCTTACTCGGAATTGCAGGAAGCGGAATTCGCCAGCGAACGGGAACACCAATATTCCGCCGTGAAGCACCAGCGCTTCGTCGGCACCGGCTATTTCGACGCGGTGCAAAACGTCATCAGCAGCGGCACGGCCTCGACCACGGCGCTTGCCGGCTCAACCGAGGCGGAACAATTTCACGAGATGCCGCCACCGCCGCCGGCTCCTCAGCCGCAACATGCTTCGGCCGCGGGCAACGACTGAAAATCTAGCTAAATTCACAATCCAGAGGCGCGAGATCCGGTTCCACCCAACCGGACCGCGCCTCTGCCGTTTCCAACCGGTCCAACGAGTAGTATCTGGCGAGCAGGTTGCGATCCAACAGTTCCGGGCGCGATTCAATCCATTCTGAAGAATTAGTCGCGGTTGGGCTGGTCGCATAAGCAGCAGCGACAAGCCTCGTCCACGCAATCGTGGTCGTGTGCATGAATTTCTGTGGTACGCCGGCACGCTGCGCAAACCGGCGAAGCCCGTCTAATAATTTTGTTTCCGCTTCCTGCGCGCCGTAGCGCTTAACGCAAAGCCACGCCAGGCGGATGTGGTCGTCATGATGAAATTTGGCGGGATCTAACTGGCAATCTTCAAACGCCTGCAAGACTGTATCGTCGCTCATGGGCGCAGTTCCAAGCTTGAGTTCCATAAGGACCTCTCTCCGTCAAAAATGTGAAGTGGAAAAGAAAAAGGCCCCAATCCGAAGATCGGGGCCACTTCCAAAAGTATATCACGGCGGTCGCCCGTACGGCAGGCGTTTCCTAAAGCTGCTTGCCGATTTCCCAGTGGTGGCCGAACGGGTCAGCCACGCGCCCGACGCGCCAACCGTATTGCTCCGCGACGGGCTGAACAACTTTCGCGCCCGCGCCAACGGCTCGATCAAACGAGGCATCCGGATCTTCCACCACCATAACGATGCGCACGGTGCCGCCGCTCAGCGTTTCCGGGCTGAAATTTTGGTGCTCGGGAGACTCATCGGCCACCCAGAACTTGGCTCCCCCAACGGAAAGCTGCGCGACGACCGCACCGTCCGGCGCATCAATTCGGTAGAGCACACTGGCGCCGAATGCGGATCGGTAGAACTCAACGGCTTGCGCGCCGCGGCGAACCGAAAGCATCGGCTCGATGCTGATTTTTGCCGTGACGTGCAGAGAAGCAGTGCTCATTGCGGTTGTCCAGTTCAGGAAGTCGACACTCAACAGCCTACAGTCTACAGCTCGAAGCGAAAGGTAGGCCACCGGCAATTTTTGGATTAGGATGCTGGTGAAGAGGGGCAGTACGGGAGGCGGAGCATGAAAAATCTTTTTGAGCCGGTGACGGCCAACGAAATCAGGGAGCGCATCGGGCGGCTGTGTCCCACAAGCCAGCGGCAATGGGGCAAGATGACCGCTCCGCAGGCGATGGCGCATTGCTCAGTCGGGATGGAATGGGCGGTGGGGGACCGCGTCGAGCCGAGAATGTTTATGGGGCGGATCCTTGGGCCGCTGGTGAAGTCGCAACTCCTGAAAGACGAGAAACCGATGGGCCGGAATGCGCCGACGGCGAAAAGCCTGGTGATCAAGGATGATCGCGACCTCGGAAAAGAATGCGCGCGGCTGTCCGCGCTGGTCGAGCGGTTTTCCGCGGGCGGGCCGCAGGGCTGCACAAAGAATCCGCACACCTTCTTCGGGCAATTGACGCCGGACGAGTGGTCGCGCTTGATGTACAAGCATGTGGATCATCACCTGCGCCAGTTTGGGGTTTGAGGAAAGTCGACAGCCGACAGCTCAGAGCGTAGATAAGACAGGAATGCAACGGTGACTGCGCGACCACGGAAGCTTCGGACTCAGGAAACTGACGCACCGCTGGGCCAAGCCGCCGTGCGGATCTTCGCCGCGAACGAGCGCATGAACCAGATGATCCTCGAGCAACTGGACCCCGCCGCGTGGCACGCCAAGCCGCCGGGCAAGGCGCGCTCCATCGCGGCAATCTTCACGCACATGCACAACGTCCGCACCAAGTGGATCCGGCTGACAGCTCCGCATCTGAAAGTTCCACGTCAACTGCAACGCGCCGACTGCACACCGAAGCAAGCCGGCGCCGGATTAGCGGAAAGCGCCGCCCGCTGCCAGCAGATGCTCGCGGAAGCGCTCGACAATCGCAGGGGCCGCATCAAGAAATTCGTCAGAGACGGCTGGGCTCGCCCGTGGCCCGCAGGCCCGGAAATGTTGTGCTACATGCTCGCCCACGAAGCCCATCACCGCGGCCAGGTCCTGATGCTCGCCCACCAACTCGGCTACCCGCTGCCGAAATCAGTAATGTACGGCCTCTGGAATTGGGAAAAGCTCTGGAAAGAGTGCGGCGCGCCCCACGGCCCCGGCGGCGGTTCCCAATAACCCATGGACAGGCCAGAACCCTCCCCATTTGCTCCTCATATTCCAATAAATTGACTTTACACTGGCATGTGGGGGTGTAATGATGCCCGCATACGCCCGCCATAGAGTTAACTGTTCTACCTTGTGTCTGATCCGATGGAATCCATTCCGAGCACGACTCTCTCTCTCAAGCGCTCCGTAGTGACACGCCTGTTCCGGTATTCCGTGACCCTCGATAGGCTCAACTGGACCGCGCGGTGGGCCGAAAGCGTTCAATCGGGCGAGTGGTGCCCGGTTTTCGAGACCCGGGAGCAGATGTATGTTCATATCAACAACTCCCTGGAGAGCGGCTCGCCAATTGACTACCTTGAGTTTGGTGTTGCCGCCGGTGACAGCCTGAAATCCTGGTGCGGAATTCACTCCCATCCGAAGTCTCGCTTCTATGGATTCGATTCGTTTCACGGATTGCCCACTGACTGGAAGAAGGGACGCCCGAAGGGCTGTTTCTCAACCGACGGAAAGCCGCCCGAAATTGACGATCCCAGGGTCGTTTTTGTACCCGGACTGTTTCAGAAGTCGCTTCCTGAATTTCTTGCCGGGTATCGGCAGTCCTCGCCGATCGTCATTCACAACGACAGCGACCTCTACTCTTCCACTCTGTTCTGCCTGACTACGCTGGATAAGTTGATCGTCAAGAACACCATTATCATTTTCGACGAGTTCTACGATGCGCTGCACGAGTATCGCGCGCTGAGCGACTACTGCGAGGCTTTTCAGCGTAGCTACAAAATCGTGGCGGCTACTCTGCGATTCAATCAGGTGGCTATCCAGGTCTCCTGATAGACAAAAAAGATGAATGTGCTGGTAGCTGCGTTTCTAGATCCGACGAAAGTTTTTTCGTCTCGATTGATCATAAGTTATCTCAATAAATGGGTCTTTAGGAGGTCGGGGCTTCAGCCCCGACGTAGAAGGGATAGAGAATGTGGGCTTTAGCCCCTGAAGAATGCTTCGCATGGACCCGGTGAAGGGGGTCGGAGCTTTAGCTCCGACATCAAAAGGGCTAGAAACACTGGGCTTTAGCCCCTGAGGAAATGCCTCCTCAACCCTGCGACCATTTATGAGATAAGCTCCAGTTAGGGTACGGGAAAAATTTCCCGTCCACCCCTGATCCAGGATTGTCCCGTTGTCCTCGCGTTTCATTTGGCGGCCAGCCTCTGCTTTGCCAATTCCGTGCGAAATTCCTTCTCTTTTTCGGCCACGAATTTCCTGTAGCCATCGGGATCCACAAACGGGTTCGCACCCCCATTTTTCTCTTCGCCGGATGTAGGGGCGGCTTTAGGCCGCCTTCCGCTCCCCTCCCTGTGCGCATATTTTTCTTCCAACCCGAAATAACCCCCATGCGCTCCCAGGAAAATATCGCATGGCAACGCCTTCAAAACGTCAAACATCCGCTGGTAATCCTTCGCGATCTGCGGATAAGCATCGTTGCGGACCAGCTTGTATCCCGGGTTGACGTTGGGGCTCCCGACGATCACCACGTTGTAGGTTTTCCCGCCCTCGCTCACCTTCATGGTCCACGTCGTGCACCCTTTCGTATGCCCGGGAGTCAGGTGCGCCACCAGCACCGCTCCGCCCAGTTTCACTTCATCGCCATCGTGCAACGCGCGATCCACCTTCGCCGGCGGATAAAGAAATTCCGCCCGGTTGCCGTACTGAAAATCCGCCTTGCCCCCGGATTCCACCACGGGCACGTCGCCATCCATCACCATGTAGCTCGCCCCGGTCAGCTCCTTGATCTTCGCGCTGCCCGCATCGTGATCAAAGTGCGCGTGGCTGATCAGCAGAATCTTCGTGTCCGAAAATTTGAATCCCAGCCCCTCAATGCTCGCCCGAATCAGAGGCAAATTCGCCTCCATATCGCTATTAATGAGAATGTTCCCCGCCGGCGTCACAACCAGATAACTCGCCAGCCCCTTGCTCCCCACATAATACAAATTCCCCGCAACCCGAAACCCCGGAAACGCCTCAGTCCACTCAGGATCATTCTGCGCAAAAGCCCCACCAGCAGCAGCCACGATGAGAATCAGTAAGTGAGAACAAATCGAAATAACTTTTCGCATTGCCGTAGTGTAGGGGAATTTATCGGCCCGAAGCAAACATCACAATTCTGGACGGATCGTCCGCATCAGTAAATACCGGGCACCTGGCCAGTCCTCGCGTGAAGTGTAGATTAGGCTACTGAACTGCCAGTTTTTGCCATCGGTTAGGCTAATATGCATTTAATAAGCATTATAGAACTTGACAAAACATGGACCTTCGATATTATTCGGCGTTCGATACCCCAGTGCCAGCTTTTAAGGCCTTCGCACACTGTATATACCAAATGAGAGGGCATCTGCATGCCGGCTTTGGTTAAAAGGAGTCACCGATGGCAACTCCAATTCCTCCACCACCGGTCTTGCCGAAGCCTGGTTCAATTACCACTTCAATGAAGATTTCGTCTTACCTGCCCATCGGATTGGATCGCGCGGCCACCGTTGCAACTGTAATAGGCTTTATTGCCCAGACCTTTGGTATCGGATTGCGCGCCACCGCTCTCGTTTTCCTAGTGAGCTTGGTCGGATACTTGGTGGGGGTAAGAATGCTGCCTGCCGCCCTGGTGTCTTCGCCTACTCGACTCCCAGTGATAGTGTCACTGGTATTGGTTGCAACGCTGGTTGGTGCATTGCTCCGACAGCACATGATGGATACACGAATCGTGGATCTCGGAGAAGTTGCAGATACATTTCACTGGCGATTGCGGTTTTGCTTTGGTAAGGATGCTTGCATCGCTAGCGCGATTACGGATCTTAGGGACAAGATACCAACCAAGCGTGGAGATACCTCGGAGCAACTCTTTGCAGATCAGGCTCTCGGCGCAGTAATCCGCACTTCGCCCACTTCCTGGCGGTTACTTCATGATTTATATGGAATCAATCCGCGCTTTCTAGGAACAGGGGCTTCGCTACCCTCTGGGGATAGGCCTTTTACCTCCACGCGGATCCCAGAGTATCTAATTCCTAACTACGCAGACGATCATCCGGGTGTGCTTGCATGGCGACTCTCGATTGGAAGCAATCTTCTCACAAACACTCTGGATGAATTGTTGCTTTCTCCGACATTCAATACCCAATTCGCTCCCGATGAAATCCGCAATCAAATCCGGAATAATCTCAAAAACCCAAGCCGACCGTCTTTAGTTCGGTTCGCTATGGTTCCCGATTCTCAAGAGGGAAACCAACTAAGATACTCCGGCTGCTTCGGCCTTCCTGCCCGCCACCGAGTATTTTTCAGTAGCCTAGACTATATGATGGCGAATACTAGGAGCGTTCAGGAAGCAGCTGACCTCTCCGGCTATGAGTTTGATTCGCAGGCCACTAACCAACACCTATACATCTTTATGTTTGTCCCGGGTAGCGCCTCCGAGGTGCTCGTGCCAAACTGGTTCACTCTCGCCGCGGATGTAAACGATCAAGTCCGAGTTCCATCGAAATGTCAACCCCACACGACTCCGTGACACCAGTAGGGAGCCCGCGGACAGGAGCCCGGGAACCCGGGGAACAGGCGGGACGTTTTCCTGCATTTCGGCAATCTGTCAAAGTCTGAAGAATGCCCCGAGTGCCTCTCCATGTTACCCACTTGGTGACCCCATTGACCAAAAGTTGCCGAGGATATACAATACCAATGTATATCTAAGAGGAGCTATGCAAGTATCAAAATGGGGAAACAGCCTGGCGGTGCGCCTGCCGGCGACGGTGGTGGAGGCTCTGAAGCTGAAGGAAGGCGACGAGATCGAGATCCGGATCGCGCGAGAGCGGGAGTTTGAAGTGAGGCGCGACCAGAGCAAAAACAAGGCGCTCGAGCGGCTGCGAAAGCTGCGGCGTCCCCTGCCTGCGGGATTTGTGTTCGACCGGGAAGAGGCCAATGCCCGATAAGGCCTTCCTCGACACAAATGTGTTGATTTACGCCGTAACGCAGAGCGATGCCCGCGCGGCGCGGGCGGAGGAACTGCTGCTCTCCGGCGGCGTGTTGAGCGTGCAGGTGCTGAACGAATTCACGGCGGTGGCGCGGCGCAAGCTGCAGATGCCCTGGCCAGAGGTGGCGGAAGCGGTGGAAGCGTTCCTGGTTCTTTGCCCAACGCCCGTTCCCGTCACCCTGGAAATTCACACGGCAGCCCGGGCGATCGCACAGAAGCTCGGATGCAACATTTACGACGCGCTCGTGGTTGCGGCCGCATTGGAAGCCGGATGCGCAACGCTCTATTCCGAAGATTTTCAGGACGGCCAGAAGATCGAAGGCAAATTGACCGTTCGGAATCCGTTTGGGAAACCGTAGCGGCCGCCGCTTGCCCTAAGCGTAGCCGAAGGGTCTGAGGCGGGCGCCTTTTTCTTGCATTCCTTTGTAGGGGCCGGGCTCGCCCGGCCCTCTTGGTTACCGCTTAAGCCGCCGAGCCTTTGCTCTTCTCCGCCGCGCCGGGCGTTTGACCGGCGGACTGACGGAGCCAGGTTTCAAAGCGCGTTTCGCTGAGCCGCGCGCCATCGTCGGGGACCAGCGTCCTCTCGCTCACTTCGATACCGTAGTAGTGCGCCTTCGGGTCCGTGACCACCTCGCGCGGATCCTTGATCGCCGCCAGGTAATTCCGCACCAGTTCATCAAGGTGAAACTTTTCCGGCCCTCCCACCTCAACCATCCCATTCGCCGGCGCGCCCGTCGCCACCCGGCCCACCGCGGCGGCCACATCGTCGGCCGCCATGGGCTGGATCAGCGCGGACGGCATGCGCACTATGTTGCCCTCCGTGGAAAAATCCGCGATGCCCTTCACGAATTCGAAAAACTGCGTCGCGCGCACAATCGTGTAGGGATTCGAGGACGCCTGAATCAGCTTCTCCTGCGCCATCTTTGCTCGGAAGAATCCGCTGGCCAGCATGCGTTCCGTCCCCACAACCGACAACGCGACGTGGTGCTTCACGCCCGCCACCGCTTCATAGCTGAGCTGATTGCGGGTCGACGTCTCAAAAAACTTCAGCACCGCGTCGTCTTCCCACGAAGGCGAGTTCGTCACATCCACAACCGCCGACGCGCCCTTCAGCGCCTCCGCAAGCCCCTCGCAGGTGATCGTGTTGACGCCCGTATTGGGTGACGCCGCCACGGCCTCGTGCCCCTGCGCGCGAAGTTGGGTGACGAGCCTCGATCCGATAAGTCCAGTTCCTCCGATGACTATGATTTTCATAATGACCTCCTTATATTTTCCTTTCCAACATTTCAAACCAGCTGGCAGTACCAGTTATGACCGGGAAGTGAATCGTTTCGTTGACACCATGGCCTGGAGGCGGAAACAGGGCGGGCTTAGAATTTACTCCAAAACCCCAGCCAAACGGAAGAGCCGCTAGCTCGGCAGGCTGACTCAAAAGATCAGCACTACATTTAGGAATGAGGAAGGAAGAGAAGCTGGCCGGGCGAGACCTAACTCCAGTGTTCGGGATGGGGATGGGAACGGGAGGCTGTTTTCAAGTTTCGTTAAAGCAGATCGCTGAACGTGTCCGCATCCATTTCGACATCGCGAAGAATCGCGCGCATTAAACCTGGGCCCAGCGTTTCACGAGCGTGGACCGGTACGGACGTAACTCTTCCATCCGGGTGCTTCAGAAAAGTATGGCTCCCGCGGATGCGTATCACTTCAAAACCTGCCCGCTCCAATGCCTTTACAACTTCCCGGCCGCTAACGCGGGGTAACCGGGTCATACGGTGATCTGCTGAATTCCAACCAGGTCCAGTTCCTGGGCGTCACCTTCCCGGTCTTCCAGGCAAAGCTCAATGACTTCTCGCACGCGCTTCATGAGCGTGTCGAGATTCTTTGCCTGTGTATGACAACCCTGCAGGGCGGGAACCGAGGCAACGTAATAGCCGGCCTCATCGCGCTCGATCAGCACGGTAAACTTTCTTTTGGTTTTCATGGCGGCCTCGGCAAAAGTTTACCACGACCGGAAGAGGCTGGCTCAAAAGACCCGGGTTACGTTCAAGGATGAAGAGCGGCACAAAAAAGGCCCCGAACCGAAGTTCGGGGCCTTTGTAATTTATCCCGGCGGCGACCTACGTTCCCACACAGTTACCCGTGCAGTATCATCGGCCCGGCGAGGCTTAACTTCCGTGTTCGGGATGGGAACGGGTGTGACCCTCGCGGTATGACCACCGGAAACTCGAAGAAGTTCTCAGTGTTTAGTTCCAAGTTTTCACTTTCAGAAAAAATGGGAACCAGGAGAACTTCGAAATCGTTTCCGAAAAAATGCTCGCGGCGCCGGTGAGGGCGCCGCGGACAACAGTTTGTGGCTGGCAAATGGCCGGTCTAAAGTCCGGCCACTACATGACAAGTTCGGCCCGCTGCCGAACAATTACTGTGTGCTACAAGACGTTGCAGTTTGGTCTAGAAACCATCCTGCAATGAACTTTATCTCGGTAACGCCCACCCCGGAGGGCGGCCGCACCATGAGCTGTCGAATGAGTCCCTTTTGGAGAAATCAACGACGGCTTGAGTAAGTTTTATGATTAAGCCGAACGGACGATTAGTACTGGTCAGCTGAACGCATTGCTGCGCTTACACCCCCAGCCTATCAAAGTCGTAGTCTGCGACTGTCCTTCTTAGGCATTGATTGCCTTGGGAAACCTTATCTTGAGGCGAGCTTCTTGCTTAGATGCATTCAGCAATTATCTCTTCCAGACTTCGCTACCCAGCGGTGCCACTGGCGTGACAGCTGGTACACAAGGGGTCTGTTCATCCCGGTCCTCTCGTACTAGGGACAACTCCTCGCAAGTTTCCTGCGCCCACACCAGATAGGGACCGAACTGTCTCGCGACGTTCTGAACCCAGCTCACGTACCGCTTTAATAGGCGAACAGCCTAACCCTTGGGACCTTCTACAGCCCCAGGATGCGATG
>Ga0210389_10000452_pt1 | contig 37776 bp, 29 predicted proteins | sample IncBWH28OmetaG_FD_160127 | JGI IMG/M metagenome (GOLD analysis project Ga0210389, IMG submission 160127) | Forest soil microbial communities from Barre Woods Harvard Forest LTER site, Petersham, Massachusetts, United States - Inc-BW-H-28-O ... | reverse complement strand
GATGGACTGGGTCCTCGGCCTGGTCAAGGACGGCTACGTCGATCCCGCCTGCGCCTCGTACACCGCCGCCAATGTGCAGGCGCAATACAAGGCGCTCAAGTTCGGCATGGGTTTCGACACAGGAGGTCTGGCGGACAACGTGGGCGGGACCGTCGGTGCCGGCCTGCAGCTCGCGAGCCCGCTCATCGGGCCCTCTGGCAAAAAGGGAGCCCTCTACTTCCCGAACAACATCATGATGTACACGAATACCCCCTCGCAGCAGGGCACCGAGGACTTCCTGACCTACTACTACAAGAACATGTCGCCGTTGTGGACCGAGAACACCGGGATCGGACTTCCGGTGCTGCAGTCCATCACGAAGACCAAGGAGTTCCAGGCCAACCCGATCAACGTGAAGATCATCAACGAGTGGCTGCCGATCTCACGTGTCTGGGGCGCGCCGGGGTCAGACACGTTGTTCCTGAACGTCACCACCGCCGACGGCACGCCGGCGATGACGAGCTTCACGCAGAGCATCCTGGGCGGCAGCGCCACCGCGAAGGAGGCACTAACCACCTTGCAGAGCGCCCTGCAGTCAGCGAGCAAGTCTTGAGCGCAGCTTCCGCGGCCGTCAGGTTGCCCGCGGCTGCTCTGCCGGACATCCCGGTAGAGCAGCCCGGCGCCGCTTCACGACTCCAGTGCTGAGGAGAACTTCATGTCGACCGAGTCCTTGATCGGCGGGCTGCGGAAGGCGCGGAACGGTGTGGGAATGGGCGGGTCGGGACGTCGGCCTGCCCCGGGTAGACGCGGATCCCGGGCGCGTTCCCGAACTCGAACGTTCTTGGTGCTCGTCCTGCCAGCGCTGCTGCTCTTGATCCTGCTGAATCTCTATCCGGTGATCTACGCCGCCTGGCAGTCCCTGCACAACGGCGACCTGGCCGGCGCGGGCAACTTCGTCGGGCTCCAGAACTACCTCAACGTGGTGAAAGAGCCCGCGTTCTGGAGCGCGGCGCGGTTCTCGCTGATCTTTACCGTCGTGGGGGTGTTCGGCAGCTGGGCCGTCGGCCTGGGTATCGCGCTGCTGTTGCGCACCAGGATCCCCGCGAGCGGATTCTGGAAGGTGCTGCTCATCCTGCCCTGGGTCGTGCCCACCGTCGTGTCGGCCACGTCCTGGAACTGGCTGGTCGCCACACCGGAGTCCCCGCTGCCCGCGCTGGCGCGGGGACTGGGCTTCGGGAACGTGCTGTTCCTCGCCAACCCGGTGCTGGCACAGGTCACCGTGTGCGTGTTCAAGGTGTGGATCAGCTTCCCGTTCATGATGATGATGATGAGCTCGGCGCTGACCGCGGTGGACGCCAACGTGTACGAGGCGGCCAGGGTCGACGGCGCTGGGCGTTGGCAGACCTTCACCGGCATCACCCTGCCGATGATCTCGCGCACGGTCTACGTGAGCTGGATCCTCATGGCCATCTTCTGCGTCAACGACTTCCCGACGATCTTTTTGCTCACGGGGGGCGGCCCGGTGGGCGCGACCCAGTCCCTGGTCGTGCTGGCCTACCAGACCGTGTTCGAGAACTACGAGGTTGGCCCCGGCGTCGCGATCGCATTCATCATGACCGTGGTCCTGGTGATTGTCTCGGTGCTGCTGTACCGCCGAATCCGGAAGGTGAACATCGAATGACCCTCGAAAGCAGTGCGCTGACGGCCCCAGGCAGGTCCTCGACCGGTGTCACCAGGCGACGGGGCAAGCTCAGCGAGCGCGGCAAGTGGTGGCGGCTGCTCGCCATCGTCGTCATCGCCGGGGTGGCGCTAGTCCCCGTCGTTGCCGTCGTCATCCTGTCGTTCACCCCGTCTTTGGGCAGTTCCGCGACCGGATTCACCCTCAGCAACTACAGCCAGGTGTTCAGCCAGACCGGGATCGCTACCTGGCTCGGCAACAGCCTTGAGGTCGCCCTTATCACGGTCATCGTGGCCGTGATCGTCGCCGCCCCCGCGGGCTACGTGCTGTCCCGGGCACGCAACAGGTGGGTCTCCGGCTTTGCGCTGACCCTGTTCATCATCCAGTCGCTGCCCGCCGTGACCGCCGTTATCCCGCTGTTTTTCCTTTTCGCCAAGATCAGCCTGGTAGACAGCCTGACCGGCGTGATAATTATCTACATCGGCTCGACGATGTCGGTCGCGATCTGGATGATGGCCGCGTACTTCGACTCGATCCCGATCGCGCTCGAAGAGGCGTCGTGGATCGACGGCGCCAGTATCTTCGGCAGCTTCGCCCGCGTCGCTCTGCGTAACTCTCTTCCGGGTGTGCTGTCCACGGCGCTCTTCTCTTTCCTGCTGGCCTGGAACGACTACCTCGTGGCCGTCGTCTTCCTGCGCAGCGACAAGAACTACACCCTCCCGATCGGCATAGAAACGTTCTTTCAACAGAACGCGACCAACTGGGGCCTCGTGATGGCCGTCGCCGTCATCATGATGTTGCCGCCGATTATCCTCTTCTCATTCTTGAACCGCTACTTCAGCATCGGCGGCATCGGCGGCTCGCTCGCCGGCCGCTAGCGAAAGGATGCAACGGCCGCGTCCGCGGCTTGCTGCCGGACTGCGCGGTGCGCTGAGCGCGCACAACAAACCCGACGAAACAGACTTAGTGCATTTGCTGTTCCTTGCGTACCACTAAACCACCTCAACAGGCGCTTTCTAGCCGCAATTCAGCAACAAGGCGGCCTCAGCCGCACAAGGCTCTTTCGTTAGATACGCCAACGAAATATTCTCCCAGCAACCTGTCTATCGGATAGGCGCCCTGGTAACGCTCGGGCGTAAACGACCAGGTCCAGTGGAGGAAAGTTGAAACACGCCTCGTTGGCAGCAACGGTCGCGGCGGGGGCCGTGGCGACCTTGCTGGTAACTGCCTGCGGCAGCAGCACCACACCCGCCTCGAATGCCTCCAGTTCGGCGACGGCGAAGGCGACAGGGACAGCCAAGTTCACCGGCTGCATGGTCGCCGACGACGGCACTATCGACGACCGGTCGTTCAACCAGTCCGCGTGGGACGGCATGCAGGCAGCCGCCGCGGCTGACCCCAGCATCACGGTCAAGTACCTGCCGTCGCCGCAGGGGACAGAAGCAGAGTACGTGGCGAACATCGACACGTTCGTCAACGAGAAATGCGGCATCATCGTCACTGTCGGTTACACCATGGCGGAGGCCACCGCGGCGGCGGCGAAGGCGCACCCGACCATGAACTTCGCGATCGTTGACAACCCGGGCGCCCCGGTCATCAAGAACCAGAGCTCGCTGGTGTACGACACCGTGCAGGATGGCTTCCTCGGCGGATACCTCGCCGCGGGCATGTCCAAGACCGGCAAGGTGGGGACGTACGGCGGCCAGGAGCTGCCGACCGTGACGATCTACATGGACGGCTTCTGGGACGGCGTCGAGTACTACAACCAGCAGCACCACACGAGCGTGCAGGTGCTCGGCTGGAACGAGCAGACCCAGAAGGGCGAGTTCACCAACAGCTTCACCGATGAGACCGCGGGGCAGACGATCACCCAGACGTTCATGGACGAGGGTGCGGACGTCATCTTCCCGGTGGCCGGCGACGTCGGCCTCGGTTCCCTCAAGGCGGTCCAGGAGGCGGACCAGACGGCGGGCACGACCAAGGTCACGATGGAGTGGGTGGACACCGACGGCTGCTTCAGCCTTCCGTCGGACTGCTCGTACTTCATCAGCAGCGTCACCAAGGGCATCGCGCCGTCGGTGGAACACGATGTGCTGGCCGCGGCCAAGGGCACGTTCACCGGCGGGAACTACATCGGAACGCTGGCTAACGGCGGCGTCGTACTCTCGCCGTTCCACGACTTCGCCAGCAAGGTTCCCGCCGCTCTCCAGGCCGAGCTGAAGACGGTCACGACCGACATCGAGAACGGCACGATCAAGCCGGCGACCAAGAGCCCCGTTACCGGTTGATCTGACCGTGGAACTTGAGCTCAAGGGCATCACGAAGCGCTTCGGCTCGCTGGTCGCCAACGACGGGATCGATCTGGTCGTGGCCCCCGGCCAGGTACACGCCCTGCTCGGCGAGAACGGCGCCGGCAAAACGACCCTGATGAACGTGCTGTACGGGCTGCTGCAGCCCGACGAGGGCGAGATCCTGCTGGACCAGCGCCGAGCCGCCTTCCACTCGCCGAAGGACGCGATCACGGCCGGCATCGGCATGGTGCATCAGCATTTCATGCTCGTCCCGGTGTTCACCGTGGCCGAGAACGTGACGCTCGGCCACGAGACAGTGTTGCCAACCACGGGCCGCCTGGGCGGTCTGCTCGACCGCCGCAAGGCCCGCGCGGACGTGCGCGAGCTCTCCCGCAAGTACGGGCTCGAGGTCGATCCCGACGCGCTGGTGGAGAACCTGCCGGTTGGCATCCAGCAGCGGGTCGAGATCGTCAAGGCCCTGGTCCGGCAGGCGGACGTGCTGATTCTCGACGAGCCGACCGCGGTGCTGACCCCGGCCGAGACCCAGGACCTGTTCCGGATCATCAGGGAGCTGAAGGACGGCGGCACGTCCATCATCTTCATCTCACACAAGCTCAGGGAGGTGCGGGAAATCGCCGACACGATCAGCGTGCTGCGCCGGGGCCAGGTCGTCGGCCAGGCCGCCCCGACCGCCACCGAGGACCAGCTCGCCACCATGATGGTCGGCCGGGACGTGCAACTGGTCGTCAGCAAGCATGTCGCCAAGCCCGCCGACGCCGTACTAGAGGTCGACGGGCTGACCGTCACCGATGAGACCGGCCGGATCCTGGTCAGCGACGTGAGCCTCGACGTGCGAGCCGGCGAGATACTCGGCGTGGCCGGCGTGCAGGGCAACGGGCAGACCGAGCTCTGCGAGGCGCTGATGGGGCTGCGGCCCGTAGCCGTCGGCCAGGTCACCCTCAAATCCCGCGATATCACGCATGCCACGCCACGGCAGCGGCTGCACGCGGGCATCGGTTATATCCCCGAGGACCGGCAGGAAGACGGGCTCATCGGCGCCTTCACCGTGGCGGAGAACATGGTGCTCGACGTGTACGACAGGAAGCCGTACGCCTCCGGGATCACCCTGGACCTCGGCGCCATCGCGAAAAACGCGGTCGAGCGGATCCCCGAGTTCGACGTGCGCACCACGTCCGCCGATAATCCCGTCGGCACGCTATCCGGCGGCAACCAGCAGAAGGTCATCCTGGCCAGGGAGCTGGGCCACGAACCGCGACTGCTGATCGCCAGCCAGCCCACCCGTGGACTCGACGTGGGCTCCATCGAGTTCGTGCACAAGCGCATCGTGGCGGCTCGCGACGCCGGCGCCGCGGTGCTCATCGTGTCCGCCGAACTGGACGAGATCTACGCGCTAGCCGACCGGATCGCCGTCATGTACGAGGGCCGGATCACCGGTTTCCGGCCGCCTTCGGTGCCTGTCCAGGAGCTCGGCATGCTGATGGCGGGCTCGGCCGCTGGCGATATCGCCGGAGTGGCCGCGGCACCAGGAGCGGACGAATGAGCAACGCAGCCGAGGCCGTGGCCCCTCAGCAGTCACCACCGTCGTTCGGGAAGAAGATTCTCTTCGCCGTGATGGAAGGTAACGCGATCACCGTAACGGTGCTCGCCATTCTTACCGCGATGGTCATCGGCGGGCTGCTGACCGCGTTCACGACCGCTACCGTGCTGGACGCGTGGGGCGACTTCTTCTCCGCCCCGGGACATGCGATCAGCCTCGCCTGGGATACCGCCATCGGCGTCTACATCGAGCTGTTCGAGGGCTCGATCTTCACCCCGCACACGGTTGCGCAGTTCTTCCAGCAGGCATCGCTGTCGACCGCTGTGCACGACGGGTACCTCTCCGCCATCTTCACGCCGCTGTCCAACACCTGCGTCTACGCCACGCCGCTGATACTCACCGGGCTCGCGGTCGCGCTGCCGTACCAGTCCGGCCTGTTCAACATCGGCGGAGAGAGTCAGTGGATCGGCGGCGCCATCGTCGCCACCTACCTCGGCTACGGGGTCGCCATGCCGGCCGGGCTCCACGTGATCGTGTGCGTGCTCGGCGGATTCGCCGGCGGCGCGGTGACCGGCGGGGCGGTCGGCCTGCTCAAGGCGACGACCGGCGCGCACGAGGTGATCGTCACCATCATGCTCAACTACATCATGGCCGACTTTTTGGCATACCTGCTGTCCTTCCATTACCTGATGCAGGCGCCAGGCGTTAACCCCGTTAGCCCGAACGTCGCGAGGGATTCCTATCTCCCCCACCTCTTCGGCTCGTCCCTCTATGTCAACGCGGGATTCCTGATCGCGCTCGCGTGCGCGCTCGCCGTCTGGTGGCTGCTGACCCGCACCACGACGGGATTCGAGTTCCGTGCGATCGGGAAGAACGCGAACGCCGCGCGGGTGGCCGGCGTCTACGTGGAACGGAACTGGGTCCTGGTGATGCTGATCGCCGGCGGGCTGGCCGGGCTGGCGGGCGCCGTGGTCATCCAGGGCACCGACTTCCAGCTCACCGGCACGGCCTACGGCACCTACGGGATCGACGCGATCACCGTCGCGCTGCTCGGCCGCGGCAGGCCCGGTGGCGTAGTGCTCGCCGCGCTGCTGTTCGGCGCGCTGTACGCCGGCGCCCCCGGCATGGAGTCCGTCACCGGGACACCGGGATCCATCGTCGACGTCCTGCAGGCGCTCATCGTGCTGTTCGTCGCCGCGCCACCGCTCATCCGGGCCATGTACCGGCTGCGGGGAGCGCGCGCGGGCGGAGTCGGCCAGGTGCTGTCTAAGGGGTGGAACGCTTGACCGCCGTCACTGAACGCGAACTGCCGGTACTGCTCACCGGGCCGCCGATGAGTCCCTTCCGACGCTGGCTGGCACCCGCGACATTCTTGCTGTTCGCGCTCGTCGACATCCTGCTGCTCGGCCGCTACTCCCACCACGGTGACGCCACGTTCGCCTTCTCCGCGGCCGGCGCCAGGGTGAGCGTGCCGAACCTGGCGCTCCCCGCGCAGATCACCTGCTACGTGTGCGGCGGCCTGACGCTGGTCCTCGCCGCGGTGCGGCCCTTCTTCCCGGTGAGCACAGCCTTGCCGACAGGCGTGGTTCTGCGCCGGGTGGCGATGGGTCTGGTGGCGTTCCTGTTCCTTGTCGCGCTGATGTGCTGGACCGACGCTGGCCAAGCCACCGCGTTCTACTTCACCGACCTGCTGCAGAGCACCTTGACCACGTCGGTGCCGATCATGCTCGGCGCGCTGACCGGCGTCGTCTGCTCCCGGTCCGGGATCGTCAACATCGGCATCGAGGGCCAGCTGCTGCTCGGCGCCTTCATGGCAGCCATCGTGACGAGCGCGACCGGCAGCCTATGGCTCGGACTGCTGTGCGGTGCGCTGGCGGGCTGCCTGGTGGCGGCACTGCTCGCGGTGTTCTCCATCGCCTACGGCGTCGACCAGGTGGTCCTCGGCGTGGTGCTGAACACGCTGATCCTTGGCCTCACCGACTACATGTTCGATGCGGTGCTGTCGCCCTACTCCAGCACGCTGAACTCGCCGAGTACCTTCGCCGCGTTCAAGATTCCGCTGGTCGGCGACATACCGATCATCGGACCGGTGTTCTTCGACTCCAATATCTTCCTGTACCTCACCTATGTCGCGCTGTTCGCCGTGCAGGTGGGGCTGTTCTCGACCCGGTGGGGGCTGCGTACCCGGGCGATAGGTGAGCATCCGGTCGCCGCGGACACGGTCGGTATCCGGGTGCTGGCGATGCGATACCGGAACGTCATCATCGTCGGGGTGCTCGCCGGGATCGGCGGGGCTTACCTGACGATCGGCTCTGTCGGGGCGTTCGGCGAGGACATGTCGTCAGGGTTCGGGTACATCGCGCTGGCGGCGATGATCTTCGGGCGGTATAACCCGTTCGGTGCTGTCTCCGCGTCGCTGCTGTTCGGGTTCTGCTTCTCGCTGGCGCAGATCATGGGGTCGCTGAACACTCCGATCCAGTCGAACTTGCTGAACATGGTGCCGTACGTCGTCACCGTCATCGTGCTGGCAGGCCTGGTCGGCAAGGTACGCGGCCCGCGGGCTGAGGGTGTCCCTTACATCAAGTCCTAACCCGATCTCATTCTGGCGCGCACCCTCCATTTGCTGCAAAATGCGAGGAAATGTGGTTATCGCTAGTTGGAGGCGCGCCCTGTGACGGAGCGGGTACAGAGTGACGAATCGTCACTTACGGTGCACTTGCCTGGGTTCGTGGGCCGGGAGCAGCAACTGGCCGCGCTCGCGGACGCGATGGCCGCGCGGCCGTCGCTGGTGCTGGTGGAGGGCGAGGCGGGGATCGGCAAGAGCCGTCTCGTCGCGGAGTTCCTGGCCAGTCAGGCCGGCCAGCGGCTGCGGGCGCTGGTGGCCGCGTGCCCGCCGTTCCGGCAGCCGTACACACTCGGCCCGGTCGTGGACGGGGTGCGCCGCGCCGCCGCCGGCAAGATCGGCGGGCTCCCGCTTTCCCCGCTGGCCGGAGCGCTGCGGCCCCTGTTTCCCGAATGGGCCGGTGACCTGCCGCCGGCCCCGGAGCCGCTGCCGGACGCGTCCGCGTCACGGCACCGCATGTTCCGCGCCCTGGATGAGCTGATCGGCTCCCTGGGCACGGGGCTGCTCGTCGTCGAGGACGTGCACTGGGCCGACGACGCGACGCTGGAGTTCCTGCTCTTCCTGACCGCGCAGCAGCCCCACCAGCTGAGCCTGCTGCTGACCTCCCGGCCCGATGAGGTCCCTGGTGACTCGCTGCTGCCCCGGCTGTCGTCCCGGCCCGGCGCGCCCGGGGTCAAGCGGCTGTCGCTGGCGCCGCTGTCGGTCCCGGAAACGGCGAAGCTGATCTCCTCGATGCTGGACGGGGAACGGGTCCATCCGGACTTCGCCGGCTTCCTGCACCGGCACACCGAGGGCGTCCCGCTGGCGGTGGAGGAGTCCGTGCGGCTGCTGGCCGACCGGGCGGACCTGGCGCGACGGGGCGGGGAGTGGGTACGTCGCCGGTCGGAGAAGATCGCCGTGCCACCCACCGTGCGGGACGCGGTGCTCGAACGGGCGGGGCACCTGGACGCGGACGCGCAGGCGGTGCTGCGGGCCGCGGCCGTGCTGGCGGAGACCGCCGATGAGGCGGTGCTGGCCGCGGTCGCCGGGATCTCTTCCGAGCGAGCCATGGTCGCCCTGGTCACCGCGCTGGACTGCGGCCTGCTGGGTGAGGACGACGGCGGGTTCCGTTTCCGCCACTCGCTCGCCGCGCAGGCGGTGCACGAGGCGATCCCGGCGCCCTTGCGGACCCGGATGCACCTGCGGGCCGGGCAGGCGCTGGAGGCGCTGCCGCGCCCGCCCGCGGTCCGGCTGGCCCGGCATTTCCGTGCGGCGGGCCAGACTGAGGCCTGGTGCCGGTACGCCGAGCAGGCCGCCGACCTTGCCCTGGCCTCCGACGATGACCAGGCGGCGGTCGCGCTGCAATATGAGGTGATCACGGCGGGCGGGCTGCCGCCGGAGGACATCGCCCGGCTGGCCAAGAAGGTGCGGCTGCCCGCCGTCACGGCCGAGGACACGCTCCACGGGCTGGCCGTCGCGCTGCGCGCCGCGCTCGCGTCCGACGCCGCCGAGCCGCGCGTCCGCGGCCAGATCCAGTACCAGCTCGGCCGCTTCCTCAACAGCGTGGGCGACTTCAAGCAGGCACGGCATGTCCTGGAACAGGCGGTGACACTGCTGCCGGCCGATTCTCGCGAGTCCGCGCGGGCGATGCTCCTGCTCGCCTGGCCCCGGGACTTCTACTCGCCGAAGTCGGTGCACCTCGCGTGGCTGCGCCGTGCCGGGGCGGCGGCCGGGGCCGTGCCGGAAGACGACCGATTGTCGTTCGCCGCGAACCAGGCGACCATGCTGCTGGCCCTCGGCGAGGAGGAGGGCTGGGACAAGGCCGCGGAGATCCCCGGCGAAGCGTCGTCCGCGCGGGAACTGATCACGATCGCGGGCACCGGGCTGAACTTCGGCCACCACGCCATCCGCTGGGGACGCTACGCGGAGGCGCGGCAACGCCTGGACCGGGGCCTTGACCTGGCGGTCACGCACGAGTTCACCCGGATGCACGCTGAAATAGAGGTGACCCTGGCGCACCTCCGCTGGTTCACCGGCGAATGGGAGGGGCTAGCCGAGCAGGCGGCCGCCTGGCCGGAAAACGAGCACCTGCTTCCGCTGGGCCGGTGCGAGGCGATGCTGGTGGCCGGGTTGCTGCGCTTCGCCGCGGGCGATGCCGCCCAGGCCGGCGCGTGCCTGGAGCGCGTGGTCGCCGAGGTGCGGTCCATGGAGGCGCCGGAAGACTACCTGGAGCCCGCCGCCGCCCTGGCCAGGCTCCGGCTGGCCGGCGGTGACGCGGACCTGGCGGTGACACTGACCAATGAGCCGGCCGCCGTCCTGACCGGCAAGGGCATCTGGGTCGGGGCGGCCGACCTGGTGCCGGTCCGGGCGGCGGCGCTGGCGGCGGTTGGCCGTCTCGCGGAGGCGGATGAGCTGGTGGCCGCGTACGCGACGGGGCTGGCCAGGCACAGCGGGCAGGTCGGGCACACGCACCTGCTGGAATCGCGCGCGATCCTGGCCGGGGCGCGAGATTCCCGTGAGGAGGCCGCGGCGTTGTGGGCCGCCGCGGCGGCCGCGTGGCGGGGCCTGCCGCGCCCCTATGACGCGCTCCGGGCCGACGAGCAGCGGGCGCGCAGCCTGCTGGCCGCGGCGGTCGGGAAAGCGACGGGCGGGAAAGCGACGGGCGGGAACAAGGCGGCCAAGGACGAGGGCCTGGACGTGTTGTCCGGCGTCCTGCGCGGGCTCGAGCAGTTGGGTGCGGCGGGGGACGCGGCCCGAGTCGCCCGCTTCCTAAGAGAAAACGGCGTCGCGGCCAGCGTGCGGCGCGGCTACGGCGCCGAGTTGTCGCCGCGCGAGCTGGACGTGGTCCGGCTGGTGGCGACCGGGCAGACGAACCGCCAGATCGCCGTGCTGATGCACCGCTCCCCGGCCACCGTCGCGACCCAGCTGCAATCCGCCATGCGCAAGCTTGGCGTCTCCACCCGCACCGCCCTGGCCGTGCGGGCCGCCGAGGCGGGGATCGTGCCCGGCCCGCAGGAGTGACCAGCAGCCAGGAAAAACCAGCCGGCACATCCTGATGAACGCTGCCTGAACCGTCGGCGGCGAGTTTTCATCCGTCCGCGCAGCCACGTTTCATTCATTTGCTTGATGTGCGCGACCTGGTCCCGTTCCGACAATTATCCCACATGTATTCGCGTCGAGGCGTCCAGGAGATCAGCAGGTGAACCCCGCAGCGTCAGCGCAGCCGCACCCGGAGGACGCACAGCCAGCGGACGCACGGCCCGAGGACGCACAGCCCGAGGACGAGTCCGCCGACGAAGGGCCGACGGCGCCTGAGGAAGAGGAAGACGACGAGTACGAGCCGTTGTGGCAAGGCTTCGGCGAAGAGATTGGATGAGGAATTGCAGCATCTCAGAGTTCCGCGGAGAGCCGCGGCGCTGACCGGCGCCGCGCTCAGCGTGGCACTGGCGATGGCCAGCCTGACCCCGGGCATGGCCAGCGCCGCGACCGGGCAGACCAGCGTCGGCACCCCGGTGACCAGCATCGTGCCCAACATCGCGCCCGAGACGAGCGGCGCGCTCAGCCAGGTCTGCTCCGCCCCCAAGCAGGCGGGCGTGGCCAGCTGCCTGGTGATCAGGAACGACAAGGGCAGGACCGGTTACGGCGTCCGGCAGACGTCCGCCACCGCGCCATCCGGATACGGCCCGAGCAACCTGCGCAGCGCCTATGACCTGCCGGCCGACGGCGGCGAGGGCGCGACGATCGCCATCGTCGACGCCTACGACGACCCCAACGCCGCCACGGACCTGGCCGTCTACCGCCAGCAGTTCGGCCTGCCAGCGCTGGCGCCCGGGCAGTTCCGCAAGGTGAACCAGGAGGGCTTCCCCGGCGACTACCCGGCGGGTGACCCGAGCTGGGCCACTGAGATCTCCCTCGACCTGGACATGGTCTCCGCGATCGCGCCCAAGGCCGACATCATCCTGGTCGAGGCGAACAGCGCCGACGTTACCGACCTCGGCGCCGGGGTGAACGAGGCCGTTGCCCTCGGTGCCTCCTACGTATCGAACAGCTACGGCGGCGGCGACTCCCCGGATGATGTGTCGATCGCCACGCAGGACTACGACCATCCCGGCGTGGCGGTAGTCGCGAGCGCGGGCGACGAGGGCTATAACGTGGAGTTCCCCGCGTCCGCGCCCGACGTGACCGCGGTCGGCGGCACCTCGCTCACCCAGGCGTCCGGGACCGCCCGCGGCTGGACCGAGTCCGCGTGGAGCGGGACCGGCTCCGGCTGTTCGACGTACGAGCCCAAGCCCAGCTTCCAGACCGACACCGGCTGCGCTGGACGCACGGTCGCCGACGTCTCGGCGGTCGCCAACCCCGACACCGGGGTTGCCGTCTACGACACCTACAGCGGCGGCGCGCCCGACTACGGGCAGGGCTGGGGTCAGTACGGCGGCACCAGCGTGGCGTCCCCGATCATCACCTCGACCTACGCGCTCGGCGGGCCGATCGCCTCGGGGGATTACCCGAACGCCGATCCATACGCGCACACCGGCGACGTGAATGATGTGACTTCCGGTTCTAATGGCACCTGCACGCCCGCTTACCTGTGCACCGCGGGTCCCGGCTACGACGGCCCGACCGGCCTGGGTACCCCCGACGGCACCGGCGCGTTCACCGACACCAGCTACGGCACCCTGACCGGCACGGTCACGTCCGCCAAGGGCACACCGGTGGCGGACGCCCGGCTCCGCCTCACCGGAGCGGCGGCGGTGACGACCACCACGCAGGCCAACGGCAGCTACCGGGTGCGCCTGCCCGCGGGCGACTACTCGATGGCGGTCTCGTCCTACGGCTACGCGGCCGCCCCGACCGCGAGCGGAGTCCGCGTCACGGTGGGCGCGACCACCACCCGTTCGGTCAGGCTGACCGCGGAACCGCTGGTGACGGTCAGCGGCACGGTGAAGGACGGCTCGGGTCAGGGATGGCCCGTGCAGTCCACGGTCCTGCTGGACTACGGCACCGGCGCCGTGCAGGCCAGCACGGACCCCATTACCGGTAAGTACTCCCTGCGGGTGCCCGGTGATACCGGCTACCAGGTCCAGGTGACACCGGAGCTCACCGGCTACCAGACGACGAACACGACAATCACCACGGGCACGACGGACGCCAGCCACGACTTCACGGTGGGCGCCGACCTGCTCGCCGGCGAAGGCTCGGCGCTCGGCTACCAGCAGAACACGAGCGGCACTCCGCAGGCGTTCGCCGACGGGACGCAGCCGTCCGGCTGGAGCACCACCGCGACGTCCGGGAACCCCTGGGGCTTCTTCAGCGCGGCTGACTGGGATCCTGGTGTCCCCAGCTGGCCCGCTGGCGCCGGGGTGGCCTACGCGACCGCCCTCGGCGTCGGAGCGACGGACACCTCGCTGTACACGCCGCCGGTTTCCGTGCCCGCCGGGCAGTCGCCGCTCATCTCCTTCTACTCGAGCTTCGGGCCCGCCGCCCTGGGCGAGGTCGACGTCACGACGGACGGCGGGACGACATGGCAGACCGAGTGGAGCGCCACCACCTCCAGTCAGGGGCAGGTCCAGTTCACGCTGCCGAGTGCCAGCACCGCGCAGACCGTGCAACTCCGCTTCCGCCTCCAGGGACCCGAGTCCACCACTGACGTCGGCATCTGGCTCATCACCAACGTGCAGGTCGGCGCCGCGTGGCTGACCCCGACGCCAGGCGGCCTGGTCGAGGGTCACGTCACCGACGCCAACACCGGCGCTAGTGTCGACGGGGCGACCGTGGCCGTCACCGGGCAGCCCGCTGCCACCGCCACCACGGCACCGGTAACCGGTCCTGGCGACGGGTTCTACTACCTGTTCGCGCCGACTGGGCGGCAGGCCGTCACCGCCAACCTGCTGAACTACGGCACGGTGCGCTCCACCGTCGACGTCGCGGCCGGCAAGGTCACCCAGGGCGACTTCGTCTTGCCGGCGGGCAAGCTCGCCGCCCACGGGACCGTCAAGGCCACGGTGACGCATGGCGGCACCGCGACCGGGACGCTGACGCTGAGGAACACCGGAAGCCGCCCGGCGACGTTCGCCATCGACCAGTTCCCGGGCACGGGCACCTCGGGCACGGGTCCAGCTACGACCAATGCCGCTATCACGTCGCAAGCCCCCGCCTCAGGAACCATCGCCTCGGGATCCGCTGCCGCGGAGACCACTGGGAATGGGACTTCCGCTCACGGTAACCAGGCGAGCGTGCCAGCGAGCCCCCGGGTCCTGCTGCCGCGGCTCCGTGCGTCCGCGAGTGAGGAGAAGAAGGCCGCCGCCGACGGCGGCACGCGGGAGGCCACCGTGCTGCGGCAGCTCCACGTGATCACCGAGGACGTACAGGCCAATGCTGGTCACGGGCCCGCCTCCGAGCGACCGTCCGGATCCTCCGCCACGGCGTCCTCCGGTCCCGCGTGGTCCGCGCTCCCGGACATGCCAGACCCGGCGTTCTACGGCATCGCCGCTTCGTACGACGGTCGCTTGTACGAAGGGCTCGGCGTGAGCGGGTCGGGGCTCGCGACGGGTCTCTGGAGCGACCTGAGCTCCTACGATCCGGCGACCGGCACGTGGACGCAGGAGGCGGACGCACCCGTCCCCTCGCTCGTGGCGGGCTACGGCGTCATCGGCGACAAGCTCTACCTGACGGGAGGCTTTGACATCACAGGCGCCGAGACGCCCACCCAGGTGTACGACTTCACCACCAACACCTGGACCGAGGCGGCGGCCGATCCTTACTCGTTCATCGGCACCGACGTGGTGCTCGGCGGCAAGCTGTACCAGATCGGGGGAGAAGACCCCACGACGCTGGCGGCGTCGGACGCCGTCTCGGTCTATGACCCGTCAGCCGGCACGTGGAGCCAGGCGCCCTCGTACCCGATCGCCATCTCGGGACAGGCGTGCGGCACCATCGGCGGCACGATCTACTGCGCCGGCGGGGAAAACGCGGCGGGTACCGCCGTGTCGGCGGCGTACAAGTACACACCTGGTGCCAGCAGCTGGCAGCAGATCGCCGCGCTGCCGGTCGCGCTCGGCAGCTCGGCGTTCGCCGTCGCCAACGGCCAACTGGTGGTCTCCGGTGGCCAGATCGCTTCCGGCGCCCTCACCGCGGCGGGCTACCAGTACAACCCGGCCATGAACTGGTGGACGCCGCTTCCCGCAACACCGTTCACCCTTGAGGGTGCCGCGGGGGCGGTGGGCCCGGGCGGCTTCTACGCCTTCGGGGGCATCGGAGCGGATGACCCCGGCATCAAGGAGGCGTACGTCCTGTCCGACTACAGCCAGGCAGGGACGGTCAGCCTGCCCTGGCTGTCGCTCAGCCAGGCAACCGGGACGATCCAGCCGGGTCACTCGGTAACGATCAAGGTCCGGCTGAACGCGGCCGAGGCCGGGCTCAGCCGTGGGGGAACGGTCACCGCGGCGCTCGGTATCGAGTCCGACACGCCGTATGAGGTCACCCCGGTGGGTGTGTCCTTGACGGACCGGTAGTCCGCAGTGTGTACCGGGGTGGTCGGCGTCGGATGGCGGCCACCCCGGTACACGTGTCCCGGGCAACCAAGCCCTGGGCCCACGGGCAGGCAAGCCCCAGGCCCCGCCCCTCCAGCGCCCACGGCAGCCCGGCCATTCATGGGTCGTTCGTGCCACACTCACTTTCTCGACTCGTCGATCCGAACTCCCTGACCGGAAATATCAGGTTATATCCGGCAGTCGAGCGGATTCAGAAGGCGGCTGAGCGCGCCGTTTTCATGATCATGGGTCATTAGTGTCGTATATCGACGTGTTTGACCCATGATCATGAAACGAATACCCCTACAGGGGTATCCCGAAATAAGTGTTTCATAGCTTTATTTCGCACTAAGCGAGGCGGGCGCGGAAGAGCAGATCGGGCTCTGGGCGGAAACGACCCATGATCTTTGGCGCCGGTGACCCGTGAACTGCCCCCGCCGACCCGTAGACCAGCAACCGGTGCACGGCACCCGCCCCTCCCAGCCCCGTTCGAGTCGTTGGCGCCATCGAGCCAATCAGATTGGCTCGATGGCGCCAACGAGCCAAAGTGGGAAGCGACATCACCGCAGGCCTCACCGCAGCAGCTTCGCAGCCTTTGACGAGTCGAAGAACGATCTGTGCCCGCTCAGGTCGCGCCGCACCGGCACGTCGGGGTAATACCGATCCCGCAGCTCAAGAGATGTCTCCGGTCGCCAAGTATCCGAAGCGACCACGTAGCAGACCTCGCATCCGCCCAGGTCCCTGCTGACCGCGTTCAGGCAGGCCCGTGCGGCCGCGGGCATCGGCGTGTAACCCCACAGGTCCTTGCGGCCGGCGTCCGGATGCTGCGGCAGCCGTGGCGTGATGTGTTCCCGGTCCCGCAGCTCGTGCAGCCGCAGGCAGGCGACTGAGAGGCCAGGCAGCCGCCGGGCGAAGGCGGCCGCCTGCTGTTCGGCGGCCCACTTCGACATGCTGTACCCGTCCTCGGCGTAACTCGGGTGGGCCTCGTCCACCGGGAAGTAGTCGTAGCGCGGCTGCCTGCTGTAGACGCCGCCGATGGCGTTCACGCTGGACGCCAGGCAGATTCGGGCGATCCCCGCCGCCTCCGCCACGGCCAGCGCGTTGTAGCTCGCCACGACGTTGTTGTTGTGGACGACGGGTTCCGGCGCCCCGGCCGGGGACGTGTACGCCGCCAGGTGGATCAGGGCGTCCGCGCCCTCTGCCGCGTCCAGGAACTGCGCATAATCGGTCAGGTCCACCGTTCGTGACCGCACACCATTCCGGTCGGCGGCTCCGGGGGCTCCGACGGGCGCCCGGTCGATCGCGGTCACCTGGTGGCCCTCGGCCAGTGCGAGTTCCAGCACGGCCCGGCCGAGCCGTCCGCTCGCTCCGGTCACCACGATGTTCACCGGTCTGCCTGCCTTCCCTGACGGCTGGCCGCGGCGATCTCGTCGTGGTAGACGGACTCCTGCAGCCCGCGGATGTAGCCCACCGCGAACAGCCGCCCGAGGACGGCGTAGCCGGGCCGCGGATTCTCCTCGCCCGCGAGTGTCGGCACGTGGTCCGGCCGCAGCACGCCCTCGAAACCGACCTCGCGGTAGGCCCGCAGGCACTCCAGCAAGTCGGTCGGGCCCTCGTCGTGCCAGGTCTCCACGAACTTCTCCGCGCTGCCCCTGACATCACGCAAGTGAACGAAGAAGATCTTCCGCTGACGGCCGAAGTCCCTGATCACGGCGGGCAGGTCATCGGTCATCAGCCGGAAGTTGCCCTGGCACAGGGTGATCCCGTTGACCGGGCTCGGCGCGAGATCGAGGAGCCGCTGGTAGTTCTCGACGCTGCTCATGATCCGCGCGACGCCCCGGATCGGCGACAGCGGCGGATCGTCGGGGTGCATGGCCAGCTGAACGCCGGACCGCTCGGCGACCGGGACCACCCGGTTCAGGAAGTACTCCAGCGCCGCCCAGAGGTCATCCTCCGACGCCGGGCCCCACTCGGTGGGCGGCGCGTCCGCCAGCAGCGCGTTGTCGTAGCCGCTGACGAGCGACCCGCCGCGGGAGCGGATCGCCGTGCTGGTGCGCACCCAGTTGAAGTCGGCCATCCACTCGTAGCACCAGGTCCTGATGCCGAGCCTGCCCATGTTCGCCAGCAACTCGACCACGGTGTCGATCTCCGCGTCGCGGCCGGGCAGGCCTCGCTTGGTCAGGTTCAGCGGCGGCCGGGCCTCGATCACGGCGAGCTTGAAGCCGTTGCGCTCATACTGCTCCTTTAGCCGCAGCAGCGGCATGTACTCCCAGGGGTGCTGCTCGCCGGCGGCCAGCGACTCGTCTGGGTAGAAGCCGCCCACCGCGTAGCGGACCCCCGCCTGCTCCATTAGCGGCCACAGTTGCGTGTCCTGCATGTCCGGCGGCAGCATTTCAGCGATCTTGATCATGGGGGTGTCAGCTCCAGAGCCGGTCATGGCTGTGCTCGGCATCCCACTCGGCCGTCGGAGTCTCGAAGAAGACGGGGTCGTCCGGGTCGACGTGCTCGCGCATCGCGTCTGGGTTGATGTCGCCGAAGCCGAGCCCGGGGGAGTCTGGCACGCTGATAAAGCCGTCGCGGATCAGCGGCTGGGACAGCCCGGTGACGAGGTCGCTCCACCATGCCAGGTCCGCGGCGTGGTGTTCGAGCGCGAGGAAGTTCTCCGTCGCGGCGGCGACGTGCACGCTCGCCATCGTCGCGACGGGGGTGGCGGCCAGGTGCAGCGCCATCCCGATCCCGTGTTGTTGCGCGTAATCGCCGATCCGCTTGGTCTCGAGGATGCCGCCCGCCGTCGCCGGGTCCGGGTGGATCACCCGCACCGCTCCCGCGTCGATGAGGGGGCGGAAGTTCTCCAGCAGGTAGATGTCCTCGCCGGTACATGTAGGGGTGGTGAGCGCCCCGGTGAGCTGGCGCCACTGGTCGGTGAGCTGCCAGGGGATCATGTCCTCCAGCCAGGCCAGCGTGTACGGCTCGAGGGCACGCCCGATCCGGAGGCAGGAGTCGATGGCGATGTGCCCGAAGTGGTCCACGGCCAGGGGAATGTCGTAGCCGACGATCTCGCGGACCGTGCCGACGTAGTCGGCGAGATATTCCACGCCTTTCCTGGTCACCTGGATGCCGGCGAAGGGATGCATGACCGTGTCCGTCTCCCGGGCGCCGGGCGGTGCGATCAGCGTGTCCGGCACATCCCGGAGCAGGCCGATGCCTACGTCCATCTTGAGGAACTTGAAACCCCGCCGCCTGCGCTCGAGCAGGCGCTGACCCATCTCGACCGGGTCGGCGACGGACGGGGTGTCGGCGTAGCACAGGATCTCGTCGCGGAAGCGGCCGCCGGCCAGCGCGTAGGCGGGCACTCCGTACGCCTTCCCGGCCAGGTCCAGCAGTGCCATCTCAATGCCGCTGACTCCGCCGGCCTGCCGGGCATGGTGGCCGAACTGCCGGATCTTGCGGAAGATTTTGTCGACGTTGCACGGGTTCTCGCCGATGATCCGGCTCTTGAGCAGCAGCGCGTAGGTCTTGCTCGCCCCGTCGCGGACCTCGCCGTATCCGCTGATGCCGTGGTTGGTATCGATTCGTAGGATCGTGGACCTGAACGGCACACCGACCAGATTGGCGATCCCGATGTCGGTGATGACGAGGTCCCGGGGAGCGCCGGTGCGTGGGACGTCGGTTTCCAGGGCCGGCTGCACGTCCGCCACCTTTCGTTGCCAGGGGGTGAGTTGCCAGGGGTGAATGGTTGTCGGCTAGGCATCCGGCGTGTAATCGCGCCGCCATTGCCTGAAGTCCTCTTCGATGTGCGGCGGCCAGGTCCCGACGTCGATCTCGGCACTGCCGTAGACCCCCTCGGCCAGGCGCGTCTTGCCGAATACATCGCGGACGGCCACGTCTTCCGCGACGTCGGCGACCTGCTCGGCCAGGTGGGGCGGGATGAAGATCACGCCGGTCGGAGTACCGAGAACCACGTCACCGGGCAGCACGGTCGCCGGGCCGATGCGCACCGGGATATTGATCCCGCCAAGCGTCACGTCGAGGATCGCGGTCGGATGAGCCCCGCGGCAGAAGAAGTTCACGCCGCCGAGGCCGGCCAGTCCCTGCAGGTCGCGGACGCCGCCGTCGATGACCGCGCCTGCTCCGGTGCGGCTGGCCACCGCCGTGCCGAGGTTGTCGCCGATGACCGTGCCGTCCTCGATTTTGCCGAAGATGTCGGTGACCATGACGTCGCCCGTGGTCAGGGTGTCGATGATCCACGAGTTCTGCTTGTCCGCCGCCGTGTTCCCGGCGCGTGCCCCGGCTTCGACCACGACCTGGTCGAAGTCCGGGCGGTGGGGGAAGAAGACGGAGGTGACGGCACGTCCGACGAGGATGGTCCCGGGATGCGTCTGCATCCAGCCTCCCGCGAACTGGCGGTGATAGCCCGCCTGGCGCATTACGCCCCAGGCCTGTTCCGTGGTTGCCGAGTGGAGTCGTTTCAGTACATCGTCGGGGACGCGCGGGCGGCCGCTGGGAAAGCGCTCGCCCGCCCAGAGCGGGGTGAGCTCCACGAGCGCCGACGGATCCGGGTGAATCTGCAAGGTTGCCTTCCAGCGGACATGGGCAGCCGTCAGCCGTTAGCCGGTTGGCTCCTGCCACGGGGACCAGAATTGCCGGGACGTCAGCGCGGCAGCCGTTGGCCGCTAACGAAGGGTTCCTGACGAAGGATCCGGGACTCACTCCGCAAGCAAGTGACCGACTCCCGTCGGAGCCGCGACGCCGATGCAGCGCTTGGTAGGTTCGTTGCGTTTTGTTGGACTTTGATATGTGGTCATACCCAGTCTCGCTCGCACAACTCCTTTATCAGCAGGATCAGCGGGGATGATCGCTGAACGCGTTCCGCAGATTGTCCTCCTGCTGCACCGAGAGGTCCGAGCGGATCAGCTCCATGGCCTGGCCCTCGAACGCCTTCGCAACATCGTCGATCGCGGAATCGGCGCTCAGGAGTACGAGTGCGGATGTCCCGAGCCTCATGTCATCCTTGACCGCCTCGAGCATCGCGCCGTCGATGCCTGCCTTCCTGATCCGCTTGGCCAACGAGGAGGCCTTACTTCCCTCGTCAGTCACGTGCTCCTGCACCTGCGGACCCGATGCGTACTGAGGCCACCGGATCACGGCGACATCCTGCACATCCATGACTCCCTGAGAATCCAGTTGCTTGAGCCTGAGAACTGCGCCGTCGGCTCCTTCGGTGCCGCTGAACCGCCACGCTGTTGTTGACATTGATGACGCCCCTTCCCCCTAGCGCCTGCTTCCGGCCGCGCCATCAGCCGATGGATCAGCCGCCGGTTCAGGAAGATCGCCGTGCGCACACACTGGCCGCCCGCGAGCATCTGCTGCTCGAGCCCCGTCACCAGGCAGGGCACCGTGATCATGCCGTGCCGCGACAGAGGTCTGACCCCCTTTGTCCGGTCAGTTCCCCGGGTGGCCGGATCGTACACCTCTTGGTGGAGAAGTACTCAGCCGAGACCGATGCATGCAGGGACTCTTGTGTACGGGCTTTGCGGTCAGCTGATCTTGGTCGCCTTGAGGAATGCCTCGTGGCGGAGGTGGTCGTCCTGACCGATGAATGCCTTGAAGGCGCCTAGCTTGTAGGCGTCGCCGGTTTTGCGGGTCTCGACCTCGAAGTGGAAGTCGTGCCTGAGATGAGCCAGGTGCCGCTCGAATGAGGGGACGTCCATCGGGGCTGGCAAGCGACGCAGGATCTGCTCCATGGTCAGGAAGCTGCCCTCGTCGCGAAGCACCGCGTAAACCGGGTCGTGCGCGGTGCTGGACTGCTCGACCAGTTCGTGCGGCGTGCCCTCGCGGTCCAAAGCGCCGCGGATCTGGTCGCCGATCGCGCGGGCGACCGGAGGCGGGAATGCGTTGCCGATCTGCCGGTAGTTCGAGGTCTTCCTTCCTGTGAACTCCCACTGGTAGTCGGGGCCGTCCCAGCCCTGGATCCGGGCAACCATCTCGCAGGTGAGCCTGGGCAGCAGGGATGGGGAGTCGTCTGCTGACGGGGCAGAGTCCGCGACGCCGAGCGCGTCGACCCCGAGCTCACGCCATGCCCGCTTCGCGCGGGTCGGGCCCAGGTCGGCGCCGCCGTGCTTCTTCGACCCGCCGACGATGGTCGGGGCGATGTCGTTCGCCTTCGCCGCCCACGAGGCTGCCCCGCGCCAGCCGCGAGCGGCCATAAGGTCGAGCAGTGCCTCCCCTACGGTCGCGGTGTCTCCGGGGCGGGGCTCGGGCCAGGTGAAGTATGCGAAATCCGCTGGCCGCATCGCGACCAGCACGAACCTGGGCCGGAGCTGGGGCACGCCGTAGTCGGATGCGTGCAGCAGCCGCCAGTCGGCGGCGTAGCCGAGTTCCCCGAGCCGGTCCAGGACATGCTGCCGGTAGGCCGCGAACCTCGGCAGCGACAGTCCCCGGACGTTCTCCAGCATCAGCGCCCGGGGCCGCATGGTCCCGCACAGCTCGGCGGCCCAGGCGAACAGGTCACGCTCGTCGGTGGCACCCAGCTGCTTGCCGGCGATTGTGAACGGCGGGCACGGTACGCCGCCGGCGAGTAGGTCGGTACCGGCGTAGTCAGCCGGGTTCCAGACATCGGGGTTAGCCACGTCGCCGACGGCGACCTTCCAGTGCGGCCGGTTGTGCCGCAGCGTGGCAGCCGCGTTCGGGTCCAGCTCGACAGCGAGATCGTGGTCGAAACCCGCTAGCTCAAGCCCGAGGGACTGCCCACCCGCACCAGCGCAGATCTCCACCACATGGTGCTGCGTCATGTGACCTCCTTAATGCCCGGGTCGGCGGGTGCCCCCCTCTATACAGCATCGTGCCGCAAATTCGCCTTCCAATGGCGGAACTGGATGACCCTGGAAGACGTGTTCGACGCATCGGCCTGTACGCCGATAGGGACTTGTCACGGGGCCGAGTAATTCGTGTCCTGCGGGGGCGGGCTCTTGTAGACCCGGACGTAGGCCACCTGGAACGAGTTGGGGAACACCGTCGTGGCGTCCGGCGGCCCGCCGCGGGTGGGACCGGCCCAGACCCCGCTATTGAGGATCATGTACATCGGCGTGTCCGGGATCAGGTCAGCTGTCGTGCCGTCGATCTCGTGCACCATCTGTCCGTCGATGTAGTACCGCACGGTTCCCGGAGAGCCGGGCTGCCACCACACGGCGTAGTCGTGGAAGCCGGTGGTGGGTGCGTTCGAGTAGCGCCAGGTGCTGAGCCACATGCTGCCCGCCGTTTCCCAGACGGGCGCCGGCCCGGTTGCCCAGGGCTGTCCGATCTGCAGCGCCTCGAGCCCGCCGAACCACTCGGCGACATCAATTTCCGGTGGCCAGACGCCATTCTCGGCCGCTAGCCAGAAGGCTGGCCATAGTCCTTTCCCGGCCGGGAATTTCGCGCAGATCTCGAAATAACCTCCGGTCGCCGAGAACTTCCCCTTGGTATTGACCATGCCCTCGGTGTAGGGAATGGTGCCGATTGCCGCCACATCGGGGTCGGTCACGGGGATGTTGTTGGTCGTCAGGTTCAGCATGCCGTCCTTGACATATGAATCCTGGGAGACGATGTAGCTGTCGTACTGCGTGTTGTGGTAATGCGTGCTGCCGTCGTAGCCGGCGAATGGGAGGACACCGGCATTCCATTTGCTTGTGTCGATGGCGTTGCCGGTGAACTCGTCGTCGAATAGCAGCTGACTTGACGGGTCGGGCGGCGCGTTCCGGCAGGAGTCCTCCGCCACGGAGATCGTCGCGCTGGCCGACGAGACGCGGAAACCGGATCCGATGACGGTCACCCGGTCCGTCACCGTGGGTGACGTGGAGTCCCAGGTGTGGCTCCAGACGTGGAGTCGATAGGACCCGCCCGCGGCCAGCTGGACGGGCGGGCAGGCGAGCGACTGTTCCCCGACCGGGCCGTTGACAGCACAGTTGCTGATCCCGGACTCGTCATCGACGGCCCAGCTCAGGTCGCCCCCGGCCGGCAGGCTGTCCTCGATCAGCCCCTCCTCGGCCTGGCCCGGCCCGGGGTTGGTACCGGTAATCGTGTAGCCGATGATCGTGGTGGGCTGCACCGAGACCGCGTCAGGGACGATCGACACCCTGATACCGTGCCCGCCACCCGCCGTCGTGCCGCCCGTGGTGGCGAGGGCCGGGACGGTACATCCCACCCCGGCGGCGATGCCGACGGCGCACGCCCCGGCGAGATAGACCAGCCAATTCCTGCGCAGGCGCTTCGGGGTCACTTGAGGCCCTCCTTGTGCAGCCGTTCCTCACGTCACTATCCATCAGGAAGGCAATGCATACAACAGGGCCATGTCGCTAGTCGTCGTTATCAGCCGGGAAGATCCTCCGGGCGTTTGGCGGCGAGATGGCCGTGCAGCAGGCCCGTGGACTGGCCCACCTCGATGAGGTACCCGTCCGGGTCCCGCATGTAGCACCGGATCTCCGCCCCGCGGTCGATCGGGGGCGTGACGAACTCTGCTCCCTTCGCCTTCCACTCCGCGTACCGGGCCTGAATGTCGGCGACCCGCAGGTTCAGGAATATAGAGGTGGTATCGCCGGGCTCATAGTTGGCCACGGTGATGCCCGGCTTGTCTGGTGTCGGGGGTCCGCCGGGATTCATGAGGATCCACGAGTTGGCCAGCTTAACGATGCACGGGTTCTCATCCAGGACCACGGTGCCGCCCAGGACGCGCGAGTAGAAGTCCCGGGACCGGGCGACCTTGCGAACGGTGATGAACAACGTCATCACTATTCCCTCGTCGGGCGCGGGCAGGTTGGCGACGTCGATGTGAGGTGCGGGTTCTGTCATGGATTCGCTCCACTCCGGATAGCGAGTCTCGCTTACCGTAAAGGACATCCCCGCTGTCCAGGCTGGTACTCATCGTGTTTGGGTTCCGCAAGCGTTGTTGCAGCGCGTTGATCTCGCGGTGTTGACTGCGGCTATGACCACTGGTTTCCGGGATCCGCGCACCGCTCACGGTGTCGCGTTCTGGACGTCCCGACCCGTGGCACTGCACGAGGACCGTCCGCCTCATCGCGGATCACTGTCCTCCTAGTCGCCGTACTCGCAGCCTCCTTCTGGTGCCGCCGGCGGCGGGCTGTCGACGCTTAGCTTCCGCCGAAACCCTTCAACGATCCTCTGTGGAGATAACCATGAGCACCACCGTCAGCTCACCCGTTCGCGCAGGTGTCGGCACTCCGCACCGCGAGCTGTTCCTCCTAGCGGTCACGTCGATGGCCCAGCGCCCCGATCAGTACCACGAGACCGATGAACGGTTTGTCGAACTCGTCAGGATTTTGGCGCTGACCGACGACGGCTGGCTGGTGCGGTTCCTGACCTGGCTGCGCGGTTTCGACGAACTGGCATCCGCGGCCGTCGTCGGGTCAGCCGAGCTGGTCCGGACGCGGCTGGCGAACGGGCTGACCACCTCGGGCGGCAGCCGGAAGGTGATCGACTCCGCGCTGGCACGGGCCGACGAGCCCGGCCTGCTGCTGGCGTACTGGTTCCGCCGCTACGGCAAGACCGTCCCCAAGCCGATCCGGCACGGCCTCGCCGACGCCGCGACCCGCCTCTACGACGAGGCGGCCGTGGCCGAGTACGACCGGGCCGCGGCCGACCTGCGGTTCACGGACGTGATCAACCTGGTCCACCCGCGGGCGGGCAGCCAGGAGCAGCAAGAGGTGTTCCAGTACGCGCAGGCGCGCCGGGGCGGCACGCCGCGGATCCCGGCCGGGCTGACGATACTGCGCGCCCGCGCCGCCCTCTATGACCTGAGCGTCCAGCAGCGGGAGGCGGTGCTGGACTCGCCCGCGGCGACCGAGATATTCGGGGACGCGGGCATGACCGCCGCGATGCTCACCGGCTGGCTCTGTGACCGGGCGCCGGACGCCCGCGCGTGGACGGCGCTGCTACCGCATATGAGCTACCGCGACCGGCTGGCGCGCCTGCGCGAGCTGGACACTGCCGGGCTGGACGTGCGGGAAGTGCTCGCCGATCCCGGCCGCGTCGCCGCTGAGCGGATTGGCCCGCTGACGGTGCACGCCGCGGGCCGCGAGGTCACCGGTCCGGGCTGGGACGGCCCGCTGGCGGCGGCCGCCGACGCGGCGCTCGCGCGGGTCCCCGCACTCACCGGCCGTACCCTCGTCCTCGTCGACCAGTCGGAGTCGATGTTCACCCAGGTCGCGCGGGGCTCGGCGGCCACGGTGGCCGACCAGGCCGCGGTCTTCGGCGCGTCTCTTGCCCTCCGCGCGGCCGACGCCACGCTGGTGCAGTTCGGCACCGGTCATCGTCCTTTGCCATTGTCGGGAGGTGAGGGCCTGACGGAGGTGCTGGAACGTTTCGGGGAAATGGGTGATGGCAACGCGGCGGCGGCCGTGCGAGCGTGCTTCGACCGGCACCACCGGATCGTGATCGTCACCGACGAGCCCCACGGGTCGGCCTGGCAGGGCGAGCACCCAGCGGCGGCCGCGCCAGCCGATGTCCCGGTCTACATCTGGAACGTCGCCGGCACTCCGCAGCCGGCCACTCCCGGCCGTGCCGTCATCCAGGACCGGTACGTCTTCGACGGCCTGTCCGACGCCGCCTTCGACGTGATCCCGCTGATCGAGGCGGGAGGCCGCGGCCGCTGGCCGTTCTGACACCTGTCCTGGCCGCACCAGCTGTACTGGTTGGACTTAGGCTTTCCCGGTGACCACCGAACAGCGTCAGATCTTCGCGTTTTCCGGAGTCCTCAAGCCCCAGCCCGGACAGCCCGCATCGGCCAGGCTGGTCGATTTCGCGATCAGCCTGGCCGCGACCAGCCGGCCCGTCAGGCGGCTGTGCTACATCCCGACCGCGATCGGCGACCGGCAGGATGCCATCGACCACTACGAGGCCCGCTTCGCTGACCGCGACGACGTCGAGTTCAGCTTCCTGCGCCTATTCACCCAGCCGAACGTCCCCGACGTTCGCGCGCACCTGCTCAGCCAGGACGTGATCCTGGTGGAGGGCGGCAGCGTCGTGAACCTCGCCGCCGTCTGGCGCGCGCACGGCCTGCCGGAGATCCTAAGCGAGTGCTGGGAGGCTGGCGTCGTGCTCACCGGCGCGAGCGCGGGCAGCCTGTGCTGGCATGTCGGCGGGCCGACCGATTCCTACCGGGACAACCTCGACCCGTTCACCGGCGGCCTCGCCTTCCTCCCGTACAGCAACGGCGTCCACGACGACCTTGACGACCAGCCACGCCGAACCGCCTTCCGTGGCCTCGTCGCGAGCGGGAAGCTGCCCGCCGGATACGCGACCGAGGATGGCACCGGCCTCCTCTACGCGGGCACGGATCTCCGCGAAGCCATCACGATCCTGCCCGGCAAGCACGCCTGGCACGTCGCCCCCGACGGCAACGGCGGCTACACGGAGCAGCCCATCGTCCCCCGCCTCATCAACTGATCGCAGGGAATACCCACCGCCAGGTACGGCCGCCTCACCGGATGAACTGATTCGCGAAGTCGGCCCCGAGCCCGACCGCGTCGTAGTGCGCCCGGCACAGGTCGATCTTGGTGAACACGTCCTCGTACCCGTCCTGCGCGCCGTTCTCGTCGACGTAGATCATGGCGCCGGTGATGTTGAAGAATGTGATCATCTCGTCGCAGTCCTCGGGCACCGCTAGCGTGTGGATCTCGCCCGGCGGCTCGTACACGAAGTGCCCAGTCTCGGCCACCCATGGGTGCTCGTAGTAGTGCCACTTCCCGCGGATGACGTACCCGAAGACGGCCCCGGGGTGCCGGTGCCGCGAGACGATGCCGGCCCGGGTGACCTTCAGCAGGTTGCACCACTGGCCCGTCACCGTGTTGAACAGCAGCGGCCGGAACCATACCTGGTCCGCCTGCGGCACCCACAGCCGGTCGTCCTCTGGGACCGCCGCGATCGCGATCTCCGGCCGGATCCCGCTCGTCGCTTCCGGTATCACGTTTCCTGAACTCACCGTAGAACCCCTTCGGTAGATGAACAAAGACCTCACGCGATCAAGTAGCCGCCATCGACGGGGATAACCGCCCCGGTGACGAAACGGGCCGACGGGCTGGCGAGGAACTCCACCGCTCCCGTGACATCCGATGGTTCGCCCCACCGGCCCAGCGGGGTACGGGCCACGATCCGCTCGGCCGCGTCCCGGTCCGTGTGCAGGTCGTGCGTCAATGGCGTGCGAATCCACCCTGGCGCCACGGCGTTCACCCGGATCCCGTCAGGCCCCCAGGCGACGGCCAGCGAGCGCGTGAGCGCCGCGATGCCGCCCTTGCTGGCCGAATAGGCCGGCACCCGCGGACCGCCGAAAAACGTCAGCATCGACGCGACGTTCACGATGCTGCCCCGCGTTATCGCCAGCATCGGCCGGGCGGCCACGCACGCCCGCATCGCCGCGGTCAGGTTCACCTCGATGACCCGCGCGAAGACCTCCGGCCGGTATTCCTCGTCACGCCGGATGATGCCCGCCGCGTTGACCAGCACGTCCAGTCGGGAAAGGCCAGCCAGCGCCTGTTCCAGCTGTCCGTCCGCCGTCACGTCTACCTCGCGCACGTCAGCCGTCGCCCGCAGCCGTTCGGGCACGCCGTCGGCGGCCAGGCCGAACGCGTGCGTCGCCGCCCCCGCGTCGGCGAAATGCTGCGCGATCGCCGCGCCGATACCTCCGGTCCCGCCAACCACGGCGACCACCATGTCCCGCGACACGATTCCGACAGAACCGCTCATCCGCCCACCTTCACCAGGATCTTCACGTGCTGCCCGCGTTCGGGCCCGGTCAGTGCCGTAAGGCCGCGCGACACCGTGTCCCGCAGCGGTATCCGCGCGGTGATCAGCTGCCGCAGCGCCTCGCCGTGCGCGGCCAGGAAAGCGATCGCCGGGACGAGATCGGCGTCGCGCCGGTGCGACATGCTGCCGACCAGCCGGATCTCGCGCAGCACCACGTCCGCCATGTCGACGGGGACCGGCGCGTCGGGCAGCCCGGTGAAGACGACGGTGCCGCCCGGCGCCGCCAGCAGGGGAGCGCGCGCACGGCAGCAGCGCGTTGAGCACCACCAGATCACCGACGGCCAGGCCGGTCACCCCGGAACCCGCCTGCTCGACCCACCCGGAGACCTCGTGCCCGAGCACGATCGGCGCGCACCGCCCGGTCACGGGATGCGGCCGCGTCGGAATGCTGTGCGATCCGGACAGGTATTCATGAAGATCCGACCCGCAGATGCCGCACCACGCGACCTCGACCCGTATCCCGTCACGTCCCGGGGTACCGGGCACCGGAACCTCATCCACCCGCACATCGCCCCGCCCGTGCCAGCGCACCGCCGGCATCAATGCGGCCGGGACTGCACTCGTTTGCATGGCGACCTCCCAACTCGCCAGTAAGTTAAAAAAATCGTGACTCATGCTTGACAGCGCTGTCAAGAGTGATCAACACTCTGTACACGAAGATTTCGTTACATCGCTTACAAGAGCGTATAAGCCTCCGCCTGATGAGCTGTTGAGCCAGCTCGACAGGTGAGTTCCCCCATCGATAAATGCCGCCAGCTGCCGAAAGTAAAACCGCACAAAAGAGCCTCCAAAGGCGGAGATTCATGAACAAAGACACGAATACGGCATCGAGTGGATCCATGTCATCGGCCGGTCCTTCGGATAATTCGGCCGGGCCGTCGGTCAATGCGGCGAGTTCCGTAAGCCGCCGTAAATTCCTCGGGGCGGCCGGGCTGTCGGCCGCCGCGGTCGGACTGGCGGCCTGCTCCTCCGGCGGCGGAACGGGCGCCTCGGGCGGTAAAAGCACAGGTAAAGCCACACTCAACATGTGGTCGTGGTACACAGAAGATCAGCCCGTGTGGGCGTCGGTGATCGACGAGTTCCATGCCAAGTACCCCAACATCCAGGTGGTGCCGCGCACCTTCGGCAGTCTCGCGGATTACTCACCCGCCCTTGAGGCGGCGGTGTCGGCGGGCAGCGCCCCCGATATCTTCGCCCCGGCGACCCTCGCCATCTCTTATGGCAAGGCTGGAATCGTACTCGATCTCAAGAGCCAATTGGGGTCGTCATTCATCAACGAGTTCTTCCCGTCCATTAACCAGGAATACGCCGATGGTGATAAGCAGTACGCCATTGGCTGGGAAGCGCAGATGTTCAGGATATTCTATAATCCGGATATCCTCAAGAAAGCCAAAGTCGACTTTCCCGAGACGTGGGATGACCTGATAACGGCGTCGGCGCAAATCCGCTCGAAAACCGGTCTCGCCCCGGTTGCCCTGAACGGTAACCCGAGCAACAACGTCGCCGACTTCTACCTGCCGCTGGTGACGCAGGCGTCCAACAACCCCAACCTCGTGTACCAGCTCGACAACCTGTCGAACGGGACGAGCTGGAACAGCCAGTACCCCGTCGAAGCCTTCCAGATGATGCAGAAGCTGCAGCAGAACCAGGTCTTCGAGAGCGGCGCGGACGCCGTCACGTATGACGAGGCCCTCGCCCTCTTCTACACCCAGAAGTCGGCGATGCTGTTCTTCGGCTCGTTCATCGTCCCCGGCCTGCTGACATCGGCCAGCCCGGCCTTCAACAAGCTCTACAAGGTCGGCATGACGCCGTCGTGGACGTCCGGCGCCCGCCACTGGGGCGCCAACCAGGCCGGCGCCGGCTGGTCGGTCAACGCCCAGAGCCCCAACGTCGACGCCGCCCTCGAGTGGCTCAAGTTCATCTACGAGCCCTCGCGCTACGCGACGATCATGCAGAAGTCCTCGTCCATGGCCGCGACCATGACCGCGGCGGCGGAGGGCTCCAACCCGATCGTCAAGGAGATGGCCTCCTGGATCACGGACAACGGGTGCAACCACATCCTGTTCGGCGTCGGCTCGGAGACGGCGGTCGGCAACGCCGCCGCCGGCGTCCTCGGCGGGAAGCTCACCCCGACCGCGGCCGCGGCGCAGACGCAGTCCGCCGTCGAGACCGCCCGCCACGCGTAAGGCACCCGCCATGCCTGAGACAACCGAAGGGCGGCTCACATGAGCGCGCCAGTACAGGCCGCCGCGGGGCAGCTGACCCCGCGGCGGCGGGCGGCCGGGCCAGGCGGCGGCCGCCCTCGCGCCGGGGTATCCGGCCGGGCCCGTGGCCAGGGCATCGGCTACTACTTCATCCTGCCCGCCGTCGTCCTGTTCCTGGTCTTCATCGGCTACCCGCTCGTCCGGTCGATCTACCAGAGTTTCACGGAGTGGCCCGGCTTCGGGCCGTCGAAGTACGTCGGCCTCCAGAACTTCACCGCCATGTTCCACGACCCGGTGTTCATCACCGCGCTCGTGAACACGATCGAGTTCACGGCGGTGACGACGATCGTCTCCACCTTCGTGGCCATGGTGCTGGCGGCGGTGCTACGGGCGAAGTGGCTCTTCGGGACCGTGTTCCGGGTGGCCATCTTCGTTCCGGCCCTGCTCTCGCTGGTCGTTTCCGGCACGGTGTGGGGTCTTATCTACGAGCCCAATTTCGGCATACTCGACTCGTTCCTGAACGCGGTCGGCCTGCACTCCATCGCGATTTCCTGGCTGTCCGATTCCGGGACCGTGCTGCCGGCGCTCATCGTGGTGGCGATCTGGCAGTCCGTCGGCTTCTACATGCTGATCTTCTACGCCGCGTTGCACGACATCGATCCCGAGCTCTACGAAGCCGCGCAGCTCGATGGGGCCTCGGTCGTCGGCCAGTTCAGGTACGTCACGGTGCCGATGCTCCGGACCGTCACCTCGATCATCGTCACGCTCAACCTCATCAACGGGATGAAGATCTTCGACATCATCTACGTGATGACCGGCGGCGGCCCCGACAACGCGTCGCAGTCCCTGACCACGTACCTCTACAGCCTGGCGTTCGGCGGTCAGGTGGCCGGCGCCATCCCGGCCATCGGCTACGCCACCGCCATCGGGGTCATGGTCTTGCTCCTCGCCATCATCATCGTGGCCGCGCAGCTCGCGATCGGCGCCCGCCGGAGGCTGACATGAGAGGGGCGAGCTCAATGCTGGCCAAGCACATCGCCGTCCGGACGCTCGGCTACGTCGTGCTCACCGTGACCGCCGTCGTGTGCGTCTTCCCGCTCCTGTGGATGGTGCTCACGTCCCTGCGGACCCCCGACTCCGCCTTCGGCAAGTCGTTCATCCCGACCGCGGCGCAGTGGACGATCAGCGCCTACGCCAGCGCGTTCACCTCGGCCGGCATGGGCCGCGGCCTGGTCAACTCGCTCATCGTCACCGCCGCCACCATCGTGGGCGTGCTGATCGTGGCGACACTTGGCGGCTATGGATTCGGCTGCTTCAACTTCCGCGGCCGGCGTCCCATCTACATCGCCATCCTCAGCACGCTGATGGTGCCCGGGGCGGTGCTCATCATCCCCCTGTTCCTCGAGTTCAAGGTGTTCCACCTGCTGGACTCGCTGCAGGGCCTGATCCTCGTGTACATCGCCACCTCGGTGCCGTTCGCGGTGGTGCTCATGCGCGGGTTCTTCGAGCGGGTGCCCGAGAACCTCGCCGACGCCGCCCGGATCGACGGCGCCAGCGAGCTGGCCGTGTTCTTCCGGGTCATGCTGCCGCTCGTGCAGCCCGCCGTGCTCACCCTCGCCGTCTTCCAGTTCCTGAACAGCTGGAACGAGTTCCTCCTGGCCGAGACCTTCTTGCGGTCGCCGAACCTGCTCACGGTGCAGCCGCGGGTCTACTCCATCGTCGGCCAGTACTCGACGAACTGGTCCCTGCTGTGCGCGGCCGTCGTGATCTCGGTCATCCCGGTCGTCGTCCTTTACCTGATCCTGCAGCGGCGTTTCGTCACCGGCCTGACCGTCGGCGCCCTCCGCGGTTAAGCCAGGCCCGGCTAAGCCCCGGGACCACCACACAACACAACGAGGGAGACCATGACACAAGGCTCAACGACTACCCCGGTACGCTTCGGCATCGTCGGCCGCGGCTGGCGCAGCGCTTTCTTCTGGCGGCTGGCGCGGGCACTGCCCGAGCAACTGCGGCTGGTCGGGGTGGTGGCGCGCTCGGACGAGGCGGCCCGCTCGGTCGAAGAGAAATGGCAGGTAAAGGGCTGCACCAGCATCCCGGACCTGCTGGCCCTGGAGCCGGAGTTCGTGATCAGCGCCGTGCCGTGGGGGGTGAACCCCGGCATCGTGGTCGCCCTCGCGAGCGCGGGCGTCCGGGTCCTGACCGAGACGCCGCCCGCGCCCGACCTGGACGGGCTGCGCGACCTGTGGAAGCGGGTCGGCGAGACGGGCCTGGTCCAGGTCGCCGAGCAGTACCACCTCTATCCCGGCCACGCCGCCCGCGGCGTCCTGCTCGCCACCGGCCTGCTCGGCCGCCCGTCGTCGGTGCAGATGTCCTCCACCCACATGTACCACGCGGTCTCGCTGATCCGCGGTTTCCTCGGCGTGGGCCTGGAAGACGCCACCGTCCGGGCCGGCGTCTTCCACGGCCCGCTCGTCGACCCCCAGACGAAGAACGACGGGTGGACCGGCGACGACACGGAGAAGGATGCCGCCACCACCCTGGCCACGATCGAGTTCGCCTCCGGCGCGATGGGCCTGTACGACTTCACCGACAACCAGTGGCACAATCCGCTGCGCAGCCGGCGCATGCTCATCCGCGCCAGCCGCGGTGAGATCTCCAACGACGCGGTCGTGCGCCTGGCCGACAGCCGCACGGTTCTCGAGGCGCCGATCGTCCGCCGCCAGACCGGCTGGGACCTCAACCTCGAGGGGTTCGAGCTCGACCATCTCAGCTACGAGGGCCGCGTCCTGTACCGGAACCCGTTCCCGGGCCTGTCCCTGTCGGATGAGGACATCGCGACCGCGATGCTGCTCGTCCGGATGGCGCGCTGGTCACGCGGGGAGGGGCCGGCGCCCTACCCGCTGGCCGAGGGCTGTCAGGACCACGCCATCTCCCTGGCGATGCAGGCCTCCGCGCGCGATGGCGGCCGCCCGGTCGCCGTGTCGGAGGAGGACTGGGCCAATGCGGCCGCTTCCCATCAGGCCGCGTCATGAGCGCCTGGCCGGCGGACTGGCTCCGCCCGCTGGGCCGGACCGGCCTGACCGTGTCGGCGGTGTGCGCCGGCGGCGGTCCGCTGGGCAGCATGCCAGACAACTTCGGCTATCACGTTCCAGCTCAGCGTGGCATCGCCACCGTCCTCCGCGTCCTGCGGAGCCCGATCAACTTCCTGGACACGTCGAATGGCTACAGCGGCGGCGAGAGCGAGCGGCGGATCGGCGCGGCGGTGACGGCCGCGGGCGGCCTGCCGGCTGGTTTCGTGCTTGCCACCAAGGTGGACCGGGACCGGAACGGGGACTTCTCCGGCGCCCGGGTCCGGCGCTCCATCGAAGAGAGCCTGGCGCGGCTGGGCATGGACCAGGTGCCGCTGCTGTACCTGCATGACCCGGAGCACATCAGCTTCGCGGAGGGGATGGCGCCGGGCGGGCCGGTCGCGGAACTGGGGCGGATCCGCGATGAGGGCCTCGCGCGGCATCTCGGCGTCGCGGGCGGGCCGGTCAGCCTGCTGCGGGACTACGTGGGCACCGGGGTCTTCGACGCCGTGCTCACCCACAACCGGTACACGCTGGTGGACCGGTCGGCCGAGCCGCTGCTCGAGTCGGCGTCGGCGGCCGGCGTCGCCGTGGTCAACGCCGCCATCTACGGCGGCGGCATCCTCGCCACGGGCGCGGCCGGCTCGGACCGGTACGGGTACCGGACCGCCCCGGCCCCGGTGCTGCGGGCCGTCGCCGCGATCGAGAAGGCCTGCGCCGCCAGCGGCGTCCCGCTCGCCGCGGCCGCGCTGCGGTTCTCGATGCGCGACCCCCGGATCGCCTCCACGGTCATCGGCATCTCCCGGCCGGAACGCGTGGACGAGTGCCTCAGCCACGTGACCTGGGACATACCGGATGAGCTCTGGGCCGAGATCGACCGGAACGTGCCCGCGGCCGAGTACTGGCTCAACTGAATGGCGCGGTGGACTGAATGGCGCGATGGGCCGGGTGGCCCTGCGGAATGAAGGAGACGAGGGCATGACTGACGCGAGCGGCGGGAACGTGATGCGTTTTCCGGACGGGTTTGACTGGGGTGTGGCGACCGCCAGCTACCAGATCGAGGGGGCGGTGCGCGAAGGCGGACGGAGCCCGTCGATCTGGGACACCTACTCCCACACGCCGGGGAAGACGGCGAACGGGGAGACCGGCGACATCGCCTGCGACCACTATCACCGCTACCGTCACGACGTCGCGCTCATGCACGAGCTCAACGCCCGTGTCTACCGCTTCTCCGTGGCCTGGCCGCGACTGCAGCCGACGGGGCGCGGCCCGCTGAACCCCGAGGGCGTGGCCTTCTACGACCGGCTGATCGACGAGCTGCTCGGCGCGGGCGTGCGTCCGTGGATCACCCTCTACCACTGGGACCTGCCGCAGGTGCTGGAGGACGAGGGCGGCTGGCCGGAGCGGCAGACCGCCCAGCTGTTCGCCGACTACGCGGCCGCGGTGCACGAGCGGTTCGCCGATCGCGTCCGCGACTGGACCACGCTGAACGAGCCGTGGTGCTCGGCCTTCCTGGGCTACGCCTCGGGCCGGCACGCGCCCGGCCGCCAGGACCCGGCCGCCTCGGTCCGGGCCGCGCACCATCTCCTGCTCGGTCACGGCCTGGCCGTGCAGGCCATGCGCGCGACGCGCGACGACCTGCGCTACGGCATCACGCTGAACCTGTACCCGACGTCGGCCGCCACGTCGTCGGCCGCCGACCAGGACGCGGCCCGCCGCGTGGACGGCATCTGCAACCGCGTCTTCCTCGACCCCATCCTGCGCGGCCGCTATCCCGAGGACGTGCTCGCCGACCTCGAGCCGATCGCGGGACTTCAGCACATCCTGGGGGGCGACGAGAAGATCATCGCCCAGCCGCTCGACGTGCTGGGCGTGAACTACTACAGCCGCCACGTGGTGCGGGCGGGTACCGAGGGGACTGGCCGGACGGACGCCGCCTGGGTCGGCGCCCGGGGTGCGGAGGGGGTCCGCACCGGGCGGCCGGTGACCGCCGCCGGCTGGGAGATCGACCCGACCGGCCTGCATGACATCCTCACCCGGATCACCCGGGAGTATGACACCCCGCCGCTGTACATCACCGAGAACGGCGCCGCCTTCCCCGACGTGATCGCCGCCGACGGCGCGGTGCACGACGACCAGCGCACCGCCTTCCTCGACGGGCACTTCCGGGCGGCGCACCGGGCGATCAGCGACGGCGTCGACCTTCGCGGCTACTTCGTCTGGTCGCTGCTGGACAACTTCGAATGGGCCTGGGGGTACGAGCGCCGCTTCGGCATTGTCTACGTCGACTACGACACCCAGGAGCGGCTGGTCAAGGACAGCGGACGGTGGTTCGCGGACGTGGCGGCGGCGAATACTCTTCGTTAACATCATGGCCATCCAAGTCCGGAGCGGAGGTGGCTGGGGTGCCTGTCCGACCGCCGCGACGTGCCACCCTTGACGAGGTGGCACGGCTGGCCCGCGTCTCGCCCTCGACTGTCTCCCGGGTCGTCCGCGGCTCCACGCCGGTCAGCCCGGAGCTGGAAAGCGCGGTGCGCGAGGCGATCCGCGTCACCGGCTACGTGCCGAACCTCGCCGCCCGCCAGCTCGTCACCAGCCGCTCGGACGCGGTCGGCGTCGTGATCCCCGAAGACCAGTGGCGCGTGTTCCGCGACCCGTTCTTCGCCGACATGGTGGAGGGCGTCGCGAGCCAGCTGGCCGCGACAAATTACCGCTTCATCCTCGTCGTGGGCCGCTCCGCCGAAGACCCCGAGTGGCTGCTGCACTACGTGGGCGGCGGCCACATGGACGGGGTCATGCTGATCGCGCCCGAGCGGCACCATCCGCTCGGCGACGCCATCAAGTCGGCCGGGGTGCCCGTGGTCTACATGGGCAAGCCGTTCGGCGCGGCCGGGGACGCCACGTACGTCGACGCCGACAACGCGGGCGGGGTCAGGCAGGCCGTCGAGTACCTGTACGCACAGGGCCGGCGGCGCATCGCGCTGATCGCCGGCGTGCCCACGATGCGGTCGAGCGTCGACCGGACGGCCGGGTACCGGTCCGGGATGGCGGGCGTGGGCCTGCCGGTGGACGAGCGCCTCGTCCTGGCCACCGACTACGGCGACGAGGCCGGGGAAAAGGCGATGAACCAGCTCCTGCGGCTGGGCGAGGACGTCGGCGTCGTCGACGCCGTCATCGCGGCGTCGGACCTCATCGCGATGGGCGTTTTGCGGGCGCTCCGTAACGCGGGGATCTGCGTGCCCGCCGACATCGCCGTGATCGGGTTCGGCGACGAGCGGATCGCGGCCCGCAGCGAGCCGCCGCTGACCTCCATCGCCCACAACGCCACCCAGATGGGCATCGAGCTGGCGCGGCTGATGGTGGCGGTGCTCGAGGGCCAGCCGCATGCCGGCCGCTTCATCATGCCGCCCCGGCTGGTGGTGCGCGCCACCGCCTGAAGTCTTATCGATTCAGCCTTCCGTGACCCCTGCGTCGGTGATGGCCGTGTCGGTGTCGCCGGACAGCAACAGCTGCGGAACCTGGGAAAAGACGTATCCCTCGCCGTCGCCGAGCGTGAACGTCCAGATCACGTCGAAGCGGTCATCGGGCCACGCCCGCGGGATGACGGTGCCGTCGGCCAGCGGCAGCGCGGACGCCAGCGCGGGGATATGCGCGTGATCCCAGCAGACCAGCACGGCGCCCGGCCCGCTCCTGGTCAGCACGGCCGCCAGTTCCGGCACCTGCCGCTTGGCGAAGTCGGTGGCGATGGCGATCCCGAGCCGGTCGGAGATGCCTTTGATCGTCTGGTGCGTGCGGTGGTGGACGGTCTTGTTCTTGTCCCCGTAGTGGGGCGCGATCAGCCGCCTCGGCACCAGGAGCCCGGGCCGCAGCGGACCCTGCGACGGATCGAACAGCGCCGCCAGCGCCCCCGATCGCTGCCAGCCGCGGGGCAGCAGCGAGTGCTCGTTCTCGTTGCCAAGGAAGTCGACGCCGCGGTGCTTGGGCGCGGACCGCTTAGGCGCCGGCTCCTCCGGCTTCTCGCCATGCCGGATGATGTAGATGACGTCCGGCGGCATGGACTCATGGCTCATGT
>Ga0210389_10000451_pt1 | contig 37975 bp, 31 predicted proteins | sample IncBWH28OmetaG_FD_160127 | JGI IMG/M metagenome (GOLD analysis project Ga0210389, IMG submission 160127) | Forest soil microbial communities from Barre Woods Harvard Forest LTER site, Petersham, Massachusetts, United States - Inc-BW-H-28-O ... | reverse complement strand
CCATCTTCACCGGCCTAAGCAGCGTTGAGAAAGTGAGCGAGCCCATTTTCCATTGACCGTTTTCCTTTTGGTACACTTCCGTCACCATAAATGCATGGGTAACTTCATTTCCGCCTACCACTGCCAGCAAATCGATATCATTTAACAGGATAGCCATGTTGCCGAAAATGTTTACTGATGCCCCGTACACCGCAGCTTTCTTATACCAGATAAAGCCATTTTTGATGGTGTTTAATTCCTGGGTCTTGCCCCAACTTCCGCCCATATGTACAAAAACACATTTCTCATCAAACAATCCGTTTAAGGTATCCACGCTTTTGTTTGCCATCCATTGCCATTTGGCTTTGGAAAGATCAAGTAGTTCCTGTTCTTCTTTCGTTGGCGTTGATGCTGTTGCGCCCGGCAGGTTTGCCTGGGCGCGTGCCAGCTGTACTGCGGCGATGCACAGCAATATGCCGATAATTGCTTTCTTCATAATTTCAATTTTTAGTTTTATTAGGTGATTCAGTATTTTATTGATTTAATCGTTCATTTTTCTTTCGCCCAGCCACTTTACCATTTTCGGATCGCGGTGGTCGAAGAAACTGCTTGTTTTGCTGTCTAATGTTTTGATCGCCGCCATATCTTCGCTGCTAAGCTCAAAATCAAGGCTATTCAGATTTTCCGCCATTCTTTCTTTACGGACCGATTTCGGGATGGCGATCACGCCGCGTTGCGTAAGCCAGCGAAGAACCACCTGGGCAATTGATTTGTTATACTTGTCACCAATAGACTGCAGCAGTTCGTTACGAAAGAGATTATTCTTGCCTTCGGCAAACGGGCCCCATGATTCGATCTGCACGTGGTTGTCTATCATAAACTGCTGCGCCTCGTTTTGCTGGTGAAAGGGATGGGTTTCTACCTGGTTTATGGCCGGAACGATCTCGTTATTAACAATCAGGTCCATCAGCCTGTCGGGCTGAAAATTGCTTACCCCTATCGCTCGTATTTTACCGGCTTTATACAGCTCTTGCATGGTCCTCCATTCGCCGTACACATCCCCGAACGGCTGATGGATCAGATACAAGTCCAGGTAATCGAGCTGTAGTTTTTTTAAAGAGTTTTCAAACGCCTTTTTTGCACCGTTGCAGCCATCTGCGTTTATCCAAAGCTTGGTGGTAATAAATAAATCTTCGCGGGGTACGCCGCTGCGTTTAATGGCTTTGCCTACCGCGTCCTCGTTCATATAGGATTGCGCGGTATCTATCAAGCGGTAGCCGGTTTCAATAGCATCTACCACGCTTCTTTCACATTCGGCCAGGTCCGTCACCTGGAACACGCCAAATCCTAAGATGGGCATTTCAACACCGTTATTTAGTTTTACTGTCTGCATTTTATCTTTTGACGATACAAAGGTGAGGCGTTTCAACAAATTCGGTAGGATACAGATTACGGATGTTTGTACCACTTTTACTGATTACGGTAAGTTCGATAAGCAAGCCATATAGAAAGTGATAACTTTGATTATGTTATTAAATGTATATGGATAAAATGCTCAGGTTTAATACGATCAGCGAATACAACGCTTTTAACAACAATACTACGAAACACCCGCTCGTGAGCGTGGTGGATTTTTCAAAAGCCGCGCCGCGGCAAGGGCACCGCATGTACTTTGGGTTTTATACCGTCTTTCTGAAAGATGTAAAATGCGGGGATATGACCTACGGCAGGGCAACTTACGACTACCAGGAAGGCACACTGGTTTTTATGGCGCCGGGACAGGTTGCAGGCGTAAACAGTAATGGAGAGTTCTATCAGCCGAAAGGCCATGGGCTTGTTTTTCATGCCGACTTGATCCATGGCACTACGCTCGGCCGGCACATCAACGATTATAGTTTTTTTGGTTATCAGTCAAACGAAGCGCTTCATTTATCCGAACGGGAGAGGGACATCGTATTGGATTGCTTTGCCAAGATCGATTACGAACTGGAGCAATCAATCGACAAGCACAGCAAACGTTTGATTACGGCAAATATCGGCCTGTTATTGGATTATTGCGCCCGTTTTTACGACCGGCAGTTTATTACCCGCGACCATGTTCACCACGGGATGCTGGAAAAGTTTGAACAGATATTAAATGCCTATTTCGAGTCTGAAAAACCGCAAACCATCGGCCTGCCGTCAGTGGCTTACTGCGCCGATCAACTGCATTTATCGCCTAACTACTTTGGCGACCTGGTAAAAAAAGAAACAGGCAAAACGGCTTCGGAATTTATTCAATCCAAATTAATTAATGTTGCCAAGGAAAGGATTTTTGACACTGAAAAAACAGTAAGCCAGATAGCTTATGAACTCGGCTTCAAATACCCCCAGCATTTTGCCCGCCTATTTAAGCAGCAAGTAGGACGCACGCCGTTAGCGTATCGCCACTTGAATTAAATTATTTGATAAATAGGGGTTAAAAATCAATATTACCGTTAACGGAAGTCAGCACCAGTTTAATGCGATCCCAATATGCTGCTTTTGTGGGTAATCACGTGCATTATTGGTTTAACCGGAACCAAGTACGGCCGCGGGGTTGCGCAATGCCGGGCGTGAGTGGTGATGTTAAAACAAACCGGCCTCCGTACTGCTTTCGACACTTACGAAGGCCGTTTATATCTTTTGTGTTTTGTAAAATTTATTCCAAAGTGATCTGTCTCCTGATGCTTTCTTCTAATGAAATAAAAGTTTCGGTACGCTGAATGCCTCTTACGCCTTGTATCTGCTCATTCAAAACCTCGCGCAGGTGGGTGGTATCATGGCATACAATTTTAGCAAATATGCTGTAGCTGCCGGTGGTATAATGCAACTCCACAATCTCTTTTACAGTTTTTAACTGTTTTACGGCATCGTTGTATTGCGAGCCCTTTTCAAGGAAGATTCCCAAAAAGGCCGTAATATCATACCCTAACTTCTGCGGATCGACCTCCAGGCTGGCGCCTTTTATAACACCCATTTCCTCCAACTTTTTCATCCTCACATGTATGGTTCCGCCGGAAACGATCAACTCCTTTGCAATTTCCGTGTACGGAGTGGTTGCATTCTTCATTAATATCGATAATATCTGTATGTCGAGATTATCAATTTCTAAATTTTGAGCTTTTCTGTGGGACATAAATTCGAAAAAATATATTTATTCACAAGAATAATTAAAATCTGATAAAAATACAAATATTCTATTGAAATATTTGCAACAAATAGATTGGTCTGTTAGATTTGTATCAAGCCGACGACAACAACGGCACGTTCTTTTACGTAAAAATACACATTGTTGGGTGGTGAAATTTTTGGCAGACACTCCTCCTTGTCCCGGTGGCGAAGATAATGGGAAACTCCGCAAGGAATAACCACTTCGTGAAGGTTCGACCCCTTCCCCAACAGCTTTGAGTCGAAAGTCTCAAGTCGAAAGTCTTAAGTCAAATGCGACTTCGGACTTTAGACTTCGGACTCCAGGCTTAAACAAGAATGTAGGATGGTGAAATTTATGGCAGACACACCTCCTTGTCGCGGTGGCGAAGATCATTGGGAAACTCCGGAAACGGAATAACCACTTCGTGAAGGTTCGACTCCTTCTCCTACAGCTCTTCTCATAATTTAGGTTTATAATTGGTTAGCAAAGGCCCCTGCCCATCAGGGGCTTTGCTTATATATAAGGGTTTTATTTGTTGGGATGACAATTAAAAAAGAGGTTTTTTTTCCTCTTTCGAGTTCATAATGACGCAATTGACCGACAGAAGCGGCGGGCAAATAAAAAAGCCGCCCTCATCAAATGAAGGCGGCTTGTAAATGTCATAATGCCAGGTTTACAAATTCTGTGTCAGTTTCGGGTCAAGCGGAGTGGTTTGCGAACGGAAACGGTGGATCAGCTTGCCATTTTCGTCGATCAGGAATTTTTCGAAATTCCATTTGATCTCGCCGGTAAAATCAGGGTTGGGCTCTTCTGTTAAATATTTAAACAGCGGGCAAATGTCGTTGCCTTTAACGCTCACCTTTTCGCTAAGCGGGAAGGTTACGCCATAGTTTTTGGAGCAAAAGGTTTTGATCTCAGATGCGGTGCCGGGTTCCTGCTGGCCAAAGTTGTTTGCAGGGAAGCCAATCACCACTACTTTGTCTTTGTAAAGATCGGCCAGTTTTTGCAATTCGGCATATTGCGGGGTAAATCCGCATTTTGAAGCGGTGTTTACGATCAGCAATTTCTTGCCATGATACTGATCGAGGGAAAAATTCTGACCGTCGATGTTTTTCAGCTTAAAATCATAAACCGAAGCGGGCGCTGAAACAAACAGCAATCCGAATAATAAAAAAAGTGCTTTCATATCTTAAAAATGTTGGTTTTAACGGGGATGGCCAAAATTAGCCATTAATAGCCCGCTTATTCAAATAGAAATCTTCTTTTTGTGTCATTTTTTTGTAACCGCAACTGTTACAGATCGCTTTCGGCCAGGCAGCCTTCAATGGCTTCATAAATATTGAGGAGGAGTTCTTCTCTCGTTTCAGCTTGCGTTACGCAACCGGGTAATGCTGGAACCTCGGCCCATAAGCCGCCTTCTTCCGCTTTATGTATGATCACTTTCAATTTCATCGCGATGCTTTTCTCAAGTTTAAGGAAATAAAAGCAAAGTAGTTATGGTAGACATAACAAATTAATCATTGGATGCTATTTTCGGCAATACATAGCTGGTTGATTGTCAGTTATGTGTAGAAGTGGAAATTATGTGAATATGCAAATAGTTGAAAATCAATAGTATACTACGCATCCTTGGGGGTTGTTGCGAAATGGACAACGAAATGGACAGTTTTTCCGGTTTCTTCCCGTCTCTCAGGGTCTCTGGCAGAGGACCCGTCGCTCCTTGCCAGTGGAACCACAACTGTCCCGCGGCTGACTTGCCTGTCACGCTCCCCCTTGCGGGAACATTCCCCCGAGAGGTGAAAATATTTTATCAGCAATATGTAATTGCCTGATTATTAGCAGGATACCTAAGTTCGAATTTTCAGAAAAAGTAAACGCCTGAAAACCAGCGCCATACGCAAACACACATGGGTGTTGTTGTGAAATGGACAAACAAATGGACATGGATACAGGAACGCCTGTTACAGGGGCGGCCGATTAGCGCTATTTTGCCGGGAGATAGCGGGGAAACGACCTTAGTTTTTGAATGTGCGGGTGTTCAAATAAAAGTCTTCTTTTTCGGTCATCTTTTTCTTATCCGCAGGCTTTTTATCGCCATACCCCAGCAAGTGCAAGGCCCCGTGGATAATTACACGGTGCAACTCGTCGGTTTCGGTTACCTTAAATTTAGCGGCGTTTTCGCGGATGCGGTCTATCGAAATAAAAATATCACCGACGATTGATTTTTCATCTGCTGAATTATCAAACGTGATGATATCTGTATAGGTATCGTGATTAAGATATTGCCGGTTGATCTGCAATAAATAGCTGTCGGAACAGAAAATGTAATTGAGCTCTTTTAGTCGGTATCCTTCGGCTTCGATGGTTTCGGTTATCCAGCGCCGAAGCCGGGTTTTATGCTTTAATTTGTAGGTGATGTCTTCTTCAAAAAAAGAAACGGCGGGCATTATATTTTAAAGTGAAGTTCAACTTCGTTGCCTTTGGTGTTAAAGATGCTTTGATCAGCCAGGTGTTTTATGATGAAAACGCCGCGACCGGTTAAGTTTTCGATATTTTCGGGCGCAGTAGGATCAGGCAGGTTGTTATAATCGAAACCCTCGCCTTCGTCGGTAACAGTCCATACGATGCGTTTGGGTTCAATCTCGGCGTTAACAATTACCTTTTTAGCGGGGTCGAGTTTATTGCCATGTACAATGGCATTGATGGTAGCCTCGCTAAGGGTTGTCATCATATTGGCAAAGGTATCTTCACTGATATTGTGTTTATCGGCAATTTCTTCTATCAAATTTTCCAGCAGTGTTATGCTTTCCTGTTTCGAAGGAAGCTGCAGGGTATACATTTCACTTGTTTGAACATTTGATTGGTCCATGTCATTTAGCGTTGAGTAGATCAAAGTAAGATTTAATTTTTGATTTATAATAAAAATTCAAAGCAGGCGGAATTGTTTTAACCTGCTCGGTTTGTTTTTCCTTAGTTTGCTGGTAGTCCTGCAGGGCCTTTATGTAGCCCGGCGGGATATCTTTGCCTGCATGGCTTTCGCGTTGCTGGTCCTGTTCGCGCTGCTGCTCGGCTTTTTCAGCCTCCAAAAGGCGGCTCTGTATTTGCTGCTGGCGCTGTAGCGATTCCTCAGATATGCGCCTGTTTACGAGATCGCGCTCCGTTTGTTCCATTTGCTGCGAAATTTTGTCCAAATTCCCCAGCCCGTTCGTTCCGTCCTTGTTCTCGTCGCGGTTAAGCTGCTGCAATGCCTCCCTGATCTCCTGTTGCTGCCGCGCTAATTTAGCAAATTGTTCACTAATATTTTCACCATTTCCTTCGGCACTTTTTCCTTTATTTCCCTGCTGCTGCATTTGCTGCCGTGCTTTTTCCATATTCTGGTTCAATTGCTGCTGCTGCCGCGCCAATTCAGATACCGACATCTGTTTTCCTTTGCCTTTTCCGGCCTTGCCGTTCTTCATTGCGTTATGCAATTGGTCAAGGGCTTCGCTCAGCATCAGCGCGAGGTTATTCATCGATGTCATGGCATATTGCTGGTTGCGCGAAGCTTCGGGCGTAAGGCGCTCGCCCATATTTTGCAGCGCCTGGTCAATATGGTCGTTGATGCCGGACACCTCCTGGTTAACAACCGACTGTATCTGCGGAATACGGCGGCTAAGGGCATAAAGCGTATCTTCCGCAGTTTTCAGGTTGTCTTTGATGTTTTTTTGCCTTTGTGCCAGCGCAATATAATTCGGATCGGTAGTGGTGGTACCCTTCACGGTTTGCATCACCGCTTCCTGCTCAAATGAACTGTTGATCAGGTTTTTTAACAACTGGCGCAGTTGAGCCTCGTCCACGCTGTTTTGGCTGTCTTCACCTTCCTGCTCTTTTTGCTGCATCTTATCAGCCAGCTGGCTCATCTGGTCGGCAGCCTGCTTTTGCGACTGCGATGCCTTTTGCGTATCGTTCTTACCCAATTCCTCCGCGCTTTTTTCCATCTGCTGGTCAATGCTTTGTTCCTCCGGCTTCGGGTTCTGAAATTCCTGCTTATGCTCGGCCTGCTGGTTTGTCTTGTCGAGGTCGTCAAGTGATTTCTTTATATCCTGGAAACTCTTATTCAGGCTTTTCTGCTCCATTTGCATGTTTTGCGGGTCGGAGCCGGGTTGCTTGGCTTGGTCCGAAAGCTGTTGCTGCTCGTTCGACAGGTTTTTTAGCTGTTCGGCATTTTGATTTAATTTCTGTTCAAAATCCAATTTGCGGTAAAGCTCCAGCATGCGGTCGAGCTCTTTGCGCATGTCTTTACTGTCCATTTGCATTTTGGATAATTGATCGCGCGTAGATTCTTTTTGGTCCTGCTGCAAGAGTTGTTGGAGGCGTTCCAGCATTTCCTGTGTCTTAGGATCGAGCAGCTTGCTGAGCAGTTGCTCCATTTGCTGCTGCTTTTCGGTTAACTGGGCGTTTTGCTGCTGGTTTTGCTGGCGGTTGAACAGGTTTTTTTGATTTTCGTTTTGTACCTCTTTTATCAGGTCGTCAAGGTCCTTCTTCTTTTGCAGCAGGTCCTGTATCTGTTTCTTCTCGTCAAACGACATGTTGTTTTTATCCAGCAGCATCTCGTTCAGCTTTTGCGATTCCCGTTCTATCTGCCCGGCCAGCTTCACGGCAGATTCCATTTTTTGCTTTACCACCTCCGTTCCCTCGTTAAGCTGGTTATTCAGCTCATTGGCATCGGGGATATTCAGCGTATGCTCGGGCGAACGCACTTTTTTAGGGCCGTTAACTCCATCGTTGTCGGCAACTTCAAAATAATAGGTTACCTGGTCGCCGGGTTTTATGCCCATATCCTTTAAATTCCAGTAATAGAAGAAATTGGACTGGGTTTGACCCAGATCAGCCTTTACCGGTTTGGCATAAGTTTTTTGATGCGCCTTATCATTCGGGTCGCCAACGCGGTAGTTGAAAGTAAGCGATGAAAAACCGTGATCGTCCTGGATGTTGCCGTCAAAATACATCGCATTTATGCTGACGGAATCCTGTTTTTCCCGGACGGTGATGGTCGGAGGCTCGTCGGCAATTACATTCAATCTGTAGCTGGCCGAATCACTGTGGCTCACCAGGCTGTTTACCGGGGTTATTTTGCAAACGCTGTTTTTCAGGATTCTTTCCTGGCGCTCAAACAGGTCGGGTCCGGCAGATTTTACATCCCCGGTATTGCCGTTCATGTCAAAACGCAGCCCGGTGGCGTTCTGGGTGTGGAAATTCCATTTTACCTCGGTGCCCGCAGGGATGGTCAGGTCGCCGGCATTGGCCAGCGATTCATTTTTTTTGTGCAGGTACTCCGGGTATTTTAAATCAACATCAAAATGCAGCAGCGCAGGCCGCAGGTTTACCCTTATCTCATAGGGTTGAGAATTAAACCCATTTGCAGTCAGGCGAAAAGAAGTATTCTGCTGCAGGTTGGTAAACAGATAATGGAACCGGGTAATGTTATCCTTATCCAGTTTGAAGGTATTGTTGCCGGTTTCAACATAAACATCGTTTGGCAGCTTGTTGCCCTGTAGTTTCAGGTCAAGCTTTAAATCATCCCCCTGGACAACGGAAAGCGAACCGTTTTGTAAAACAAAGTTAAAGGGCGCGACCGGCGCAAAATACTCGTTGTGACGGATCAGCTTTTTAGTGCTTTCGGTAAGGATGGTCGGCGCGGCAAAAGCCAGGATACAAATGACGCCGGCGGGGAGGATCACCCATTTTAAATATTTGTTGTTTTCGCGGATGTTTATGGCGGAGGGAAAACTAACCGGCTTTAGCTTTTCAATTTTTTGATCGATACTGGCTTCAATAAGCGCGCGATGCTGGTCCCGATAGCTATCGGGATGGTCGGCCAGCTTTTTCAACTGGAGGGTGTTGAGCAGTTTGTCTTTTACATCGCTGAAATGGGTGCCGATGATTTCAGCCGCCTGGTCGTGCGTTAATGATTTTCCAACCTTAAACCAGGCGAGCAGCGGCGGCAGTATCAGCCATCCAATGAAGCCAAGATTTAAAAAGATGAAAAAATAAAACAGGATGGTTCTGAAGGTGCTGCTAAAATCTCCAAAATACTCGCTGACGGTGATCACCACATAGGCAGAAAACAGCCCTGCGCCCAAAAAGATAAGGCCCCGCAAAAACTGGTTAAAATAGTATTTACGGATAAAAACATTGATCTTTTCGATCAGTAATGAATAATTATCGGCAGACGACATAATTAAGCACTAAGCTAAACATCTTAACGCAAATGGCAAGGGAATAATGTGTGTGTGTTGTTTTTTGGTTGATTAAGTTGGGTGGAGGCGCAATATTTTACGTCTTTAAAACCGATGCGGGGATTTAGCGGGATGCCGCAATCATTGGGTTCGAGACGCAAAATGTTGCGATCTCTACGGCGAATCAAACCCAATCATTTTCTTACAATCCCATGATGATTAGAATGAACCCAAACACTATATTTGTAAGGCAAACTTATTAGTTTAGCTTACTATTTAGATGGATCAACAACAAGACATTCAATTTGCATCGGAACTGCGGTCGGCAATTAACAAGCTGGTAAAAAAACTCAGGAAAGAATCGCCGACCGGTCAAAAATTTTCTTTAACTGAGCGGTCGACCATGAGCGCATTATACCAGGAAGGGGCGTTGCTGCCAAGCGAACTGGCGGCGAGGGAGATGATCACCAACCAAAGCATGTCGCAGGTGTTAAATCATTTGTCCGAAATGGGATATATTATCCGGGTGCCGTCGGAAACGGATAAGCGGAAGGTGAATATTTCGTTATCTGATGCAGGAAAAAACATTTTCCTGCAGTCTAAGCACGAACGTGATGAATGGCTTCAAAACGCAATGGCGCAGGCTTGCACCCTTGAGGAGCAGGAATTGCTGCGAAGGGTAATTGGGCCTTTAACAAAGCTGGTTGAGTTTAAGTAAGCGAAAAGAAAAACCCTTAAAACACGATTAATGACTAAAGAAAGTATAAAAAACATCAGGACGTTCAGGGCATTTAGTAGTCGTAATTACCGCTTGTATTTTATGGGCCAGGGCGTTTCGCTTATTGGTACCTGGATGCAAAAAACAGCGGTAAGCTGGGTGATCTACTCCGCTACGCATTCAAAACTTATGCTCGGGGTGGCGGCTTTTTGCAGCCTGTTTCCTTCGTTCGCATTATCCTCCGTCGGCGGTGTGGTGTCCGATAGGTACAACAAATTTAGGGTATTGCTTACTACGCAAATCGCATCGCTTATCCAGGCTGTGCTGCTTGCGGTGCTCATTCTGCTTAAACATTATGCCATCTGGGAGATATTGGCGCTTAGTTCCGTGCTTGGTATTATTAATGCGTTTGATGTTCCGGCACGTCAATCCCTGGTGTATGACATGGTTGACGACAAGGACTCACTACCCAATGCGCTGGCCTTAAACTCATCCATGGTAAACCTGGCCCGTATTGTCGGCCCCGGGCTTGCCGGGCTGGTATTGTACAGTATAGGCGACGGCCCCTGTTTTTTGCTGAACGCCCTCAGTTTTGTGGCGGTGATTATATCCCTGTTGCTGATGAAATTGCCCGTCTACGTAAAAAAGGAACACAAAAAAGACGTTTGGGGCGAATTGGTTGAAGGATGGGAATATATAAAACGAACCCCGTCCATTAGCTCCCTTATTATTATACTTGGTTTGATGAGCCTGTTGGTACTGCCCTTTAACAGCACCCTTATTCCGTATTATGCGCGCGATTTTTTTAAAGGCGACTCGCGTACCTTTGGCGTTATCGACAGCTTTATCGGGCTTGGGGCATTTTCGGGGGCCATTTTCCTGGCTTCACTCAAAGCCGGGACGGATCTGCGCCGCGTGTTATTCATCAATACCATTGTTTTCGGTTCCGGGCTTATCCTTTTTTCGCACGAGCATATTTATGGATTAGCGTTGTTTTTCGCGGTGGTGGCAGGGTTTGGGATGATGTCGCAAATAACCGTAACCAATACCTTGCTGCAGACCACTGCCCATCCGCGGATGCGCGGCAGGGTGATCAGCTGGTATGCAATGGCTTTTTTTGGCATGCAGCCGCTTGGCGGATTGCTGATCGGCTGGGTTTCCGAACATGTCGGCGCTACCAATACGGCATTCGGGCAGGGTGTCGTAGCGATTGGGCTGGCGGGAATGCATTGGCGTTACCTGCATAAGGAAAAATTGAAAAAGCGGCACGAGGCGATACTGAAAGAGCAACACGGGCTGGAGCCGGTTTGACGGTAAATGTAAAACTATTGTTTTAACGGTCTTTCGTACGGGCGCCCCTTGTCGGTGCCCTTCTGTCAAATTACACCTCCAAACAAGGCTTTCCCCTGCAAGCGATTATTTTTAAATAAATCTTTATTTTTCGTTAAAAAACCTGAAACCTAAACCTGCTTCATTCGTATAAAGGCATGTTGTGTAAACAAAATGCGAGAAATCAGGGCTGTCGCATGCAGTACTAATTTAGCGCATGGCGGCACAATTTCTCCCTGATTAAACGCGTTTTACTAAACAACACGTTTTTGCTGCCGGTGGTTTTGCCGGAAGCAATCACTGCACTAACCTTATATTTTACGGGCACCATAATTAGTTTACCCATGAAACTCAGCAAAACAGATACCATGTCAAAGCAAATTTTGATCATCGAGGATGACGAAGATATCTTAAAAGTCCTTGAAACCGTACTGGAGTACAATGAATTCAGTGTTGCCGCAATCGGCGAAACAGACAATATATTAGCTGCAGTTGAACAATACCAGCCCGATCTTATCCTTACAGATTTTCTGTTAACCGGGATGAACGGCGGCGAAATTTGCCAGAAGGTAAAAAGCAATAAAGATACCTGCCACATCCCCGTGATACTGATTTCCGCTTATCCGGAGCTCGCCACTTCCTTTGGAAAATTCGGCTTTGATGCGTTTATAAATAAACCGTTCAATATTGGCGACCTGGTGGAAACAATTGACCACTTGCTGGAGAAATAGGTCATTCACACTTCTTTACCCTAATTAACCGACCACCGGTTCAGTCCTTTCATCAAGACATAATAAGCTGGTTTTTTTTGCCAGGCCGAATCGAAGGGCAAGGGCCGGTTCTTGCAAAATTTCATATTAGCTTAACGCCAAACCTGTATATTTATGTCCCCGCGCGTGCAGGGACCCAACACCAAATTAAATGAAATTAAGCGACCTTTTGTCCGAATGGATAAGAAAAATTGAAGAGGAGAACCCTCCGGCTGCTAATATAGCCGCCATCAACTTCGGGATGTTAACCACGGACAAAGGCTATATGGTTTATGTGACCGGCGCCGAAATATACGATCCGGACGATGATGACTGGGCCGGCGAAATAGACTATCAGCCGCCGAGGAAAATCAAATATCTTTTATTGCCCCGTGAGTTTACGTCCGGGCTAAAATGGAAAGGGGTGCTGGAGTCGGTGGTTAATTCGTTGAAAGAAATCGCCGTAACGGATCCCGCCCGCATTCTGTTCAACGGCCGGGTGGTGACTGCGGGATTTGACGATAATGAGTTGATGATAGTTAAAGCGCAATAAAGCAAACGCTTTAAAATTTATAGTGACTTTTTCCACAGCTGATGGGTTTCAAACCCAGGGATATCGGTAACTAGAACCGCTGCGTTTAAACGTAATCTTCGCATTGCCCTTCATAATAAATCTTATCCTCACAAACAATATGACCAGTAAATTGTACACTATCAGGCGCCTTTTCCGGGAAAAATAGCCGGGGGCTGTTTTTATCTTGACTTATGTACAAATTAGTTTACCAAGCCCACATACTCCTGGTGTTTTTTATCTGTTTATGTCACTTCGGAGCGCTGGGTCAAGCCTTGCCGTCTGATCTGTCAAATATCAATGTAGATCAGCTGTCCGATGCCCAGATCAAACAAGTGGTTCAGCAGGCAGCTGCGTCGGGGTTATCCGATGCGCAACTCATCCAATCTGCCGAAGCCAGGGGACTGCCTGCGGCCGAAGCAGCAAAACTGCAGGACCGGATAAATACCTACCGGAGATCGGCCAACAATTCGGGCACTTCGAGCGACGCGTCAACTACAGACACTGCCCAATACCACCGGCGGCTAAACTATCGGTCTGGCGGCGATTCTATAAACAGGGCAAACCGCGATTCGCTTAATAAATTAAAGTCGAAGATATTTGGAGCCGATATATTCAGGAACAGCAATCTCAGTTTCGCGCCCGACTTAAAACTGGCTACCCCAAAAAACTACATCGTGGGCCCTGACGATCAGCTCAATATAAGCGTTTATGGCAATTCGCTGGCTAACTGGAAGCTGGAAGTATCGCCGGAAGGGAATATTAATATACCCGGGGTTGGTTTGCTGAATGTGGGCGGAAAAACCATTGAGCACGCTACCGCCGACATAAAAAACCGGCTTTTGGCCAGTCACTACGCAATCGGTAGTGGAACAAGTTTGCAGGTTAACCTCGGCAATATCCGGAGCATAAAGGTGATCATGATCGGTCAGCTGGTAAGGCCTGGCACGTATACTTTGCCATCCCTTGCAACCGCATTTAATGCATTGTATGCGGCCGGCGGCCCAAATGATAATGGCAGCTTCCGTAAAATTGAGATCATCCGGAGCAGCAGGATCATCCGGACGCTTGACATTTATGATTTTTTGACCCGGGGCGACCAGCAAGGCAACATTGTACTCGAAGACCAGGACATTATCCGGGTGCCGGCCTACCTTATGCATGTGGAAATGAAAGGCCAGGTAAAAACCCCGGCCATATTTGAGCCAGTACCAGGGGAGACGCTGGATGACCTGATTAAATTTGCCGGCGGCTTTACGGATAGCGCCTATACGGCCCTGGTAAAGGTTTCGCAAATAAGCGACCAGCAGCGCCGGATCACGGACGTGAACGAGGCCGACTTTAAAAACTATATTCCGTTGCGCGGCGATGTATACACCGTTGATGCGGTGCTGAACCGTTATGAAAACAGGATCACTATCAATGGAGCGGTCTTCCGGCCGGGCGAATACGAGTTGCAGAAGGGATTTACGCTAACCCAATTAATAACAAAAGCCGATGGGTTGAAAGAGGATGCATTTATGGGACTGGGCACGATTACACGCCTTAAGCCGGATAATACCACCGAGACGATAGGATTTAACCTGGGCGACGTGATGAATAAATCGGCGGGCGACATTTCTTTGCAGCGGGAGGATATTATTAATATACCATCCATATTCGACCTGCGGGACAGGTACACTGTTACCATAAACGGCGCGGTAAGGCGGCCCGGAACGTTTGCCTACGCCGACAGTTTGAGCGTTGAGGGCCTCATTATCAAGGCTGGCGGTTTTGAGCCGGGCGCCAGTCCGAGGCGTATCGAGGTTGCAAGGCGCATCAACAACAGTGATCCAAAAAAACGAACCAGCGCGGTTGCGCAAGTGTTCTCGATAGATGTCGATTCATTGCTTAGAGGCGGAGCGCGCGTTGCATTGATGCCTTATGACATCGTTTCGGTTTACGCGCTGCCAGGCTATGAAACCCAGCGAACTGTTAAGGTGGAGGGCGAGGTTTTGTACCCCGGGTACTATACCATCCAAAAAAAGGATGAAAAGATATCGGATATAATTTCGCGCGCGGGGGGGCTGACGGCTTATGCAGATGCCGACGGAGGTACACTAAGGCGCGAAAATATTGCCATACTTGGCGTTGATAGGAACACTACTGATACAACTGAAATAGCCGGGGAAAGGATAGCGCGGATTAAAAGGATAAAAGCGGGGTACAGGGATTCGACGACCGACGAGGATATTCAGCAAAGGAACAATTATGTGGGGATCAATCTCACAGGGATACTTCAGAAGCCCGGGACAGGCATCGACTTGATTGTCGACGATGGCGACGTCATTAGGGTCCCGAAGCAGGAACAGGTTGTGCGTGTTAACGGCGAAGTACTTTACCCGAGCGCAATTGTTTACAATAAAAGCGAATCCTTTAAAGACTATGTGCTGAATGCGGGCGGGTTTTCGCCGGAAGCGTTGCGTCGCGGCGCATATGTTGTTTACCCCAATGGGACCGTACAAGGCACCCGGAAGGTGCTTTTTTTTAACAGCCACCCGGAGGTTAAGCCCGGCAGCGAAATATATGTGCCTAAAAGGCCGCAAAGAAAAGGACTATCGCCGACAGAGGTTGTTGGAGTTACTTCGGGCCTGGCGGCTATTGCCGCTATTATTCTGGGAATTATAAGTCTGCACAAATAATCACCCGCTATTTTAATATCGATAAAATGCTTACAAACGATCAACTATGAGCGGCGGCGGAGAAATAACAATAAGCGAATTATTCGGAAAGATAGGCGCCGGGGTCAAATACATTTGCTCCAGGTGGAAATTGGTGCTGGCCTTCTCGCTCTTCAGTGCGCTTTTGGGACTGGCGTATTCCGTATTCAGAAAGACACATTATTCGGCTATCAGTACTTTTGTGCTGGAGGAGAACTCAAAAATGGGTGCGTTGAGCCAGTATGCCGGGCTGGCTTCGCTGGCTGGGATAGATTTGAATACCGGCGGTGGCGGCCTGTTTCAGGGCGAAAATATACTTGAACTTTACAAATCAAGAGGCATGATAGAAAAGGCGCTGCTGAGCGACACGGATTTTGACGGACGGAATCAGCAGTTGATCGAACGTTACATTGATTTTAATAAGCTGAGAGCTAAATGGCGTTCAAGGGATGATATCCAAAACATCAGTTTTACAGGCAACCCGGACAAGTTTAGCCGCACGCAGGATAGTATCATCACCGATATAGTAAAGCAGTTTAATAAAAAAATGCTGTCGGTAAACAAGCTGGATAAAAAGCTGGATATCATTGTAGTGGCGTTTACCAGCACCGACGAACAATTTGCTCAGGCCTTTACCAATAAGCTGGTTGGTACGGTAAATAACTTTTATGTGCAAACCAAAACCAAAAAGAGCGCTCAAAATGTGCAGGTACTGCAGCGCCAGGCCGACAGCGTAAGGGCGGTATTAAATTCATCTATAGGAGGGGTTGCCTCAGCCATCGAAGCAACTCCCAATGCAAACCCACAGTTGCTGAGTTTAAGGGTTGGAAGCCAGCGAAAACAGGTGGACGTGCAGGCCAGCGGCGCAGTTTATGGTGAAATAATAAAAAATCTGGAGATTGCGAAGATATCGTTACGGCAGGATATCCCCCTTATACAAAGTATTGATAAACCAGTACTCCCCCTGGAAAACGACAGAGTAGGCAAACTCAAAGGCTTGATTTTTGGATTGCTGATCGGTCTGTTTATAATTAGCTGCTTCCTGGTGATAAAACAGGCGATCAATGTGTAATAGCCCGAATGAAAATGGACAATAACAAAAGGTTAATTAAAAACATTTTGTCGCTGGGGGTTGTCCAGGTAGCCAATTATGTGCTGCCACTGGTTTCTATTCCTATCATCGTCAGGATAATCGGCCCGCAAAACTTTGGGATCATAAATTATTACAACTCCTTTACCGCCTATTTTATATTGCTGATAAACTATGGATTTGATTATTCAGGCACCCGGTTTATCGCAGCGGACCAGGACAATGTATTGAGACGAAACCAGCAATTCACCAAAATTTTAATGGCAAAAGGCCTGTTGTTTATGGTCTCGATAGTAGTCTTTACAACATCCATCCTTTTTATTTCCAAATCCAATGGAGAAACCATGGTGGCCGTTTATACTTTTTTGATCGTCATCGCCTGGGTGCTGTCGCCAAACTGGTTTTACCAGGGGATGCAGGAGTTAACACCCGTGGCCATATTTAACCTGGTAAGCAAAACGCTTTTTACGGTTTTGATTCTTTTGATGATCAGGAAACGGGACGACTATATGTTGCAGCCCCTGATACTGAGCCTGACTCAAATTGGCATCGCGCTAGCTTCATTTCTTTATGCGATCAAAAAATTTGGCATTGTTCTTAAAAGAACCAGCATGGGGGCTGTGCTAAAATTGTTGTGGGAGGACAGGATGCTTTTTTTTTCGATGCTTTCGACCAATTTGTATACCGACACCAATATCGTGGTGCTTGGCTTGTTTGAAACAAGGGAACATGTTGGCTACTTTACGGCTGCATGGAAATTGATCTTTGTTTTCCTGGTACTGATCTCATTTCCCATCTCACAGGCCCTGTTTCCCTATATCGCAAACTCATTTGCGAAAAACATAAACGACGGATTAGAAAAAATAAGGAGGATACTGCCGCTGATCATCTATTTTTCGTTGATATGCTCGGCGGTGCTGTACCTGTCTTCGCAGATGCTCGTTACCGGGTTTTACGGGCACAGTTTTCAACCTGCAGTAAAAATATTCAGAATTTTAACCATCGTGCCGGTACTGTCATTTATCAATACCATACTCGGCTTGCAAACCATGGTGAATTTAAAGATGGACCGGCCCTATTTTGTGATCATATTTTCGGGCGGCATTTTCAGCATCATTTTCAATGTTGTAATGCTGCATTTTTATGGGTACACCGGCAGCGCCTGGTCATGGATATTTGCCGAGACCATTATTGCCGCCACTTTATGGTATTATCTTAAAAGCCGGAATTATAACCCGGTAAAACCCGCCGGATTTAACCCCCGGATGGTTTTGCAGGAAGTTAAGCTGATCGTTACGAATTTGAAAAAAAAGGTATCCTGATCGCTGCGGGTGATTAGGCGATTTTTGTCGGGCCGTGTTTTTCCTTCGCAGGCAAACATAAAAGGTTGGAGCCCGAGATGCACAATGGTACAAATAGGATTGTTTTTATGAATGAAACCGGCGTTGTTAATGATGCAGTTTGAAAAAGATTTAGTTGGGGCGGTTACGGTTTGGTATAATCCCATCCCGGCTTTTATGGAAAATATCCGCTCCTATTCAGCTTATGTGGGGTGCCTTATCATTGTCGACAATAGCTCGGCAAACAACAAAGAGCTGTTTGACCAAATTGAAAGCACCAACAAAATCTACATCTGGAACGCAGAAAATATGGGGATTGGAAAAGCATTTAACCAGGGCTTGTTTACACTGATTGAAAAAGGATACAAATACACGTTCACCTTTGACCAGGACAGTTCATTCGAAAAAACGGAGATTGAAAATATGCTGAAAGCGGCCGAAAACCTGGATTGGGGCGACGTTGGCATTTTGTCGCCCATCCATTTACAGCAAAAAAGCATTCCAGTATACAACCCGGGCGAATTTACACCGGTTACCTGCGTAATGGCATCTGGCAACCTGTTAAACTTAGCCATTGCCCAAAAAGCCGGGTTTTTTAACGAACAACTATTTATCGATCATGTCGACAATGAGTATTGCCTGAGGCTGCACAAGCGGGGGTATAAAGTTTTAATGGCCAACGCTTTTTTAACACATCAATTGGGGAGCTATAAAAATATTTACTTTTTTGGTAAAAGCATCGGCGGATTTATCTCTCATTCGCCGCAGCGCTTGTATTACTTTGTCAGGAATTCGCTGTATATATTAAACAACTATTTTTTTCTCGACATCAAGTATTCATTAACAGAAGTAGCCTCTCTGTTCAAAAGGTTTGCCAAGCTCTTTTTTGAAGACGACACCAAAAAACGCCTCAAATTATATTTCAGGGGAATACGTGACAGCAAAAAATTAGATTAAGAAGGGATGAAACGGGTATTCTATACTTTTTTACAAAAATGTAAGCGTGAGCCGCCCTTTGCAGCAGCCTGCCTCACTATTTTTATTTTTACCTGCCCCGTTTTAGTAAGCATTATTACCACGGGTGCAATATTGCTGCCTTCCGGCTACACCTCAGAGACAGTTGTTCCGCCTGTATATGGGTTTGCCGCAATGGCGATCAATTTAATTTTGCTTTTTATATTGGGGACAGCGCCAATATTCAATGCCCGTTTTCAAAGCATAGTTACGCCCGACTTTTTCAGGAAGGTGCTGATATACATCTACATCAGTCTGACATTTTACAGCTTGTATGTTATAAATGCAAAGCTCGATTTTATCAATTCGTTGATAGCAGACCCGATAGTAACTATGCTAAAGGTGGGCGGCGACCTGGGCGAAGATAATCTATTGCACTATTTTTATTATGGCATGAGCGGGTGCATTGCCTTTGCATTAGTAAAAAACGATGACGGCATTTTTTTAAGGGTTGCCAGCTATGTGTGTATGGTGGCCATTGTATTGTTTTATTTTTTTATTGGCCGCCGCGAGGTTTGCGTAATGGCATTATGCATCCTGTTTTTGCTCAGGGCAAAAAGGATTAGCCGTACGGCTGTATTAATCACCGGCGCGTTTATTGTCGGGGTAATTGTATTTGTATTAAGTCTGCGCGCCGGGGACAACAATGGCTCGATGTTCGCCACAAATTCCGAAGAATTATCGCCTGTTGCCTATAGTTCCTATGTAATTCAAAAAACAAGTCCCGACGTAGCCGGATCATTTACCAATGCTACTTTTTTAAGGGCCTACTTAAATCCGCTTGACATTTCAGTCGAGTTTTTTAAAGGTAATTCGGGGTACAGCGACCCTGCAACACCTGTGTTAAGTATTGCCGGCATTACTTATATGTATGGTTTTATCGTTCCGTTTTTAACTGTTTTAATTTTTGGATCGTTTTTCAGGACGGTTTGCAACGAGTTTCAGAAAAAGAAAACGCCCATAATAAAACTTCTTTTGATTTACACTGTCTTTAGGGCGTTCAACTTGTTTCGCAACGGCGAATTCGCGGTAGTGGAGATGGACACGATAAAATTTTTTGTGCTGTTACTGCCGGCTCTTTATTTAAAATTTGATAACCAGGTTGCAGAAAACAAGGTTGAGCACATACAGGAAGCGCTGATCAGCTAAGAAAAACCGGCGCTTAAGGTTAAATATACGTCTATATGAATGAAAATGTACTGGCCTGTATAACAGCATATTATCCGGGACCTGAATTTGAAAACATCTGCCGTATCATTTCACAACAAACCGGGCTTTTATTAATTGTAGATAATTCGGTTGAAGGAAACCTTAGCAGCCAGGGGATAAATTTCAGCCCTAATACCCTGGTTGTGTGTAATAAAAACGAAGACGCTATTTCGGGTGCGTTGAATACTGCCTTAAAATATGCAAGGGGACATGATTTTGAATACCTGCACCTATTTGACCAGGATACCGTTCCGCCTGCGGATATTACCGGCAATTTGATCCCTGCCTTTCAAACGGACCCAAAAGCGGTGATTGTTTCGCCCCGGTTTTTAAATTCAAGCACCAATTTCCCCGGCAGGGTGTTATTGAATATAAATAAGTGGAAGGTGAAAAACTTTTGGCCGGGTGCCGATATTGGCATAGTCAATGCGCTTTTTACCATCAGCAGCGCAGCGCTCATCCATATAAAACGGGTGCCCCGGGATATGTTTTATGACAGAAGACTGTTTATAGACAACTGCGACGTTGATTTTTGCCTTTCCTTGAGAAATGAAGGGTTTGAAATATTGGTGGACACATCCGTTTGTGTGATCCATGGAATAGGCTCGCGGAAGAAAGGCGGCGGGAGATGGTCGGCCACCAATTATTCGCCGCTCCGGAAACAGTTAAGTGCAAAAAACAGGATGATGATCTGGAGGAGATATCGGAAAAATTACCCCGGTTATATAATAAATGACTTTTTTGTGTTCCTGCTTGACTCAGGAAGAACAACAATATTGGAAGCAAACAGGTTTAAAAAGCTTATTGCTTTATGTAAAGGCCTTTGGCAGGGTTTACTGGAAAAACAAATACATAAACGTATTGGTTAGGATTAAGGATTAATAAAATACGCACTACTTTAAAAGAGCATACATGAATAAAACCATTGAAAAATTCGCTAAGGTCATTTTTAAAATCCCATTATTTATTGAGGCAAGGTTTGACAAACATTTTTTGGCTGATGATGTGCCGATGTCAAAATTGATTAGCCATGAAAAGTGGAAGAATTATTTATATGAAATTGGCAACAAGCCCGGAATGAACATACTGGAAATAGGCAGTCGCGAAGTAACAGAAAAATCAAATGCACGGCAGGCATTCGATAAAGCAAAATATACAGGTTTTGATTTTTATGCCGGCGATAACGTTGATGTTGTTGGCGATGCTCATAAACTTTCATCTTATTTTAAAGGTGAAAAATTTGATCTGATATATTCAAGCGCTTGCTTTGAGCATTTTGCCATGCCCTGGATTGTGGCCACTGAAATTGCAAAACTTTTAAAAGTAGGTGGAATTTTATTTGTTGAAACCCATTTTTCCTTCCGGTCCCACGAAAGGCCGTGGAATTTTTTCCAGTTTAGTGATATGGCATTAAGAACACTATTTTCAGGTGCACTCGGATTTGAATGTATAGAGGCAGGGATGTCGAATCCAATTGTAGGGAGATTTTCATCATTGGCCGAGAAAAACTTAAGAAATAAACCTATAGGCGGTCTTTATTGTCACAGCGAGTATCTTGGTAAAAAAGTAAGGGATGTTAGTGATTTTGACTGGAATAAAGTAGACTTAATTGATGTAGTTGGAGAAACCAAATATCCTGAGCCAAATTTGCGAAAATACTTCTGATCAGGCAGCCAAACCAGGCCGGAAGCGCCATTTCCCTGGGTGCGAACCCTTAATCCGCATAACAACGCCGTGAATTTTTATTAGAGCAGGCGAATGCCTGTAAAAATTCAATTTAAAACTACTTAGGATATTGTTTGTTAAAGCTTATGTGAATAAAGCAATGACTGACGCAAGATGGCTAACACCTACAAAGTATCCCTTTTAATACCAACCCTTAATGCCGGCAAAGATTGGCCGAAGGCTTTAGAAAGCATCCAGGCACAATCATTAAGCCCGATGCACAAAATAATTATCGATTCAGGCTCCACAGATGAAACTGTGCCCCTTGCGGCGTCGGCCGGCTTCGATGTTATAAAGATCGGCAAGAAAGAATTTAATCACGGCACAGCCAGGCAAACCCTGGCGGATAGGTCGCATGATGCCGATATCTGTATTTTTTTAACGCAGGATGCTGTTTTGGCGTCACCAGGCAGCATCCTCAACCTGGTCAATGTGTTCGAAGACCCGCAGATAGGCCTGGCTTATGGCCGCCAGTTGCCGCACCATAACGCCCGGCCGCTGGAGGCGCACGCACGGCTGTTCAACTACCACGAACGTCATGAAGTGCGGGCCTACTCTGACAAACAAAAGCTTGGGTTTAAGGTGGTTTTTTGTTCAAACTCGTTCGCCGCCTACCGGAAAGAGGTACTAAACCAGGTCGGCGGATTTCCTTCAGACAGCATTATGGGCGAAGACGCCATTGTGTCGGCACGGATGCTGTTGGCGGGCCACAAAGTGGCCTACGTTGCCGATGCAATGGTTTACCACTCGCATAGCTATAGCTTTAAAGAAGAGTTTAAGCGATATTTTGACACACGCGTCTTCCATGAGCAAAACAAATGGCTCATTGATAACTATGGCAGGCCCACCGGCGAAGGATTGAGGTACGTAAAGTCCGAAGTTAATTATGTAATTCGCAACCATCCGCAAAGTTTGCTGCATGTAGTGGGTTCTACATTCGCCAAATGGCTCGGCTATTCATCCGGTAAATACTATAAAAAAGTGCCCAAAAACCTGCTAAAAAAACTCTCCATGCACAGTTCCTATTGGGAATAAGTGCCGCCGTTGTTTTAAATATCATACACACTGTATACTATAAAAACACTTTCAGCGCCGGTAAAGCCGGGTGCCTGAGCAACCGGGCCGCCCCAATGAAACCTTATTTTTCCCGGAAAGCCCTGCCGCGGGCGAAATGCGAAGCAGAAACGCGCCAAAAACCAACCCAATACATTTTCTGAAATATATTTTCATAAAATCAATTATATATTAACTTATTGTTTGGTGTGTTTGGCTCAAAGATTGAATAAATAAAATAATAATTAAATAATTTTTTTGAATAAACTAACTCTACTAACTCTATGCCATCTCTACCTATGGATGTAGCCCCAGTCCTTTTTTTGCTACCTGGCGGCGAAGAACAAAATGTACAAGAAACGCCGGTGATCCAATTGATCCACGAGTCGGCAGTCAGTCGTGCAACATTATTACTAAAACGCGGTTTCGATATTGTCTTTTCCCTTATTTCGATGATCGCAGGTGCGCCATTATTGTTGCTGCTTTACCTGGTAACTAAATTCAGCTCAAAAGGGCCTGCATTTTTTAAGCAGGAACGGTTGGGCCGGTACGGCAAGCCTTTTACGATGTACAAATTCAGAAGCATGCACGTAGATGCCGAAAAGGACGGCCCGCAGTTATCTTCGGAAAACGATCCCAGGATCACCAAATGGGGGAAGATTATCAGGAGCACCCGGATGGATGAATTGCCGCAGTTTTGGAACGTGCTGAAAGGCGATATGTCCATCGTTGGCCCCAGGCCGGAGCGGCGCCATTTTGCAAAGAAGATCATTGAACGCGAACCACGCTATCGTAACCTCAGGCATTTGCGGCCGGGATTAACTTCTATTGGCCAGGTGGTATTCGGATACGCCGAAAATGTTGAGGAAATGTGCACCAGGCTGCAGTATGACCTGTTGTATTTAGAAGACATGACCTTTCGGTCGGATATGCATATTATTTTTGAGACCGTAAAAGTGATGGTGCAAAAGAAAGGCAAGTGACCGGCCCTGGCGAATCAGGCCGCCACATGCCGTAAATGTTAACATAACGCAAGATACCATGAAGGAGATAAAATTGGTGAGGCATCCCTTCGTCTCGTGCCCATGCGGGGAAACGTCCGGGCTGAATATGCACCGGGTGCATCGCGGAGTTTTTGTAAAACTTTTCCTGGGGTGGATGCCCCTGCAAAAATACATGTGTTACCGCTGCAAACGATCGATGTACGTGCGGGTAAAAAAAGAGCCGGCCATGACGTCCATGTAGACCTTCGAATTACAGCGTTGAAAGATTTTGTGCCCCTGCTATTGCGGGAGGTTGTATCTTGTTATTTCTTCCTAATCGCTGCCAATAATCACATTTCATCTTAAAAATAAAGTAAGATTTATATATTTGTTGCCCCGCTCGGGATGTAGCGTAGCCAGGTATCGCGCCAGCATGGGGTGCTGGAGGTCGGAAGTTCGAATCTTCTCATCCCGACGATGAAAATTAAGGCCCTGTTCGTTGTAAACGAACAGGGTTTTTGTTTTCTTCGTCACGCCCCCCTTTAGATAAACGTAGTTAATCTCTTCGTATCCACGGGGCCTCCGGCACAGGGCCCCGCGCTGTGATATCCCCGGGAGAAACCAGGCTCCTCTGCAAAAGACCCTACTGAGGCGCCAAAATTCGTCCTGACGAGAACCAGAAACGCCTGATTATAAATTAATTACACAAATAAGTCTAACAACGCCACTTTTGATACATTTGATCATCAGTCACTTACGCGACACCAACAAATAATTAAAAGCGAAACCGCTGATTATTAGCATGTTTCATAATGTTCCGGGTGTTCCGCGTGTAAAAGTGGAACGCCTTGCCACCAAAACTTCCCTAAAGCAGCTTGTCAGATATTTTTACTAAACTTGTACTTATGAATGCAACAGAACTCAAAAACCTGCAGGCGCCGCTTAAAGATCAATACCGCGGGCAGCCAGACTCAGCGATTATCACCTTAAAAGCAGAAGGGAAGATCGGCGAAGGCATTTCCTGTAAAGTAGAAACCGGCAAAGCCATGGTGGAAGCAGGGTTGCACCCCGCCACCGGGGGCACCGGCATGCTTGCATGCTCAGGCGACATGCTGCTTGAGGCGCTGGTAGCTTGCGCGGGTGTTACGCTACAAGCCGTGTCAACGGCGATTGAGGTGAATATTAAAAGCGGAACGGTGCGCGCGGAAGGCGACCTGGATTTCAAAGGTACTTTAGGGGTAAGTAAAGAAGCTCCCGTTGGTTTTAAAACCATCCGCCTGGAATTTGACCTGGATACAGACGCAGGGGAAGAGCAAATAGCAGCCCTTAAAAAACTTACCGAAAGATATTGCGTGGTATATCAAACACTTGCCAGGGGGGTGGAGGTTCAAACCAAATATCACACTTCGCAGTCTGCATAAAAAAAACCCGCATTAAGCGGGTTTTCTGAACAAAACATTTCTTCTGTTTTCTTACTGCTTGGCAGTTGCCGGGCTGATCGTTGTTGAAACCTCTGTGATCACATTGGCCGGAAAACCTCCTTCTTTGGCATGTTCGCGGATGAGGTCTTCATTCTCTGCTTTGTACACGCAGAAAATTTTGTCGCCGGTTACATAACTCTGTATCCACTGAATTTGAGGGCCCATGTGCTGCAGCACAGCGCATGATTTTTGTGAAATAGCTTTTAACTGCTCCGGCGTCAATTTGCCTGCGTTAGGGATGTCCCGTTCGATGAGGTACGTTTTCATGGTTGCTGAATTTGATTTGGATGAACTGTCTTTTACTGTTGCTGTTTGTGCGCGGGCAATCATGCCGGAGAACAGAACGATCACAAGGATCAGGGTGGTAGTTTTTAAAGTTTTCATAACATTGAGTTTTTTTGTTTAAGAATAATCGAAGTTACTGTCACCCGATAGCGGCGGCTATAACAAATCATTCAATAAATGGCAAACCGCATGAAACAAATCCGTCAAAAAATGGTAAAATTTAACCTGGGGAAGTCAGGGCGGGCGCATTCAGATAATTTTGAATAGACGCGTTCCCTTTAAGATCAAATATTTTTACCGCAAAGTGTACAAAGGTCTTCGCAAAGGGCGCAAAGCCGGTCGCTTTAAAATGTTGTTTTTTTATTTTGGAGAAAAGGATGAATCGACGCGCCGCAGCATTTAGGCTTTGTGATCTTGGCGGTTTTCTCTTAGTGTCCTTTTCGGTTAAAAAAAGGCGCTTCAAATGGCCTTGTTCCTCCCCTAAACCCTAATAAGCTTAAACTACATTAATGAAGGCCCTTAATGAAGCAATTCGAGATAGGTCATAGGCAAAAGCCCGTATTTCTTTTTAAAACATTTGGTGAAATAAGAAGCACTGGTAAAGCCCGAATCGAAAGTTATTTGTGCAATATTGTAATACCGTTTCCGCATCAGCTCTTTTGCTTTATGCAGCCTGAAATCTTTTAAAAGCGAATTGGGCGGCAGACTGGTAAGCGCTACTGTTTTTCGATACAATTGCGAACCGCTCATAGCTGTCGCATTGCAATAATCTGAAAGATCGAAATCCGCATCCTGCCAGTTCTCCTCCAGTTTGCCGAACAGTAATTTCAATAAATGCTCATCCTGCGGTAAAAGGTTCATGAAACATTTTCGCTCTTTCTGAAAAAGGTCATCCGCGATCAATTCTTTTACCGGGGAGGCTATAGCGATCTTTCCTTCTTTTGCGATACGGCACATGTTTACTGCGAATTGAATAGTTTCTCCAAACAGGTGCTCACTGCGCTCAACCGGTTCACCTGCATTCACGGCCAGCTTCAAATCAATTTCCGCTGAAATGGGATCCGGCATTTCCCTCCGGATCGACAGGGCGCATGCCACTGCTTCGGAAGCTGAGGAAAATGAAACAACAAAACCGCCGCCTTCATGCTCAACTTCTCTTCCGCCGCATTGTAAAATGTTTTTCCGGACGATGTTGGTATATGCACTTAATAATTCGCCTGCTTGCTCATCTCCGAATTGATGTTTCAGCAAAACAGGATCGGTGGTTTTGGTAACCAATAAAACTCTGAAAGAAGAGTCGGCAAAAACTTTCAACCCTTCAGTTGAGACTTGTGCCTCCGGCGGATCATAAATACGCCCCAGGAATGCTTCGACCAGGTTGCCGTTCACTTCAATAATTTTATTCGGAATAAGGCCATGTGCTTTGCTGTGCATTTCTTCCACAGCATATTTATCCGGCGCTTCAATAAGGCAGAAAATATTTTCGCGGGCTTCATCTATCCAATAGGTCATGCAATTGCAGCCATGGTCTTGCTGGTGAAGCAGGTCCAAACGGTGCGCCTCAGCAACATCTTTTGCTTTTACGCCCGGAACAATATGAACATCCATGAATATCGGCATAAAAAAAGTATTAAGACGATGCTAAATTTAACACTTTTTTGCATTGATTTTAAAATAGCGAAAATTTAATGTATTGATATTCTGCAAATTCCGGGGTTAGGCTGCAGCACATCGCGCAAAGCTTGGGGGCTAACAGCGGACAGAAATACAACCGCAAACGATGTTGCAAGAACCATGGCGCCCTTAACTGACAGGAAGTGCAACCAAAAAGGTTGAACCGGCCATGGGCTCACTGTCAATGCTGATGCGGCCGCCCAGGGCTGCAACCTGGTGCTGTACCATGTATAAGCCAATGCCTTTACCCTCGGTATCGGTGTTAAAACGTTTATACAGGCCGAAAACTTCTTCCCCATGAAGGGACAGGTCGATGCCGCGGGCATTGTCTTTAAAAGTAACATTTACCATCGCGTCCGCTGTCCACGATCTGATTTCAACGACCAGCGGTACATCGGGCTGCCTGTATTTTATGCTGTTTGAGATGAGATTATAAAAGATGCTGTATAAATAACTTTTAATAGAATAAATCCCTGCGGCCTTTGAAAAATCAGTAACTATCTGAATATTTTCCTCTCTGATCGTTTGGCTAAACCCGGTAAGTATGTCATTAACCAATTGAGCGAACGTCACCTTCACCTTTTTTTCACCGATATCTCTTCTGATCTGCAGGATCTGGTTCAGGTCCTTGACGATCTCATCGAGTTTTGCCGTCGACTGAAAAAGAAACTCTTCCAACTCACGCTGTTCATTATCTGTAATGTCTTTGTCCTTCAGCATGTTGGATAAGCTGATAATATTTGCCAGTGGCGCACGCAGGTTATGTGAAACAACATAGGCAAATTGCTCAAGATCTTTGTTGCGGGCCACCAGGTCATTACTGATCCGCACGCGTTCAAACTCCGCAAGTTTAGCCGCGGTGATGTTTGTAGCCGAGCAGCAAAGCCCGATGATATGATCACCGGCGTCTTTTACCGGGTTGATGCTTATCGCATACCAAACCATGACGCCATTCCGCTGTGGATAATTGGTTTCATAGTAGACGGCGTTACCGGCCATAGCCTCATCTACCCGATCTTTTAGCGCCTCCTTGCGATCTTCTTTCAGCAGGCCGACAAAGTTGACCCCTTCTTTTAAAGATTTACCAAAAGACGCTAACGACCACTGGCTGGCCATCGCATTATAGGTAAGCACTTTCATGTCCCGGTCGACAAGTAAAAAGGCAATGTTGGTAGTGTCGAAAATGGTACGCAGCCGCGACTGCGACTCGCCAAGTATACTGCTTACTTTTGCCAGCTGCGTTGTTCTTTCGGCCACATCTATTTGCAGCAACTCGTTTTTATGCTGTATCTGCGCTTTACTTCTCTTAATTTCAGGCACCTCCAGCACCTCCAGCCTTCCTTTTCTCCTGGCTATTGTGCATTCATGTACCAAAGCAATATCAAGTATGTCACCTGCAGCCACACAGTCGCCCAGCGGGTAAGTACATAAAATCAGGACGGGTTTTTGAACGATAAAGGGAGTTAATTTCCTTTCGTAGGCAATAAACTTTTTCCAATCTTTTCTATTGATCCACGTTTCGTCGCCATTCGCCCGTAATCCGGCGCAATTTAGCTGCTCAGCAATGCGAAGACGGTCTAAAACAGCCGGAACGGCGTTCTTTAAATCGATTTTCTCGTTTCTGTGGTACCAGTCCGTATAGTTCAAAATTTCCATACGGCCCTCCTGCACGTGCCGGTCAAAATCAGGTACCCCGTTTTTAAGGGCGGTTAAGGCTTCATGCACGGTAATATGCGGCGCGGTTACCCAAAGGCAATATTCATTATTTTCAAGGCCGGCCTGGAAATAAGAAACCAGGATAGCCAGCAGATCTTTTTTAGTCTCGTAAAAATGGCAAAAGTGTGTACCCCAGGGTACGCTCCCGATCACGTCTATACCGGTAGGTCTGAGCTCTTCCACCATTTCATTAGGCTGTTAAATAAAAAACGCAGATTTTATTTATCGACAACCCCGATTAATACTATTAATAATACATTTTTTTAATATTTAGGTTTTTAATATTTTAGGCTGCGCGCAAAGTTTCTGTTAAAAAACCGCAAAATAGATATCCCCAACACAGCGGGCTTTAGTTGCGCACCATGCATTATAGGAGATAAAGTATGCGGGAGTAGTGGTAAGCAGGTGCAAATCAGGGACAGCGAGGGGCGAATCTCGTGTTTGCTGCTGCGGGCGAAACTAGCGGAGAAGTGGAACCCCGGGCGGAACGTTTGCCCATGACGGGTTCAACGGTTTATATGCTCAGCGGTAGCCGGAAACAAAAAGTGCTGCCTTCTCCCCGCTCGCTGTCAATACTAAAACTGCCGTTATGTTTTTTGATAATTTCCGCTGCAATGAACAATCCTAAACCCAGTCCCGGGAAAAGCATGGCCGTTTCGCTAACGCGGTAGAAACGCTGGAATAACTGATCGATATCCTTTTTTGCGATGCCTACTCCAAAATCTTTCACTTTAACAACAATATGTTTCGCTTTTACTTCGGCCGTTACAAGGACCTGGCTGGCATCGGGGGAATACTTGATGGCATTAGTGAGCAGGTTGGTCAGCACCTGTTCAATCCTGAACTGGTCGCCGCTATACAGAATATTAATGGAGTTTTCCAGCAGTATCTCGTGTTTGTTTGCGGCCAGTTGGATATTAGCAATACTATTGATTAATGCATCGGGGAAATAAAATGCGGCAATATTCAGATCGATGTGTCCGGAATTGATCTTGGTCACATCCAGTAAATCTTCTATTAATTTCTCCAAACGCCTTACGCTATGGTTTGCATTTAAAATAAACTGGTAATTCTTGTCGGTTTTGCTGGTCGTTTTTTCCAGTAGCTGGTTGATGGCCTTAATATTGGTCAGGGGTGTCTTGAACTCATGACTAACCATATTAAAAAACTCATCTTTTTTGGCTTCTGCCGCTGCCCGTCGTTCCTTTTCCAGCTTCTGAACCACTAATTGCCTGTTGGCAATAATGAGTTCCGCAGCCCGCTTCGCTTTTTCTTCATCCTGAAAGCCCAATTCTTCAAGTGCGATAATTAGCTCGGCGGCCCGTTTTTCTTTCTCTTCATCCTGAAAATCCAATTCTATATTGGCGAGGATCAATTCCGCTGCGCGTTTCCCTTTTTCCTGGGTCTGGAAAATCAATTCCTTGTTAGCGATAACCAATTCCGCGGCGCGTTTTTCTTTCTCCTCGTTTTGAAAAATCAGCTCTTTATTGGCAATAATCAATTCAGCCGCCCGCTTTTCCTTCTCCCGACTTTGAAAAATAAGTTCAGTATTAGCTAATATCAATTCAGCCGCCCGCTTTTCCCGCTCCCTGTTTTGTACGTCCAGCTGCGTATACGCAATAATCAATTCAGCCGCCCGTTTTTCCTTTTCGGAATTTTGAAATGCTAATTCTTTGTTGGCAATAATGAGTTCGGCGGCCCGTTTGGTTTTTTCTTCATTGAGCAAATCAAGTTGCCGGTTAGCAATGATCAGGTCATTAGCGCGCCTTATTTTTTCTTCATTTTGAAAATCAAGTTCAATGTTGGCGAGGATCAACTCCGCTTCGAGTTTTGCCTTCTCCTGGTTGGCTATAATTAATTGATCTGAAAGGCTTTTGATATCCATGGTGCAGTCGCCAATTGGTACAAAAACCGTGCTACCCTTGTAAATACAAAAAACAGGTCGGCTATTGGTCAACGGCTAAATGCGGGGCGGCAGATCAAAATTAATTATCCTGCGTTAGTGAACCCAGGTTCCTTGGTTTTAGAACAAACATGAACTCCCAAATATTGCGGGGGCTCACGCTGCCGGTTTTGCCCGACTTTGATTTAACCTTTATCATGCCGTCTCCGAAACCCGGGCCGATGACCGTAACCCGGGCGCTGTCGGCCAAAGTGTCGTTCGCCATCGCGTTTATATGGGGATAAAACGGCACATAAGGTTTTATTTCCTCGACCTTCAAGCTTCTTTTACCAGGAATGAAACCAGGCATTTTCAAAGAGAAACACTACCCGGTCTTCCTCACTACGCAAATTTTTCCCCACTTTAATTTCCCGATGCCCCATTTATCTTTTAGGAAAACCGCAAATACTTCAAATACAAGCCCTTTTAACTACAGGTATGGTTTTTGATAGCTGTTTTACTAAAAAAATCACTATGGGACTGCAACCTATTACAATTATCGCTACAGTACTGACAATTATACCGGTAATACTGATCATTAAAACAGCCATCGGAATGGCGAAGGACAAGAAAATACGTTAATATTTATTTCATTAGCATAGTTCAATGTTTTTAAACGTATAGTCTCCGGGCCCAAAGCTCCGGAGGCTATTTTTTTATAGCCCTGCCCGGGATTGTTGAAGGGCCAGCGGCGTCGAAACTCAAATTATAGGTCATCGTTTGACATTCGGTGTTGGATATTAGATCGCCCTGCGCCGTAACATTCCCCTAAAGCGTAACAAATTCGAGGTTTTCCAGCATCCCAAAGTAACCCCACCGGGTATTTTACGTATAACGGCATCTGTACCATACCCCTTTTACAATATGCCCTTATCTGCAATTGAAGCAGCCATGCCCTTCAGCCTCCGCTTGCCGGACATAGCCGGCCAAAGCCAGCTCTTCAGCGATTTCAATAATACGATTGCAGATTATCCAAAGGAAAAAACCATCGCCGACTTGTTTGAGGAGCAGGTTTTAAGGAACGGCGACGCGGTTGCCCTTTGCCGGCATGAGCATTCCATGACCTATGAGGAGCTGAATAAACATGCCAATCAGCTGGCGCACTATTTAATTGCAAGCGGGGTAAAAAACGGCGACAATGTGGGCCTGCTGGTATCGCGCACTTTTGATATGGTGACCGGTATGCTGGCTATAATGAAAGCCGGCGGCGCTTATGTGCCGATTGACCCCGACTACCCGGTGGACCGCCAGGAATATATCCTGCAAAACTCGGGCGTTAGCCGCCTTGTTGTTGACAGCGATTATCCCCTGCTGACCTTGTTAGATTCGTCGCAAGTGGTTAGGATGAGGGAAACGGACCTGAATAGTTACAAAAACACCAATCCGGCAATAAAAGCAGGCAGTACACAATTGGCTTATACCATTTATACATCCGGTTCAACCGGGCGGCCAAAGGGGGTGATGATAGAACATCATTCGGCGGTGAACCTGCTGTTATGGGTGAACAGCGAATTTAACGTAGGGCCGGACGACCGGCTGCTGTTCATCACCTCGATGTGCTTCGACCTTTCTGTTTATGATATTTTTGGTATGCTTGCCGCAGGCGGATCAATCGTAATGGTGGAAAAGCAGGAGTTGATGGACGTGCCGAAACTAAAGGAAATGCTGCTTAAGCACCAGGTTACCTTTTGGGATTCGGTGCCCTCCACGATGGATTATTTTATCGGCGAGCTGGAGGCGGCCGATGCTAAATATTTTGCAAGCAAGCTGCGGCTGGTTTTTATGAGCGGAGATTGGATACCGGTGAACCTGCCCGGCAGGATAAAGAAATATTTTCCGAAAGCCCAAACGATCAGCCTTGGCGGCGCGACGGAAGGGACGGTATGGTCGAATTTTTACCGCATAGAAAAGGTGGAAAGCAACTGGACGAGCATCCCGTACGGCAGGCCGATCACCAACAATTTTTTTTATATCCTGGATGAACATTTAAACCCTGTTCCTCCCGGCGAAGAGGGTGAATTGTATATCGGCGGCGTGGGTGTTGCCCGGGGTTATGCCAATGATAAGAAAAAGACCGAGCGGTCTTTTATGAAAAACCCCTTTAATTCCGCCCTCGGCGGACGGATGTACAAAACCGGCGACCTGGGCCGCATGCTGCCAACGATGGATATGGAATTTATCGGCCGCATTGACGACCAGGTAAAGATACGGGGCTTCCGGATCGAGCTCGGCGAGATAGCAACTGCCCTACAGAAGCATCAGAAGGTAAGATCGGCCGTGGTGCTGGCCAAGGCAATAAAGGAACATGAAAAAGAACTGGTTGGCTATGTTGTAGGCGACGCCAGCGCCGCAGAACTTAAAGCATATTTGAATACCATGCTGCCCGCCTATATGGTGCCGGCAAACTATATCATGCTTGACGCGATCCCGCTTACCAGCAACGGAAAGGTGGATAAAAAGGCCCTGTTGCTATACGCCTGCCCCGAAGAAGAGATCAGTTTTTATATCGCCCCGCGCACCAACGTGGAAAAGATGCTGGCCGACGTTTGGTCGGAATTTTTGGGGATAAAAAGAGTCGGTATTTACGATAACTTTTTTGAGCTGGGCGGTCATTCACTCATCGCGGTTAAGGTAATGACGAAGATCGAGCGCCTGACGGGCAAACGTCTTCCCCTGGCCTCGTTGTTTGAAAAGCCGACCGTTGAACGCCAGGCACGTCTGCTGGATATGGATGGACGTTCCGTTACCTGGGATTCGCTGGTGCCGATAAAACCGCAGGGAACCAAAATGCCCTTGTACATTGTTCATGGGGCCGGCCTGAATGTGTTGCTGTTTAACGCGGTGGCTGCGGGCCTTTCTCCCGATCAGCCGGTATACGGCTTGCAGGCTAAGGGTCTAAACGGCGTTGACGAGCCTTTCACGACAATTGAGGATATGGCCTCGTATTATATCGATGCAATAGCACGGCAAAATCCGGTCGGACCATACGCACTGGCTGGTTTTTCCTTTGGCGGCATCATCGCCTGGGAAATGGCACACCAACTGGAAGCAGCGGGCAAGCAAGTGAAATTATTAGCGCTGTTTGACACCAATGCCTATCAAACCATTTCAAATTACTCCCTTTCAAAAAAGATAGAGCGGCAACTGGCTTACTATGCCAATAATATTGTTCACACCTTAAAATTCACCGCGGGGTTCAGCAATACTATCCGTGAGAAAACCAAACTGCTTAAACGGAAACTGATCAGGCGCTATTGGGCGCTGTTTTATGGTAAAAATCAAAACCAACCCGGTTTTTTTGGTTATGCCCATAAAATTGACAAGTATAATATCGAGGCGTTAAAGCAATACCAGTTGAAACCACAGGAAGTAGCGCTTAACCTATTCAAGGCGCAAACGCGCACTTATTATGTGGCAGATCAGCAATTCCTGGGCTGGAAGCCTTTTGCCCTCAAAGGCGTTAATATCCATAACATACCAGGCGAGCACAACACTATTTTCAAAGCGCCAAACGATCAACCGTTTGCTGAAGCGCTGCAGAGGTGCCTTGACAGGGTTGAGGCAGAATCGATGGAAAGCGCCTCGTGGTTGGGGGAAACGGTTAACGCGTGATTTGGCAGAGGGCCTCAAATCAACATCGCCGCCGCCGTTTTGTCCGGGAATAACACCTGTCATATCACCATTGAAATGAAGCTCGGCCTTTACAACAGATTTTAGCTGCTTGTAGCTAACGCAATAAAAAAGGAGTTTTTGACTCGTGAAAAAGGGCGCCTGCCCGGCATAATTTTAGGTTAATTTACTGACAAATTCGTATGTGTTTAGCGATTGATAACAGCCAAATATTGAGTTATATTTAGTTGGTAATGTGAGCGTTATGATGGCTCCCCTCTCGAGAGGGGGTGCGTTGGGATTGCGTTGTGGCGGGGGTGTGTTAACCGACATATCCAACAACACACCCCTCCACCCCGCTCAAGAGGTGAACCGCCGAAGGAGCTCATGGATGCCTATAAAAAACAAATTATAACATCCATAATCGCACTGCCCTCCGCTTTTTGGTAACCCCGTTTCATTTTTTTTATTCACTAAACACAGACACAAATTCATGTCAGTAGACGCATAAAAAAGATGTTAAGGCATTTGATCGACTTTTGTATTAAATAATTGATTGTCAGATATTTAAAATAGGGTTAACATTGAAATATGTTAAGTTGTGTTAACCCTTTTGTGCGATTGGGTACATTCTCACTTGAGCAATCAAATATTATCATTATCGGCAAACAAAGGTCAAATTGAAATTCAGGTTATAGTTACACGATGAAAAGTGTTGACACGACGCTAGAACTTAATCACACCGGTCGCAAATAGCTCTATTAATATGACCACGGCAATTATGCCTCCTAAGATAACAAACCCTACAGGGCGTTTAAAATTTAATGTCCATCCCAAACCATTACCCTTCGGGATAAAAATGGGGCCTTTCGGGTTTTCTTTTTTCATACAGTTAAAATTAAGCTAAATATCGGGCTGCCAAAATGTTTTCTAAACTCATGGCTAAAATCAAAGCCATTTAAACAGGGCAGACGCATTGAAATAGCTTTAGGCTTATTTGCCATGTAAAGCTTAGATTTTTAACCACAAGGGCGCAAAGATTTCGCAAAGAGCACAAAGCTAAGCACTTTGCGACCTTCGCGGTTTTCTCTTTGAGTCCTTTGCGGTTAAGATCATACATCATAAAAGTAAAAGGTAATTTTATTCAGGATAATTCTATTCAAAATAATTTTTAAAGCGTTTGCCTGGCCATTTAAACATCCAATTTGCAAATGGGCGTTTAAATTCGTTTATTGTGCTATTATTTGCCCCGCGTCGTAATTGCTCCATAACATTGCAGTTAAACCGGCGTTTTAGTAGTCCAAACAAAGAACCAATTGAAACCCCGCCGGTGTGTGCGGTTCAAAACTGATTTAATGAATAAAAACTGGTTAATCCTGTTATTAGCGGGAACCTTAATGACCGCCTGTACCAATAAACAGGGGGCCATGGTAAGCACCTTTGCGGGCAGCGGCAGCCCGGGCGCGGTTAACGGCAAAGCGGAAGATGCATCGTTTTCAAACCTGATGGATGTGGCTGCGGACTCGGCGGGAAATATTTACGTGGCCGATTCGCGCAATAACCTTATTCGCAAAGTCAGCGCCGACGGCAGCGTAACAACGCTTGCGGGCAGCGGTGAGCAGGGGTCCGGGGACGGCAAAGGGCCGGCAGCCTCTTTTTTCTTCCCGGCAGCGCTGGCTGCAGACGCAAATGGAACGGTTTACGTAGCCGATACGCATAACAGCATGATCCGTAAAATAAGCCCGGACGGTACCGTGACGACAATAGCCGGCAGGCTCACGCCGGATGTGGCAAAATATCGCGACACAGTAATTAAGCTTGATAACCCCTACGGCATAGCGGTTGACAAAGCAGGAAATGTTTTTGTGGCCGATTGGGAACGGGATATGATAAAAAAAATAAGCCCCGATGGCAAGGTGACCGCTTTTGCCGGGAACAGCGAGAAAGGGGCGAAAGACGGACAGGGTTCGGCGGCCACGTTTTTTTTGCCTGAAGGTTTGGCGCTCGACGCAGCGGGCAACCTGTATGTGGCGGACTGCTACAATAATATGATCCGTAAAATTACGCCAGAGGGCTTAGTGAGCACATTTGCCGGTAATACAGTCAAGGGGTCGAAAGACGGTAAAGGTAAAGCGGCCTCTTTTTCACACCCCGACGGCCTTGCGGTTGACCGGGCCGGTAACGTTTATGTTGCGGATGTGGGGAACAATAAGATACGTAAAATTACACCGGATGGTATGGTAAGTACCATTGCGGGCGACGGCACGCGCGGCGGAGTTAACGGCCCGGGCAAAACTGCCTCGTTTTACCGCCCGTTTGGGATAACTATTGATAAAGCAGGAAATCTTTACGTAGCGGACTATCAAAACAACCTTATCCGAAAGATAAGCTTTTAGCAGGGGGGCAAACATTTAAACAACAAAAACGCATAAACGGAACCATATTTATACTAAAACAAATGATAAAAAAAATAACCATCCCGGTATTGCTGGCCCTGATTTTTATGGGCTGTAAAAAGAAGGAAAATGTTACCCCGCCTCCTCCTAAGCCGGTTGATACGTTGTATGGCAAGCTGAATGGTGAGCACTATTCGGTATTAACCCAGCATAACGACAACACACGGGCCGGCTTTGACAGCAAAGAAGGCGTTTTAACTACTACAAATGTAAACAGCAATTCATTCGCGAAGCTGTTTTCGCTTGCCGTGGACGACCAGGTATACGCGCAGCCGCTGGTTTATGGTAACCTGGGTATCGCGTCGGGTACGCACAACGTGGTTTTTATCGCTACTACCAAAAATACCGTTTATGCTTTTGACGGTACAAAAGGTACTTTGTACTGGAAAAAGAATTTTACGAAATCGGGAATGCGGGCGCCGGTGGCTTCGGATATGAACTCTGGCTGGTGTACACCTTATACGGATTTTGCCGCTGATATTGGTATCGTGGGCACTCCCGTAATTGATTCCGTATCAAAAACCATGTACTTTGTAGCCCGCAGCACAGACGGCAGCCAATATGTTCAATACCTGCATGCCATAAGCATCGTAACCGGCGCTGATCAACCCGGCAGCCCCGTGCTGATCGCTGCAAGCGTTCCGGGCACCGGCGACGGCAGCGTAGGCGGCAAGGTGAGTTTCGACCCCCGCCGAAATAACCAGCGCCAGGGCCTGGCCCTGGTGAACGGGGTGGTTTATATTTCCTGGTCCTCACATTGCGACTGGAACCCCTATCATGGATGGATCATCGGCTATAATGCAAGCTCCTTAGCGCAACAGGTGGTTTATTGTGATACACCGAACGGGGAAGCCGGTGGCTTGTGGGAAAGCGGCATGGGCATTGCAGCCGACGAAGCCGGTAATCTGTATGTCACCTCCGGTAATGGTACGGTGGGCGATGACCCATTCTCGACATCGGGTA
>Ga0210389_10000450_pt1 | contig 38023 bp, 21 predicted proteins | sample IncBWH28OmetaG_FD_160127 | JGI IMG/M metagenome (GOLD analysis project Ga0210389, IMG submission 160127) | Forest soil microbial communities from Barre Woods Harvard Forest LTER site, Petersham, Massachusetts, United States - Inc-BW-H-28-O ... | reverse complement strand
GAACTAACTACCCATTAATTTTGTTGATTGGTTCACTGGTTTATTAGTTCATTGGTTATATCGCTTTAATACTAATAAACCAGTGAACTAATGAACCAATGAACTAACTACCCATGAGTACACTTTCTTTCGATCAAATATTTATGAACCTGGCCAATGACCTGGCCAAGCGCTCGCACTGCGTAAAACAGCATGTAGGGGCGGTTTTAACCAAAGACACGCGCATTATTTCCATTGGCTATAACGGCCCGCCCGCGCATACACACAATTGCGATGAAGAATGGCCCGGTGTGGGCTGCCCCCGGGACTCCAAAGGCAGCTGCTCGCTGGCCTTGCACGCCGAAGAGAATGCGATCCTGTATGCCGTAAAAAACGGCGCCAACCTGGAAGGCGCCACGCTGTATACCACCCTGTCGCCTTGCCTTCCCTGCGCAAGGCTCATCTATTCAGCAGGTGTTGTAAAAGTTTTTTATGACAGATCCTACGCGGCCTACAAGGGCCTTGCCAGTGACGAGGGTGTAGATTTTTTGAGGCGGTTTGGCGTTGAAGCTGTCCAGTTCAGCTCTTGATAAAAATCCGCTGCAATAATTCCGAAATCGAAAATCCGAAATCCGAAATCAAAGAAAAGGTTCCACCTTACTCAGCGCAAAAAGTAACTGTTCATCCGGTGTCAGGTCCGTATTGTCCAGTATAATTGCATCTTCGGCCCTTACCAGGGGGCTTTCTTTACGGGTGGTATCCTGGTAATCGCGGTGGGCCAGGTTTTCAAAAACTTCTTGCAGGGTTATTTCGGGGTTTTTAGGTAAAAGCTCTTTGTAGCGTCTTTCTGCGCGGGTGATTGGATCTGCCGTCATAAAAAACTTTACTGTTGCATCAGGGAAAACGGCGGTGCCGATATCCCGGCCATCCATAACAATATTTTTTGAGCGCCCCATTCGCTGCTGCTGCTTCACCATCTCATGGCGGACCTCGTGAATAGCTGATACCGCGCTAACGCTTTCCGAAACCGGCATCTGCCTGATCTCAGCTGACACCTCTTCATCATTCAGCGTAATGTGCGTTTCATAATCGCGCGCGTGGAAGTTGAGATGAATTTTCTTTAAGGCGTCGTTAACCTGGCCATGATCGTTAAGATCGATCTTATTCCTTAAAAAATAAAGCGCCACAGCGCGGTACATCGCGCCGCTGTCCACATAAACAAAATGCAGGTTTTTTGCCAATGCCTTTGCCAGCGTGCTTTTTCCGCAAGAAGAATAGCCATCAATAGCAACCACGATGTTGTTACTCATGAGGGCTAAAGTACGGAATTAGTTGATTGGGTTGATTAAGTTGGATTAAGTTGATTGAGTTATTTAGCACCTTTCGGCGGACAGCAAACATAATCCACCATTTAACTTAATCAACTCAATCAACCATTCAACTTAATCAACTATTTTCGCCCCATGAATTTCACAAAAACCGAGCTGCAAAAGGAGATCACTTATAAAACCTCGCGCAGCGGCGGCAAAGGCGGGCAAAATGTAAACAAGGTATCCTCTAAGGTCGAATTGTTGTTTTCGATAGCAGACTCGTTATTATTTACCGGCGAAGAAAAAGAACTGCTGAATAATAAACTGCAATCCAGGTTTAATAGGGACGGCCTGGTGCAGGTGGTTTGCGACGAGGAGCGCAGCCAGTATCTGAATAAAGAAAAAGCGGTAGAAAGGCTGATAACAATACTCATCGCCGCATTACATAAACCCAAAGCCCGCAAACCGACCAAAATAAACAAAGCTGCCAAACAAGCCCGCCTGGAGAATAAACGGCTAAATTCGCTGAAGAAGGAGAATAGAAGGAAGGAGTTTGATTAGTTCATGGTTCATAGTTCATAGCAAAAAATCTCTCCTACTATGAACTATGAACTATGAACCATGAACTATGAACTATGAACCATGAACTATGAACCATGAACTATGAACCATGAACTATAAACCCCTCTACTTAAACCTATAAAACCCCGTCACCGCTCCCCATTGGTGCGATTGTACCATTTCTTTATCGTCGAGTGTATGCAGGATGACCGCAACATTAAAAACAAAACGATTTGCGGTGAGGCCTACGCCAAATTCGTTGCTCAGAACGAAGGGCTCTTTATCTTTTGTTATTTCAAGGCCGCTGTGGTTATCAAACAGGCCGCCTTGTATGGTGGCATCATAGGCAACATAATTGATGAGCGGTTCATAATAGAAAAAGAACTCATTTTTATGAAAAAGTTGCGCATTCTTATCCTGGGTAACCGTGCTTTGTGTGCTTACGGAATTAAACAACTGGTTGAACGACCCCAGGCGCACCATCGGCCCAACGCCGGCCCCGGTAAAGCCGAGTCCTAAATTTACATAGCTTGCCAATGACAGATCGATCCATGAATTTCGTGCAAGCAGCTTGTTATACGCCGCCGAAAGGTTGATCTCGTAGTCGTTATTGATCTGGTACTCCCAGCCGCTGGGGTGATAGAAGCCGAAATTATCGTGTACAAAATCCTGTACCTGTTTGCCGTAAGCATTCGGCCCTACAACGCCGAGCTGTGCGCTAAGTTTCAAGCTGCTTTCATCTTTATACAAAAAATTCAGTGTTGAGCCAACATAAAGGTACGCAGCAAACGGGCGGTCAATCGCCGCTGGCTGATCAACGCCATTCGCATCAGCAATGCTTCCGCTCTGCGGGTTAAATATCTTTTGGCCAAGCTCAAATCCCAAAACTTTATTTTGCAGCTTCGGGCTCCCGCTTACGTTTAATGCATGGCGATAATAAATAAAAATACCATCGGTGTAGTACCTGTCAGAGCCCTGGAGCAAATAAGAATCGTTGTCGGTTTCTACGCCTATTTCAGTTGTATGCGTTTGGCCAAAAATGGCCCTTGTCGCAAACAGGAAAACGATGAAAGTGAATATTTTGAATTTCATTCCGCTGGATATAAACCCCGAAAATAAGAAAAGCCTCCCGATAAACAGGAGGCTTTTTATTTTTTTAGTTGAAACGCCGGTTAACTTAATTAACCGGGGCAACTTAATCCAACTTAATCAACTTAAAAAGTATACCCAACACTCAAACCGCCGATTGGAATAAAGCCATATGCTGATACTGTTGGGACAAAGCCAATCCTAAAATTGATCCCGCCGTCTTGCTGCTCATACCGGTAACCGATGGTGGCAGTTCCAAAAAAACCTGTGTCATCGTCGAACTGAAAAGTGGTACCGTTTTGGCTGCCTTGCGAGCGCATAAACGTGGTGCCTATACCCAATTCCACGAAACTGTTTTCAGCAAATTTGCTGCTGCTATTTTTGCCGAGTGAGTACAGGTAATTTACCTGCAGCGGAACAGATGCTATCCAGTTTGCACCGGTGTTGTAATAGCCTGCGCCAACCCTAAACCCCCATTTATCCCGTTGATTGCCAAACCGGGTATCGTAGTTGGCCGTGAGTGCGAGGCCAGGTCCGCCAATTTCCAGAAATACGGTGCGGGGCTTGTTAGCCGGCACAATCGTTGAGTCCCTTTTTACCGTGTCTTCCTCCAGGTTTTGTGCTTTGGCACAAAGCTGCGAGGCGACGAGTAATACAAAAAATATACATTTTATTAATAACGCCCTTTTCATTTTCTGAATTTGCTTAGATTGAGATTTTAACTGAAACCAAAATAACTTTATAATTATGATAGTGCGTAATACGGCTTATGGTAAAAAAAGGTTTCAATGGCATACGTGCGGGATAGGCTGGCGGCCTTAAAAAAGCCCATTAGCGGCTAAAAAAGAGGATTTTGCCTGTTTTAATAACTATTAAAATATTTGACCCCGTTATTACTTATAAATATTTGCAGGCCTGCAAAACCGTTGAAAAGGGTTGGATGTTTTGGGTTAGAATACGTCGCGAAAAGTATGAGCGCAAAGCACGGGGGCCTGCGAATGATAAACCGACAAAAAACAGTTAACATCACATCGCAGCAATTACAGTTACTTTGCAAAAGGTTAACGCAGCTCTTAATTCAAGGCTGCGCTCACCTCTTCCTTAACGGTCAGATCGATGGGTTTGCTTACTTTTTCATTCAAAAGCGCAAGGTTGATTACTTCGCGCATATCAGTTACGTAATGAAAGTTAAGGTCTTTGATGTAATCGCCTTTGATCTCGAGGATATCTTTTTTGTTGGCGGCGCAAAGGATAATGTCTTTAATATTGGCGCGTTTTGCAGCCAGTATTTTTTCTTTGATACCGCCCACAGGCAATACACGGCCGCGCAGGGTAATTTCGCCGGTCATCGCCAGGTGCGGTTTTAGCTTGCGCTGGGTGAAAGCCGATGTTAACGCCGTAAGCATGGTAACGCCTGCCGAAGGGCCATCTTTAGGTGTAGCGCCAGCTGGTACGTGAATATGGATGTCCCACTGGTCAAAAAGTCTTGGGTCAATACCAAAATCTTCACCATGCGCCCTCAGGTAGGCTAATGCAATACTTACGGATTCCTTCATCACATCGCCCAGGCTGCCGGTGATGGAAAGTTTTCCTTTACCGCGGCTCAGGCTGGCTTCAATAAACAGGATGTCGCCGCCTACCTGTGTCCAGGCCAGGCCTGTAACCACGCCGGCAACTTCATTGCCTTCATACAGGTCCTTGTCAAATATAGGTGCGCCAAGTATCGTCTCTACATCTTTTTTGCTTACAACAGCGGTATAAGGCTCATCCATTGCGATATTCTTCGCAATACCTCTTACCAGCGACCCGATTTTCTTTTCCAGCGCGCGTACGCCCGACTCGCGGGTGTAATCAACCACCAGCTTTTCAATAATGTCATTTTTTAAGGTTACATCTTTGAGCTTTAAGCCGTGGGCCTCGCGCTGTTTTGGTATCAAATGCTGTTTGGCAATCTCCACTTTTTCTTCAATGGTGTAGCCGCTTACTTCGATGATCTCCATACGGTCAAGCAATGCGGGTTGTATATTGCTTAATGAGTTTGCTGTCGCGATAAACATGACGTTCGACAGGTCGAAGTCCATTTCGACGAAATGGTCATAAAATGTGCTGTTTTGTTCCGGGTCGAGCACTTCCAGCAAGGCCGATGAGGGGTCGCCCCTGAAATCATTTCCAACCTTATCTATCTCGTCCAAAATAAATACCGGGTTTGCGGCGCCGGCTTTTTTAACCGACTGTATAATGCGGCCCGGCATTGCGCCGATATAAGTTTTACGGTGACCGCGTATTTCGGCTTCGTCGCGGATGCCGCCCAAAGCCATCCGCACATATTTGCGCCCCAACGCCCTTGCAATAGATTTGCCCAGCGAAGTTTTGCCAACGCCCGGAGGGCCCACCAGGCAAAGGATGGGCGCTTTCATGTTGTGCTTTAGTTTTAATACCGCCAGGTATTCAATAATACGCTGCTTTACTTTATCAAGCCCAAAATGGTCCTTATCCAATATCTTTTGGGCCCGCTTTAAATCAAAATTATCTTTGGTAAACTCATTCCACGGCAGGTCCAGCAATAATTCAAGGTAATTGATCTGCACGGAATAATCTGCCGCCATGGGGTTGGTACGGATAAGCTTATCCAGTTCCTTACTAAAATGTTCTTTTACTTCTTTTCCCCACTTCTTTTTGGCGCCACGTGTCTTCAGACTGTCTATTTCAAGGTCTGGCGAATTACCGCCGAGTTCTTCCTGGATGGTTTTAAGCTGCTGGTTTAAAAAATAGTCGCGTTGCTGTTTGTCCAGGTCTACCCTCACTTTGCTTTGTATCTGGTTTTTAAGCTCCAGCATCTGCAAATCAAGCGTAAGATGCTCTAAAACCAGGTTTGCACGATTGCGCAGGCTTGGCTCTTCCAGCAAGTGCTGTTTGGCATTCATATCGGCATTCATGTTTGAAGAAATGAAATTGATCAAAAATGAGATGCTTTCGATATTGCGGATGGCGATGCCGGCTTCGCTTGGGATATTAGGCGACAGCTGGATGATGCTCATGGCCATATCCTTAATGGAAGAGACCATCGCTTTAAATTCCTTGTCGTCCTTATGCTTTATTTCTTTAAAAGGCTCAATAGTGGCCTTAATATACGGCGCACTCTGAACTTCTTCTTTAAGGATAAACCGTTTTTTACCCTGGAGGATGACGGTAGTATTCCCGTCAGGCATCTGCAGCATTTTGATGATCAGCGCTATCGTACCAACCTTATTTAACTGCGAAAAAGACGGGTCTTCAATACTCACATCCTGCTGGGCCACCACGCCAATCATCTTGTTGCCTTTATTGGCGTCGCGGATCAACCTGATCGATTTATCACGCCCAACGGTGATTGGGATTACAACCCCGGGAAATAAAACAGTATTACGCAGCGGCAGTATCGACAAGACATCGGGGAGCTGTTCATTGTTCATTTCCTCCTCATCCTCGGATGACAGTAAAGGAAAAAACTCCGACTCCTCGTTTATTACCGGTAAAGCGCTTCTAAAATCAAATGGATCAAAACTCATCAGGTGCCTTTCAAGTGGATATATAAAAACGTCATATTGTCAGCCCTTCAAAGTTAAATGACGATACAACTGGTCAAATAGCTGCCTGCTATCAGATATATTTTATGGGTCAAGACCTATGCCAAGATATGCCCCCAAGCATAAGCAGCGCATAAAAAGTTGATTATATGCCTGTTATAAAGTTAAGCCCTTTTATCGAAATACCTAAGAATTATTGATAAAGATGAAAAAAAGTCATATAATCGCATGCTTTTTGATTTGATAAAGCGATAAATTATTTTGTCGAAACCAGCCCGAATGGTATAATAATTTGCGGAAATATCAGTTAATGATATACTGTTTTGATAATATTTTGATAAACAAGTTGCCCCGATGAAGTTGTCTGTCATCTTTTCCTTGCTGCTTATTACTTCGCTCGAAACGGCATCGGCACAAAATGCCTATGTAAAGTTAGGGCAGCAGGCATTGATGAACGGTGATTTTAAAGCAGCGGTTCTGCAACTCGAAAAAGCCTGCCTGATCGATTCAACCAATGCCAATGCGCTGTGGATGCTTGGCTATTCCTATTATCATAGCGAAAACTATAAAAAATCAGTTGCGGCCTATACAAAAGTACTCAGCATAAACCCGGTTGACGCCAGCGCCTATTATTACCGGGCCAGGGCAAAAAGCTACCTCGGAAAAGACAACCAGCTTTCGGCGTCAGATAAGGAAAAATATTTATTGGGTGCAATTTTCGACCTGACCAAAGCCATTTCCATCGACCCCACCGACTCCAGCAATAAGTTCTACCAAACAAGAGGCATCGCCTACCGCGAATACGGCATCTTTAAACTGACAGCCGCAGGCCATTATTTCGATAAATACCGCGGCATTAACTCGCTAAAGGCTTCTATTGCCGATTTTGAAAAAGTGCTTACCGATAACCCCTCAAGGGTTGACATAGCCGCCCTGATTGATCAGTCCCGGCAAAAATTGGACGATGCGCTGGCGAAGAGATAATCGTAGAGACGCAATATTTTGCGTCTCGGACCCCAACGACCGAGGCTTTCCGGTAAATCCCGCGACGCCGTTTCGAGACGCAAAATATTGCGTCTCTACTTGCCAATCACCCCCGTTACCCGGTAATAATTCCTCCCCATAAACCTGACATCCTGCCGCGTGGATATGTAGTATAAAGAGTCGGGATAGTAGACGAGCTTTTGCGTGGTTGTATAAAGATAATTCTTCGGGGTTTTGGTGTAGATCAGTATCCAGCGTATTTTTTGTTTAGTACGGTTAATGAGTATTTCACTCACTTTCAATGTTGAATCCTTCGCACGATACGCCAGGAGACTGTCCTCGTCTGTCACGTTGTAGTTGTTCCTCCAGGTGGGTTTGTTTATATCGGCATCGATAAAAAGGCCCAGCTCCTGTTCCCAGTTAGCAATATGAACGGTTTTGGTTTCAGTTATGCCGTTGTGATAAACTGTTTTTACAACCGGCCTGTTTGCCTTTTTAAGCCGCGCGGCCTCTTTTTTGATATAACCGCTTAAATCAAACGCGCCATTATTTTCAATGTGGGGTTTGCACGCCGGCAGGCAAACCAACAGTGCAAGACCCAGCATCAACCCGGGCAGGTTTTTTAAGGTTGACTTATACCAGGACATTGCCCGTCATTTTTTCAGGAATAGGAACGCCAATCATTTTGAGAATCGTCGGCGCTATATCACCTAATTTGCCATCTTTCACCTGTTTAACATCTTTATCGATAATAATGCAGGGCACCAAATTGGTGGAGTGCGCTGTATTTGGCGTACCATCGTCATTGATCATATAATCCGCGTTGCCATGGTCGGCAATGATGATAAAGGAGTAGCCGTTTGCTATCCCCGTTTCCACCACCTCTTTCGTACAGGCATCAACCGTTTCAGCAGCTTTAACTACCGCGCTGAATACGCCGGTATGCCCAACCATATCGGTATTGGCGAAGTTTAGGATGATCACATCCGGCCAGCCGCTTTTTAATTCCGGTAAAATGGCATCACGTATAGCCAGTGCGCTCATCTCGGGCTGCAGGTCATAAGTGGCAACTTTAGGTGACGGAACCAGCAAGCGCTTTTCATTTTCAAATGCCTTTTCGCGACCGCCTGAGAAGAAAAAGGTGACATGCGGATACTTCTCTGTCTCCGCTATCCTGATCTGGTTTTTGCCTGCTTCCTGCAAAATTTCGCCAAGTGTTTTAGTCAGGTCCTCTTTATCAAAAAGCACTTTTACGCCTTTAAAGGTTTCGTCATAAGGCGTCATCGTAATATAATGCAGGTTTAACGGGTGCATATTATATTCGGGGAATGCCCTTTGCGTTAAAGCAATCGTAATCTCGCGGCCGCGGTCGGTCCTGAAGTTAAAACAGATCACTACGTCACCTTCTTCTATAGTGGCAAGCGGTTCCCCGTTTTTATCAATCCCGACAATTGGTTTAATAAATTCATCGGTTATATCTCTTAAATACGATTCTTTGATAGATTGAACAATATCTTTCGACGGATCGCCAACGCCATTCACCATTAAATCATAAGCGAGTTTTATCCGCTCCCAGCGATTATCGCGGTCCATTGCATAGTATCTGCCGATAGCCGATGCCAATTTTACAGGCGTATCTTTTATGTGGTTTTCCAGATCGGTTATAAATCCTGCGCCCGATTTCGGGTCAGTATCGCGCCCGTCCAGGAAAGCATGAACAAATACTTTCTGCAACCCAAAGCCGTTGGCCGCATCACACAAGCCCTTAACATGCCTGATGTGGGAGTGGACACCCCCATCAGAAACAAGGCCGATCAAATGAACATTTTTGTTGTTTTGTTTAGCGTATTCAAACGCCTCAATCAATACCGGGTTGCCAGGCAGTTCATTGTCATCAACGGCTTTATGTATCCGGCCAAGCTCCTGGTAAACCACGCGCCCGGCGCCCAGGTTCATATGTCCCACTTCCGAATTGCCCATCTGCCCTTCGGGCAGACCTACCGCCGTACCCGAGGCTTCGAGTTTTGAATTAGGGTATTTTTTTAAAAGAGAATCGACAAACGGGGTATGTGCCATAAATATGGCGTTCGAACTGTCTTCGCGGCCGTATCCCCAGCCGTCAAGTATAATTAGCGCAACTTTTTTTTGATCTTCCACAATGCAAATATAAAGGGAGCGTTTTAATATGGTAATTATATTTACTAATCGACCGGGGAAATGGCGTTTAATATGGTTTTGGTTGTTAAATTGTAAATAAGTGCCTTACCCTCTTTCCCGCGAAGCGGAAGAGAGGGTCGAGCAGCGCAGTCCCGTACGTACGTGAGGGTGAGTCAACCCGGCGGACATTGACGCTAATGCATTTGCGGTAATGTCCGCCGGGTTGACTCACCCGGTCATCGCTTTGCTCGACCACCCTCTCTTCGCCTGCGGCGGAAAGAGGGAGCTGCAATTAAACTTTAAACGCGATTTCCCTGAACTAATCGACCGGTTTTAGTAACGAGAATTTCAGAACCCCGACTTGGGTTACACCCCAAACCCAATGTGCTGCACGAAACGGTTGATCAAACGCAAATTTTTGCCACGGTTTTTTACTTTTTTGCCTGCTGAATGCTATGAAGAAACGCTACCTGCCTTTTTTTATCATTTTCATAACTTTTCGGAGCTTCGCCACCGACGACCCCATTAATAAAGTGGCAGGCATCATCAGGCAGGGGAATATGCACGAGCTTTCCACACTCATGGCCGAAAGTGTGGATGTTGTTATACAGGGGAACGAAAACACTTACTTAAAAGCTCAGGCAGAGGTTGTTTTAAATAATTTTTTCAGTCAAAACCGGCCCCTTTCGGTTAAAGTACTGCATAAAATAAATTCGAACCCTCATTACCAGTTTGGGGTGCTCCTGATGGACAGCGGTAAAGGCGCGTACCGGATCGCCTTTACTTTGAAAGAGATCAGCGGAAAGCTGCAGCTCATCGAACTTAGAATTGAAACGGAAAAGGTCAGGTAGTTCATGGTTCACGATTAATGGCCGGAATGCCCTTTTTTCTCATGATGGTACCTTTTTTCTCTTTTTACAAATAATGAAACTTTACCGGAGGGCCCAAAATGCTCCATTTTTTCGCAATGTGGCCAACTGCAAACTGCCTACTCCGTTTTCAAGCTCTTTACCGGGTTTGCCATTGCCGCCTTTATAGCCTGGAAACTTAAGGTACTTAATGCGATAACGAAGGCCATCGATCCGGCGATTCCGAATATCCACCAGCTGATGGTGATTCGATAAGCATAGCTTTGCAGCCAGTTGTGCATAATAAGCCACGCAACAGGTGCCGCGATCACGAACGATACGATCACCAGTATTAAAAAATCTTTGGAAAGGATGAAAACAACGTGCTGCACCGAGGCGCCAAGCACTTTGCGGATGCCAACCTCCTTGGTGCGCTGCAAAATGTTATAAGCCGATAAACCAACCAGTCCAAAGCAGGCGATCAATATCGCCAGGAAGGAAAACAGGCTGAACATCTGTCCAAATTGCTGGTCGCTGCGGTATTGGGCGTTAAATTTTTCATCCAAAAATTTATAGTTGAAAGGATCATTAGGAAAATAGCGGCCCCATAGTGCTTTTAATGCAACGAGTGTGCCCTGTATATCAGAAGTTTGCAGTTTTACGGAATAATTATTCCGTGTGTCGGCGGCAAGTGTGAGTGCCTGGGGGTCAATAGGCTTTTGGAGTCCCTGCTGGTGAAAGTTTTGTACCACGCCAATCACGGTGAATATATCCTGAATGGCTATCTTCTTACCTACGGCATCCTGCGGGTTTTTAAAACCAAGCAAGTCAACACCTTTTTCATTTAGAATAACTGCCCTCTTATCCGTTGGAAAATCCTTTGAAAAATTGCGCCCGGCCAGCATCTTCATTTCAAATTGTGGAATAAAATTATAGTCGACCCCAAGCCGGTAAAATGTAACATAACCTATTTCCGTGTGATCGAGACTTTTAAAGCCGTTGGTCCAATAAATTTCGTCGCTTGGTACATCAGTGGATGCGGCAATTCCTTTAACGCCGGGTATTTTGGCGGCCTCTGATTTAAATGGCTGAAAGGTATTTTGATAGACCGAATCTTGTATGGAATGCGCGCCGTTGAGCACTAAGGTCTGATTGATGTTGGCGCCAAGCTTTTGCTGACGCATATAATTTACCTGCCGATAAACAACAATGGTACCTGCTATCAACACAACTGAAATACTGAATTGCAGGATAATCAGCCCTTTGCGCAGGATAAGCCCGCCGGACGTATTCTTAAATGCGCCCTTCAGTACTTTAGCCGGCTGGTAGCCGGACAACACAAAGGCAGGGTACAAGCCGGAAAGTAATGTGCCTCCGGCAAAAATGCCCGAGAATATCATCCAATATTGGGCCGTCATCGAAAATGCGGTGATGCCGTCGCTGCCCATCAGGTGATTGAATGGACGGGTTAATCCGTATACAGCAATCCATGCTATTATGATGGCGGTAACGTTCAGCAGGATATTCTCCAGCATAAACTGTCTGATCAAATGGAATCTGGCGGCACCCAGCACCTTGCGTACTCCGACCTCCTTCGCCCGCTCAACCGAACGGGCCGTCGATAGGTTGATATAATTGATCCAGGCAATACCCATAATGATCAACGCTATCAGGAACAAGAAATTCACGGCGCCGCTATTGCCGTTAACTTCTGCCTCCTGGTTGTAATTGGAATACAGATGAATATCGGCCAGCGGGATCAGGTACAGCCGGTCCTTCACATTATTAGCCTTGTTCCAACTATTGCTGTTGTTCATGTGCCGGTCTGCAAACGCGGGCAATTTGGCCTGGAAGCCTCGTAAATCCGTACCCGGCTTTAGCTGGATATAGGTGTAAAAATCATACCAGCCCCAGGCGGTATTGGCAGGGTCGTGGGTATTGCCGTAACCTGCTAAAATCTGCACCAAAGTGGAATAGGAAACCAGGAAGCTGACCACCAAATGTGACTGTGCCGGGTAATCCTTAAACACGCCGGTGATCAGGAAAGGCTGCGCACTATGATCATCCCGGGCCACAAGCGTTTTGCCGACAACATCGTATGTGCCAAAATATTTGTTGGCCATGCTTTGCGAAATGATCATTTTGTAAGGACCCGATAACGCATTTGTGTTGCTGCCGCGAATCAAATTAAAACCCAGCATGTCTATCGCCGAAGGGTCGGCATAATAACCCTTGCTCTCGGTGAATTTGATGTTTCGCCGGTCATTGCTCAACAATAATTCATCGGCTATCAGGCGGCAGGTGTTCTCCACCTCGGGAAATTCCTTTTTCATCGTTGGCGCAATGGCCGGGTAAGATGTCGCCGACTGCCACATCAGCTTGCCCTGTTTATACTGATCGAGCCGGATGCGGACGATCTGCGGAGCGCTCTTTTGAAAAGTATCAAAATTCCGCTCGCGCGATACATACTGAAAGATCAGCAAGCAGCAGGTAATGCCGATGGTAAGCCCGAGGATATTAAGCGCGGTATATCCTTTCCTTTTTAACAGGTTGCGCAGGCTGATGGTGAAATAGTTTTTTATCATCTCTTTAGTTCATTGGTTCACTTGTTCATTAGTTCATTGGTGCCTGTCTTTTTGCCTTTCAGCTTTCGCCTTTATCCTTTCACCTTTTTCACTGCCTTTCAGCTTTCGCCTTTATCCTTTCACCTTTTTCACTGCCAACTGCCACTGCTAACTGCTACTCCGTCTTCAGGCTCTTCACCGGGTTAGCCAATGCTGCTTTGATGGATTGAAAGCTTACCGTCATCAACGCGATCAAAACCGCGCCTGATCCTGCCGCTGTAAATACCCACCATTGTACCGGCGTTTGATAAGTATAACCTTGCAGCCATTTGCTCATGGCCAGCCAGGCAATGGGCGATGAGATGACTATCGCAAGTACAACCAGCTTTACAAAATCGACAGACAATAAAGCCGTAATGCTGCTTACACTGGCGCCCAATACTTTGCGGATGCCCACCTCTTTGGTCCGGCTTTCGGCTATGTAAGTGGCTAAGCCAAATAATCCCAGGCAGGATATAAAGATGGTAAGCCCGGCAAACAAAGCCGATAGGGTGCCATCCTGCTGTTCTTCCCTGAATTTATAAGCAAAGGCGTCGTCCGCAAAAACATAATCCAAAGGATACTGCGGGTTATACGCTTTAAATATCTTTTCGACTTTGGCCATATTAACTGCGGTTGAATTTGCCGGGTTAAGCCGGATGTGTATCACCGGGTACGTAGAGGACAATCCCTGTATCACCATCGGCCTCACCGCTTCATAAGGCGATTCGATAATAAAATCTTTTAATACGCCAACAATGTGGCAGGTTACGCCCCGTTCGTTCACCATCACCGTGCCGACCGGGTTTTGCAGACGCATTATTTTTACAGCGGATTCGTTCAACAGCATGGCGGTACTATCTGTCGGATAAGTGTTCAAATCGATATCGCGGCCCTGTAATATCCTGGTGCCCGTTGTTTTTGTAAAATCAGCATCCGCCTCAAATCGTAAAAAATTGGTCTTTTTATCATCTGCGGTACTGCCCGGCCAGCTGAGGCCCGTGGTAGTCCCCCAAACCCGCGTGATCGGCGAGTACAATTTAGTTACTCCCACCGCCGCGCCGGTATTGAGGAGGCTGTTTTTAATGAGGTTATAATTTTTAAGCACATCGCCCTGGGCGAACGTAAAAACCAGGTTCCCCTTGTTGTAGCCGGTATCGCGGTTGCGGGCAAATTGCTGCTGTTGCTGCACAATGATGGTGCAGATGATCAATATAATGGCAAACGTAAATTGCAACACCACCAGCAATTTTCGGGGATTAAATTTGGAGGCGGCGTTTTTAAACGTCCCCTTCAATACCTGGGCGGGTTGAAACGACGACAGGAAAAATGCCGGGTAGCTGCCTGCGAGCAGCCCTATAAACAAAATAAAAGCTACGGCGAACAGCCACCATATGGGGTTATTAAAATGGATGGATAACGTTGTGCCCACCAGGCTATTGAAACCACCCAGGCTGATCTGCACCAGCACCAGCGCAATTACAAATGCTATTAATGCAAATACGGTACTTTCGCCGATAAACTGCACAATCAGCGAAGTTCTGCCGGCGCCTACCACTTTACGGATGCCCGCTTCTTTTGCACGGCGTTCGCTGCGCGCGGTGCTCAGGTTCATAAAATTGATACAAGCTATCAATAATACGAACACGGCGATGGTAATAAACAGCTTTACCGTTTCAATACGGCCGCCAACAAACCGGCCGTTTTCGGTTGCGGAATATAAATGCACCTGGCTTAGCGACTGGGTAATGATCTCCCTGGTCGATCCGTCGCCTTCTTTTACATGGCCGCGTACAATATTCTTTATCTTTTGATCAAACGCCTGTTTCGACGCTCCGTTTTTTAATAGAACATAGGTATTGGCATTGGTATAACTCCAGGTTTGACCCCGGTCCCATCCCAGTTTCTCCCGATAGCTCCATGGTAAAATATACTCATAGGTAAAGCCGGTGTTAGATGGCAGATCCTTTAATACAGCTGTTACGGTAAAATAGTCGGCGGTATCAATCCGCACGGTTTTCCCCATTGCGTTATCATTGCCAAACAATCTTTTTGCAAGCGACGCTGTCAGAACGATATCATGTTCGGTCGTTAGTGAGCTTTTGGCATTTCCCTGTAACAACGGGAAATCAAGTATCGACAGGAAAGTTGAGTCGCCAAAGGCCCCCTGGGAATTGATGTGCTTTTCACCGGCGGTCACCAAAAAATTAACCTGTTCAAACCGGGCTGCATCCTCAACCTCCGGATAATCTTTTTTTAATGCCGGGGCCATCAATGCCGGCGTATTGTTCCACACGTCAATCCTTCCGTTATTCATGTCGCGGCTGTAAGCCAGCACAATACGATCTTTTTTGGTATAAAAACGATCAAAGCTGATCTCGTTTTGCACCCACAGCAAAATCAGCATTGCCGCTGCCATACCAACCGCCAGGCCGATAATGTTAATGGCCGAAAAAGTTTTGTTACGCCGTAATGTGCGGATGGTGATCTTTAAAAAGTTCTTTATCATGGTTGGTTCATTAGTTCATTGGTTCATTAGTTCATTGGTGCATTGGTGCATTGGTGCATTGGTTCATTGGTGCATTGGTGCATTGGTGCATTGGTTCATTGGTTCATTGGTGCATTGGTGCATTGGTTCATTGGTTCATTGGTTCATTGGTGCATTGGTGCATTGGTGCATTGGTTCATTGGTTCATTGGTGCATTGGTGCATTGGTTCATTTGTTCATTGGTGCATTGGTGCATTGGTGCATTGGTTCATTGGTGCATTGGTGCATTGGTGCATTGGTTCATTGGTTCATTGGTGCATTGGTTCATTGGTGCATTGGTGCATTGGTTCATTGGTTCATTGGTTCATTGGTTCATTGGTTCATTGGTGCATTGGTTCATTGGTGCATTGGTTCATTGGTTCATTGGTTCATTGGTGCATTGGTGCATTGGTTCATTGGTGCATTGGTTCATTGGTTCATTGGTTCATTGGTTCATTGGTTCATTGGTTCATTGGTTCATTAGTTCATTGGTTCATTGGTTCATTGGTTCATTGGTTCATTGGTTCATTGGTTCATTGGTTCATTGGTTCATTGGTGCATTGGTGCATTGGTTCATTGGTCTGAACCCGGATTAAGCTGATTAACTGATTAATATGAAGCTTCTTGCCAGTGAAATCATATAAATCAGCGTAATCCAGGTTCAGACATTTACTCACTTTTAAGGCTCTTCACCGGGTTTACCAACGCTGCGTTGATGCTTTGATAGCTAACCGTCAGCAATGTAATAACCATCGCGCCGGCAGCAGCTGCGGCGAATACCCACCAGGAAATGCCGGTGCGGTAGGTGTAATTCTGGAGCCATTTATGCATAAAATAATAAGATACCGGCCCGGCAATGAGCAAGGCAATGGTTACCAGCACTACAAAATCCTTTGAAAGCAATTGCCAAAGGTTGAAAACCGTTGCGCCCAAAACTTTCCGCACACCGATCTCTTTGATGCGCTGCTCGGCAACGAAAGATGCCATACCAAACAAGCCCAGGCAACTGATAAATATGGCCAGCCCGGCAAAACAGCCTGCCAACTTGCCCACACGTTCTTCGTTGTCGAAATTTTTGGCGTAGTCGGTGTCAATAAACTGGTAACTGAACGGTGTGCCTGCATCGTATTTTTTAAAGATGGCGCCTATTTTGGCAAGCGCCGCGTGCATGCTCATTTTTGGGTTGACGCGGACGTTAAGGTTGTTCATCCTTTTGTTCCACAAGTAAAAGAACGTTTGGGTAACCGGGTCGTAAGGCGATTGATTAACCATATCCTTTACTATTCCAATAATTCTATACTTACCATTGCCTGTCCATTCCAGCGTTTTGCCAACGGGATGCTTAAAGCCCATAAACTTTGCCGCAGTTTGGTTGATCACGATTGCTGATGAGTCAGACGGAAAAGCCGCGCTAAAATCCCGGCCGGCGACAATCTTCCAGTCTACAGTTTTACCAAATTCCGGGCTGATTGCCATGGTGGTGAATTGTTCCTGCAAAGCTGGGTCTTTCCCTTCCCATTTAAAGCCGCTATTGCCAATGTAAATGTTGGTTATCTCGGTTTCGGACCCTGCCACGCTGGTAACGGCGCCACTGGCCAGCAGGTCGTTTTTCAGGGGGACGTATTGTTTTTTAACAGCGTCAGTTTGCAGCGGAATAAACATCAGGCCGTCACGGTTATAGCCTATCGGCCGGTCTTTAGCATGTTGTACCTGCTGGTAAACCACCATGGTGCCAATGATGAGCACAATAGAAACTGTAAACTGGGTTACCACCAAAATCTTGCGCGGTAGAGCAGCCAGACGGCCAACACGGAAGGTGCCTTTTAATACTTTTACCGGGTTAAATGATGATAAATACAAAGCAGGATAGCTGCCTGCTATCAAACCCGTGAGCAAGCTGAACCCAATGCCGATCAGCCAAAAGAATGGGCTTGTCCACAATACAGACATCTGCTTGCCGGCCACATCATTAAAGAAAGGCAAACTCAACTGCACCAGCAGCAACGATAAAAGGAAGGCAAAAACAGCAATCAACAACGACTCGCTATAAAACTGCCAAATGAGCTGCCTGCGCACCGAGCCGATAGCCTTGCGGATACCCACCTCTTTGGCCCGTTTTTCGGACCGGGCAGTGCTTAAATTCATAAAATTGATGCAGGCCAGCAACAGCACAAAAACACCGATAATGCCAAATAGCCAAACATACTGGATGCGGCCGCCCACGTTTACGCCGTTTTTAAAATCGCTGTATAAATGCCAGTTGCTCATCGGCTGCAAAAAGATCACCGGTTTAAAGCGGGCATCGCTTTTGCCGCGGATGGCGTTCATCTTAACATCTTTTATCCGCGCCGAAACCTGGTTCATATCAGCATTGTCTGCAATCTGCACATAGGTTTGAAACCAGCTTGCGCCCCATGGGTTATTAAAAAAAGTAGCATAGTGATTAATGTTCACCAACAGCTGCCAGGGAGCGATAAAGGTCAGATCGCCAAAAGATGAATTATAAGGCAAATCCTCGTAAACGCCGGTAACCTTTACATCGGTGTTCCGGTCCAGCTTCAATATTTTATTCATCGGGTCGGCATTGCCAAAAAATGTTTTGGCTACCGATTGGGAAAGTAATATCGATTCGGGAACCTGCAAACCGTTGCGTGTGCCTTTTATCATTTTCAAGGACAACATATCAGTAATGCCCGGTTCGATATAATTGCCCTTTTCGGTGATCGTTTTATCACCCAAAGTCAGCAAATGGTCGCCGGTCCAGCTGGCCATCAGCACGTGTTTAAAACTGCTGCCATAATTGGCGCGCAAGGCCGGGCCAAGTGTAATAGCCTCCGAATTCCAGGTATCCGTTTCGTTATTGATAAACTGGTTTTGCATGCAAACCGCTATTTTTTTATAATTCGGAAAGGACGTATCGAACGACAATTCATCATACATCCACAACCCGATCAGTATAGCCACAGCCATTCCCACGGCCAGCCCGCTGATATTAATAAAGGAGGAAGCCTTGTTTTTGGTAAGGTTCCGCCAGGCGATTTTTAAATAGTTTTGTATCATGGTTGGTTCATTAGTTCATTGGTTCATTGGTTCATTAGTTCATTAGTTCATTGGTGCCTGTCAGTTGATTTCTGCCTTTCACCTTTATCCTTTCACCTTTTTAACTGCCAACTGCCACTGCCAACTGCTACTCAGTTTTAAGGCTCTTCACCGGGTTAGCCAAAGCTGCTTTAATGCCCTGGAAACTAACCGTTAGCAGGGTAATCAATATCGCGCCGGCAGCTGTTCCGGCAAACACCCACCAGGATATTTTTGTATGATAGTCATAGTGCTTCAGCCAATTATTCATAAAATATACCGCCGTCGGCATGGCTATCAGCATGGATATGGTTACCAACCCCACAAAATCGCGGGAGAGTAACTGCCAAAGGTTAAATACCGTAGCGCCGAGTACCTTGCGTACACCAATTTCCTTTGTACGCTGCTCGGCCATAAACGAGGCCATTCCGAATAGGCCCATGCAACTGATGAAGATGGCCAGTATGGCAAAAAAGCCGGCCAGTTTGCCAATGCGCTCTTCGTCGGCAAACTTTGCGGCATACGCTTTATCGGTAAACTGGTAGTCAAAAGGCTCCTGGGGATCGTACCGGTTAAAAATCGGGGCAATCAGCGCAATAGCCTGGTGATTGCTCATTTTAGGGTTAAGCCGGATATCGATATAGTTGCCCATGTATGATGACATATAAAACATATCCGGGGTGACCGGGTCATATGGCGATTGCATCACCATGTCTTTTGCCACGCCTATAATTTTTAAGTTTTTGTACCACTTAATAGTTTCGCCCAGCGGATTTTTAAGGCCCATAAACTTTACCGCAGCTTCGTTTACAATTACGGCTGAGGAATCGCTCGGATAGTCTTTTGAAAAATTGCGGCCTGCCACCAGTTTCCAGCCTACAGTTTTCCCATATTCCGGCGAAATGGCGATGGTACCAAAGTCGCACTGCAAACCGGGGGGCTTGTCGCGCCAGCTGATATCGCTGTTGTCATTCCATAGGCTGGTAATAGGGCCGCCTGATTCAGCAACTTCAGCCACGGCACCGGATCGCAGTAAATCGTTGCGGAAGGCGCTGAATTGGTTATGTATTTCCGGCGTCCGCATGTGTATCTGCACCATGCCGGTACGGTCGTAACCCACGGGCCGGTTTTTGGTGTATTGAACTTGTTTAAAGATGACGACGGTACCGATGATCAGCGTAACCGAAACGGTAAACTGCAGTACCACCAGCACCCGGCGGGGCAGAGAAGCGAACCGGCCCGCTTTAAACGTACCTTTTAAAACTTTTACCGGCTGAAACGACGACAGGTAAAATGCCGGGTACGAACCTGCAATAACGCCGGTTATTAAACTAAACAATATACCGGCGAGCCAGAAAACCGGGCTCGCCCAGGGCATATGTATATCCTTACCTGCTACCCCGTTAAACCAGGGGAGTGTAAGCAGGGCCAGTAAAAGCGAAATAATGAACGCCAAAAGCGCCAGCATGATCGACTCGCCGAAAAACTGACCGATCAGCTGGCTGCGGAGCGAACCTACCGTTTTACGGATACCTACTTCCTTGGCACGCTTTTCCGACCGGGCAGTGCTCAAATTCATAAAATTGATGCAGGCCAGCAGCAATACAAAAACACCGATAATGCCGAATAGCCACACAAATTCGATTTCGCCGCCGGTATTTACACCGTTTTTGTATTCAGAAAACAGGTGCCACCTGTTTATTGGCTGTACAAAAAGCACGGGTTTGAATGATATGGCTAATTGATTGCCTTCTAATTTCAGGCCATTCAGCTTCACGTCCCTTATTTTTGCTGAAACATTATCCGCGCTGGCCCCCGGTTGTAATTCGGCATAAATATCCCACGAGTTGTTTCCCCACTCATGCAGTGCATATTGCTTCAGGAAAGGCTGGGTAGTCATGTACAAATCCCAGGTCGACACAAAATCGATATCCTTTAAGGAAGAGCTGGACGGAAAATCCTTATAAACCCCGGTCACCTTCAACACAAACTTGTCATCTATTTTGATAAGCTGATTAACCGGGTCGGCATCATTAAACAATGATTTGGCCAGTTTTTCCGACAGCATGATAGATAAAGGGTCGCTCAACCCCGAAGGGCTTCCGCTCAGCATATTGAATGTAAAAAGATAAGGCGCCTCGGGCTGCATAAAATTGCCCTGCGTGCTTAGCTTTTTGTCGCTTACGCTTATAATGTGTCCTTCTGTGCGCGATAATACCACGTACTTAAAGTCGCCTTTATAGTCTTCGCGCAGTTTATACCCCAGCGGTATGGGCATATTGTTTTGCGTGCCAACATCGCCGTTTACGGTTTGATGCTGCATTAACCGGACGATGCGGTCATAGTGCCCAAAATTTTTATCGAAAGAAAATTCGTCCCATATCCAAAGGCCGATAAGCAAAGCCACGGCCATCCCCACAGATAAGCCTGTAATGTTAATGAACGAATGCGCCCTGCTTCTCAGTAAATTTCGCCAGGCGATTTTTAAATAATTTTTTAGCATGATTTCACCGATTAACTTTTCTTTATAATACTACCAACAACTCACCGGATCGGGTTGTTCTTTTTTGCTTTCTGCTTTTAGCTTAAACTGCCACTGCCAACTGCCTACTCCGTCTTAAGGCTCGTCACCGGGTTGGCCAAAGCGGCTTTAACCGCCTTGTATCCTACTGTTGCCCATGCTATAGAAACGGAAGCAAGTATTGCCAACAGAAAAATATCAGGACCGATGGTTATTTTATAAGTGTAACCCTGTAAAAACCATTTGTTCATGCCGAACCATGCCAACGGCGCCGAAATAGCAAATGCGATAATGATCAGCAAGGTAAATTCTTTGGAGAACAGGTAGACAATGTTACCTACCGAAGCGCCAAGCGTTTTACGGATGCCTACTTCCCTGATGCGCTGTACCACCATGAATGAAATAAGGCCGTACAGGCCAAGGCATGAAATAAATATGGCGATACCTGCAAATATTTTATACAGCGCTGAAAGCTCGTCTTCGCTTTTATAAAAGTCAGCTATTTTTTTGTCGAGGAACTGGTATTCGTATATGCCGTCGGGGAAAGTTTGGTTCCAGGTCTTTTCGATCCCGGCAAGGGTTTGATGTACATTTTGCGGCGCTATTTTGATATTCAGCCGTTGATAAACAGGGTTCCACGAGCCCATCAGCACCGGCGGAATAGCGTCTTTAAGCGACCGGACATTGAAATCTTTTATTACACCTACGATCTGGTGATTTTTATGCGGGTCATCCCAAAGTTTAATATATTTCCCAATAGCTTTTTCGGGATTGGTAATGCCCAGTTTTGCCAGTAAGGTTTGGTTTACCACCCAGCCTGTAACTGTATCGCTTGGTTTATAAGGGCCGCCCGCCACAAATTTCAGGCCGTACAATTTAAAATAATTTGCATCAGCCCATTTTAAGGATGCGTTAAACTTGGTGGTTAGCGGGGCATTATTGAATTTAAAATCGCTTCCCCAACCGTTGTTGTCGGATGGGCTGGCAAAGCTGTAGCTTACTTCCTGTATACCGGGTTGCTGCAGCAATTCATCGCGCATCGTATTCAGTTTAGTACGGCTAAGGCTGTCCCCCGGGAATGTCACATTAACAATAGCGTCCTTGTTGAAACCCAATGATTTATTGTGAAAATACTGCATCTGGTAAACCACAACCAGCGTGCCGATAACGAGCACCTGCGCAATGCAAAACTGGAAAACTACCAGTACCTGCCGCAGGGAAATTCCGGTTGCCCTGCGCGACATTACTTTGTTTTTGAGCGCAGTTATCGGGTTAAAGCCTGATATTACGGCAGCCGGGTACAAGCCCGAAAGCAGTGTTACCAATATAATGGTTCCGATCAAAAACAGCCACAAAACGGGTTCGGACAAAAATGCGCTGCTGAGTTTTATCTCGAGCAGCTGGTTTAAAAACGGAAGCGCGATTTGCGCCAGGCCGATGGCCAGTATAACCGCAAAAATGGTGATAATAAATGTTTCCGTAATAAACTGAACGGCCAGCTGCTTGCGGTTACTGCCGAGCACTTTGCGGATCCCCACTTCTTTCGAACGGTTAACTGCCTGCGCTGTGGCCAGGTTGATAAAATTAACACAGGCAATTACCAGCAGGAAAACCCCAATGAGGCTGATAACATTTAGCAGCTGCTTGCTGAACGAATGGCCGCTGTAAAGGCCCGTTTCGCCGTTATAATGCATATCGGCCAATGGTTGCAAGCCAAAAAATTGCGCGGTATTATAAGGGGCGGGTTTCCGCCTTTTGGCCATTGCCTTTAAATCAGCATTAAATTTGCTTACAGAGATATTGTTGGGTAAAACAACATAGCAGTTGTTGTCGCCAAAAGTGCTCACCCAATCTTTTAAGTTACCATAATTATCCGAGCCCGGCTGACGGTCGGTAGCATAGGAGACTAATAGTCGTATCGGGAAATCGGTATTGGCCGGCGAGTCTTTCACAATGCCGGTCACCTTTAGGTCAGTCTTATTTTCATACCGCACAATTTTTCCCATGGCCTTGTGCCAGTCGCCAAAAAAACGGTTTGCCTCATCTTCCGATAATACAACTGTATTGGGTTCGGCCAATGCCGTGTTTTTATCACCAGCCAGCCAGCCAAAATTAAAAATACTGTAAAACTGCGGCTCGCAATAATAGGCCTGGTCCTCTTTAAACTTCTTTTTAGAGCCATCTGCATTCTGAACCGAATAATGCGATCCATCGTTTTGAAGAATTTCCGCTACTTGCTTCAACTCCGGAAAATCAGCCCTCAAACCCTCCGCGATAGGCAAGGGCGTTCCGCTTTCTATGTGGACGCCATCAGGGTCGTTAGAAATAGTTACGATCCGGTAGATATGGTCTTTATTAGTGTGAAAGTTGTCAAAACTCGTCTCGAATTGGACGACCAGGAAAATCAGCAAACAAGCTGCAATCCCTATAGCAAGCCCCGCAACATTAATTGCAGCGTAGCTTTTGTTGCGCAGCAGGCTGCGCCAGGCGGTTTTAAAATAGTTTCGTATCATGGTGTTAGTTCATTGGTTCATTGGTTCATTGGTTCATTAGTTCATTAGTTCATTAGTTCATTAGTTCATTAGTTCATTAGTTCATTGGTTCATTGGTTCATTAGTTCATTGGTTCATTAGTTCATTCGTTCATTGGTTCATTAGTTCATTGGTTCATTAGTTCATTGGTTCATTGGTGCCTGTCTTTTTTGCCTTTCAGCTTTCACCTCGCTTACTGCCAGCTGCTACTCGTTTTTAAGGCTCTTTACCGGGTTAGCCAATGCTGTTTTTAGGCATTGTGTTATAATTAAAACACAAGCTATCACCAGGATAAAAAAGCAAGCGAAAATGTATGATGTAAGATTTTGTTCAACACGATAGGCATAATTCTGCAGCCACCTGGCCGTAATAAAATAGGCTATGGGCCACGCAATAGCGTTTGCGATCAATATCAGGAGGCTATATTCCTTCAAAAAGATGGAAAGGATATTTTTCAGGCCTGCCCCAAGCACTTTGCGTATGGCTATTTCTTTTGTCCGTTTGGTTAAGGTGAATGCTAACACACCAAAAATACCGGTGAAGATGATAAACAGGTTTAAGCCGGTAGCCACGTCGGCGGCCTGTTTCAGTTGCAGCTCCGATTGGTAAATCGCTTTGAACTTGTCGTCCATAAAGCTGTATTCAAAGCCGGATTCAGGGAACAGTTCCCTACATTTTTGCTGTAGCGCATTTATGGTATTAGTTATGCCTGCTGTGCTTATTTTGATGGAAAAATAGCGGTATGATCGCGTAAACGGTTCGTTTAACCCAGCTATAATGAGCGGCTGTACAGGTTTTTGCAGCGACTCGAAATGAAAGTCCTTCACCACGCCCGCAACGGTTTCAACCGGGCCGTTTGTACCACCCAACCGGATGGTTTTGCCTGCAGCCGATGTCCAGCCCAGCGCCTTAAGCGCTGATTCGTTCATTACGATTCGATTGGGCAAATATTCATTATCGTCGTGCTGCAGGAAAACGCCTTCTGTTGTGTGCAGCCCATAAACCTTTGCAAAACCAGCATCGGCGCCGATAAAGATCATGCTGGTAAAATTCGCTTTGCCGGGCGCATAAACATTCATATTGCCGCCGGTATTGCCGTCGGGGATATCATAGGATAGCGAAACGCTTTTTACCCCGGGCACCTGCATGAGCGCCGCCCGGTTATTTTCCATTTTTATCACGCCTACGGAATCCCATTGCCGCGGCAGCGAGGAAACAACCATTACCTGCTCTTTATTAAAGCCTATATCTTTCTTAAAAAAATAATCAACCTGCCTGGAAATATTTATCGCGCCGATTAATACGACAATAGCCAGCGTAAACTGCACAACCAGTAAGGTTTTGCGCAGCGTTAAACCACTCGCCACCGAATCCATTTTGCCCTTAACGGCGTTTATGACGTTTGATGAGCTTAGTACAAAGGCGGGGTAAATACCCGAAACAAAGCCCACCAGTAACGTCAAACCAACAATAAACAGCCATTTACCGATATTGAATTGCCAAAAATGATCCAGACTGGTGTTTAGCAGCCCGTTAAAAGCGGGCACCAGCACTTCGTAAAGCCAAAGTGATAAAAATACGGCAATGGCCGTGAGTACCCAGGCCTCCGTCATGTATTGAGCGATGATCTGTCTTTTTGCCCCGCCAAACACTTTGCGCAAGCCAATTTCCTTAAGCCGGTGCATAGCCGTACCTATGCTGATATTGATAAAATTGATAATAGCCAGCAACAAAATAAATGCAGCGATGAGCGATAGCGTGGTTAGCATGTTTTGTACGGCGCTGTCATTATCCTTTAAATAATAGTCTTTCATTGCGGCCAGTGCTACCTGCAGGTTGCCCTTAACAAATTGCGGTTGATATTTTGAAAGGATAGTTAAAAAAGGCTTTTGAAGATCGGCCGGTGTGACACCTTTTTTAAGCTGCAGCATGCTCACCATAAATACATTCGACCAATTGTCGCCTTTATCCCCGCCCTGGAAATATTGGTTGTTTTCCATCGGCAGGTAAACCTGGCAAGCGCTCGGGGTAAAATTGGTAACGGTATTGTAAGGAAGTTTTTTTAATACTGCGGATATAATGAAACTATGTTTGTTGCCATCTGAAGGCGTTTGAATGGTGATGGCTTTGCCGGTGACGTCTGTTTCACCGAAAAACTTCAGGGCAAACTCTTCGGTAACCACGGCCGATTGATCGTTAATAAATGCCCTGTGCGGATCGCCGTGCAGCAAGGGGAAGCCATACATAGACACCAGCGTTGTGTCGCCGACAAATATTTGCGTACGAAAATGTTTATCGCCTACCGTCACGATGTTCCCTACCGGGTCGAACCGGTAATAATTTTCAACCAGGCCCGGGTATTCATCCTTTATGGTTTTCGCCAGGGGGCCAAGCGTGGTAATGGGCGAACCCATATTTTCCTGCTTCCATTTGCTTTTGATAACATACTGCCTGCCGATGTTTTTTATACCTGAATTGACCGCGGCCTGGTTCAGCACATAAATACCGATCAGCATCGAAAAAGTAAGCCCGATGGCCAGGCACAAGATATTTATGGCCGAAAACCCCTTGTTCCGCCACAAATTTCGCCAGGCGATCTTTAAATAGTTGCTTATCATTTACCCCTCCGACTCCCCTAAAGGGGAGCGTTTTTTATTTGTTCATTAGTTCATTGGTTCATTGGTAATCAGATGTGAGATATGAGACGTGAGACAAAACCAATATCAAAAAAATCTCATATCTCATATCTCACGTCTCATATCTCATATCTTTTTTCACTCACTCCTCAGGCTCTTCACCGGGTTGGCCGTTGCCGCCCTGATGCTTTGATAACTTACCGTGGCCAGGGTTATTATAATTGCACCCGTAATAGTACCCGCAAATACCCACCACGATAAATCGGTGCGATAGGTATAATGCTGCAGCCAGTTGTGCATAAAATAATAAGCGGCAGGCATGGCGATCAGCGATGCGACTACCACCAGGCCGACAAAATCTTTTGACATGAGCCGCCACAGGTTGAAAACCGTTGCGCCAAGCACTTTACGCACGCCGATCTCTTTGATACGCTGCTCGGCCACAAATGACGCCAGGCCGAACAGGCCGAGGCAAGATATAAATATGGCCAATGAGGCAAATACCGCAGCGATGCTGCCAATGCTTTGCTCGGCTGCAAATTTTGCAGCATACTCATCGTCCACAAATTTGTATTCAAAAGGCGCCGAAGGGATAAGTTTTTTGAAGGCAGTCGCAATTTTGGGCAGCGCCTGGCTCGCGCTTACCCGCGGATTGATCTTTATATCTATCTGCGAAGTACCGGTATGGCCTTTCACCATAAATAGGGTGGGTGTTGTTGGTTCATAAGGCGACTCCATCACCATATCCTTCACTACGCCCAAAATGTGGTAATATTTAACCGGCTGGTCCTGGAATTTCCAGCTGATGGCTTCGCCCACCGGGTTTTCCAGGCCCATGTACCTGGCCGCCGATTCATTGATGACCATACCTGTCGAGTCGGTAATAAATGCCCTCGAAAAATCGCGGCCTTGCACAAATTGCCAGCCTACGGTTTTTCCATAATCGAACGTTACGGGCAACGTGCCGAATGAGTCATTGAAATTTGGGTCTTTGCCCCGCCAGGTGAACCCGCCATTGCCTGATGCGATCTCGGTGACTTTACCAAGCGATTCGGCCATTTCAGACACGACGCCGGCCTTTTTCAATTCCGCGCTCAGGATATCGCATTTGCCGTCAAAATCAGCCGATTTCTTATCCACCATAATTAACCCGTCGCGCGTATAGCCCACCGGGCGGTCCTTGGCCATCTGCACCTGTTTGTAAACGACGATGGTTGAAATGATCAACGCTACCGAAATAGCAAACTGCGTTACCACCAAAACTTTGCGCGGAACCGATGCAAGGCGGCCCGCCTTAAATGTTCCTTTTAAAACATTTACCGGTTTAAACGACGAAAGATATAAAGCGGGGTAACTGCCGGAAACCACGGTAGTTATCAATATAAAACCAATGCTGAACAGCCAGAAAAACACATTGTTAAACGGCATTTGTAATTGCTTTGCCGCAAGGGAGTTAAAGGCAGGCAGGCAAACTGTGGCCAAAATAGTCGCCAGTAAAAATGCCACAACAACAATCAAAAACGATTCGCTGTAAAACTGTGCCACCAGTTGCCCGCGCATGGAGCCGACCGCTTTGCGAACCCCAATTTCGCGGGCACGCTTTTCAGACCTTGCGGTGCTCAGGTTCATAAAATTGATGCAGGCCAGCAGCAAAACAAACGCGCCGATGATGCTGATGAGCCAGAGCATTTGCAGCGGGCCTTTGTCGGGCAGGTTTCTTTTATAATTATGCAGATGCCAGTCGCTCATGGGGAGCAGGAAATTCTGCGGGTTTGTTTTGGCTTGTTCCTTCAGATTGCCCAGGTTGCTGAGTTCAGCGTTCTTAATGTTAGCCGATACTTGTTCAAATGTCTTGCCCGGCGTTATTTCGGCATAGATCTTCAGGAAGTGATTTTGCCAGTCGCTATAAGCGCTTTTCATTATCCAGGGATTATCGATAAACCACAGCGCCGTTGGCGATATAAATTTCAAGTCCTTAAACTGGGTATTCAAAGGCAGGTCTTCGTACACACCGGTCACTTTTACGTTTAAGGCATTGTTTATTTTCATCACCTGGTTTACCGGATTTACATCGCCAAAAATGGCTTGTGCCGTCGACTGTGAAAGCAGGATGCTATGCGCGTCCTGCAGGCCTTGCCTCGACCCGTAGATCATCTTAAGCGTGAGCATATCGGGCGCTTCCGGGTCCATAAACAAGCCAGTCCGCGACAGCTTTTTATCGCCGGACGAAAGAATATCATCCACATCCCACGATGCCATCACCACGTATTTAAAATTATCGCGATAAGTGGTTTTTAGCTGTGTGTACAACGGAAACTGCACCGAGCTATTGATGCCAACCTCATTTTTGCGCGGGTCGGTAAAACGCGTCCGTACCTGTGCTATGCGGTCATAATCCTTGTGGTATTTATTGAATGACAATTCATCCCAAATCCACAAACCTATCAGCAGCACCGCGGTCATACCCACAGCCAGGCCGCCGATATTGATGATTGACGAAGCCCTGTTTTTAACAAGGTTCCTCCAGGCGAGTTTCAAATAGTTCTTTGTCATGATTTTACCGATTTTATTTTGATTGCACCGATTAATTTTTCTTCCTAGACTGCCTACTGCTACTGCCAACTGCTACTCACTCCTCAAACTCTTCACCGGGTTGGCTAATGCCGTTTTAATGGCTTCATAGCTTAACACGGCAAATGCGATCAATATGGATATTACCGCCGCGAGAGCGAAAATCCACCACGACAGATCTACCCGGTAGGCAAAATCCTGCAGCCAGGCGTGCATAGCGTACCAGCCTAAAGGCATCGCGATCAAAAAGGCAATCATCACCAGTTTCATAAAATCCTGCGCAAATAGCGCGACTAACGTGCCCATAGAGGCGCCGAGCACTTTTCGGACACCAAACTCCTTAACGCGCTGCTCGGCGGAGAACATCACCAGGCCCAACAGGCCGAGACTGGAGATCATAATAGCCACAATAGCGAATATGACCGACAGGCTCGACATCACCTGCTCGCTGCTGTACAGCTTTTTATATTCTGCATCTACAAATTGATAATCGAAGGGGTAATTGGGGTTGATGTCATTGTACACTTTGGCCAGGCTTGCCAATGCCTGCGTGGTTTGCCCTTTTTGGGTACGGATAAGGATAACCCCGAAATTTTCGCCCTCCTTCACATCAAGCACGACAGGTTTAATTGGCTCACGAAGCGATTGGGTATGATAGTCCTGCAGCACCCCGATAATGTACCCTTTTTTGCCCCATGCGTTTATCCATTGACCGATGGGGTGCGGCATATTCATTTCTTTTGCAGCCTCTTCGTTAATTAAATATGCCTGGGTTGAATCGGTTGCTATGGCGGGCGAAAAGTCCCTGCCTTCAACCAATTTCAGCTTCATGATCTTCACGAAGTCGAACCCTACGGAGGCCGGTTTAACACCCACGGTTGAATTTTGAGGCTTACCCTGCCAGGTGATCTCATTATCGGCCACAACAAAATCCATCGCGTGCGGCGCCTCGCTGCTCCGGTCTACCATGGCGACTCCCGGCATCCGAGAGACCTCCTGTTTAAAAAGCAGGTAATTGTTTTTCTTCATCAATTCACCTTCAATACGCATATATACCAGGTTTTCGCGGTCGTACCCGAGGTGTTTATTTTCAATATAGCTGGTCTGGCGGGTGATGACAATGGTTGCGATAAGCAGGAGGATCGATAATACAAACTGGAAAACCGTTAAACCCTTGCGAAACCAAATGGCAGAAACGGAAAACCTCACTACACCCTTTAAAACGCTTACAGGTTTTAGTGACGACAGGTACAGCGCCGGATAGCTGCCTGCTATTAACCCGGTAACTAAGGTGAGTGCCAACAATGACATCCAAAAAGAGGGATCGGCAACCGGTGTACCGAATTGCTTGCCGGTAAAACTATCAAAAGCCGGTAAAAACGCCTGCAGCAACACTACCGACAACAACATGGCGAGAAATGCGTATACCAGGGACTCGCCATAAAATTGAAGGATAAGAAAGGTTCTGCTCGAGCCGGCCACTTTTCGTACGCCTACTTCCTTAGCGCGTTTTACCGAGCGGGCAGTGGCCAGGTTCATGAAGTTAATGCAGGCGATGATGAGGATAAAAATCGCCACCTCGCTAAATAGCTGCACATATTCGATGCGGCCACCGGATGGTACACCGTTTACAAAATTGTCGTGCAGGTATTGGTCGCCAAAGCGCTGCAATCCGTAGGCGGCAGTTACGCCTTTGCCCATCGGCAAGCGGGGGTTTATATAGGCGTTGATCTTCGCGGTAACACTGCTGATGTTTGCATTATCCGAAAGCTGGATATAGGTCTGAAAGTTGTTTGATGACCAGTCTACCAGGCCTTTCTGTACATCCCAGTTAAACAAAAAGTCGAATTTGAGTGAGCTTTTGCTGGGCACATCTTCAAACACCGCGCCGACAATAAAATTCAATTTATTTTCATACCGCATGCTTTTCCCGATTGCCTTTTGCGGATCGCCAAAAAAAGAAACGGCCATTTTACGCGAGATGGCAATAGTATTGATATTCTGCAATGCGGTATTAGCGTTGCCGACGATAATCGGATAACTGAACATTTTAAAGAAATCCTTGCTCGCGCGCGAACCTTCCAGCTTCAGCTTTTTGTCGCCCACCTGGAAAGTCTCCGGGTGGCCCCATGGCAACTCGTAGCCGGTGGCGTAAAAGGTTACGTTTTTTATTTCGGGGATAGATTCGCCGATATGCTCCACTACGAAATTTATTTTATTCGCCTTCCCGGTAAAGGTCAGCCCCGAGTTATACGCTCCGCTAACGTTTCCGTTTGACGAAACCGCGCGGTACACGGTGTACAGGTTTTTGCCATTGGCGTGGAAGTTATCGATACCCTTTTCATCCTGCACCCACAGGAAGATAAACATGCAGCAGGTAATGCCAAGCGCAAGCCCGGTAACGTTGATCATTGTATGGCTTTTGTGGCGAACTACATGCCGCCATGCGATTTTGAAATAATTCTTTATCATGGTTGGTTCATTTGTTCACTGGTTCATTTGTTCATTGGTCTGAACCGGGATTAAGCTGATTAATATGAAACTTTCTGTCCGTGAAATCATACAAATCAGCTTAATCCAGGTTCAGACATTTACTCCGCCTTCAAACTCCTCACCGGGTTCATCAGCGCCGCTTTTATCGATTGGAAACTCACCGTAACAATTGCTACGGTTATAGCTGCAAATCCGGCAAAGAGGAACATCCATATACTGATATTTACGCGATAAGCGAACCCCTGCAGCCATCGCTGCATAAAATAATAAGCAACCGGCGAAGCGATTACGACGGAGAATATCACCAGGCGCAAAAAATCTTTAGTTAGCAGAATGGTAATACTGCCGGCAGTAGCCCCCAATACTTTGCGGATGCCTATTTCTTTAACACGCTGCCTTGCGGTGAATGCTGCCAAACCAAACAGGCCCATGCATGAGATCAGGATGGCAACAGCCATGGCGGTATTCATCAACCGGGATGTTTTTTGTTCAGCGGCATAAAGCGATGCAACCGTCTGATCAAAAAAACTATAGTCACTCTTTTCGCCGGTGTAAATTTCCTTCCATATGTCGTTTATTTTTGTCACGGCTGTGGTGAAGTTATTAATCGCATTATGGTTGCTGATTTTTATACTGACCTCATGTTCGCTTTGCCGGTCGGAAGTGAAAAAGAACGGTGCTATAGCTTCGTGCAGCGATGTGGCATTAAAATCCTTTAAAACCCCAACAATAAATCCCTTTTTATCATTCATCCCGGTCGACACCGTTTTGCCGATAGCTTCCGCGGGATATCTAAAACCTAAGGCTTGGGCAGCCGTTTCGTTTATTAACCCCTCGCGGACAGTATCTGAGGGCATAATATTGCGGCCGGCAACCATTTTCAGGCCAAATAGCGGCACATAACCGGCGTCCCCCAATTCATAGGCAGCCGGTACTTTGGCGTCGGCCATATCAATGTGGGTGTACGAGTGATTATTTGCCGCGGGGGTCTCCGTATTCACGCTAACCCGCTGCACGCCCGGTATCTCTTTTATCTTTTGTATAAACGCGTTCAATTTGCCGGTCGGGCTGTTATAACGGGTATGATAGGTGATAATGGCATCCTTGTCAAAACCCAAATCTTTATTCAAAATAAAATGCATCTGGTTGCCGATTACCACTGTGCAAACGATGAACACCATCGATACTGTGAACTGAAATACGATGAGGCCTTTCCGCAAGTACCCCGTTTGGACAGAGCCTGAGCTGGCGTAGCCTTTAAGGCTGAGGGCAGGCAGGTACGAGGCCAATACACGGGCAGGGTAAAGCCCGGCGAGCAAGGCCGTTATAATAGTTATCAGCAGCAGGAAAACCAGTACCGATGGATTGAATATATTAAATGATACCCCGGCGGGGATAATATTGTTGAACAATGAAATAACCGGGTTAGCCATCAGCGTGGAAACAATAACTGCCGCCAGGGTTATCATGAGCGTTTCAATGAGGAATTGAGCGGACAGGCTTGTTCTGCTGCTGCCCAGCACTTTGCGCACACCTACTTCTTTAGCGCGGTGCAGTGATTGTGCAGTTGACAGGTTGATAAAATTAATGGCTGCAATGATCAAAATAAAGGCAGCGATAGCCATTAGTCCGTATAAAACCGGCAAATCTGCCTTGCGCGAATAAAAATCGTGGTATAGGCTATTAAAGTGAAAATCGGCCAAAGGCTGAAGCGATAGCAGGGTTTGATGCCCTGGGTATGGTGGCACATGCCTGCTCACAAAGGCAGAAAACTGCTTTTCCACCTGGCCGGCGGTCACGCCTTTTGCCAGTTTAACAAGGGCCTGCCCGTCCGGATTCCAGTTGCCCCAATGGTCGAGTTGGATCTCGTCCCTCAAAAAGCTGTGTTTTACGGTAGCGAGGGAGATAAAATCCCTAAAGCCAAAATCGGTATTTTTATTCCAATCCTTTACAATTCCCGATACCGTAACTTGCAGCGAGTCGTTCATGTAAACGTCTTTGTAAAAGATGTTTTTGCCAACGATGTTTTCCAATGGACCTTTCCCGAAATAGCGCCGTGCCTCGTTCTCGGAAAGTACAACTTTAAAGGGTTCGGCCAAGGCGGTTCTGGGGTTGCCCTGCAGCCACTGATATTTAAAAATATCAAAATATTGAGGCTCGGTTAGGATGATCGGCGATGCTTGTTCGCCCCTTTTTGCTGCATCAAATCTTTTTGGTTCATTACTGCCACTGGGCACCACAACGCCCGCATAGTAGTTGTGAAAAGCTGCCACACTTTCAAAACCGGTCAGTTCGTCTCGCATCGTAGCCGGCAAAGGATTCATCATCCCGCCCATGTATCCGGTCAGCCCGCGCTCGTCCTGCTCGCGCGCCACCAGGCGATAGATACGTTCCTTAGCGGGATGGAAAGTGTCATAACTCAACTCAAAACTGACAATGAGATAGATGACGATGCAGGCGCATATCCCGATAGAAAGGCCTATCACATTAATCGCTGCATACCCTTTATGACTAAGGATACTGCGCCAAGCGGTTTTGAAATGGTTCTTTATCATCTTGTTGGTTTATTAGTCCATTAGTTCATTAGTTCATTAGTCTGAACCCGGATTAAGCTGATTAAGTGATTAATATGAAGATTTTTGTCGGTGAAATCATAAAAATCAACTTAATCAGTGGTTCAGACATTCACTCCGCCTTCAAACTCCTCACCGGGTTCATCAACGCCGCTTTAACCGATTGGAAGCTAACGGTGATCAACGCGATTAATATTGCCGCCAGGCCTGCAGCGGCAAAAATCCACCATTGTACCGGCACAGCGTAGGCAAATCCCTGCAGCCATTTGTTCATGGCCCACCAGGCTATGGGCGAGGCAATAAGGATGGCCAGGGCCACCAGTTTTACAAAATCAAGCGATAACAGCGTGGTGATACTGCCCACCGTAGCACCCAGCACTTTGCGAATACCGATTTCTTTGCTGCGCTGCTCGGCCATAAAGGCGGAGAGCGCGAACAAACCCAAACAGGCAATAATAATGGCGAGGATAGCAAACGTGGTGAAAATATGGCCCATCCGCTGCACATCGGCATACATATTGGCAAAACTTTCATCCAGGAAGGTGTACCTGATAGGCTGATTTGGCGAAAATGCTTTCCAGGTGGCGATGATGGACTGCAACGTATTTTTCATATCTGCTCCCTTCACTTTTACCGTTACGACAGAGGGGCTTATGCCTAAATGCATCACCAGCGGGTCGATCTTGTCATGCATGGATTCAAAATTGAAATCCTGCACCACGCCCACAACGGTAAACGTAGCGCCATTAGTGATTCGTTTACCAATAGGGTTTTTCAGGTTGAGCTGCTTTGCCATCGTTTGGTTAATGATAACCGAAGAGTTGTTATAGGGTGTATCTGCCGACATTTCGTATGACAGGTTCCGGCCCTCAACCAGTTTCATGCCCAGCGTTTTCAGATAGGTGTCATCAATTACCCAAAATTGCCCGCCTACGCCGGCATCCAGCCTGGATCTCCCTTCCTTAAAAAATTCATTCCCATTCCGTTTTGAGCCTGCTATAGGCAAATAATCGCTTATGGACGCGCTTTTTACTGACGATAGCTTCATCAGCTCATTTTTGAAGCTTTTTATGTGCTGGTCGCCAAGGGTATTGGCGCCCTGGATAACCACCACCTGGTCCTTATCAAACCCAACTTTTTGGTTTAGCAGGTAATGCATCTGGTTGTAAATAACCATGGTACCTATAATGAGCATGATGGATGCCGTAAACTGGAAAACCACCAGGGAATTGCGCAGTACCGAACCCTTGCTGCCGGTGCTGATGGCGCCTTTTAATACCTGCGCCGGTTTAAATGCCGACAGGTAAAAGGCTGGGTACAAGCCTGCGATGATGCCAATAACAAATGCCGAAACCAGGATCACCGGCAGCAGCCACCATTCGCCCCAGGGCATGGTTAGCGATTTGGAGGCAAGTGCATTGAAATAAGGCAGCAGCAGCCAGGCCAGCACTAAACCGATAACAAAAGAAAGACAGCTATACAGCAGCGACTCGGCTAAAAACTGTTTGATCAAACTGCTGCGCTGCGAACCAACTACCTTGCGCAAACCAACTTCTTTGGCCCGGTTGGCTGATTTTGCGGTAGCCAGGTTTATAAAATTGATACAGGCGATGATGAGTATAAAAGCCGCAACGCCGCCAAACAACCATACAAAGCGAATATCGCCATGCGAAAGGCCATCGTCCATGTCGTACGAATACAAATTAATATCGGTAACCGGCTGCAGGTAGAACTTAGCCTTTGCGATTATTTTTTCCGGATCTTTAGTTCCGTCTCTAAGCATTTGGGGGAGATAATAATTTTTAATGCTATTGCGGGTGATCTTTTGATTCAGTTGGGCGATGTTGGCGCCTTTTTTTACTAAAACATAAGTCGGGTAATTATAATCGTCCCAATTGGTTTGCTCGCCTTTGCCAAATTCCATTCCGGCAAGGGTTAATAAAAAATCATATTTCAGGTGCGATGTTTGCGGGAAATCCTGCATCACGCCGCCAATAGTATAGGGTTTTGTTTTATCATTATTAAGATACATTACCTTGCCCACAGGATTTTGCCCGGGAAAATACTTATCTGCTTTTTTCTTCGAGATAACCATTGTGAGCGGGTTGGTTAAGGCATGAGCCCTGTCACCATAAACCATCGGCAGCTTAAAAATATCCACGAATTGCTGATCGGCATACGTAATGCCTTCTTCATAGCTATTCTCCTGCTGGTCGGCGCACCTCATTTCAGCGCTGCCTGCTCCCATCAGGCTATTGTCCATCAAGCGGCCACACAATTCAACCTCGGGGAAATCATTTTTAAGCGCGGGACCCATCGGCGCCGGCCAATCAATTCCTTTATCAATTTTGCCGTTATCATCGAATGCCTCGGCCAGCCGGTAAATGCGATTTGCATCCGGCCAGGATTTATCATAACTCACCTCATTACGGATATACAGTGCTATAAGCAAACAGGCCGCAATGCTAAAGGCAAAGCCGCCGATCTTGATGGCCGCATACATTTTTTGTTTGCGGAATTGCCGTATGGCGATTTTGAAATAATTCTTTATCATGTCGGTTGGTTCATTAGTTCACTCCCGCACGTGCGGGATTAGTTCATTGGTACCTAACGTCGGGCGATATTTGCCGGTTGGGTTAAGTAGTTGAATATGACGCAGGAACTAAGCGGGCGTTCCTTTTCATTAGCAAAAAAGTGGGTTAACATTCATGCCGATATGATAAGTTATTGATTGTCTGAATTTTAAAACAGATTTGTTGCAACGGTGATGTCGCAATTCCGTACGGTAGGTGTACGGTTTTGTTACAGTTGGGTTTAGTTGTAACAAGTTATAAGGGTTGTGATGACCAATGCAGACGCATTAAAAATTATTTTGAATAAAAGCATCTAATATTGTATTTGAACGAATGTGTTTTATTTTGGATGATGATTAGTTTTTACCACTAAGGCCACAATGGACACAAAGAGGTACATGTTTTTCTTTGTGCGGTCTTGGTGTCCATGGTGCACTTTGTGGTTTAAATTTATCGCAAACATTAACATTAATCATCAGTATTTGATTTGGGGTTCGAAAATGAACGCTTGCAGAAAGAAATGATTTTTTTGATGGCGCTTCCGGCTTGTCGTACACGTCCCGAATGCGTTTTTGGGTGTTTCTTAAGCGTTTCGTGAGGTGTTTAACAGGGGGCTTACCGCTGTTTTGCCAGTTATCTGCTGTAAGTGTTCACGAAAAACACAAAAAACGGCACAGTTTTGAGAATTTAAAATTTTAACCTGCTAAAAATCAGCGCCTTTAGTTGCCATTTGGAGGGTGTATGTGTGCAAAACGTGAACACTTTAACACCTGTTTTTCCATGAAGATTTTGGAGAAAGCGCCCGTTTTTGAGGTTATAAATTGCCGGGACGATATAAGTATATTTGCCCGGCCACGCGCAAATAACAAAGTCATTTATGCAGATCAAATTTTTTTGCCCGAAATGGGGTTCCGACAATATTTCATGGGATAGCTTTTGCGGGAAGGTAAAGGAGGCCGGTTTCGATGGCGTAGAAACGCCAATTCCGCCGGATGAGGCCACACGTGCGGAAATTGCTGCCGCCCTGCAAAAATATGGCCTGCTGTTTATTGCACAGTTTTACCAGAGTTTCGAAATGGATTTTGATAAGCATAAACACAACTACCGGCAGGACCTTGAAAGCCTGGCCGCCATGAGGCCTTTGTTTATCGACGCACAAACCGGCAAGGACTATTTTACACCCGCGCAAAACGGCGAGTTGTTTAAGGTAGCGCAACAGGTAACAAACGAAACCGGTGTGCTGATAGCCCACGAAACGCACCGCAATAAAGCGCTGTTTGCCGCCCACGTAACAAAAGCGCTGCTGACTGAAAATCCGGATATGGTGATCACCGCAGATTTTTCGCATTGGTGCGCCGTGTCTGAAAGTTTGCTGGAACAGCAGCAGGAAGCCATGCAAATGGCCATCAGCCGCGCGGTGCAT
>Ga0210389_10000449_pt1 | contig 38067 bp, 30 predicted proteins | sample IncBWH28OmetaG_FD_160127 | JGI IMG/M metagenome (GOLD analysis project Ga0210389, IMG submission 160127) | Forest soil microbial communities from Barre Woods Harvard Forest LTER site, Petersham, Massachusetts, United States - Inc-BW-H-28-O ... | reverse complement strand
CGACGAGGCCGAACCTCATAGTTTCTCAGGGGGTTGTGTTCCGGGACCGTTCAGCATGGCACCGATGGTACGGCCTGGACTGATGAGGAAGTAAGGTTTTGTCCCGTGCGTGTCGTACTCGCTTCCCAGTCACCCGCCAGGCTCGCCGTGCTGCGCGCCGCCGGGATCGACCCTGAGGTCATCGTCAGCGGCGTCGACGAGAGCCTGTTCTCGGCGCCGACCACCGAAGAGCTGACCGGCGCGCTCGCCGCGGCGAAGGCATCGAAGGTGGCATCCGGCCTGTCGTCGGGGATCGTGATCGGGTGCGACTCGATGCTTGATCTCGAGGGACAGGCGTACGGGAAGCCGGCCTCCCCGGCGGAGGCGTACGCACGCTGGCGGGAGATGTCGGGTAAGACCGGCACGCTATTCACCGGGCACTGCGTGATCGACGCCGCCACCGGGCGGAAGCTTGAGGCGGTCGCGTCGACGACCGTGCGCTTCGGTACCCCCACAGATGCCGAAATTTCGGCTTATGTTGGCACGGGCGAGCCGCTGAACATGGCCGGGGCCTTCACCATTGAAGGCCTCGGCGGCTGGTTCGTCGACTCGATCGACGGTGATCCGGGCAACGTCATCGGGATCTCGCTGCCGCTGCTGCGCCGCCTGCTCGGCGACTTGGGCAGCACGATCCCCGAACTCTGGGCCGCGCGCACTAGGCGCTAGTACAGCAGCTTCGTGTAGTGCTCGGGCGCGTAGTGCGCTTCCAGCTCCTCGATGGTCTCCGGAGTGTCCTGCACCAGCTTGCACAGCGCGGCGACCGACGGCAGGTCCTCCGGGGCTGGCCACGACGACGGGCTCCACAGCTCCGACCGCAGGAACGACTTGGCGCAGTGGAAGAACACCTGGTCGATCTCGACGACCATCGCCAGCACCGGTCGTCTCCCCTTCACCTCGAGGTCCGCGAAGAAGGGCGCGTCGCGCACGAGCCGCGCGCGGCCGTTGATCCGCAGCGTGTCCTGCCGCCCGGGAATGAGGGAGAGGATCCCGACGTGCGGGTTGGCGAGGATGTTGAGGTAGCCGTCGGCGCGCTTGTTGCCGGGACGCTCGGCGATCGCCACGGTGCGCGGGCCGACGACGTGGATCAGGTGACCGGCCGGGTCGCCCTTGGGGGAGGCGTCACAGTTGCCGTCCCTGTCGGAGGTCGCGATGACGCAGAACGGCGACGTGCGCAGCCACTCGATCTGGACCGGGTGCAGATCGGGCCTGACCTTCGTCGCGGCCCGGGAACCCGGCAGCCCGCCGATCACCTCACGCAGTTCCGCCTCGGAGGTGATTTCGGCATATTTCGTGGTTTCGGGGGTTTCGGTGAGGGGCTCGGCAACCATAGTTCTACAACCTTGAGAACGACTGCAAGGCGGTCTTCTCCGACAGCAGGGACGGCGGGCCGATGATCTTGCGGTCCGGCTTCCCGACCACCTCCTGATCCTTGCCAGGGTAGTCGAACTTCTCCAGGATGTGCCGCATTGCCTCGAGGCGCGCTCGCTTCTTGTCGTTGCTCTTCACGACGGTCCACGGGGCGTCGGCGGTGTCCGTGTAGAAGAACATCGCCTCCTTGGCCTCGGTGTAATCGTCCCATTTGTCGAGTGACTCGATGTCCATGGGGCTGAGCTTCCACTGCCGGACCGGGTCGACCTGCCGGATGATGAACCGGGTCCGCTGCTCTTGCTGGGAGACCGAGAACCAGAACTTCGTCAGGTCCAGTCCGGAGTGCACGAGCATGCGCTCGAATTCCGGCGCCTCGCGCATGAACTCCAGGTACTCCTCGGGTGTGCAGAAGCCCATGACCCGCTCCACGCCCGCCCGGTTGTACCAGGACCGGTCGAACAGCACGATTTCCCCCGCCGCTGGCAGGTGCGTGACGTACCGCTGGAAATACCACTGGGTCCGCTCGCGTTCCGTGGGCTTCTCCAGTGCGACCACGCGCGCCCCGCGCGGGTTGAGGTGCTCGGTGAAGCGCTTGATGGTGCCGCCCTTGCCGGCGGCGTCACGTCCCTCGAAGATGATGACGATCCGCTGACCGGTATCCTTCACCCAGTTCTGCAGCTTGACCAGCTCGATCTGCAGCAGGCGCTTGGCCGGGTCGTAGAACTCGCGGGTCATCCGGGTTTCGTACGGATAATCCTCGCGCCACGTGTCCACGGGCCGCCCGTCAGGCCAGAGCAGCACGGGATCGTCGTCGTCGTTGTCCTCTACGGTCAGCCCGGCTAGGACGGCGAGGTCCGCTGGGTCCGTTGATCCTGGCGATGGCAGTTCGGTGAGCACAGTACAAATACAGCACACGACCGCCACGAGGTCACGAGTTGGGGCTGCTTTCCCTCACGACAGTGGTGACTCACCCAGGTTCGGTCACTCGTCGCCGTAAACTACCTGGCCGCTCGCGACTGTCATCGCCACCGACGCACCGCCGATCGCGTTCGGCGGGATGCTGTACAGATCCTGGTCGATGACCGCGACGTCGGCGATCATGCCAGGCGCCAAGGCCCCCGCGACGTCGTCCTCGTGGTTGACGTAGGCGACGCCGGCGGTGAAGGCGTGGACGGCGGCGTCGACCGTGATGGCCTCGCCGGGCAGCAGCGGCCGGGTGGTCTCCGGCGTGCCCGGCTCGCCCAGCCGAGGTGACAGCGTCCGGTTCACCGCCACGTGCATCTCCTGCAGCGGGTCCGGGCTGGACACCGGCCAGTCGCTTCCGAAGGCCACGCGTCCGCCCTGCCGGAACACCTCGCCGATCCGGTACTGCCAGGCCGCCCGCTCGGGCCCGACGAAAGGCACGGTGAGCTCGGAGTTCTGGTCGTCCTCGCAGGCCCACAGCGGCTGGAAGTTGGCCACCACGCCGGCCTGCGCGAAGCGCTTGAGGTCCGGTGGACTGATGAACTGCAGGTGAGCGATGTGATGCCGCGCGGCCTCGCGCAGGACCGGGGGCAGCGCCGCGACGGCGTCGAGCGCCGCGGTGACCGCGCGGTCCCCGATCGCGTGGAAGTGCAGCTGGAAGCCGAGGTCGGACAGGCGCCTGGTCGCCTCGGCGAGTTCGCCCTGGTCGATGAACAGGCTTCCCGAATGGTCGGTCAGGTGGCCATGGCCGTCCAGGTAGGGGGTGCTCATCGCCGCGCTGAACGTCTCGCAGACGCCGTCCAGCATCAGCTTGACCGTGGTGGCGCGGAAGTACCCGCCGCCGTCCGCCGCTTCGCGCCGCTCCTGGAGCTGGTCGATCTGCCGCAGGCCGAGGTGGCGGTCCCACCAGAGCGAGCCGACCACCCGCATGGTCAGGCGCCGGTCGGCGGCCGCGCGGCGGTAGACGTCGAATGTGTCGGGGATGCCGAGTTCGCTCGCCTCGCCGACGCAGGCGTCCTGGATGCTGGTGATGCCGAGGGAGTGCAGGTAGCGCTGCGCGGTCAGCAGGGCATCGGTGAGGTCTTTGCCCGAGGGCTTGGGCACGTAGTCGGAGACCAGGCGCATCGCGCCGTCGTGCAGGGTGCCGGTGGGGAAGCCGGCCGGATCCCGCTCGATGCGGCCGTCGGCGGGGTCGGGGGTCTGGAGGCCGATCCCGGCGATCTTCAGCGCGGCCGAGTTGACCCAGGCGCTGTGATGATCCCGGTTCGGCAGGAACGCGGGCCGTCCGCCGGTCACCTGGTCCAGGTCGGCGGCCATGGGGGTGCCGCCGGGGAACGCGGGCATGGACCAGCCGCCGCCGAGAATCCAGGCGTTGCGTGGCAGGTCGGTGCTGTAGACGGCGACCGCGCCCAGGTACTCGTTCTTGGTCCGCCAGCCGAGCAGGTTACAGCGCAGGCTCTCGAGCCCGCCCTGGATCGGGTGTATGTGCGCGTCGCCGAACGCTGGCAGGGCCAGTCGGCCGCGCAGGTTCACGACCCGGGTGTGCTGGCTGGTGAGCGGGCGGATCTCCGCGTCGCTGCCGAGCGCCTTGACCGCGCCGCCGCTGATCGCCATCGCCTGCACGAACCCGGAAGGATGCGCTGGAGTCCGGATTCTCCCGTTGACGAGCACCAGTTCGGCTGCCCTGCTCATGCCCATAAGCCGGGATGGTACCGTATTCTCCCCCTCGCCTTTGGCTTGCCGGGATGCACCTTCGACGCCCGGAGGGACTAGCCTGTGCCGCATGGGAGAGGCGGTCATTTATACGGACGGGGCGTGCAGCGGAAACCCCGGACCGGGCGGCTGGGGCGTCGTGCTGAGCTACGGGGCGGTGGTCAGGGAAATGCACGGCGGCGAGCGGGCGACGACGAACAACCGCATGGAGCTGATGGCCGCGATCTCGGCGCTGGAGGCGCTGACCAGGCCGGTCGACGTGCAGATGTATACCGACAGCAAGTACGTGCTCGACGGGATCACCAAGTGGGTACCAGGCTGGGTGCGCAACGGCTGGATGACCGCCGCCAAGAAGCCGGTCAAGAACGTGGACCTGTGGCAGCGCCTAGTCGCGGCCATGGACCAGCACGAGGTCACCTGGCACTGGGTCAAGGGCCACAACGGCGACCCCGGCAACGAGCGCGCGGACGAACTAGCCCGCCTCGGCATCTCCGAAGCCCTGGCCACGTCGAAGTAACCGCCGTCCCTGGCCCATCACGCGGAAACAGCCAGGCCGCACTCGCCGGGTGAACGGCGAGTGCGGCCTGGCTTCTTTTACGGACCTAGGCCCGTCAGGGGTCTGTCAGCAGCGGCCCGCGTAGGCACCGCTTGTGTAAGTCGTCCACGGCGACCAGTTGGTGCCGTCGTCGGAGAGGGTTATCGCGGACCGGGCGTTGCCGTAGGCGTTGAACGTGGCCAGCGCGCCGTTGGACGCGTTGATCTGCCAGTAGCCGTAGTCGTCGGTCGGGCTCAGCGCGTACTGGTCGCCGCCGGACTCGGCCATGGCGATCTCCGCGGCCATGAAGGCATCGGCCGGGTTGCCGCCCGCGTCTTCCCAGAGCTGCTCCAGGCCGGAGCAGTCGAGCGTGCCGCTCAGCGTGGTGGAGCCGCTGCCGGTGTCGCTGCCGGCGCTGCTGCTCGACGAACTGGCGGTGCTGTCTGAGCTTGCGCTCGTGGCCTGCGTGGCCACGTTGCCCCCGCTGTCGCTGCCAGAATAGCTAGTCGAGCTGGACGTCGTCGCGGCCGGCTTGGCGTGCCGCGGCGCGTAGTCAGGCAGCGTGTAGTTCGCCGGCGGATCCGCCGGCACGAGCAGGGTCTGCCCGGGGTAGATCACGTTCGGGTCGGAGACCCGCGAGTCGTTCTCGTGGTACAGCCACTGCCAGTCGCCGGCCTTGTGGTAGTACGTCTGTGCGATGCCGGAGAGCGTGTCGCCGGACTTGACCGTGTAGTCGACGTTCCGCGTGAGCGCCTTGTCGGCGGCCTGATGGGCGGTCGCGACGCCCGCGCCCTTCTCGCTGGCGGAGTCCAGCGTGGCCCGCGCAGTCGAGGCGACCTGGTGGGACGACGTCACTTCGGTCGTCGCCGGCTTGACGGCCGCCGCCGCTGGCTGTGCGTGCGGGATCGCCACGAGGGCCCCGGCGATCGCCATGGCCGGAGCGGCCTTGCCGGCTTGCGCCGCCACCTTCTCCACTTGCGAAGGGGTCTTGTGCCGTCCCGTACGCCGGATCTTGATGGGCCGACGTTCACTGCGCCCAGCGTTCATGCTTTCCCCAAGATCGAATCTTCGCCTGCCTACGCGGCGCCTGGCGCCTCTCGGCGGACCTGCCGATTACGGTCACGAGCCGGTGGAGTGCGCTCCCGCCCCCAGGGGGGATTTGTGGCTTTTGCTCCCGTCGTGCCGTCGAGTGAGAGCATTGCAGGGACTGCTTCGCCTTCGCAGGCAAATTGAAGTTTTTCCGTAACCAAGTTGTGATTCAATCCGGATGAGTGGTGAATAATCGCACGTTGGCCCCGTCTGGTGACGCGGCGTGGACAGGCGAGATACTGGCCAGCGTGACTGATGCTTCCGGACGCGTGACCAGGTACTTCGAGGACTACATCCCCGGCCTCACCGTGGATTGCGGCACCTTCTCCCTGAGCGAGGCGGAGATCATCGCCTTCGGCCGGGAGTATGACCCGCAGCCGTTTCACGTCGATCCGGCGGCGGCCGCCGCGAGCCCGGTCGGCGGGCTGATCGCGAGCGGCTGGCACACCACGAGCATGATGATGCGGCTGCTCGTCGAGCACTTCATCAGCGGCGAGACCGCGCTCGGCGCGGCGGGCACCGACGAGATTCGCTGGCCGCGGCCGGTGCGCCCTGGGGACACGCTGCACGTGCGGGCCACGGTGCTGGAGGCGCGCCGTTCGCGTAGCAAGCCGGACCGCGGGATCGTGCAGTCGTTCGTCGAGATCACTAACCAGGACGGCGAGACCGCGATGACGATGAAGGCCACCAACTTCTGCCTGACCCGCGATCCGCAGGGCTGACGCCAGCACGACAGACGACCGCGGGGCTGGGGCCCAATGGCCCCGGCCCCGCCAGCCGTGTGGTGTCGCTTCCTACGCGTTCGAGGGCCGGCCGTCCCCGAGCGCGTGCCGCGCATTAGCGGAGCCCGGCTTCGGGGATCCGGCCTTGGGGGACTCGTCGTTCGAGGATTCACTGTCTGTCGCGGGGGCGCCCACGCCGTTGCGCACCGAATCGAGGATGGACAAGCCCTGGCTCACCAGGCCGGCGGCGATCTCGCCGAGCCCGTCGGCGCCGTTCAGGATGCTGACGTTCGCTCCTTGCAGGCCGGCCGCCGCCTCCTTGACGATCTGCGGAAGCTGGGCGATCAGCATCTGGTCGAGCGCGACGCGGTTGTTGGACGCGGCGGCCTCGGCGGCGATACGGGTTCGCTCCGCGTCGGCCTTGGCGAGGATCTTCGTCTTCTCCGCCTCGGCCTCGGCGGGCCTGATCACCTCGGAGACAAGCTGCTGCTGCCTGAGCCCGGCCTGGTGCTGCGCGAGCTCGGCCTGCGCCGCGATGACCGCGCGCTGCGCCTCCGCCTGGGCGAGCGGGCCAGACTGTGACGCCTCGGCCTGGGCCTTGTCGATCTCGGCCTTGTACTGCGCCTGCACCACGGCCGTCTGGCGGGCGAACTCGGCCTGCTTGCGCGCCGAGGCCTGCTGCGCTTCCGCGGCCGCCTGGTCGGCCGCCGCCTGGGCGATCTTCGCCTGACGCTGGATGGCCGCGTTGTTCGGCGCGGCCATCGCCGCGATATAGCCGGCGCCCATGTCGTCGATCGACTGGATCTGGAGCGAGTCGACGGTCAGCCCGATGGTGGCCATCTCCGCCTTGGAACCGTCCAGCACTTCGGAGGCCAGCTTCTGCCGCTCGGTGACGATCTCCTCGACGGTCATCGAGCCGATGATCGACCGGAGGTGACCAGCGAAGATCCGCCCCGTGAGCACGGACATCTGGTCCTGGTCGGACAGGAACCGCTGCCCGGCGTTCACAATGGACTCGGTATCGTTACCGACCTTGAACGCGATGACGGCCCGGACGTTGAGCGAGATGCCCTGCTTGGTGACGCAGGTCTCGGAAACCTCGGCCTCCTGCATGGACAAGGTCAGATAGCGTGCTTTGCGGAAGAACGGCATGACGAAGGCGCCATGGCCGGTGACTACCCGGAACGGCGCGTCCTTCATGCCGCGGCGGCCGCCGGATATGAGCATCGACTCGTCCGGGGCGGGAACTCGGTAGCCCAGCATTTTGCTTCACTCTCCTGAGCGATGGTTATTGACGGTCCCAGGTATCCCTGGGGCCTCGTCAAGCGGGTCCGTCCACTCAACGACGTCCACGGTCCGGGGTCCGCGACAGTCGATGACGAGGACAGTAGCCCCTTTGGGCAGCGGGTTCTCTGACCACGCCAGGAAGCCTTCCGAGCCGCCGCGGATCCTGACCCGCACTTCCCCCGGTCCGGCTTCCCCGCGGGTGGGAATGCTGAGCACGCCGACCGTGCCGATCGGCGAATCATCTGGTGTCAACGAAGTCACCCCCGCTGTGGAAATGCCAAGAAGCAAGCGTAGTCGTCTATGACGGGAAATCCAGTTTTCGTTACGCTTGGAAAGTGACGATTCCGCACACCAAGCGGCCAGCCGCGGACGGTGCCGCCAGTCCGGCGGCGGGCCGCAGGGGACTGGCCATGGCCGTGATCATGAGCGGCGTGCTCATGACGGCCGTCGACACCACGATCGTGGTCCTCGCGCTCCCGGAGATCGAGCGCAGCCTGCACATCGCCCTGTCCGCCGTGGTCTGGGTCATCATCAGCTTCCTGCTCGTCATCACCCTGCTCGCGACCCAGGTCGGGCGGCTCGGCGACATGTTCGGGCGGGTACGGATGTACGAAACCGGGTTCGCGGTATTCGTGCTCGGATCGCTGCTGTGCGCGCTGTCCTGGAACGAGCCGTCCATCATCGTCTTCCGCATCGTGCAGGGCGTCGGCGGGGCCCTGATCATGGCTAACAGCGGCGCGGTCATCGCGGACCTGTACCCGCGGGAGCAGCGCGGCCGCGCTTACGGCTTCACCTCGGTCGGCTGGACGATCGGGGCGGTCCTCGGGATCGTGCTCGGCGGCCTTATCGTCACCTACATATCGTGGCGCTGGATCTTCTGGATCAATGTGCCGACCGGCGTCGTCGCGGTCGGGCTCGCGATGCGGGTGCTGCGCGACAGCGGCGAGCGCGTACGGCACAGCCTGGACTTGCCCGGGATGATCGCGCTCGGCCTGGGGCTGTTCGGGATCTTGTGGGCGATGACCAAGCTGGCGACCGCGCCGCTCGACGCGTCGATGGTCGGCTACCTGATCGGCGGCGTCGTGCTGCTCATCCTGTTCGTGGTCATCGAGCAGCGCGCCAAGGCGCCGATGCTGCCGCTGTCGCTGTTCCGGGTCCCGACCATGGCGGCGTCGCTCCTCGCCTCGCTCTTCCAGGGGCTGGCGTCGTTCGCCGTGCTGTTCCTGGTCCTCATGTACCTGCAGGGTCCGCGCGGGCTGTCACCCATCCACGCCTCGCTGCTGCTCGTGCCGGGATATGTGGCCGGCGGCTTCATCGGGCCGTGGGCCGGCCGGCTGGCGGACCGGCGCACGCCGGTGTTCCCAGCCACGGTGGGCCTTGCCCTCCAGGTCGTCGCCCTGCTCTGCTACGCACAGCTCACCGTCAGCACGCCCTTGTGGCTAATCGTGTTCTTCAGCCTGATCAACGGGGTCGGGGCCAGCTTCTTCTTCCCGGGCAACAGCTCGGCGATCATGAAGGCGGCGCCGCCCGCGCAGTTCGGCATCGCGTCCGGGATCATGCGCACATTCGCCAACATCGGCATGGTGTTCTCGTTCGCCGTCGCCATCCTCGTCGCCTCGCGGTCGATCTCCCGCGGTCTGGCGTTCGCGATCTTCGTCGGCACGACGTCCCTGCACGGGCAGCTGGCCGCCGCGTTCACCACTGGCCTGCACGCCGCGTTCTACGCGTCGGTCGCCTTCATGGTGATCGCGGCGGTGCTGTCCGCCACCCGGGTGTTCAGCCGGGCGAAGAAGGGCTAAAGCCAGCCGGTACGGATGCTGTCGGCCGCGTCGTCGGCGGGCGCGCGGCCGAACTCCCCGGACCGGACCTTCGCCAGCATCATCTCGGCCGCCGCCACGATGGCGGGCGTGAACTCGCGCAGGCTATCGGCATCGGCGGGGTCGGCGGTGTCCGCCGGGAAGCCAGCGCGCTCGAGCACGGCCGGCAGGTCGGACAGCTCCTTTTCCAGCCAGCCGATCGGGTCGGACGAGAGTTCCCGCTCGAACACGCGGTGCTGCGGATCCCACTCCCGGAACTGCGGGTGGTGGTGCGTCCGGTTGTAGCTCCCCGGCTTGCCGTCCACCGACTCCAGCAGGTCCACGCGCCAGATCGGCCGGCCGGCCTCGACCGGGACGGCGGAGTAGATCGTGCCCTTGAGCTCTCCCCGGTCGAAGACGCGGAGTTCGAGACGGACGCCGTGCTCCGGGCCCTCCTGGCCTGGCGCGGGATTGGGGTCGAGGAAATAGATGTCGCCGACGACGATGCCAACGCGTCCGAAGACGAAGGCCTGGAGCATGAAACCACCTACCCGTGTGCGTGCGTTGCGGTAGTTCCACTATCTCCGCCCGGCCGCCGGGAGTCCATGCCGGGTAGCCGGGCGGAACGTCACCAGGGTTCAGTTGTAGACGATGACCTCGGTGCCCGGGGTCTTGACCAGCTGGTGGAAGAAGTCCGCGATGTCCATTGGGACGCGGACGCAGCCGTGCGACACCGGGTTCACCGGCACGTCGGTGTCCCCGTGGATCGCGTAGGCCGTGCCGATGAAGAAGACGGGGTTGTACATCTTGCCCAGCGGGACGGTCACCCAGCCGGGCATGTACACGGTGGTGTGGTACGTGCCGGTCGGAGTGGTGGCGTACGCGCAGCCGCCGCCCGGGTTGCAGAAGTAGTAGCCGCCGCCGGACGACACGTGGCTGATGAGCTCGATCCGGTGGTTGTGGTACAGGACGAGCACGCGCATCCCGAGGTTGACCTCGATTCGTGTCGCGACCTTCGGGTTACGCGGTTTCGGCGACTTTGGGTGCTCGAGTGCCCTCCAGGTCTGGGGCCCGACGACGCCGTCGACCGAGAGCCCCTGGACCTCCTGGAATGCCCACACGGCCTCGACCGTGTCGCTCCCGAACTTGCCGTCGGCGGAGCCTGCGTAGTACTTCAGCGAGTTGAGCCGTCGCTGCAGCGTCTTAACCGCGCTGCCTGAGTCGCCCTCTTTGAGGGTGTTCCGTGGCGCCGTCCAGGCCGGCGCCACTACCGAGGCAACCCTGGCCGCCGAGTGTGCCGCAGACGTCGCGGTTGGATTCGCCGTCGCCGCGTGCGCCGTCCCCGTCATTCCGCCGGCCGCGGCGATCGCGGTCAGCGCCGCCGCGGCCACCCCGAGCCCTGTCAGTTTTCCGTGAACCCGCATCCCCATAGCGTTCACGCCCTTCGGTCCCTGGAGATTTCCTGAATGGAGATCTCGCTTGTGGAGACGCCCGGGCCGCGGTCCCGGTTGCGCGCGGCAGGCCGATTTAGCAACCTGGATACAGGAAATAGTGCCCTATAAGCTTTCTTACGTGACTCTGATCGACCGGTTGCTCGACAGCAACAAGCGTTACGCCGCTGGGTTCCCCGCTCCGCTCCCCAATCTGCCTTCTTCCCGCCTGGCAGTCGTCGCATGCATGGACGCTCGCCTGAACGTCTACGGCGCCCTGGGGCTCAGGGAAGGCGAGGCACATGTCATCCGCAACGCCGGCGGCGTCGTCACCGACGACGTGATCCGATCCCTGGCGATCAGCCAGCGCAAGCTGGGCACGACCGACATCGTGCTCGTCCACCACACCGGTTGCGGGATGCTCACGTTCACCGACGACGAGTTCAGGGCCGACATCGAGGCGGACACCGGCATCCGCCCGCCGTGGGCCGCCGAGGCGTTCGCCAACCTGGACGGTGACGTCCGGCAGTCGATCGCCCGCGTCAAGGCGAGCCTGTTCCTGCCACACACGGACAGCGTGCGCGGATTCGTTTTCGATATCGGCACGGGCCTGCTGCGCGAGGTGAGCGCGGAAACCCGCATAATGTGAGCCGCGTCACTTCATCCGGGTGCTATTCATAGCGCATTCATAGGGCGGCGCGGGACTCATAAGGGGTCCAGAGGTCAATTCAAGTGATGCGCGACTCGCGACGGGCAGTCTGCTGGGTGTGAAACGAGGCCTGCGGCAAGGAGGCGGGCCAGAGGAGGTGCCCAATGACTGCCGAATTCCTGTGGATAAACATTCCGCTCATGGCGCTCGCGTTCGTGCTGTGGGTGGGGATCCCGCTGTGGCTGGTGCTCCGGCACCCGGACGAGAAGCCGCGGGAGACACGCGCCGTACCCGCCTACCTGAGTCGGCGAGTGGTGCGCGAGACTGGCGCCACCGCGCCGCCTTCGGCGGAAGAGGTCCGCGAACTGGTGCTTTCGGGCAACCGGTAATTGCGATTTACGCACCCATCGGCCGCAAGATCATGGGTCATTGGCGTCCGGGCCCGGCTTCGGCGCCCTAAACGCCTTCGGGTTATCCCGATATTTCCCCCGGAATATCGCATTCCCGGATACCCCTATCGGGGTATGCATTTCATGATCGTGGGTCGAAAGTGCCAATATATGGCACCGCCGACCCGTGATCATGGAAATGGCGCCAGCCCGGGTACACCTGGGACCGTCGGCCGCCGGACATAAGGTGATATTTCCCGGCGTGAAGCCTGGCTCTGGATGTCCGGACGGGCCCCGTGGCACGAACGACCCATGAAACCCCGGCTGCCCGCGTGAGTGAGGACCCCCGAGCCGGGTTGGGCGGGCAGGTGGGGCCGGGGTGGTGGTCTGTGCCAAGCTGCGTGTGTGCTCGAACTTGGAATCGTGTGTGCCGTCAGCGCCGCGGCCTGGGTGTACTTGCTGCTCGCGCACGGCGCGTACTGGAGGACCGGTCAGCGTCTTCCGCTGACCTCCGCTGACGCGTCCGGGGACGATGACTCCGGGGGCCATGCCTCCGGGGGCGATGACACGGACTGGCCGGCGGTCGTGGCCGTGGTACCGGCCAGGAACGAGGCCGAGATACTGCCGGTCACGCTGCCCGCCCTGCTCGCCCAGGACTATCCCGGCGACTTCCGCGTGCTGCTGGTCGACGACCGCAGCGACGACGGCACCGGACGCGTCGCCGCCGACGTCGCGGCTCGCAGCGAACCCCGCGTCGCCACCCGCGTCGCCGCCAGGGCCGACGGCGCGCCGAACGCGGGCGCGCCGCTCACCGTCCTTTCCGGTCAGCCGCGTCCGGACGGCTGGGCGGGCAAGGTCTGGGCGATGAGCCAGGGCTTCGCCACGGCGCAGCGGGAGCAGCAAGACGAGGACGGGTACGTGCTGTTCACCGACGCGGATATCGCCTGGGAGCCGGGCGCGCTGCGCCGGCTCGTCCGCGCGGCCGAACGAGACGACCGCGCGCTGCTTTCCCAGATGGCCCTGCTCCGGGCCGAAACGGGCTGGGAAAAGGTCGTGGTGCCCGCGTTCGTCTACTTCTTCGCGCAGCTTTATCCCTTCCGCGACGTAAACAGCCCGTCGAGCCGTACCGCCGCGGGCGCGGGCGGCTGCATGCTGATCCGGCGGGCCGCCCTGGCGAAAGCGGGCGGACTCGAGCCCATCAAGGGCGCGCTCATCGACGATGTCTCCCTCGCCACGCTGCTCAAGCGGGACGGGAACCGCTGCTGGCTGGGCCTGACCGCCGAGATAAGGAGTGCCCGGCCGTACCCGAAGCTGGCCGACCTGTGGCACATGATCGCCCGGTCCGCCTACACGCAGCTCAAGTACAACCCGGCGCTCCTGGCGGGCACGATCATCGGCCTGCTCTTGCTGTACGCGGCCCCGCCCGCCGGGGCGATCGCGGGCCTGGTCGCCGCCGGGGCGGGAGCGACCGGGGCAGGCGTCGCGCTCACCGGGTTCGCCGGCCTCGCGGCCTGGGCGATAATGACGGCCACGTACCTGCCGATGCTCCGGTTCTACCGGCTGTCCCCGCTGCGTGCCCCGGGCCTGCCGCTGATCGCGATTCTCTACGCCGCGATGACCGCCGACTCCGCCCGCCGCCACTACACCAACCGCGCCGTCCGCTGGCGGGACACAATACAAACATGAGAGTTCCCGAGATCAAGCTGTGGACAGCGGAGCCGGATGACAGCGCTGAGATCACGCGCGACTTCCTCATCGCGGACGTGTTCACCGGCGAACCGCTGGAGGGAAACCAGCTGGGCATCTTCCCGGACGGACGCGGTTTGTCCGACGGCCTGATGCTCAAGGCGACCCGCGAGATGAACTTCTCCGAGACGGTCTTCTTCCTCCCGCCCGCGACCGGGCCGGAAAACGAACCAGGAAACCAGGCGGACGCGCATGTCCGCATCTTCACCCCGGGCGGCGAGATCCCGTTCGCCGGGCACCCCACGCTCGGCTCGGCCTGGGTGCTCGCCGACATCCTGGGCCGGGACACGGTGACGATCAAGACCGCCGCCGGGCTGGTGCCGGTGGAACTGGAGCGTCAGGGCGAGGACGTCTCCTTCGGCCGGATGTCGCAGCCTATTCCGTACTGGAGGCCCTGCGACGTGACGGCTGACCTTGTCGAGGCGCTTGGCGCGGCGCCGAGGCCCGATGGCCTCCCGGTCGAGACGTACACGAACGGCCCGGTCAACGTGTACGTGGAGTTCCCCAGCGAGGACGCGGTCGTCGCGCTCGACCCGGACATGCAGAAGCTTTCCCGCATTCCCCTGAACGTCAGCTGCTTCGCCCGGTCGGCGACCGGATGGATCACCCGCATGTTCGCGCCCGCCCTCGGTGTCACCGAGGACCCGGCGACGGGGTCGGCCGCGGGGCCGCTGGCGGTCCACCTGGCGCGGCACGGCCGGATCGCCTTCGGCGAGGAGATCGAGATCCGGCAAGGGGCCCAGGTCAACCGGCCTTCCGTGTTGTACGCCCGGGTCGAGGGCAGCGGCGACGTGATCGACAAGGTCATCGTCGGCGGCCGGGCCGTGGTTGTCGCGCGGGGCGCGTACCGGCTCGGCTGACGGGGAACGTGCTGGGGACAGGTTGACACGCGGTGCGGGGCAATGATCCGTTCAGGTAGCGGAAACGGCACGGCGGCAGCAGGGAAGGAAGGGGAACAGCGGCATGACGACAAGCGTGCGTGGCGTGGTCGCGGGCGGCAAGGACGAGCCCGTGAGCGTGACGGAGGTGCTCGTGCCCGATCCGGGGCCGGGCGAGGCGCTGGTACGGGTGCAGGCCTGCGGCGTGTGCCACACGGACCTGCATTACAAGCGGGGCGGCATCGGCGACGACTTCCCCTACCTGCTCGGCCACGAGGCGGCGGGTGTGGTGGAGACCGTCGGCGACGGCGTGACCGAGGTCGCGCCGGGTGACTTCGTGATCCTCAACTGGCGCGCGGTCTGCGGGCAGTGCCGGGCCTGCCTGCGCGGCCGTCCCTGGTACTGCTTCAACACGCACAACGCGAGGCAGAAGATGACCCTGGCGGACGGCACGCCGCTGTCGGCGGCTCTCGGCATTGGCGCGTTCGCGGAGAAGACGCTGGTCGCGGCGGGTCAGTGCACGAAGGTGAACCCGTCGATCGCGCCCGCGACCGCGGGCCTGCTCGGCTGCGGCGTCATGGCGGGCATCGGCGCGGCGATCAACACCGGCGGTGTCGGCCGCGGCGACAGCGTCGCGGTGATCGGCTGCGGCGGTGTCGGGGACGCCGCCGTGCTCGGCGCGCGGCTCGCCGGGGCGAAGACGATCATCGCGGTGGACGTGGACGACCGGAAGCTGGAGTGGGCGAAGGACTTCGGCGCTACGCACACGATCAACTCGAGGAACACCGACCCGGTCGAGGGCATCAGGGCACTCACCGGCGGCTTCGGCGCGGACGTGGTGATCGAGGCGATCGGGCGGCCGCAGACCTACGAGCAGGCGTTCTACGCGCGTGACCTGGCGGGCGTGGTCGTCCTTGTCGGCGTGCCGACACCGGAGATGAAGCTGGAACTGCCGTTGCTCGAGGTGTTCGGCCGCGGTGGGGCGCTCAAGTCGTCCTGGTACGGCGACTGCCTGCCCAGCCGCGACTTCCCGATGCTGGTCGACCTGCACCTCCAAGGACGGCTGCCGCTGGAGAAGTTCGTCTCCGAGACGATCGGGATCGGCGATGTGGAGGAGGCCTTCACCAGGATGGAACGTGGCGACGTGCTGCGCAGCGTGGTGGTCTTCTGAACGCTGGCGGCGCCGCGGGCTGGGTCGCGACGTGGACGGCCGCGCCGCAGCTGACCGAGCCGGAGAATATGCCGCCGATGCCGTTCACCCGCGACGGGCGGGTCCTGGCCGACAGCACGCTGCGGCAGACCGTCCGGGTGACGGTCGGCGGGCCGCGGATCCGGCTGCGTTTCTCCAACGCGTACGGGACCACGGACCTGCCGCTCACGGAGGTGCGGGTCGCGCGGCCGGAGGGCGGGCTCGCCGGGGTCTTCCCGATCGCGGCGGGCAGCTCGCGGGCGGTGACGTTCGGCGGCCGGCCCGGCGCCGTCATCCCGGCGGGGGCGCAGGTGGTGTCCGACCCGCTGGATTTCCCGCTGGCGGCCGGCGCGGTGGTCACGGTGACGATCTACCTGCTGGCGGGCGCGGACGTCGCCGGCGGGCTGACGTCGCACCCAGGCTCACGGACGAGGTCATACCTGCTCGCCGGCCACCTCGCAGACCATTACGCATCACGATCCCAGCCGGCTCCCGTCGAGCACTGGTACCTGCTCGCCGGCGTGGAGGTGCAGGCGGGTGACGGCGCGTGTGCCGTCATCGCGCTCGGCGACTCGCTGACCGACGGCCGGGGGTCGACGACGGACGGAAACGACCGCTGGCCGGACCAGTTCTCCGGCCGCCTGCGCTCCGGCGGGTCCTGGCCCGGCGTTCCCCGGCCCGTCGCCGTCGTGAACCAGGGCATCGGCGGGAACCGGGTGCTGCGGGACGGTATCGGCCCGAGCGCGCTGGCCCGCCTGGACCGGGACGTGCTGGCGGTCAGCGGCGCGCGGTGGCTGGTCGTGTTCGAGGGGGTCAACGACATCGGCACGACGGACGCGACCGCCGCGGCCTGCGAGGGGGTGGCGGCCGATCTCGTCTTCGGCTATGAGCAGATCATCGCCCGGGCGCGGGCGGCCGGCCTCGGCGTCTACGGCGCGACGCTCACCCCGTTCGGCGGCCATGAGCTCTACGACGACCCGGGCGGGCACCGTGAGGCCGCCCGCCAGGCGGTCAACGAGTGGTTTCGTTCCGGTACCCGGTTCGACGGGGTCGTCGACTTCGACCGCGCGGTGCGCGACCCTGACGATCCGCGGCGGCTGCGGCCGGAGGCGGACAGCGGCGATCACTTGCACCTGAACCCCGTGGGCTACCGGGCGCTGGCCGACGCGGTGCCGGCGGGCTATTTCGGCTGCGACGAACCAGAAGAGCGGACGGCGCGCGTTGGATGACTGCTGGCTTGGCTACCGGCCGGGGAACGCGGCACCGTCGGCGGCGGCGGAGTTTCTCGCCCGTGTCGCCGTGACCGGCGCCTCCGGCGTGCTGCGGACGGCGCTCGGCGAGCTCGTCCGCGGGCTGTCGGCGCTGACCGGCACGGTACCCATCGTCGTGACGGCTGGAGATTCGCGGCCGCACGTGCTGGTCGCGGCCCCTGGTTCTTCGCCGGCCATCGAAGTCCCTGACGGGGCGGACGAGGCGATGCTGATCAGCGCGCGTGCCAGGCCGGGGACGATCGTCATCACCGGCACGACCGAGGCGGCCTGCCTGTACGCGGTCTTCGCGTTCCTGCGGCGCCTGCAGGCCGGCGAGGACGTGACCGGCCTGCACGTCGCCGACGGCACCGGCAACAAGCTGCGGATGGTCAGCCACTGGGACAACCTCGACGGGACGATCGAGCGGGGCTACGCCGGGAAGTCCCTCTTCTTCGCCGACGGGAAGGTGATCCGGGACCTGGACCGGATCAGGGACTACGCCCGGCTGCTCGCCTCCGTCGGCGTGAACGCGGTCGGCGTCAACAACGTCAACGTCACCCGGGAGGCGGCGCGTCTGCTCACGGCCGAGCATCTCCCGGACCTGGCGCGGCTCGCCGGGGTCTTCCGTGACTACGGGATCAGGCTGTTCTTGTCCGTGAGCTTCGACTCGCCCATCGTCCTGGGCGGGGTACGCAGCGCCGACCCACTCGACCCGCCGGTCGCGGACTGGTGGCGGCGGCGGGCGGCGGAAGTGTACGAGCACATCCCCGACCTCGGCGGCTTCCTGGTCAAGGCGGACAGCGAGTCGCGCCCGGGACCCTCGGTCTACGGCCGTACGCAGGCGGACGGCGCCAACCTCCTGGCGGATGCCCTGCGCCCATTCGGGGGACTGGTCGTCTGGCGGGCCTTCGTGTACGACTGCTGGCAGGACTGGCGCGACCGGTCCACCGACCGCGCCCGTGCCTGCTACGACACGTTCATGCCCCTCGACGGCGCCTTCGCCGCGAACGTGATCGTCCAGGTCAAGCTCGGTCCGATGGACTTCCAGGTCAGGGAGCCGCCGTCACCGCTGCTGACCGCGCTCCGCGAGACTAGCCAGGCCATCGAGGTCCAGATCACGCAGGAGTACACCGGCCAGCAGAAGGACCTGTGCTTCCTCCACCCGCAATGGCACGAGGTCATGTCCGCCCCGGCGGTGGTCGACGGCGCCGCCACGACGCTGGCCCGGATCGTCAGCGGGCACGAGACGGGCCGGCCTTACGGCGGCGTGACCGGCGTCGCCAACGTGGGTGACGATCCTTCGTGGACCGGGCACGTGCTCGCGCAGGCGAACCTGTACGCCTTCGGCCGGCTGGCGTGGGACCCGGCGCTCAGCCCGCGGGCCGTGGCGGAGGAGTGGGTCAGCCAGACGTTCGGCCCGCAATCCGCGAACGGGCCGGTAGCGGCCGCGGTGACCGGGATGCTGCTCGACTCGTGGGGCATCTACGAGAGCTACACCGCGCCGCTCGGGGTGGGCTGGATGGTCACGCCCCACACCCACTACGGCCCCGACGTCGACGGCTACGAGTACTCACGCTGGGGCACGTATCACTTCGCCGACGCCGGCGGCCTTGGCGTGGACCGCACGAAGGCGACCGGAACCGGGTACACGGAACAGTACGAGCCCAGCCAGGCACAGGTATACGAGGGCGTCGACACCTGCCCGGACGAGCTACTGCTGTTCTTCCACCACGTGCCCTACCGGCACCGGCTGCGGTCCGGGAAGACCGTCATCCAGCACATCTACGACTCGCGTTTCGACGGGGCGGAGGCGGCGCGGCGCCTGCTCGGCACATGGCTGTCGCTGGCCGGTCACGTGGACGCGGTGCGGTTCGCGCAGGTGCGTGCCCGGCTCGAATTGCAGGTGGCCAACGCGGCGGAGTGGCGCGACATCGTCAACACCTATTTCTTCCGCAAGTCCGGCATCCCCGATGAGCTCGGCCGGAAGATCTACTGAGCGTGCTCAGTCGTCCCTGATCTGGCCGTCCGCCAGGTGCAGGACGGAGTCGGCCAGGTCGATCAGCACCGGGTCGTGGGTGGCGACGAGGGCGGTCACGCCCTCGGACTCCACCACGGTCCGGAGCAGCCGCATGATCTGCCGGCCGGTCTCGCGGTCGAGCTGGCCGGTCGGCTCGTCGGCGAGTAGCAGCGCGGGCCGCGTCGCGAGCGCCCGCGCGATCGCGACGCGCTGCTGCTGTCCGCCGGACAGCTCTCCGGGACGCTGCCGTGCGTGGTCCGCGAGCCCCACGATCGACAGCATCAGCTCCACGCGGGACTCGCGCTCCTTCGGCGCGACCCCGGCGATGCGCAGGGGCACACCGACGTTCTCGGCGGCCGACAGCACCGGCAGGAGCCCGAACGACTGGAAGATGTACGCCACGGTCTCCCGGCGCAGCCGCATCCGCCCCCGCTCGTCCATCGCGGCCACGTCGTGTCCGGCGACGGAGATGGAGCCACCGTCCGGCTTGTCGAGCCCGCCGACGATGTTGAGCAGCGTCGTCTTCCCGGAACCGGACCGCCCGCGGAGCGCGACCAGCTCCCCCTGCCCGACGGTGAACGTAACCCCGCGCAGTGCCGCCGTCACGGTCGTCCCGCTCCCGTAGGTCCGCGTCACGTCCCGCACATCCACGATGTTCACTGTGCTGCCCCTTCGCTGGCCTCCGGGCCGCTTGGCTCGCGAGGGGTATCGGGCCAGACGCCGATGTGGTCGGGCTCGGCTTCCAGGCGGACGCGGTCGCGCATGTCGAGCGCCTCGGTCATCTCGCGCGGCAGCTGCAGCCGGCCGAAACGGTCCAGGACCGCGTACTCCACGGCGTGCCCGAGACCGGAGCCGTCCGCGGCGTCGTGGCGCAGCGTCTCGGTGCTCGTCCGGCCGTCCCTGATCGCGATCACCCGCCGCGCCATGTCCGACACTTCCGGGTCGTGCGTCACGATCAGCACCGTCACCCCCAGGGAGGAATTGGCCGTCTGCAGCGCGGCGAACACGGAGGCGGCCGTCTCGGTGTCCAGCTCGCCGGTCGGCTCGTCGGCCAGCAGGAGCGACGGGGAGTTCGCCAGCGCCACGCCGATCGAGACCCGCTGCTGCTCGCCGCCGGACATCTGGTCGGGCCGCCGCCCCGCACAGTGGGCGACGCCCAGGACGTCCAGCAGTTCGAGTGCCCGCGTCCGGCGTGCCGAACGCGAAGCGCCGGCCAGGCGCAGGGGGAGCTGGACGTTCTGCACCGCGGTCAGGTACGGCAGGAGGTTCCGCGACGTCTGCTGCCAGATGAACCCCACCACCGAGCGCCGGTACAGCAGGCGCTGCCGTGCCGACATCGTCCCCAGGTCGTGCCCGGCCACCCGGACCAGCCCGGCCGTCGGCGCGTCCAGGCCGGCCAGGATGTTCATCAGCGTGGACTTGCCCGACCCCGACGCGCCCACCATGGCGGTCAGCTCACCGGGCGCGATCACGAGGTCAAGGCCCTGCAGTGCCTGCACCTCAATGCCCTCGGCGGCGTAGATGCGCACCAGCCGGTCGCAGACGATCAGCGCCCCGTCGCCGTAGCCGGCACCGGAGTCTCGCGCCGAGTCGGCCCGGAGCGACTCAAGGTCGGTCAACTCATTCACCTCCGCGCAGGGTCGCCGCGACGCCGCGCCGTGCCCGTATCTCGATTGTCAGCGTCACGGCCGCCACCACGACCAGCCCGGCGATCGGCAGCGCGAGCGACGCCACGTCGGGCACCAGCGGCACGCTCGCGCCGGAGCCGGTGAAGACGGACAGATCCACCGCCGGCCCGACGACCCGCGGCAGCACGAGCGCGCACGCGACCGCGGCGACCGCGGCCGCCGCGACGGCCGGGAGCACCTCGGCCAGCAGCAGGCGCGCCCGCTGTCCCTCGCCCAATCCCATCGTGGCCAGCCGCGCCAGCGTCGCCTCCCGTTCCGCCGCCCCCAGGGCCAGTTGCAGCAGCATGACCGCGATCCCCAGCCCGGCCGCGGTCACGAGGGCGAGCACGAGCAGCAGAAAGGCGCCGCGCTGGACGGGCGCGCTGGTCAGCTGCGCGAGTAGCTGGGCGCGGACCGTGATGCCCGCCGTCGGCACCAGCTTGTCTCCCAGCGCGGTGACCCGTGCGGTGTCGATCCCGGGCCCGTTCAGCAGCATGATGTTCGGCACCACGTACGGCTCGTGGGCGACCAGGGACTGGGGCATGAGCACGAAAGCGCCGCCAGCGGGCAGGGCGGGCGTGCCGGATATGGTCCCGTCGACCCGGACCCGGATCGGCGGGGTGTTGTCGTTGGTGGCCAGCGTCACGTTCTCGCTCCCGCGCAGGTCCGTGCGTGCCTGCGGCGAGACGAGCACTCCGTCCCCGGTCAGCAGGCCCGGATCGACGGCGGGCCACGTCTCGCCCGACGCGATGAGCGCCGAGTAGCTGGCGGGGTCCACGGCCAGGGCGGTCAGCGGATCGCCGTTCGGCGCGACCAGCGTCCAGTCGGAGATCACCGCCGCGTGCCGGACGCCGGGCGCGTCCGCGAGGGCGCGCTCGGCGGCGGCGGGGATCGATCCGGCCGGGCCGATGTTGGAGATCGTCACGTCCGCGCCCGCGGACTGCCAGGACGCGTTGATCTCGCCGCGGGTCACCGCGTCCCTGACCATGCCGGCGAAGGCGGCCACGGTGATCGCGAGCACCAGCGCGAACGCGGGCAGCGCCGGGGTGAGGGCGGCGCGGGTCGCCCGGGCCAGGCCGAGGAACCCGGTCGCGCCCCGTCCCCTGGCCGCGACGCGCAGCAGGCCGCGCAGGACCAGCGGGTAGATCCGCAGCACAACGATGACCGCCGGGATGGCCACGAGCGCGGGGGCGGCGCTGGTGTAGAAATTCACCCCGGTGCCGGGCCGCGTGCCCTGCTGGCGGAACACGATGATCCCGGCGACCGCCGCGGCTACCGCGGTCGCCTCGACCACCACCCGGATACCGATGCGCGGCCCGCGCCGGCCGCGCTTGCCGTAGCCGAGCGCGCCGTAACCCAGGCTGGGCTGCCCGGGCCGGGAGTAGCCGCCCGCGGCCTTGCCCCGGCCGGAGCGGGGGAGCCGCTGCTGCCAGGCGGCCAGGGCCCCGGGCGCGCCGATGGCGATGACCGCCGTGGCGATCCCCGGCCACCAGCCGTCCGGCGGCGACTGCCCCGGCACGAGCAGGACCGCGACCGCGCCCGCGATCACGGCGGCGGGGAGGCAGACGGCCGCCGCCCCGAGCGTGGCGGCGAGGCCGATCTGGAACAGGGACGCCCCGCGTGCCCGGCGTAGCGCCAGCTCGGCCGCGCGGCGGGACACGATCATGCGCGCGGCCAGCAGCAGCACGACCACGGCGGTCACCGCGAGGCTCACGTACAGCAGCCACAGCAGCACGTCGACCGCGGCGGAGGTGTCGGTGAACGTGCTCAGCGTCTGCTGCAGGCCGGTGTCGACCGTCAGCGTGCTGGCGGCGGTCGACAGCGGCCCGGTGAGTGCCGGAACCTGGGTGACGAGCCGCTGAAGCGTCGCGTTCAGGTCTTGTGCCTGGTCGCCCAGCAGGGTGCTGAAGTCCATCGGAAGTACCCACTGCACGTCCAGGGACGAAGGACCGTAGTCCTGCTGGAGCACGGATGATTCGTCGGGCAGCGCGAACGCGCCGGATACCCAGTACGGGGTTCCCGCCGGCGGCACGTTCAGGTTGGGCACCGCCAGGGACGGGTTGGCTTCCCAGAAGGAGGCCGAGGGCTGGCTTTCCGTGACGATCGCGGCCACCTTGAGCGTGACGAGAGACGTCTTGCCGGTCGCGGCGAGCCGCGGTCCGACGGTCCGCACCGCCGAGCCGATCCGCAAGTGGAACTGCTTCGCCGTCTGCCGCGTCACCGCCACGTTGAGCGTGGGAAAGAAATTGGCGGGAGAACCAGGGGACGTTCGGGGCAGGGGGGCGGACAGGCTCCCCGCGGCCACCCGCACGTAACCGGTGTACGGCAGCCGGTAGCTGACCTGCAGCCTGACCGGGTCGCCGCCGGAACCGGGGAGGTTGCCCGACACGTCCTCCAGCCCGGTCGTCAGGCCCGACCAGTCGGCCGAGACCGGGGCGAGGTGCACCGTGCCCTTGTCGAAGTCGGCGTTGAGCTGATTCCCGATGTCGCTTAGGTCCGCGTCGGTAAGGCTGCCTCCGCCCCGGTAAACGCTGTCCGTGAACTGGCTCCAGGGGGCGCCCACCGTGATCGCCTTGCCGAGGGCCGGGACGGTGGCGAGGGTCTGGCGCAGCGCCTGCGTCCTGGTGTTCAGGGCCTCGCGCGGGCCGGCCGTGGCGGCGAGTACGCAGCCGAAGACGAGCACGGCGAGCGCCAGCGCGGCGACCACGCCCATGCCGGTCAGGCGCGTGGTGTTCGCGGAGTTCTCCTGCATGGTCACGCCGCCTCCGCCGCGCGTAGTTCGGCCGCGGGATCCGGGCGCCTGATCATGATCAGCGCCGTGGCGAGCGCGGGCAGGATGGCGACGGCGGCGGCGAGCGGCAGCGTCTGCGGCAGGTCGAACAGCGTCACCGGTGGCGGCGTGGGCTGCGTCGCCGCGGCGGTCAGGGTGACCGCGGGCACGAGCAGGCGGGCGACCACGGTGCCGAGCACGACGCCGAGCACCGCCGACGGCACGCTGAGCATCAGCTTCTCCAGGCAGAGCTGCAGCGCGGCCGAACGCTGGCTGACGCCGAGCGCGGCCAGCAGTGCGTTCTCCGCGCGGCGCTGCCGGACGTTGGCGGCGATCGAGACCCAGAAACCGGTGATCGCGAGCAGGGCAGCCGCGGCGGCGAGGGCCAGCAGCGCCTCCTGGGGTGCGGCGGACAGCGGATCGCCGGTGAGCGCCGCCGTGGCCGCGGCCGTGCTGGTGATGGCGCTCCCCGGCGGCAGCGAGCCGGACAGGCCGAGCGGGACCTGGTGGTCGCCGGTGGCGAGCCACCATTCGGTGACGCTGAGCGGGGACGCGCCCTGGAGGACAACCCGTTGCTGAGTGGCCGGCAGGTCGACGATGAGGGCGCCGGTGTTATCGGTGACAGTGGGGAAGCTCCGCACCACGGCGACGATCGACAGCGGGACCTGCACGCCGTTGAGGGTGCCCTGGACGACCGATCCGGGGCCGACGTCGTTGGCGTCCGCGAACGCGCTGGTGGCGATCGCCGGGAGCGGGGCCGCGGGGCTCCCGGCAGGAGCGTTGAGCGCCACCTGCCCGAAGACCGATTCCGGGACGCTGGGCAGGCTGCCGGAGCTGGCCTGGCCGAAGCCGGACTTGAAGGTGAATGCCGCGCTGCCGCTCGTGGCCCGCCACGTGCCGCCTGACGGCAAGGCCGAGGGGCCGAACGCCCCGCCGACCTGCTGGACGCTCTGCAGGTCCGGTGACGTCGCGCTCGCCTGCCAGCCGCTGAGCGACGAGCCGGTCACGGTGAGCGTGAGCGCCGCGTTCCGTGCCGGCGGCATCTGGTACGTCAGCGCGATCTGGACCAGGCGCAGCGGATAGCTGACCTTGTCGCCCCCGAGCGACGCCGTCAGGACGTGAGCCCTGCCGTCGGCGGGCAGCGTGCCCGCGCCGAGCTGGTACATATCCCCTGTGCGGTCGGCCACCGTGACCGTGACGGTGACCGGCGCGAGCTCCCGCGTGACGGAGCTCGCCGGGGCGGTGTTGCCCGCCGGGCTGAGGGCGGCGGTGAACGTGACCGCGGCCGGGCGGCCGGGGACCGGCGTCCCGGGCGGCGTTTTCGGCGTGATCGCGCCGAACAGCCTGGCCGCCGTGACCGGGGTCTGGTCGGGGCGTATCCGCACGGTGTCCGCCGCCTGCGTCGCGTCGATCGCGAGGATCTCGGTGGGCGTCGCCTCAGGCTGGACGTAGACCGCCATGGCGTGCTGGACGCCGGCGGCGTTCGCGATCGCGCCCGTCGCGCCGGGGGCGAGCGGGGCGGGGATGTCGACCCGGGCGTCCGCTCCCGCCGTGAACGAGCCCTGGTCGTTGGCGGACCTGGTCCAGCTGGCGTGCTGGGCGAGCGCGAGCGTCCCGGTGGCGACGGCCATCACGAGCAACAGCGCGGCCCCGCCCTGGCGGAGTGGCTGGCGGCTCACCTGCCACCCGGCGAGCGATGCGGTCAGCCGCCGCCCGCGCTCGGCGAGCCGGTCTCCGGCCCGGGCCATGGCCGGAAGCAGGCGCAGCGTCGCGACGGTGCCGCCCGCGAGCGCGAGGGCGGGAGCGAGGGCGAGTACCGGGTCGATCGTGGCGTTCGCGCCGGTGCTCGCGGAGTAACGGCGCAGCTGCCAGCCGGCCAGGACCGCGAGGACGATGAGGGCGATGTCCCCGCCGGCGCGGGTGGCGCCCACGATCATGGCCTGCCGGCCGCGCCGGACGCGTGCCTCGGTCATCGCGGGTCCGCTGGCGAGGACGGGGCCGAGCATCGCGGCGACGGCGATCACCGTGATCACTACCGCCGCGGCGATCGCGTCGAACCAGGTGCCGGACGCGCTCGTCGCGGTGGCCGGACCCGTCCCGCCGAGGAAGGGGGTGTACAGCCGGACGCCCGCCGTCTTCGGCGGGCCCGCGGTGGCCAGCAGCGCGGCGAGCCGCATGCCGCCCAGGGCGCCGATGGCGGCGGTGGCGGCACACAACGGGATCACCTCGCCCGCGGTGAGCCGGGCGAGCTGCCAGCGGGTGGCGCCCCGGGCGTTGAGCAGGGCGGTTTCGCCCTCGCGCTGGCTGGCCAGCAGCCGCGCGACGGCGAGGAGCGCGGCGACGGCGAGCACAAGCAGCTGCAGCGCATTGATCACCAGCAAAGACCGCGCCACCGACAGGTTGCTGGCGGTCCCGGAGAGCACCGCCGGGAGGCTGGTGGCCAGCTGCAGGCCGCTCAGGGTGGCGGAGTTCTGGAGCTGGCCGCCGAGGGCGGAGACGTTGGCGGACACCGCGGTCAGGCTGGAGCTGGCGAACCGGCTCATCTCCGGCTGGGCGACCCAGCTGCCGAGGTTGATGCCGAGCGGGGCGCTCGGCCCGGTCAGCTCGGCCGGGCTGACCACCAGCGGCCCGTAGGTGGTGAACCCGCCGAGGGTGGACGACCCGCTGGCGGGGATGGTGCTCAGCGACCAGTATGAGCTGGCGTTGCCGGACAGCTGGCGGCGGGCGAACAGCCCCGTGACGCGGAAGACGTGCTCGGTGCTGGTCACGCGGTCCTTGACGGTGAGCAGGTCACCGGGGACGACGTGCAGCAGCGTGGCCGCGGCCACGGGCAGCGCGGCGGGAATGGGCGACGCCGCGGCCGCTGTGCCGGCTGTTGTGCCCGCCGCGGTGGCCGGGGCGGTCGCGGTACTCGCGGCCACCCCGGCAGGCCAGTGGCCGGAGAAGAGGACCGCGCGGCTCGTGATGCCGGTCATCGACGCGGCCTGGAGGATCGGCGTGTCGCTCTTCGGGGTGCTGGACGGCGTGGCGGGGAGCTTCCCCGGCACGAGGCCCATGGGATCAGACCACGTCGCCGACCAGAACCCGAACGGCACGCCGTCCAGCGTCTTCCCGACGGCCGCCTGAAGCTGCCGGGCGGTCGGCCCCGTCTGCCCGCCGTTGACCGGTCCGCTCACCGTGAGCGCGGTGCCGGACGCAACCGACAGGTCGTGCCGCACGGCCAGGGGCAGCGCCTGGCCGGCGAACACGGCGAGCGTGGCGCCGACCGCCGCGGCCACGAGCGTCGTGAGGGCGGCGGCAGCGAGAACCACCCAGTGCGCGGTCATGCGCCGCGTTGCCAGGCTGCCGCGCGGATTCATCACGTCGCATAGGATTCACCACCCGAGGCGGCCGGGGCAATCCCGCACCGGTTACCGGTGTGTCACCGGTAACCGGGCGCGTCACTGGTTAACGGGCGCGTCACCGCTGCACGCGCGCGCTGCCGCCGCCGGCCAGCGCCGCCACCTCCGCCAGGCTCGCCATAGAGGTGTCCCCAGGGGTGGTCATGGCGAGCGCGCCGTGCGCCGCGCCGTACTCGACCGCGGTGGCCAGGTCGTCGAAGGTCATCAGGCCGTAGATCAGCCCGGAGGCGAAGCTGTCGCCGCCGCCGACCCGGTCGAGGATCTCCAGGCCGGGACGGTGCGTCGCCTCAGCGAACTCCCCGGCGGCCCAGGCGACCGCGCCCCAGTCGTTGACGGTGGCCGACCGCACCGCTCGCAGGGTCGTCGCGACGACCTTCAGGTGCGGCAGGTCGGCGGTCACCTGGCTGATCATCCGCTTGAAGTTCGCGGCGGACAGCGAGCTGAGGGCCTTGCCGGTGTCCGGCACCTCGTAGCCGAGGCAGGCGGTGAAGTCCTCTTCGTTGCCGAGCAGGACGTCAACGTGCCGGACGAGCGCGCGGTTGACTTCCTGGGCGCGGGCCTGGCCGCCGATCGCCTGCCAGAGGCTCGGCCGGTAGTTCAGGTCGTAGGAGACGATCGTGCCGTGGCGGTGCGCCGCCTGGGCGGCCTCGGCCACCACCTCGGCTGCCTCCGGGGACAGGCTGGCGTAGATGCCGCCGGTGTGGAACCAGCGCACGCCGAACTCGCCGAAGATGCGCTCCCAGTCGATGTCGCCCGGCTTGAGCTGGCTGATCGCGGTGTGCCCGCGGTCGGACACGCCCTTGGCGCCGCGGGCGCCGAAGCCCCGCTCGGTGAAGTTCAGCCCGTTGCGCACGCTGCGGCCGACGCCGTCGTAGGGCACCCACCGTATATAAGAGGTGTCGACGCCGCCCTGCAGGATGAAGTCCTCGGCCAGCCGCCCGATGTCGTTGTCGGCGAACGCGGTCACCACGGAGGTCCGCAGCCCGAAGCAGCGCCGCAGGCCGCGTGCCACGTTGTACTCGCCGCCGCCTTCCCAGACGCGGAACGATCGTGCCGTCCTGATCCGGAGGTCGCCCGGGTCGAGGCGCAGCATGACCTCGCCGAGGGAGAGCGCGTCGAACCGGCTGTCGCCGGCGGGCCTGGTCTCGATGAGGGCCACGTGTTACTCCTGCCCGCCGCTGGCGATCGCCACTGCCTCGGCCGTCAGCTTCGCGATCTGCTCGAAATCCCCCGCCTTGATGAGGCTGGGGGCGACCATCCAGCTGCCGCCGGCGGCCGTCACCGCCGGGTGGGCGAGATAGTCGGCGAGGTTGGACGCCGAGACGCCTCCGGTGGGTATGAACTTCACCATGCCGAACGGCGCGGCGAGAGCCTTCAGCGTGGGCAGCCCGCCCAGCTGCCCCGCGGGGAAGAACTTCACGGTCTCGATGCCCGCGTCCAGCGCGGCCATGAGCTCGGTGGCCGTCGCGATGCCGGGGAAGACCGGCACCCCGCGCGACTGGCAGTGCCGCACTACCTCCAGGCTGAAGCCCGGCGTGACCACGAAGCGCGCTCCGGCGTCGATGATCCGCGCCGCCTGTGCCGCGTTCAGCACCGTGCCCGCGCCGACCACGAGGTCCGGGTCGCCGGCCAGCGCCCGGACCGACTCCTCGGCGGCCGGGGTGCGCATGGTGATCTCCATGCAGCGCAGGCCGCCGCGCTTGAGTGCCGCGCCGAGGGGCACCGCGGACCGCGGGTCATCGATGACGATCACGGGAAGCAGCCGTGCGGCGGCGATCTCGTCGAGGACGTCCTTCATCTTTCCTCCCAAATGATGTATTACCATGGTAGTACGTCAGTACCTGGCGGGTCATGCCCCCCGGTCGTGCTGGCGTGATGAGAGGGGCAGGACCTTGTGGTGATGGCGGGCATCGAGGAGCGCGGGAAGATTCTTTCCAGCGACCGGTCCAGGGAATCGTCGGTACGCGGTCAGGTGTACCGCCTCCTGCTGCGCGACATCATGCACTGCGAGCTCAAGCCGGGGCAGTCGCTGTCGGAGAAAGAGGTCGCCGCCGCCCTCGGGGTCAGCCGGACGCCGGTGCGGGAGGCGTTCCTGCAGCTCGCATCCGACGCGCTGGTCGACATCTCTCCGCAGCGCGGCACGACCGTCGCGCGGATCAGCACCCGCCAGGTCCGCCAGGCGCAGTTCAGCCGTGAGGTCCTGGAACGGGCGGTCCTGGTCATTGCCAGCCGGCAGATGCCGCCGGGCGGCCGCGCGGGGCTCGACGCCGCCCTGTTCGCGCAGCGCCAGGCGGCCGAAAACGGTGACCACGCGGGGTTCTACGACGCCGACGAGCTCTTCCACGCGGAACTGGCCCGGCTGTCCGGCTTCGACGGGACGGGCCGGCTGGCGGGCGGGGCGCGCGTGCACCTCAACCGGGTCCGCTGGCTCAGCCTCCCCGAGTTCCAGAGCATCGACACGGTCATCGCCGAGCACGCGGCGATCGCGTCGGCGGTCGCCGCGGGCGACGCCGGGCGCGGTGACCAGGTGCTCACCACTCATCTCCGCAACGTGCTCGATGACCTGCCGGCGATCCGCGAGCGGTTCCCCGGCTACTTCGACCGCGACGACGACGGCGTGCCCGTGCTGCCGGATACCACGGGCCTGATGATCGGCTGGCGCGCCGGGTGACAAGCCCGGCCCGAGGATGAGGTGAGAGATGAAGATCCGCGACGCTCAGGTGATCATCACCAGTCCGGGACGGAATTTCGTGACGCTGAAGATCACCACCGACGAGGGGATCACCGGCCTGGGCGACGCGACCGTCAACGGGCGGGAGCTGGCCGTGGCCAGCTACCTGCGCGACCACGTCGTCCCACTGTTGATCGGCCGGGATCCGCAGCGCATCGAGGACACCTGGCAGTACCTGTACAAGGGCGCGTACTGGCGGCGCGGCCCGATCACGATGGCGGCCATCGCCGCGGTGGACATGGCCCTGTGGGACATCAAGGGCAAGGTCGCCGGCCTGCCCGTCTACCAGCTGCTCGGCGGGGCCTCGCGCGACGGGGTGCTCGTCTACTGTCACGCCAGCGGGACCGACCTGCCCGAGCTGTTCGACTCCGTTGAGCAGCACCTGGCGCTGGGCTACCGTGCGGTCCGCATCCAGAGCGCGGTTCCCGGGCTCGGCAAGATCTACGGCGTGGGCGCCGGGGTGTCGTCCGGCCGCTATGAGCCGGCCTCCCGCGGCCCCCTGCCCGTGGAGGAGACCTGGGACACGGCCGCGTACCTGCGCCACGTTCCGGGCGTCTTCGAGAAGGTGAGGGAGCGTTTCGGCGCGGAACTGCCGCTGCTGCACGATGCCCATCACCGGCTCACACCCATCCAGGCGGCCCGCCTCGGCAAGGACCTTGAGCCCTACAACCTGTTCTGGCTGGAGGACGTGACGCCGGCGGAGGACCAGGAGGCGCTGCGCCTCGTGCGCCAGCACACCACGACGCCGCTGGCGATCGGCGAGGTGTTCAACTCCATCTGGGACTGCGAGCAGCTGATCCGGGAACGGCTGATCGACTACATCCGGGTCTCGGCCGTCCATGCCGGGGGCATCACGCACCTGCGCCGGATCTTCGCCCTCGCCGAGCTGTACGGGGTGAAGTCCGGCTCGCACGGGCCGACCGACGTCTCGCCGGTCACGATGGCCGCCGCCGTGCACCTGGACACGGCCATCCCCAACTTCGGCATCCAGGAGCACATGCGGCACGAGCAGGTCACGGACGAGGTTTTCCCGCACTCGTACCGCTTCAGCGACGGCTATCTGCATCCCGGCGAGGAGCCCGGCCTGGGCGTCTCGATCGACGAGGAGCTCGCGGCGAAGTACCCGTATGAGCCGGCCTACCTCCCTGTCAACCGGCTTACCGACGGTTCCATGCACGACTGGTGAAGGGGTTATCGCGATGGATTCGGACCGGCTGTTCCCCGCTGACCCGGCGACCCGGGCCATTGCCCGCGAACTGTACGCGGAGGTCCGTGACCTGCCGCTGATCAGCCCGCACGGGCATGTGGACCCGGCGATGCTCGCCAACGACGAGCCGCTGCCCGACCCGGCGGCGCTGTTCGTCGCCCCCGACCACTACCTGACCCGGATGCTCTACAGCCAGGGCGTGCCGCCGCGGCAGCTCGGGGTGCCCGACCGCGACGGGCACGTGAGCGTGTCGCCCCGCGAGGCCTGGCGGACCTTCTGCGAGCACTGGTACCTGTTCCGCGGCACGCCGAGCAGGCTGTGGCTCGAGCAGTCGCTCATCGACATCTTCGGCGTGACCACGCCGCTCGGCCCGGCCACGGCGGACGCCGTGTACGACGAGCTGTCCGAGCGGCTCGCCGACCCCGCCTTCCGGCCGCGGGCGCTGCTGCGGCGGTTCGGCATCGAGGTGCTTGCCACGACCGACACGGCCACCGACAGCCTGGAACACCACGCGCGGCTGGCCGCGGACGGCTGGGGCGGTGACGCGGAGCACCGGATCATCCCGACCTTCCGTCCCGACGCCGTTACCGATCCAGCACGTCCCGACTGGCTGTCTTCCATCGCGTTCCTCGGCGACATCACCGGGAGCGATACGGGCGGCTACGCCGGGTACCTGGACGCGCTCGCCCGCCGTCGGCTGGACTTCAAGCGCGCCGGCGCCACCGCGACCGATCACGGCACCCCGACCGCGCAGACGGCGGACCTCGGCCCGGACGAGGCGGCCCGGCTGTACGAGCGGCTGCTGCGGGACACCGCCAAGGACGGCGCCGACCCGGTCGACGCCGAGCTGTTCCGCGCCCAGCTGCTCACCGAGATGGCGCGGATGTCGGTGGACGACGGCCTGGTGATGCAGCTGCATCCTGGTGCCCTGCGCAACCACGACCGGACGCTGTACGCCGGTTACGGACCGGACACGGGCGGTGACATCCCCACCGCGACTGACTACGTGCACGGCCTGCGTCCGCTGCTGGACAAGTTCGGCGACGACCCGCGGCTGCGGCTCGTGCTGTTCACGCTGGACGAGACGACGTTCTCCCGGGAACTCGCGCCGCTGGCCGGCGTGTACCCGGCCGTCTACCTCGGCGCTCCCTGGTGGTTCCTGGACAGTCCCGAGGGCATGCGCCGTTACCGCGAGGCGGTGACCGAGACCGCGGGCTTCTACAACACGGTCGGGTTCACCGACGACACGCGCGCCTTCCCGTCGATCCCGGTGCGTCATGACGTCGCCCGCCGGATCGACTGCGGCTTCCTCGCCCGGCTGGTCGCCGAGCACCGGCTGCCCGCCAGCGAGGCCGTGGCGACCGCCAAGGATCTCGCCTACCGCCTGCCGAAACGCGTCTACCGGCTCGACAACGGCAACTGATCACGAAAGAAAAGGATCGAGGGAGCAAGACATGACCTCGCAGCAGCAAGTGCTCACGCTCGCGCCTGGCGACGACGTCGGCATCATCCTCGACGAGGGCGGCCCCGTCCCGCGCGGGCACAAGATCGCGCTGCGCGACATCGCCGAGGGCGCCCCCGTCCACAAGTACGGCCAGGTCATCGGGGCGGCGTCCGCCCCGATCACCGCCGGCGATCACGTCCACACGCAGAACCTGCGGTTCGCCCCCGAACTGCAGGGTGATTCCACGACCGACATTCACGCGCGCAGCTCCGCGCCACCCGCCGACGGCCCGGCGCCGACCTTCGACGGCTTCGTGCGCGACGACGGCCGGGTCGGGACCCGCAACTACATCGGGATCGTCACCTCGGTGAACTGCTCGGCCACGGTCGCGAAGCTGATCGCGCGGGAGGCCGAGCGCCGTCTCGGCGACTTCCCGAACGTCGACGGCGTCGTCGCGCTGACCCACGGCACCGGCTGCGGCATGGCCCTCGAGGGCGAGGGCCCGGACATGCTGCGCCGGACGCTGCACGGCTATGCCGAGCACCCGAACTTCGCCGGCGTCCTTGGCGTCGGGCTGGGCTGCGAGGTCAACCAGCTCGCCGACCTGAAGCTCACCGCGGGCCCGAACCCGGCCGCCACGCTGACCATCCAGGAGGCGGGCGGGACCGCGGCCGCCGTCCGGGCGGGCCTGGACGAGCTGGCGAGGATGCTGCCGGCCGCCAACGCGGCCCGCCGCGTCCCGGTGCCCGTCAGCCGTCTCGTTCTCGGCCTGAACTGCGGCGGCTCGGACGGCTACTCCGGCATTACCGCCAACCCGGCCCTCGGTGCCGCCGTGGACATGCTCGTCGGCTACGGCGGCACGGCCGTGCTCGCCGAGACGCCGGAGATCTACGGCGCCGAGCACCTGCTCATCGCCCGCGCCGCCGCCCCGGCGGTTGGCGACGCGATCAGGGAGCGGATCGCGTGGTGGGAGCAGTACGCGGCCGCCAACGGCGGCACGCTCGACGCCAACCCGTCGCCCGGCAACAAGGCCGGCGGCATCACCACGATCGCCGAGAAGTCGCTCGGCGCGGTGGCCAAGGGCGGCACCACCCCGCTGCGCGCGGTGTACAAGTACGCCGAGCCCGTCACCGAGACCGGCTTCGTCTTTATGGACACGCCCGGATACGACCCGGTGTCCGTGACCGGCATCGTGGCCGGCGGCGCTCAGGTGGTGTGCTTCACCACTGGCCGCGGGTCCGTGTTCGGCTGCAAGCCGGCGCCGAGCATCAAGCTCTGCACTAACTCGCAGACGTACCGGCACATGACCGAGGACATGGACGTGAACTGCGGCGAGATCGCTGACGGCACCGCCAGCGTCGCGGAGATGGGCAAGCGGATCTTCGACCTCGTCCTGGCCACCGCCTCCGGTCACCGTACCGCCAGCGAGCTGCTCGGCTTCGGTGAGGAAGAGTTCACCCCGTGGCAGCTGGGGGCGGTGTTTTGACGGATAACCCGGGGTCGGCGGCTGACGGCACCGGCGGCGAAGACCGGCTGAGTCTGGCCCGGCTGAACCGGGTGCCCGCCGCCTACCGCCCGGCCGTCGACCCGCGGCAGCGCCGGGTGCGGATAGTGCACCTGGGCATCGGCGCTTTCCACCGCGCGCACCAGGCGTACTACACGGAGGAGAGCGGCGACTGGGGAACGTGCGGCGTGACGCAGCGCAGCGCGAGCGTGCTCGGGCAACTGGGCCCCCAGGACGGCCTGTACACCCTGCTGGTGCGGGAAGGGGCGGAAGCGAGGCCGCGGGTCATGGGGACAGTCCGCGAGGTCCTGTTCGCGGGTGCGGGCCCCGCGGCGGTCGTCGCCCGGATCGCCGGCCCGGATGTGAGCGTCGTGAGCCTGACCGTCAGCGAGAAGGGCTACCGGCATGACCCCGCCACCGGGCGGCTGCGGCTTTCTGACCCGGAGATAGCCGCCGATCTCACCGGGCGGCCGCCGCACACCGTGATCGGCCAGCTCACCGCCGGACTGGCGGCGCGCGCCGCCTCGGGTGCCGGGCCGGTTACCGTGGTGTGCTGCGACAACCTCCCTGACAACGGGCCGACCGTGCGGGGCCTGGTACTGGCGTACGCGGAAGCGTACGCCGCGGCGCGGCCCGGAGCCGCCGGCTTCGGCGCCGGGGGACCCGACCCGGCCGCGCTGCCCGGCTGGATCGCGGCGCACGCGGCCTTCCCGGCGACAATGGTGGACCGGATCGTGCCGGCCGCGACCGACGCCGACCGCGCCGAGGCCGCTGCCCTGACCGGCCTGCGTGATCTCGGCACCGTGGTCGCCGAGCCATTCACCCAGTGGGTCATCGAGGACAGTTTCGCGGCGCCCCGGCCCGCGTGGGAGAAGGCCGGCGCGCAGTTCGTGACGGATGTCGCGCCGTACGAGAAGGTGAAGCTCCGGATGCTGAATGGCGCGCATTCGGCGCTTGCCTACCTGGGCGGGCTCGCCGGGTACGAGTTCATCGCGGAGGCGCTCGGCGATGACGCGCTCGTCTCGTTCGCGCGGCGCCTGATGCTCACGGACGCGGCCGCCACCGTGGCGGCGCCGGCCGGGATGGAACCGGACGGTTACGCCGCGGCCGTGATCCGCCGCTTCCAGAACGCGGCGCTGCGGCACCGGTGCGCGCAGATCGCCATGGACGGCAGCCAGAAGCTGCCGCAGCGGCTTCTCGGCACGACCAGGGACCGGCTGGCGGCCGGGGCGACACCGGTATGGACGGGGCTGGCCGTCGCCGCCTGGATGCGGCACGTGTGGACCGAGCAAACCGACGACGGGCGGCCGTTCGCGGTGGACGACCCGATGGCCGGGCTGTTCCGCGAACGGCTGGCCGCGGCGGGGGTCTCGCCGGGCGATACCGGAGCCGATCAGGCGGCCGCGGTCGCCGAAGGGCTGCTCGGGATCCGGGCCGTGTTCGGCGATCTGACGGATTCTGCGGCGTTTCGTTCGCTGGTGACCGACCACCTGCGAAGCCTGGCCCGTGCCGGCGCCCTGCGCACCGTCACGGCGCTGGTGTCCTGACGGATCGGCTCTTTTCCGCCATATGGGCGTGTCTTATGCGCCCGCCGCATGTGTCCGCTTCGGCGGTCGCGACCAGGCAAATCAATGTGCGGCATAAGACGGGCGGGAGGCGACATAACGCTTTCCTAACGCGTGACTTCCCCACATGAGCGGGCGAGGGGCGCTAGTTTGGGGGACTAGCCAGGCAGCCGGACGACGGAGTATGTCACGGTTTCGGACGTTTAATCCGAAATTATCGTGATCTGCCCCATCGATATGGCGGTTCTGGTGGCGAAGATGAGTATTTGTCGAGATGATGTTGTGACCTTGCCTGAACCGCAGGTACCCCAGACATCGAGGTGACCGCCATAATGAGGAGCGGATGGCCGCATACCCAGGACGATCACGGGATGCTGCCCGAGCGGCAGCAGCAGTTCAGTCCTGAGATCTCCTGGCCAACCGGGCACTCCGGCTTGGATTACCGGGACGGCGATTACCGTTACCCCGCACCGTCCGGCGTGCAGCCGTACGCGGCTCAGCCGCCAGTGGCCCCGTCGCCCGCGGGCGAGCACCCCTACGCCGCCTTCGGCGGCTCCGGATACGGCGCTGACGCCGGCGGGTACGCCCAGCCGGACATCAGCGCCTACGGTTACGGCGACCCCGGTTACAGCAACCCCTCCTACGACGGTCCGGCCGCTCAGGACCTCGGCATAGCAGGCACGCGGACCGTCAGCGGTTTCGTGGAGTCGAGTCATGCGGGCGCCAATTACGGCGGCGCGCCGTACGGGCAGCCCGCGCAGGGTCCCGCCTACATGCTTCCGCCCGGCCACCCGTCTGGTGCCTACCCGGCGGTCGAGGGCCAGGGCCAAGTCCAGCCGTACCAGCCCTCGCACCAGGCTCCGGACATGTACCAGCAGCCCTGGGACTACGAGCAGCCGCTGCGCTACGAGGGCGAGGAGCCGACCTATCCGGGCCTGGAGAACTACGCCCCGGCCGGCTACGAGACCCCGGGCTACAACGCCACCGACTACAACGGGTCCGATTACTCGATGCCCGGCGTCAACGGCATGGGGTACGACCTGTCGGGCATCATCCACACGGGTGAGTTCCCCGAGATCGGCTACGACCAGCCCAGCTATGACCGGCTGTCGTACGACGACCCGCGCTACGACAACGGCGCCCGGTACGAGGGCCGCCAGGACAACCACACGCGGTTCGACATGCCGGCCGTGGACGACAGCTTCGACACGGGCGCTCCGCTCGGCGCGCCTGTCATGGACGCTCCCCGGCACGGCGACACCCGGTTCGACATGCCGTCGCTCGACAGCTTCGACGACTTCGACGACACGCGGCTCGATCACGTCTGGCCCGCCGCGGAAGACCTGCCGGCCGATGACCCCGGGTACAGCACCGGCGGATTCCCCGTAATCGGCGGGGATCGTTTCGGCAACACGGACGACCCGCGCGGACTCGTCGGATTTTCCCGGCGCCTGTCGGAGACCCGCTTCGACATGCCAGCGATCCCAGACGACGAGCCGGCGGGCTTCGACGAGACCCGCATCGACGGGATGCGCGCGGTCGCGGCGTCGACCGAGTTCCGGCCCGCCGGCCCCGGGCTCCTCGCCCCGGCCGACGAGCAGCCGATGAACTGGGCGGACGAGACCTCGCTGGACAGCTTCGAGGGCGCGGGCGCACGGCCGGTGGCGCCGCTGGCGTTCCGCACGGAGGAGTACGGCAAGCAGCTCACCGAGACCGGCTCGCGGCGCGCGATCGGCAAGCGGCGCGGGCGCAGCGGCGACAAGCGGCAGTGGATGGCGCTCGGCGCGATCGCGGTCGTCGCCGCCGGCGCGATCGGCTTCGTGGTCCTGAAGTTCGCGAACTCCGGGCCGGGCGGGCCTGCCCACTCGGTGTCCACGCCGAACACGGCCGGGAAGTTCACCCGCGAGCCGAACCTCGAGCAGCAGATGAAGGTCAGCACGCTGGCGTCCGAGATCACCAAGCAGAGCTCCGGCCAGGCGTCGGACGTGGTCTCCGCTGTCTACCAGGAGGGCAGCTCCGCCCCCGGTAGCAATCCGCAGACATTTATCTTCGTCGGCGGCAAACTGGCCAACGGCGACCCATCGGCGTCGGTCACGCAGTTCGACCAGCAGTACAGGGGATCACACGAGGTATCCGCCGGATCCGTCGGCGGCGAGGCGGCCTGCGGCCAGGCGACGGCCAACGGCGAGAGCGTCGCGATGTGCGTGTGGTTCGACAACGACACGTTCGGCGACCTGGTGTCCTCGACGATGTCCCCGTCGTCCCTGGCCAGCACGCTGGTCTCCGTTCGGCCGAGCCTGGAGCACCTGGCCGGCTGATTAAACGCTTAAAGCGGGCCCGAATCCTGGATTCGGGCCCGCTTTTGCTTGCTCACTCGGTGCTGCCAGCCGGCGGCACGCCACGGGCCGACTCCACAGGCCCGCTCCACAAGCTCACTCCACCGCCCATTCCACGTTCATGGGTCGTTGATGCCAAGGCTCCGATTCAGCGCATCATGGCCGTCACGTTTATCGTGAAATATCGCTACGAACTTAGCATTTCGGGATACCTCACAGGGGTATTGTTTCCATGATCATGGGTCGGACGTGACCATATGAACGCATCGGTTTATTAGCTGGTTGTTTCGGGCGTGTCGCTGGTTTCGGGGATATGCCGGTTTTGGTGGTGCTGGGGTGTTTCGCCGGGGGTGGTGAGGGTGATGCCGGCGGCGGCGGCTGC